>ERZ779892.2912-NODE-2912-length-12726-cov-2.691737_pt1 | contig 12726 bp, 5 predicted proteins | sample MGYA00511552_ERZ779892 | MGnify/ENA primary metagenome ERZ779892 (study PRJEB29588, sample SAMEA2154561) | human gut metagenome | biome: human gut; feature: human-associated habitat; material: faeces | place: Denmark | collected 2008/2010 ... | reverse complement strand
ATAAGTAAGAATATATCAGTTTTATAGATAAATCAAAAGTGTTAAAAGTTTCAAATCACCAAAAAACAAAGATGATGAATCTAATATGCAAAAATTACCAAATTGGATTTTTTCTTGATATTTCATTAATAAATACCACGTTCTCTATACTACATATAAATATCTTGTATAGTATCAATTCAAATTGCAGACCTAATACATCAAAAACAAACAATATGGATTCAACCTAATATACAATAATATTCCACAGGTGACGTAACTGAATACACTCCATTCAAAACCGTATACAAAAATCACAAAAAAGACATATTAAACAATGAAAATCACAGATAAAATAAGTTCGTTCAATAGAAAACAGAAATATACATATTTCGAAAATAGTATAAAATTCACCCCATATTCTAAGGTCTTAGATGTAGGTTTTACAAATACAGAATCCGGTGTTGCCAACTATAACCCTAGTAATATAACCAAACTGGGTATTGATGAAAAAAGATGTATTTGAAAAAAAATGCCCAAATATCCAAACTGCTATTTACGATGATTTTTTTCCTTTCCCTGATAAATCTTTTGATATAGGATGGGGCAGTGCAGTCATTGAACATATAGAGAATCGCGAAAAACAACTTTTATTTTTAAAAGAATTACAACAAATGCATCATGCTGTTTTTTTTCTACAACTCTCAATTTGAAATTCCCTATTGAGGTACATACCCAAACTCCTTTTTTACACTGGATGTCAACTCCATTGTTTGAAGGTTACTTAAGACTAATTGGAAAAATGGACTACAGGTAATTGTACATCTGCTATCTAAAAAGGATATTATCACATTGTGCCGTAAAGCAGATGCTAGCAAAATCGTAACACACGGAAATCGAATAATGGAATTTGTTATAGATTATAGCATAATTATCGAAAGGTAAAGAGTTAAAGTCTGTTTGAATTTTACTTAGTCTCATTTGAAAGCCATTTTTCAATATAATTTCCTGTAAGAAAAGTAGAAAAGTAGAAAATTATTCAATAAATAAAACAAAGTAATAAGTCAAATAAAAACTTACAAATATTTCAAGAAAATTTTAAGTATACAAGACATAAGCAGTTTAATAATTATGGTTAATTTAAAAAGACAGAAACATCAGAATAAAATTCTGATACTTTTACCCACATTGTGGACTATAATATGCTGTACAGACCCTCTAGTAGAAAGACCATTTCCACCAGCCTCAAGTGATATAGACAGTACAACAAACGCTTTATCCAAAATGGATTGGTGGAATGACGCCCGTTACGGTATGTTTATTCATTATGGGATATATTCCGCTTTGGCAGGAGAATATATAGGAAAAAACACAGATGGCGTATTTGTTCATTTCCAAAGTTTAGGAAACCAAAATAACCACGAAGTAGATTCTATAAAAATTGGTCCGGGGGCAGGAGCCGAATGGATACTCTATGAAGCATCCATACCTCGGGATTCCTATCGTAAATATGCTTCGAAATTTACAGCTGAAAAATTCGACCCAAAAGCAATAGTCAGTCTAGCACAAAAGGCGGGTATGAAATACATCATATTGACAGCAAAGCATCATGAAGGTTTCTGTTTGTGGCCGAGTAAATATACTCAATATACGGTAGCGAATACTCCTTATAAAAAAGACTTGTTGGGCGAAATGGTAAAAGCCTACAACGATGAAGGTATTGATGTACATTTCTATTTTTCAGTGATGGATTGGAGCCATCCGGATTATCGTTACAGTATAAAATCTGAAGAAGATAGTATTGCGTTCAGCCGTTTTCTGGAGTTTACAGACAATCAATTGAAAGAACTGGCCACACGTTATCCTACAGTGAAAGATTTCTGGTTTGATGGTACATGGGATGCAAGTATTAAGAAGAATGGTTGGTGGACAGCTCATGTGGAACAAATGCTGAAGGAGATGCTTCCGGGGGTTACTATTAATAGCCGTCTGCGTGCCGATGATAAAGGAAAACGTCATTTCGATAGTAATGGTCGTTTGATGGGAGATTATGAATCAGGTTACGAACGTCGTTTACCCGATCCAGTAAAAGACCTTAAGGTTACACAATGGGATTGGGAGGCTTGTATGACTGTACCCGAAAACCAATGGGGATATCATAAAGACTGGTCATTGAGTTATGTCAAAACTCCGATTGAAGTACTTGATCGTATTGTACATGCTGTTTCTATGGGAGGAAATATGGTTGTAAACTTTGGTCCTCAAGCAGATGGAGATTTTCGTCCGGAAGAAAAAGCTTTGGCGACTGCTATCGGCAAATGGATGAGTCGTTATGGAAAGGCCGTTTATGCCTGTGATTATGCCGGATTTGACAAGCAGGATTGGGGATATTACACACGCGGTAAAAATGGTGAAGTGTATATGGTGGTATTCAATCAACCATATAGTGAACGTTTGATAGTAAAAACCCCGAAAGGAATTTCAGTTGAAAAAGCTTCTTTATTAGATACTAACGAAGATATCAAAGTTGTTGAAACAGCTCGTAACGAATATAATGTATCTGTTCCCAAGAAGAATCCGGGTGAACCTTATGTTATTCAGCTTAAGGTGCGTGCAGCTAAAGGAACAAAAGGTATTTATCGGGATGCTTTAACATAAATCAAAAGAGGATTGTAATATGAAGTTCAAATTTACATTCATTTTGTTAGTATTGATCGGGCAGTTTTTCTCTCTCACTGCCCGGGAAGTGACCTCTTTCAATGAAGGTTGGTTATTCAAACGCGGTCCTTTTTCGGAAGACCCAGTAAAAGTTGTTGCTCAATGGGAGGGGAAATGGGAAACTGTAAATCTGCCTCACACATGGAATGCTAAAGATATGCAGGTAAAGGCTGCTTCTTTTTATGAAGGAGTTGGCTATTACAAGAAAAAACAATTCTTTAATGAAGAATTGAAAGGGAAGCGTGTGTTTCTTCGATTTGAAGGTGTGGGCGCAAACACCGAGGTATATGTTAACAGTAAGCTTGTAGGAACCCATAAAGGAGGTTATAGTGCTTTTGCTTTTGAGATAGGAACAGCTTTGAAATTTGGAGCTGAGAATGAAATCATGGTAAAAGCTGATAATACTGCACGACCGGATGTTATTCCGGTGAATCATAGCCTTTTCGGAGTGTATGGAGGTATTTATCGCCCGGTATGGCTAATTGTTACTGAGCAAAATAATATAACAGTTACCGATTGTGCTTCTCCAGGTGTTTATATTACTCAGAAAAATGTTTCGAAACGTTCTGCAGATATTACTGTAAAAGTAAAATTAGACAATGGCAGCCTTACTCCTGCGAATTTAGTACTTGAAAATACTCTCTATACCCAAGAAGGAAAGAGAGTTGCTTCACATCGCCTTCCTTTGGAATTAACTCCTCAAGGAACGCAAACTTATTTTTCAACTTTTAAATTGAACAAACCTCATCTTTGGCAAGGACGTAAAGATCCTTATTTGTATAAAGTCGTTTCACGTTTGGTAGCAGAAGGAAGGGTCATTGATGAAGTTATCCAGCCTTTGGGTGTTCGTAAGTTTGAGGTTGTTGCCGGTAAAGGATTTTATTTGAATGATGAGAAATATCCGATGTATGGTGTAACCCGTCATCAGGATTGGTGGGGATTAGGAAGTGCTTTGACTAATAAAGAACATGATTTTGATTTAGCACAGATAATGGACGTAGGGGCCACAACTGTCCGTTTTGCCCATTATCAACAATCAGATTATCTCTATTCTCGTTGTGATTCTTTGGGATTGGTCATTTGGGCTGAAATCCCTTTTGTGAATCGTGTGACAGGCTACGAAGCGGAAAACGCGCAGTCTCAGCTTCGTGAGTTGATTCGTCAGAGTTTTAATCACCCTTCTATCTATGTTTGGGGGTTGCATAATGAGGTATATCAACCTCACGAATATACAGCCGGGCTGACGCAAGCACTTCATAATCTTGCCAAGACAGAGGACCCGGATCGTTATACTGTAGCTGTCAATGGTTTCGGACATGCTGAACATGCAGTGAATCAGAATACAGATATTCAGGGGATGAACCGCTATTTCGGATGGTATGAGAAGAAGCTACAAGATATTGAACCATGGGTGAAAGGATTGGAAGAAAAGTACCCGTGGCAAAAGCTGATGTTGACAGAATATGGTGCGGATGCCAATTTGGAACATCAGACTGAATATCTCGGTGATGCATTGAATTGGGGAAAACCTTTTTATCCGGAAACATTCCAGACTAAAACGCATGAATATCAATGGAGTGTTATTTCGAAACATCCTTATATCATTGCTTCTTATCTATGGAATATGTTTGATTTTGCTGTGCCGATGTGGAGTCGGGGTGGTGTACCTGCTCGTAACTTGAAAGGCTTGATGACTTTTGACCGGAAAATCAAGAAGGATTCTTATTATTGGTATAAAGCCAACTGGAGCAAGGAGCCTGTATTGTATTTGACGCAGCGCCGAAATGCGGATCGTGAGCGGAAACAGACCTCTGTGACAGTTTATTCTAATATTGGTACTCCTATAGTATATCTTAATGGTAAAGAATTGACTGGTATTCGCAAGGGATATACTGATGTACATTATGTTTTTGATAATGTAACACTGGAACAAGGTAAAAATGTAATAAGAACCGTTGCAACACATAACGGAAAAGAATACACGGACGAAATTGAATGGAATTATACAGGAGAAAAGAAACGCAATGCTGACTCGCGTGAGAATAAGAACGAACATGCTGGTTGGTAATTGCTTGTTTAGAATATATAAAACAATATTGTTGAATCTTTAAATATGAAAGCCTATGTGAAACTATGATCTTACATCAATTCGAAAAACACTTAGAATTAAAAATGTTATGGAATAAAAAACATCTAAATTACTTATGGAATACAAGAAATTTTATTTATTAATTATCGTATGCCTCTTTTCTATAGGAATATTCGCTCAGAGCGGTACAGAGAAGATTAGCATTTCGTTTAGTAAAATACCTTTAAAAGAAGCTATGGCAAGAGTAGAGAAGGCTTCGGGGTATTTGTTCTCTTATGATGCGACTGAAATAAATGCAGAACAATTGGTAAGTCTGAACTGCAAGAATGAAGAAGTGCGTCTGGCGCTTCGTAAAATGTTTGAACCGACTAATATTACGTTCAAATTTCAGAATAAACAAATAGTATTGTCGCTTTCTTCTAAAGAAACGTTGAGTTCTAAGAAAGGAGCGACCAAAACTGTCACTGGTACCGTTTCCGATGGAGCAGGGGAGCCTATTATTGGTGCCACAGTAATAGTGAAAGGCACTATTAACGGTGTATTAACCGATATGGATGGTAAATACACTATTAAAGCAAGAGAAGGTGAAGTTTTGGAATTCCGCTATATTGGTTATAATAGTGTTGAACAGAAAGTAAAGGATAAAAGTGTTATCAACATTGCTATGGCGGAATCGAATGTAAATCTGGATGACGTTGTTGTTATTGGTTACGGTTCACAAAAGAAAGAAAGTGTAGTATCTTCTGTGAATACAATGAAACCTGCAGAGATTGCTATACCAACGCGTAGTTTATCAAATACGATTGCTGGTCAGGTTGCTGGTGTGATTGCCATTCAACGTTCTGGAGAACCGGGAAATGATGATGCCGATTTTTGGATTCGTGGTCAAAGTTCATACGCAGGTGGTACGAGTCCATTGGTGTTGGTGGATGGTGTTCCTCGTAGCATGAATGATCTTGACACAGATGAAATTGAGACATTTACTGTCTTGAAAGATGCTGCTGCTACTGCTGTATATGGTTCTGAAGGTGCTAATGGTGTAGTTTTGATTACAACAAAACGTGGGCGTGCACAAAAAACTATTATCAGCTTCAACGCACAATATAGTATTGCTACTCCTACTCGTATGCCGGAGTTGATGAACTCTTGGGATTATTTATCAATGTGGAATGAAGCGTCTTGGAATGATGCGGGTAATCCTAATTGGGATAATTATGTGCAAAATAGCGCTCCATACAGTGCAGAAGCGTTGGCAAGGTATCGGGATGGAGTTGATCCGGATTTATACCCGAATTCTATTTGGACCGACTTATTATCTAATAACACGCAGAATCAACGTTATACAGTGAATCTGCGAGGAGGTTCGGAAAAAACTAAGTTCTTTGTATCAGGAGCTTATTATAAGGAAAATGGTATGTTTAAATCGAATCCATTGGATGACTACAATGCCAATATCGGATTGGAACGTTATAATTTGCGCTCCAATGTAGATATGGATATTACTCCGACGACCAAACTTTCCGTTGATATGAGTGGACAATACAGAACTCAAAATAACCCCGGAAATTCTTCTGACCAGATTTTTAAACATATCATACTTTTCCCGACTCATTTGGTACCTTTTACATGGTCGGACGGGACTGCTGCAGTTTGTGATACAGATGCGGATGGACGTTATAATCCTTATAATTTACTTAATTATTCCGGTTATTCTAAGAAATGGTCTGTAGCAATGCAAACTAAGGCAACTTTGAGACAAAAACTCGACTTCATAACGAAAGGACTGTCTGTTCAAGGTAGTATAAGTTTTGATGCAGATTTCAGTTCTACTTTAAAACGTTCGGCGAGTCCGGATAAATATACTGTCACAGGTAGAGATGAAAACGGTTTGCTTATCAAAAAACTATTTGACGAAGGTAGCCCGCTTGGAGAAGCTTCTGTCAGTACAAGTAGTGGTACTAAAAAAATATATATTGAAGCACAATTGAATTACGAACGTACTTTTGCTAAAAAGCATGCTGTTACAGGAACTTTTGTATATAATCAAAAAGAAACTCAATACCAAGGTTCCAGAAAATCTAACGGAGCAGAAGACGTTGGTGGTTTGAAACTGTTGCCTTATCGTAAACAGAATATTGTAATGCGGGGTACTTATGCTTATGATAATCGTTATGTATTAGAAGCTAGTTTTGGTGCAACAGGTAGCGAAAATTTCGCTCCAGGTAACCGTTGGGGTGTTTTTCCTGCAGTAGGAGCTGCTTGGAATGTACATGCCGAGAGATTTATGCAAAAGGAGAATATCTTGAATATTCTTAGTAAATTACGTTTGAGGGCTTCTTATGGTCTTACAGGAAATGACAATACAGGAGGTAACCGTTTTGTATATAGAGAGTTATTGACTGATAGCGGTAGTCAAAATGTAGGCTTGAATCCCGGAACTAATGGTGGCCCTACTAATGATATGGGAAGAATTTATGAAAACACATTTGCTGCTCCATATATTAGTTGGGAAATAGAGAAGAAAAGCAATTTCGGTATTGATATGGGATTATTCCGTGGTCGTGTTGATATTACTGCTGATTATTTTCATAATCGACGGGAAGACATTTTGATTCAGCGTGTAACTATTCCTACGGCTACTGGTTTCCGTCAAAATCCATGGCAGAATTTTGGTGTAACGACTAATGAAGGTTTTGATGCTAGTATTACAGTTAAACATAATATCGGAAAAGACTGGGTGCTTTCAGCTAGAGGTAATGTAACATATGCTGTTAACAAGATTATAGAAAAGGATGAGATTCCACAGGCTTATCCATGGCTTGCTCAAACTGGTACTTCTATCGGGACAAATAAAATATATGTAGCGGAAGGATTATTTACCAATCAGGATTTTATTATTACTGAAAAATCAGATGGTAGTTATAATTACAAATTAAAAGATGGAATTGCTACTTATGCTGCTGATGTGAAGCCTGGTGATATTAAATATAAAGACTTGAATGGTGATGGTGTTATTGACGATAATGACCAGACTTATTATAGTGGCATTTATCCAAATAATCCGCAACTTGTTTATGGTTTCGGACTTAATGTACAATATAAAGGTATTTATGCCGGTGTATTTTTCCAGGGAGTAGGTAGAACATCCGTTAACTTGAAAGCAAACACTAGTTATTTTGTCCCATTTGCTAATGGAAAAGATCAATCTTCTGCACGTGTACAAGCTGCCGATCATTGGAGTGCAAGTGATCCTAATAATATGAATGTTTTATACCCTCGTTTACATACCAATGAATATAGCAATAATACGCTGAATAGTACATGGTGGTACAGAAATGGAAGTTTTCTCCGTCTGAAGAATGTGGAACTTGGTTATCAGTTTGATAAAAAATTGGTGCAGAGATGGAAGATGCAGAATCTTCGCATTTATGTGCAGGGAAGTAATCTTGCTGTGTGGGATCATGTTAAAATGTGGGATCCGGAAATTGGAAACAGTGGTGCAAGATATCCGATTAACGCGACTTGGACTTTTGGTCTTGATGTGACTTTTTAACCAATAATCAATTATAAGAATAATCAATTATGAATATTATAAAAACAGTATGTACAGCAACCGTCGTATTAATGGCAGGTATGTTGACCTCTTGCTCAGATTATTTGGATGTTTCTAAAGAACTTGCTCAAAATTTGGACAAGGAAGAAGTGTTTTCCAAAGCTAAATATATCAAACAATGGTATGGAGAAATCTATCAAACCTGTCCGAACTATTCGGAAGCAGGTTTGGATGTGCAAAATTCAAATGGAACCGTTAATGCGCAAGCTATCTATTCAGGAGAAATCGTTTGTGCTCATCCTAGTGTGTTGAAATTCGGACAGAATACTTTTACTCCTAGTAGTACCACTCACAACCGTTGGTGGAATTGTTATAAACAAATTCGCCAGGCAATGATCTTTTTGGATATGGCACCTGAAAGCATAGGTGATCCGATCAATGCTGACGGTTATATTTCAGTAGAAGAGATGCGCCGTTATAAGGCGGATGTTACTTATCTGCTTGCTTATAACTATTTCTTGTTATTTGAATTCTATGGTCCTACACCTATTATTCCCGAGACAGCTGATCCATCAGATGAGAGCCTTGATTATGCACGTGCATCTGTTGATGAAATGGTAGGACACATTGATCAGTTATTAGAATCTGTTATAAACGGTGAATATAGGGATGATCTGCCTGAAACGATAAAAACAGGGACAGGGGATGATACCAGCCATGACAACAGTATGTACAATCTTCGTGAAATCCTGCGTCCTACAAAAGCGGCTGCTTTAGCATTACGTGCACGTTTGTGGGTATATGCAGCTTCTCCTCTGTTTAATGGAGGCTATAAAGAAGCGTTGAGTTTGACAAATCATGATGGAAAGCGTCTTTTCCCCGATCGTGATGATAACAAATGGCAAACTGCCAAGACACATCTTGAAGCTTTGTTGAGATTTGCCGAAGCACATGGTATGGATCTTTATTATTCCAAAGAGAGAGATCCTCATACATCAATATATGAATTGTTCCAACATTATAACGATGAGATTCTTTGGGCTAACGGAAATAACGATTATAATGATGGCGTCACTGCTAAAATGGAAGCTCGTACAATCCCTGGAGATATTCCTAGTGCTATGGGTAATGTAGGTTTTTATCAGAATATTGTCGATTTGTTCTTTACGAATAGTGGATTGGATATTAGTGAAGATCCTGATTATAATGAAAACGGATTTACGAACTGGGTAAATGTTTGTAATAATAAGCAACATGTAGACAAGCACATCTTCAATATGTATGTTAATCGCGAGCCCCGTTTTTATGCTGATGTTACATACGAAGGAAAGAGCTGGCATATACAAAGAAGCAGTTACCCAGATTGGGGAGCTCATTTTAGTAAAGGTGGTGCAGGCTATAGAGATAACACTATGCATGCACGCGCAGGCTATTTACTTTATAAGTTTAATAACCGTACGTTGCTGAAAGAAGGATCGTATCCAACGGATTGGGGACGTCCTTGGATCTATTTCCGTTTAGCAGACTTCTACTTGTACTATGCAGAAGTATGTAATGAGATAAATCCGAACGATGAAAATGTAATTAAGTATCTGGATTTGGTGCGTGAACGTGCTGGTATTCCCGGATATAAGGAACTGGCTACGAAACCTGCACCTTATGGAAAGAACATAATAGGAAATCAGGATTTGCAGCGTGAAGCTATCTATCGTGAACGTATTATTGAAATGTTGGGAGAAGGGAACTATTATTTTGATATGCATAGATGGATGCGTGCAGGATGGTCACAGGATGAGGCTACTGGTGAATGGATTAAAGATAATGAGAATAAACTGTTGATACGTTATGGTATGGACATCAGTAAAGAAGCAGTAAAAAAGTACAATAGTGCTAAAAACACTGCAATTGAATTTTATGATAAAATTGGTGAAGATTCATACTACAACCGTATTGTGGTAGATAGATATCCATGGTCAAAAGCTATGTTGCTTTATCCTGTACCTTACAATGAAATGCAGAAGAGTAAATTGACGGTTCAAAATCCGTTATGGAATTAATCGTATGACAGTTTGATAAACAAAGGCAGAGACCGGGCTCTTTTGTTCCGACTTTGCCTTTGCTTTACATGTTATTCATACTGGACTACCTTAAATATAAACTCTTGCATAAAATAAGTTAACGTAAAATATCGAAATGAGGTCATGAAAAATACAAAAATACCTATCATAAAAGGCCATTGGTGTAAGTTGAGGGTAATCTTATTATCTTTGCTTTATCCTTGTTTAGGCTATTCATGTAGTGACAGTGCAAGTTCGGCTATTCCTGATGATTGGATTACAATTTCTACAGAGTCCGTGAGCTTTCCTTATGAGGGAGGGACAGAAAAACGTGAGTTCGTATTGGGGCAAGGATTGGACATAAACCAGATAGCATCAACTTTAAGTAATAAGGGAGAAGATTGGTTGACCGCCCTTGTTGAAAATGGTAAAATGACGATTGTATGCGAACATTCTTTTGCAGAGAGAGTCAGAAGTTCTGTATTGACATTGATGTATGATGACAATCATAAATGTAATATCACAATTTCTCAAGAAGCAGCTCCCAGTTCTGCTGACAAATTAATAAAAGTAATTGGCGGCGAGGCCACTTCTGAGGAAACGCAAGGTAAAGATACAGACCAGAATCCGTTGACCTTAAAGATGTCCTATGATGGAAATAAGAAAACATATTTTAATTCCGCGTTTGGGCAGGTCTCATATCCATTTTCTATCAGGTATGAACTGGAGAAGGGGCATACACTGAATAGTATCGTTTATACTCCACGTACTGACTCTGGAAACAAATGGGGTTCATTCGATCAATTTACAGTGGAAGTTTCGACAGCCGATAAACCGGATGATTTTGTGAAAATAGGTGATTATGCAAGAGGTAATGGGGTGCATACGCCATTTACTATAAAATTGTCTAAGCCTGTGGAGGATGCCAAATTTGTTCGTTTTATCATAAATAAAGCCTATGAGGATAGAGTAAGCTGTGCTGAGATGGAATTTTATGAAGCTAGTAGTAATAAATTTGATCCAGCTACAATTTTTGCTGATAATATGGGTTTACAGCTTAAAGCTGGCGTGACAGAAAAGCAGATTAAGCAAATCCCTAATGAATATTTGAAAGAATTGGGACTTGCTTTGCTGAGTGGAAACTATGAGTCTGCTTATCGATTGGCGGATTACCGTCCTTACCAGAATCCAGCAGTAATGGCTACGGCTAATAAGACATCTAAATACAGCCTGAGAGATAATCCGACTGGAATTTATGCAAAAGCGGGTGAGACCTTGGCTATATTTGTCGATGATATTTATGAGGGTGGTAGAATTTCGATGCTTATTCAAGATCTGAACGGTGGTTACAACAATTCGAAAACCTACGAGTTGTCGGAAGGATATAATGAGATAACAGTAGAGGTCGGCGGTTTAATTTATATTTTGAATCATGTAAATGATGACATTCCTCTCCGGCATGAAGATGCTGATAATGATCAGAAAAGGAATATTGAGGCAAAGACGGTAAAAGTGCATTTTGCGAATGGAAAAGTAAACGGTTATTTTGATATTCAGAAAAACAAGGAAAGTGATTGGGCTCAGATTCGCGACAATGCAAAGTATCAGGAAATAGATATCTTGGGAGAATACTCACATTTGACGTGGAGAATATCTGACTTCAAAAAGTACAATACAGAGATAACGAAGACTATTGAAAATTTGGATCGTCTGGTATATTTGGAGGAAGAGTTTATGGGACTTGTTAAATATGGTAAGATGTTCAATAACCGGATGCATTTTTCTATTGACTACAAGGCAAAGAGCCCGAACGCATCAGATTATCGTACAGTTTATAATGCTAGTGATTACTATGCGGAACCGTTCTGTAAACCAGAAAATTTTCCTACTCGTTGTTGGGGACCTGCGCATGAAGTAGGTCATTGCAATCAGACACGTCCGGGGTTGAAATGGGCCGGTTTGACTGAAGTTACCAATAACATTATGTCGCTTTTTATACAGACATCATTCGGTCGTCCTTGCAAGTTGTTGGTTGACGGATGTACGTTGAAAGATGAGAACGATCAGACATTGGGAACGTATAATAATATTTATCAAGGCGCTACATCATTGATAGTGGATGGTAAACGTCCTCATTGTCTTCCTGGTATTGCAAATATTACTCGTGAAACTCAACTTGTACCATTTTGGCAGCTCAAACTGTACATGATAGATGTATTAGAAAAAACTGATTTTTATCATAAATTATATGAATATTTTCGTACTCATGAGAGTCCGAGTGACAAGGGTGAGAATCAAGGTATGAACCAGCTGGATTTTGTACGTCAGGT
>ERZ779892.2907-NODE-2907-length-12742-cov-14.981241_pt1 | contig 12742 bp, 19 predicted proteins | sample MGYA00511552_ERZ779892 | MGnify/ENA primary metagenome ERZ779892 (study PRJEB29588, sample SAMEA2154561) | human gut metagenome | biome: human gut; feature: human-associated habitat; material: faeces | place: Denmark | collected 2008/2010 ... | reverse complement strand
AATGTGCAGCAAGGCTCACGAGATCAGTTGAAAGCCCCCAGCCGCCGGAGTTCCCCAAGACAAAGAAAAGCGCTCCCGGAGGCCGTGGAAAGCAAACCGGAAGCGCAGCCGAAAAGGGCTGATTGCAGTATAGCACAGCCCGCCGAAAAAGGAAAGGGGCTTTACCAATGAGCAACACAGAAATTCAGAGCAAAGTCAATGAGCTTCGCGAGCTGCGCCGCATGGCCGACGAGCTGACCGCCGAGATTGAGAGCATTCAGGACGCGATCAAGGCGCACATGACCGCCATCGACGCCGACACGCTGACGGGCACGGATTACAAGATCACCTGGAAGGCTGTGACGAGCAGCCGCTTTGACAGCACGGCGTTCAAGAAAGCCATGCCGGAGCTTGCCGAACGCTTCACCAAGTCCAGCACCAGCCGCCGGTTCACTGTGGCGTAAGGGGGCCTAATCACTATGGACAATCGTCAAAACAACGTAGACCAGTTACGCGAAGAATTTAAGGCTGCTGTATTGGAATTGACGCCAGACGAGCGGAAGGAATTGCTGAAAATGATCCGGCAGCGAAAGGCTGAAAAAGGACAGAAATATGCGACGGAGACAAGCCGCAGCATTGGGAGGGGTTGAAAATGAGCGATATCAAAGACAATCTGTACAGTCAGATTCTTTCTCTTAACGAAAATGAAGTACGCATTTTCCTTGCTCTTATGCAGGACAAGTTGCTCGAGGAATCTGCTGCTGTACCGGACATAACTCCACCGGAGGGAATGACAAAAGCCGACTGCAAGCGCCTCATTAAGTCAATACGCACAAAACAGCCCTACGCCGATGCACGCACACAACAGTACAGCCTGCGGGTAATCTCCCACATTCGCAATGTGTGGGTTCCGCAGATCAAAAGCCATGACCAACAAGCAGGCTGAACGCCCGCTGCGCCCACGCAGGAAAAAGGGTCGACCGCGCAAGCGGAACGAGATATGCCCATACTGTGCAAACTGCTTTCGCCGCCCGCTCCCGGATTGCGTGATTCCGTCTCGTCAGGTAGTCAACCTTCTGCCGGAAGGCTTTGTGTATAAATTCGATGATTGAAAGGAAAATCCATATAGAAACCAGCAAGCAGGCAATGGAAGCAAGCCGCCGTGAGAAAAGCGACGAAATCAGGAAGATGCTCGACAACGCGTCACTCGAACAGATTTGCATTATAACCCTCCTCGTGCGTGGTATGCTCGGGCAGCCGAAAGAAGATAATGTGAAATAAGCAATGCCGCTGTGAGGCCGTACAAGCCCCACAGCGGCGTTTTTTATTCTTCCGCACAAACGAGCGAGGAAAGAACTTCTGACGGCGTGTGCGGCGTTATAACAGCCACGCAGCAAACGAACGTTCGTGTTTCGCCTGCCGTTATGCTTTTGCGCCTGCCAGACGCACGCCGACACGCTGCGTCTCCTCGTTGTTGAGCTGGTAGACGGCGCGCCCAAGCTCCCGGCGATCAAGCTGCAGCACGATTGTCATCTGCCGTCCTCCCGCGCCGCCGGTCTCGTTCATGGCCTGCTTGAACGCCTGCACCATTGTGGCGAGCGGCGTTTCAATATTCGTTCCGCTCTTTTGGTCGCCAAGAACGGCCATAAATTCCCGGTTCGGCGGAATGACCGCGCCGGAGGCGAGGCGGGGGAGCTGGACAGACGCAAGCGTCGGAATGTTGAAGCCAAAGGTCTTTCCCCCGAGACCTTTTGTCACGCTCAATTTGTTCAGCCATTCCGGCGTTGTAATGCTGAACGTATTCAGCTTCGAGATCATCCAGTTTATGCCGTTAATGATAAGGTTGACTGCATCCTCCAGGAAGCCGATAATGCCGTTCCATGCGTCCTTGAAGATATCCGTTATCCCGCTCCACGCATCCTTCCAGTCCCCTGCAAATACATTGCTGACAAACTCCGAGATCTTTTTCAGGATATTTTCTATCTTCTCCTTCAGCTTCGTAAACAGGTCAATGACCGGCTGAATTCCCTTCTTGATGCCGTTCAGCAGGCCGTCGATCACGAACCCGCCCTGCTCTGCCATGACTTTAGACGGCGACGCGATTCCAAATGCCTTCTTAAACCCGTCAATAAACGGCTGAAAGATATGCTCCTTGATCCACTGCCCAATGTTTTTCAGCGCCTCCCAAATGCCGTTCAGAAGGCCCTTGATCGTGAATTTTCCGTCCTCATAGGCCACTTCATGCCACCAGTCAACAACGTCATTCCATGCGTCTTCGATCAACCCCCACAGGAACGCTGCGAGGCCGCCGAGGGCGGAACCGATCGCTTCAAACATGGAATCCATGACGCCGTTCCAATCGATATTCGCAAGGAAATCCGCGATCTGATGCCCCAGCGCCTGCCAGTCGATACTCTGGATCGTTTCTGATGCAGCATCAAAGAACCCGATAATCAGCTCACTGGCCGCGTGCGCAAGCTGCGTCATGTCGACGTTCAGCAGGAATCCTGCCAGCGTTTCAATCGCAATTTTGAATTTGGCCCACAGCAGCATTCCGACATTGCGCCAGTCGATTTGTGCGACAGCGTTGTTGAACATATCCGCCAGCTTCGCACCGAGGCTGAGCCAATCGAAGGTGTAGACTATGCTGACCAGAAAGCCGAGCGCCAGATTCAGGCCCGTGCCGAGCGCCGCTCCAAGCTGTGCCCAGTTGATCTGACTGACCAGACCGTTCAGCGCGTTCGCGATTTCCGTTCCGAGCAGCACGATCTTGTCATACACGCCGGGGAACGTGAACATTTCATACAGGTTCGCAGAAAAGCTGTTTACCCAATCGGCAAACTTGGAAAGCCCTTCTTTCAGCTTCGGAATCCCGTCTGTAAGGATCTTGTCGAGCATGGCAGAAAAGGCCTCGCCCCACGAAGCAAAATCAAGCGGCTCGATTGCCACCGTCTCAAACATATCTGCCGGGGAGGTCTCGGCGCTGCCTCCGCCTCCACCGCTGGAAGTGTCCTTCGTCGTGATCTGGTTGATCTCGTCGAATTTCGCCATGCTCTTGCTGGCGTCTTCCGCTGCTGCGCCGGTTCCTTCGATGCTCTTTGCGTAATCCTCCTGCACTTTGGTTGCGCGCGTGTAGGAGGATTTACCAGTCAGGGCTGCTGTGAACCGCGCGATATAATCTGCCGCTTTGGACAGCATATTGATAAACCGTGTCAGGATCGGCTCGATTGTCTGTAAGATCGGCGCAAATGCCGTTGCAAGCGCGTTTTTCAGCTGCGTCAGCGAGGATTTGAGGATTGACAGGCTTTTGTTTGTGCCGGAAGAAAACTGCGCCAGATTTTTGAAGCCCTCTGTCATTGCAGCCCGCAGCTTTCCGAAAAGGGCGTATAGGCCGCGAAGCCCCAGCGCATACCGGAGCATATTCTTTATCCCGCCGCCGAACGCGCCGTTTGTCTTTCCTGCCGTTTTGAATAGGTTCAGAAACGCCTTTCCGGCGCGGCCCGCAAGCGACACGAGCTTTTTCAGGCCGTTGCCTGCCGCAGATAAAAAGCCCTTCGTGACCGTTTTCCCCGCTGACAGGGCGGCGGAAGCGATCTCCTTGAATCCTGCTGCAAGGCCGCTTAAAACAGTTTGCAGCTTCGGCACGTCCGCGCCGCCCGTGAAGCTTTGCAGAACCGACGCAAGCTTTCCCTTCGCCGTATCTTCCGCACCGCCGCGTTCTGCCGCTGCCAGCTCCTGCGCCTTCTGCGAGACCTCACCATAGCGGAGATTTACGCCGTCCAGCTCCATCTGCGTGTTTTTCAGCGATTGATTCTGCTTTTCAATCGCCGCCTGCACAGATGTGATCTTCTCCTGCATGGCGGAGATCTTCGTCACATTTTCGGGCGATATGATCGCCTTGCCGCCCTCGATCTTTGTCTGTGCCTGAAGCTCCGCAAGCGCTTTCTGTGCCTGCTCCAGCTCCGCCGTCAGCGCGCCCTTTTTGCTTTTGCCGACGGTCAGATCCTCTTGCAGCTTGAGAACCTTCTGTTCCAGCCGCTGAAGCTCCTTGTCGGCCTTTCCCGTATTCAGGTTCACACCAACGGATACGGAAGCATCGTCTTTCATGGAATCACCACTCTTTCAGATTCTTCATTCTGCGGGGATATTCCATCCGGAACATTCCCGCAGTCTTTTACTTTTTCGCCCAGCGCTCCGTGTATTTCTGAATGCGCGGATTCGTGCGCAGCTTTTCCCGCGTCATTGTCGCATCGACCTGATCCAGAATAGCCAGCATAAGGTTCGCCCAGACCGGCAGACCGTCGGCCAGCGCATAGACGTTCATAGAGCCGAACAGTGCCGCACAGACGGGCGCTTCAAACAGCCCGTCGATCATTTCCCGCATTTTTTCGTCATGCTGGCGGGCAATGTCGAATATCTTCCGCTTGTCCGCGCAGGCGTCCATTTCGCTCCGGTAGGTCTGCTGTTCTGCGTCCAGCTTTTCAAAAACATCGTAGATCCGCTCCACAAAGGCCGCGTCGGTCGGATTGAACGAAACACTGACCTGATCATTGAGCCGAAATTCCTGTTTGCCGGTACTGAATTTGATTTCTTCCATGTTAATTTCTCCTTTTTGTGGTTTTAAGAGATCTTTTTCCGGGCGATCCGCTTTGTCCGGTATTTCATGATGACCGCATCGCAGTCCTTTGGGCGCTCTGCCGGTGCCATGCTGGAATACAGTCCTTCCACGAGATTGAACCACAGCGGCGCGTGATCTGCTGATGCCATGACCGGCGTCGTGCCGAAGATCGCCTTGCAGATGCCGCCGCCCAGAAGCGCGTCCAGCTTCACACGCATTTCTGTGTCCATACTGGTGAAGACCTCATACGATTTGTGGCCTGCATTGCGTCTGCCGGGCCGGCACTTTTTCTGCGTCCGGCGCAGCGCTTCCTGCATCGCGTCCAGTTCACAGACCAGCGCCCCGAATGCTTCCCGGTAGGCGCGATCCTCCGGCGCGAAAATGATCTCTACGTCGTTTACTGTGAATGCCATATGTCCCTCCTTCAATCCAGTTCCTGCTTCATCGCTTTCCCGGCAACGTCGCGCCACTTTTCAAGGTTCTGTGCTTTGGACGCTTCGAACCAGTGAGATTGTGCCTGATTGTGAAAATATTTGGTGAACACAAGATTTTTGTCGGTCAGCACCTTTGTTCCGCCCTTCGGCGCGTAGGTGCTGCCTGTCTCCGGGTTCACCATAACTTTCCCGTAGTAAAGATAGCGCGCATACGGCCCCGGATAGATGATCGTATTACCGGATACGCGCGTTCTTTCATCAAGGGAACCGGTCAAAAACGGCACATACGGGCTTGTATCCTTTGCCGCCTGAACAGCAACGATATGCTCCGCCCTTGTCGCGGCCTTTCCGATGGCGGCAGCCAGCGCTTCGGAAAGATCCGTCTGGACTTTGAAGGTCAGCATTCCGGAGAACCCTCCGCGGACAGCTTTGCAGTCAGCCGGTCAAAGCTGTCCAGCTCCGCCGTCAGGCGACGATTGCACGTCTCGACGACACCCGCCAGCGCGTCACGTTCGGCGCGCATAGGCTCACCAGCGGCAGCGTACATACCCTTCCGCGCATGGAGCGCAACAAGCCGCAGCATTGTCGGGTTCTCACTGTAGTGCTCCGCCAGCGCCGCGAAATCGTCTGCTTTCATAACGCCGCTTTCCAGCAGCTCCAGCGCCAGCGGCTCTACGTCGTCCGGGTTTACAAGAGAAGCCTTCCGCACCTTCTCCGCCAGCTCTGCGCGAAGGGTCGTGTACGCGCTCCGGGCCTTTTCCTCTGCGGCGGAAAACTCCGCCGCATGGGCCTGCTCCGCTGAATGAAGTACGGCTTCTGCCTGCGCTTGATCCTCCATGTGCTTGCATTCTTCCTTTGCGGTGTCTAATTTGCGTGCGGCTGCGGCTTTTGCTTTCCGCTCCGTCTCAAAAATCGCAGTCAGCCGCTGTTCGTATGTCAATGCTTTCATACCTGTGCCGCTCCTTCCGCTTCATTGACTGCCGCAGCAAACTGCGCACCGTTCGCACACAGGCCGAATATGCGCAGGCAGTCGTTTTCGTCTGCGGGGTCGGTGTCCAGCCGGAACATATCCCAGTCAGACCGGGACATATGCTCCCTCCTGCTGTTCGGGGCTTGCAGATTGGACACAAGCCTTCCGGCGTTTACTCGGAGCGAATGCAAACTCTGACGCACCGTGTCGCTGCTGATCTCCTGCTCCAGTCCGAGAATCTCACCGCTTTTGCGGGCGATCTCCTCCAATGCCCGCTCTGCAACCGGGCAGCCGCGCATAGTCTGTGCTGCGCGTCTCAGCTCATCGCGGCTTACATGGTCGCGCAGTTTGAGCGCCTGCAAAACGGAAAGCTGCTCCTGCGTCGGTGCGGAAGCGGGTCTGTTCATGTACGTCTTTTCCATCGCGTCAACCGCAGATTTGAGCCGGTCTGCGTACTCCCGGCGCAGCTCCTCGACCTCCGCGTTCCGCCGGTCGTCCAGCAGTTTTTTGCTCTGTGCATACGAGCCGGAATCCTTGAAGCGCTCCAAGCGCTCATATTCCGGTCTGAACTTGTCATTTACTTCCTGCAAATCCTTGCGGAAGCCCTTGATGGAGTTTAAATATCGCTGTGTGTTGGTCATAAAGTTACCTCGTTTCATTTGTTTTTTCTTCGTATTGTTCTTTTATGGAAAAATTCCGGAAAAACATAGTTGGCGGAGCATTCATAATAGGCAAAAAGGCTGGTTTTGTTAGGTTTTTTATACAACAGGCCTGAATCTGTATACAGAAAAATCTTAAGTTTTCTGAGGTTTTTCTGTGTGCCGGTTCGATGCAGAACGCATATATGCAAAAAAGTTAAGGTTTTTTAAGGTTCTGTACGGTGTCTGCCCGGAGTTTCCTCGCGCGCGCGCGTAGTCGTGTCCAAAAACTAAAAGCACTCAGACATACGTCCGCAGCGTTTGGCAGACCGTAGGCGTTCTGAGCGCTTTCAGGGCGGTATTGCGAAGCCTCGCGTCAACCGGCTTGTCGTACCAGAATACGTCGGTTAACGCCTCGCGCAGCTCGTTCGGAAGCTGCTGCAAGGCCGCTTGTACGGCCTCGACCAGTTCCTCCCGCTCGATTTCCAAAAGTCGGTCTTCCGCCTGCTCATCCTGCACAAAGTCTACCAGCGTGTTTGTTCCCTCGCCGTCCTCGCCCAGCGGCGTATCGAGGGAAACGGCGGTCTGCAAGGGATCGTTTCTATCCCGCATTGTTCTCAGGCCGCATACGTCCGCGAATGCAGTCCGAAGCGTCAGTTCATAGATGCCGATGAAGCCCGTGCCGCCGTCCGGCCTCCACAGTCTGACAGCCCGCAGCATGGCAAGGTAGGCCTCCTGCGCCAGATCGTCAAATTCCGTGCCGCAGCGGTGGTTCAGCGCAGCTGCCCAGCGGCGGGCCTTCCTCGCGGCGTAACCCCGGACAGCCGCCCAAAGCGTCAGACTATCCAACTGCCCGCGCTGCACAGCCTCCGCGATCCGGTTTGTTTGTGCGGCGCGTTCCGTTTGTGCTTGCAATGTCCTGTCCTCCTGTGCTACAATGATTTTATCAGGATCACGCCGCACAGGAGCCGCCCGGAAGGGCGGTTTTTATGTACGCGATGGCGGCTTCAGAAGATCGTTCGCAATCGTAAGCCGCTGCTGCGCATTCTGTGCGCGTCGGCTCTCGCCTTCGAGCTTGATCCGCACGGGGCAAAGCTCCAGCACGCGGTCGTAGATGCGCTTCAGCTGCATGGAATCCGCCTGCTGCATCTCGGCGACGGACAGGTTGGTCGTCACGATGAGCGGCAAGCCGGTCTGCACACGGGCGTCAACGACGTTAAAAACCTGCTCCGCAGCATACGCCGTATCCCGCTCCGCGCCGAGATCATCCAGCACCAGCAGGGAATAGCTCTGCATCCGGTCAAGCAGTGCCTGCTTGTCCTGCGTGGATTGCAACAGATTCAAAATCCGGGGAAAGCTCGTGATGACAGCAGAATCAAGCTGTGCCAGAACCGCATTCGCAATCGCGCACGCATAAAAGCTCTTGCCTGCACCGACAGCGCCGAACAGCAGAACGCCGATATTTTCCTGCTTCATCTTCGGCCACTGCGCCGCGTACCGGCGGCAGACTTCCGAAACATTTTTCGCATGCCGGTCGTCAATATCGAAGGTCTTTCGCAGGCAGTTCGGGATCTGCAGCTGATCCGCTGCCCACATTTGCTGCATAGACGCCATAAACTGCTCACGCAGGTCCTTCTCCTTCACGGCCTCATCCTTCGCACGGACGCAGGCACAGGAGATAGGAACGAGGCGTTCAACGAAACCGCCCTTGCCATCCGGAAGCTGCTTGCGTGCCTGCTTCGGCTCACCGCAAACAGCACAGTGTAATAGGCCGTTCTCCCGGTAATCACCGGGAATCTGTGTCGACTCGTTTGCAATCCGATTCATCGTACCTGATAAATCCATACGGTGTTGCCCTCCTTACACGAAACTTTCGTCTGCGTCGTAGCTGCGGATTCTGTTCTTGTCCGGCTGCTTCGCCCAGCGCTCCCACGATTCAGCATTTCGGCAAGCCGCTTTCCAGTCTTTCATGGGGGTCTTGCCAACCAGCCACCCCTTCGCCGCATAGAAATCAAGAAATCCCTGCGGATCAACGGGTGACTGGCGCTCAAACACATAGGCCTGAACCTCTGCCAACGTGGGTGGGGTGAAGCGCGCAGCGCGCGGCGGCTTGTCCGCCGCCTTCTCTCTGTTCTGCTTTGTTCTGTTAAGTTTAGTTATGTTACGTTCAGGTTCCAATCTGGATCCAAGCTGTTTCCTCTCTGGAACCATACTGGAACCAAGTACCCAACGCCCAGCGCTATCTTCGGATACCAAAGCACGTTCGGCCGCAAAAATTGTCTCGTGGTATCGGTCATTCTTGAGGGTATTATTGATGTTCCAGTCTACAATGACGATTACGCCACTCTCGAAAGGAATGATGTAGCCCTTTGAAGCCAGCAGCCGAAGATCATCGTCATTGCAGCCGACACTGCGTGCGATCTTCTTCGGCGACGCAACAAACCCATCATCGTCACCGTGCATACCCAAATGAAAATACAAGGCCTGTGCACTTGCGGACATATCGAGGAATTTGTCGGTATCAGTGACAGTTAGTGAAAACATTCGCTTTTGTGCCATATGCTCACCACCCCGCGATCTGCTCTTGTCCGGCCATATCCGCAAGCGCCGCCTCTGCTGCACGGCTGACAGCAGCGATTTCAGCGGCCCTCCCGATCATGGAGCGAATAAACCGCCGCGCTTCCTGCTCGGACGCTGGCAAGAAATATCCGTGTAGGCAATCCGACAGGATCAGCTTGCCCGCCTTGCGCTCTGCTTGAATCCGCCGCCGCACAATTCGCTCATCCTCACCGACAAGGGCTGCAAGCTCCAGTAGCTTGATTCCGTTTTCTGCGCCGGGGTGAAGCAAATCAGAAATATGTAGCGTTTTCCCGCCGTCCGTGATAGAATCAAAAGCGGAATGATTGACCTCAAAATCTTCGTTCCGCGCCTCTGTCGGTGTTCCAGCACCGGCAGGGGCTTTTTCTTTTTCAATTCGCATTTTCTCGTACCCCCGCCTGCCGGTTAAGCCACTCCCGGAACGCTTCCGCCGGAATCCGTGTGCAGCCGCCAATGCGCGCAACCGGGAAGCCGTCAAGCCGCATCCAGCGGTAAATCGTCGGGCGGCTGACGCTGGCCGCCATTGCCGCCTGCGAGGGCGTGAATGCTAATTGTTCCGTGCGTTCCATTACCCTGCCTCCTTCGACAGTTTTTCGATGATTCCGAAGATTTTTTGTTTCTCCTCCGCAGGTAACTCCATCCGCAGTTTTCTGGAAAAGTTACCGTCATTCAGTCCGATTGCAGCCGCGATCTGCCAGAGACGAACACCCGCACTCGCCGCAGCCTGTCTAACATCCTTGTTGCACATTTTTCATACCTCCTTCTAAATGTGGGCTTTCGCTCCTTTCTTTTTCATTATACACATTTTTGTTGTTATTTTCAACTATATCATAGTTTACAGAAAATATTAGATTTTATTGTTGCTGTTGTTGACAAAAATATCGTTCCGTGATAAAGTATCAACGAAAGGAGATGTTCACGTATGAATATAAAAGAGGTCTTCGGAAAAAAATTGAAACATTTGCGACAAGAAAAAGGTATGACGCAAGCGGAATTAGCCGCGCTTGCCAATGTATCAACGCAAATGATTTCCAGTTACGAAAAATGCGCAAAAGAACCCACTCTAACAAACGCCGCCTCCATTGCCAGCGCATTAAATGTGTCTCTTGCTTTTCTTGTTGACGAAGCAAACCATAGCACAAATTGTGATGCCATAAAAATTGAAACTTATGGAGATGTGATCCGCGTAATTGATAAGTTGGATACAGCATTTCGCGGAAACATCATTTATGACGCTGGTCATGGAGTTGATATTCAGGACATGGCCACCCAAGATTTTATTGAAAAGCATTACAAAATGCGCGAGTTACTTGATAATGATACAATCTCTTATGATCTATATCGCTCATGGATCGAAGGTGAAATTGCCAAAGGCGACAAAGAAGCGTTGCCACAGTACGATTAAATGTAGATATAGATAAACCGCCCCCGGTGCTGCGAACACCGGGGGCGGCTATAGGGGCAGTAAACTTTGCACGGCCTACTGCCCTCTCATCATACAGGAAAACGGGAGGAATTACAATGCCAAGAAAGAAAAATACCCGTGCCGCACAGGGCACGGGCAGTATCCGCAAGAAGGCCGTCCTTCGGGAAGGCCGGGAATATTCGTATTGGGAAGCAAGGGTAACAGTCGGTGTTGACCCCGGCACCGGTAAGCAGATCCGCCGCAGCTTCTCAGGCAAGACGCAGAAAGAGGTACGGGAGAAAATGCAGGCCGCCGCTGTCGCCGTCAATGACGGAGACTATTTTGAGCCATCAAAAATGACTGTCGGGCAATGGCTCGACACATGGGCTACGGAGTACCTGAACAGTGTGAAGCCGCGCACAGTAGAAAGCTACAAAGCCAACATTGAGCAACATCTGAAACCGGCAATAGGCGCAAAGCGTCTGTCCGAATTAAATGCAGTCGATGTTCAGCGGCTTTATAACAATCTCACAAATAAGCGTACCAAAGAACCGCTTTCGGCGAAATCAAAAAAGAATGTTCATGGAACCCTGCACAAAGCACTGGAAAAGGCCGTTTCGCTTGGATATATCCGGCACAATCCAGCCGACAAGCCAGATCTTCCAAAGGTTCAAAAGGCCGAGATCAAGCCGCTTGCGGACAGCGAAATGGTTGCGTTCCTCAATGCGATCAAAGGACACGAATACGAAGCGGTTTATCTCGTGACGCTTTTCACAGGAATGCGTGAAGGTGAAGTATTGGGCCTGACATGGGACTGCATTGATTTCAAGAGCGGGACAATTACGATCAAGCAGCAGCTTCAGAAGGTGCGCGGTACCGGCGGCGAGTATATCCTCGCTCCGACCAAAAACGGGAAAAGCCGTATTGTTGCACCGGCGAAATACGTCATGCAGATTTTGACCAGGCAGCGAAAGTCGCAGAACGAGCAGCGGCTGAAAGCCGGCCCTGCATGGAGTAACCCGCTTGATCTTGTTTTTACAAATTCACTCGGAAAGAATCTGTGCGCACAAACGGTTTATTTGCATTTTAAAAAGCTGGCTGCCGAAGCAGGCGTTCCAAACGCGCGTTTCCACGATCTGCGGCACAGTTATGCAGTCGCCGCGCTCCGCTCTGGTGACGATATCAAAACCGTTCAGGAGAATCTGGGACACCACACGGCAGCGTTCACACTGGATACCTATGCGCATGTGACCGACCAAATGCGGAAGGAAAGCGCCAAGCGAATGGACAGCTTTATTGAGGGCATTCAGGCGGCAAAAAAGGCGTAAAAACTCTGTAAGGGGAAAACATAGGGGAAAACACCTGTCCATAGACGCAACAAAACCCTTGAAAACGTAGTGTTTTCAAGGGTTTTCTGCTTGGTGCGCGAGGCGGGACTTGAATTAGCGACGGCGTGTAAAATGGTGAAAAAGCACGTTGCAAAAGTCCAGTGTTTTCAATGCTTTTTTCGGTTTCGCGTAAAATGCTGTAAAGCACTGAAAAAGTTGTAAGGGGAAAACTAAGGGGAAAATTTCAGCACAAGCAAAGAGCCGCAGGCGATGCCCTGCGGCTCTTTGCTATTCTGCTGTGTCGGTGCTACTTGATTTATCCCGCTCCATCTGGTTTGTAATTGCTCGGTTGATAAAAGCGTTCACGCTGCCCCCGTCGTGTTTGTCTGCATGGGCTTTAACCACTTCCTTCTGACCTTTGGGCATTCTCACCTTTACTTCGTCGTAATTCTCTTTCATATATTTGGTGACTGCTTTTTGTTGGGCTTTTGAAATTGCCATTTGTCCACCTCCCTTGTAGATATTATACCACAATACTATATCGGGGACAATATACAATATAGACATATCGGGTACGATATATTTGTGCATTATTACGTCTTGCTATATCGTACCCGATATATTATAATAAAGCCAGTCAAGGGGAACAAACGAAAACAGTTCAGACACCGGCAGAAGATGGGTGAAGAACGTCTATAAGAGTTGGGAAGGAACAGCAATGTGCAGCAAGGCTCACGAGATCAGTTGAAAGCCCCCAGCCGCCGGAGTTCCC
>ERZ779892.2903-NODE-2903-length-12747-cov-6.092814_pt1 | contig 12747 bp, 9 predicted proteins | sample MGYA00511552_ERZ779892 | MGnify/ENA primary metagenome ERZ779892 (study PRJEB29588, sample SAMEA2154561) | human gut metagenome | biome: human gut; feature: human-associated habitat; material: faeces | place: Denmark | collected 2008/2010 ... | reverse complement strand
GGCGAAATGACGGATGAAGATCTGCAGGAGCTGCTGAATGTCAAAAAGACGCGAGCGTATCTGCTGGCCCGCCAGATGCGCGAAAACGGGCTGATTGAGGTCGTCGGCCGAGGGGCGGAGAAAAAGTACAAATTAAAATGACGGAGGAAGCAGAATATGTCCATCAGCAAAACATTTGGTGAGGTGTATAGAAAATAAATGATTACCAAGAATGATGTACTTAATAAAATATCGAATTTTAACTGTACGATTGACGCAGAAAAAATAAAGTTTCCCGGAATCCTTCAAGAGGTAAATGGAAATATTGTCCTGAATGCCATGGTTTCGGTAGATCAATATCAAAAGATGCTATCAAGTGCCGACTTTAATATATTAGGAAGTATTTTTGGAAAAGAAGCAACTTTAATTGGATGTCATATTCACTCTACATCCGGCTCCATGGGATCGAACGATGTTTTTCTTCTCATAATCCCAAATGAGATAATTGTGGGCAAGTGTTTTGCTTCAATTCCAATGGTAAAGAGAATAACGCTGTCTACTCCAGATTTAAACTATATGTTTGCCGGCACTTCTCCGTTAGAACCCAATCGGAACATCACAAAAGAGAATCCTAGTGTTTTGAATTTTACTTATCCAAAGCCGATTCGCGCTCAGGATAAATATGGAGAGATAGAATTGTATCAAAAATACATCTCGCACGATTCTGACAAAAAAGAGTATCTTCATACTATTATTTCCGTTGTTGCGTACTCTTTCGCAAGCCCGTTGTCTTTAATGGACGCTGTTGCGAAAGCCTTTGCGGCAATAAACCTCTTCTCATTCTTCGGAAATGGATATATTTCATGCGGAGAGATAAGCTTTCAAGTCGAGAACGATAGAAGCGAGTATATGTTATACCTAAACTATAGAGAAAATGTCCCGGCAGTCAATGAGCCATTCCTCATTATGACGTCCGTATTCGAAGGAAGCTTTGAGAAAATATGGAGAGCATGGCTTGATCTCTATGAAAGTGCCAACCCGATTCCCGCTCTTTTTTATGAAATCATTTGTAACCGCTCAACAAGGATAAATAGTTTCTTGAATTTGTCACAAGCGATTGAGGTGTACTCAAACATTTGCAGAGATGATAAAGCCAAGGCAGTGGCCAAAAACGACCCGAACAATACAGGAAAATGGAAGCCAACATTAAAGCATAGATATCAAGATATATTATCTGCTTACAACAATGTGTTCGAATTGAGCGAGTCCAATATAGAAGATTACGCACGAAGCTTTTCAAATATGAGAAACTATTATACGCATTATAATTCCGGGAGATATATTAAGCCATCCTATGATGAACTGTTTGCTGCAATTCACATATTGAGATTTGTTTTGTTGACCATTGTATATACATCTGTTGGACTCCCTGATAGTTGCATTCTTGAGTGTAAAAGCAGAAATATATTCAGCAACTTCAACTACGATACCGGCGTAATATTGAATTACTCCCAAAAGAGTGCGAAATAATAAATAACACCGGAGAATCCTTCCGAATGGCAGCATATACTAAAGCGCCGCAAGTAAGTTAATCGCTTACCTGCGGCGCTTTAGTATTAGGCCTTCTTGGCCCATCCTGAGACTATAGTTTCGAATAACTGTGGCTTTGCAAATCGGGGTTGTCTTTCTGTCCGCACATTCGATTTTTGTCACCGTTTTTTCTACAATGAACGGTGACAATTTTTGTTTTCATACTTTTCGAGTAGAATATCAGAAAAACTCGGAGGTAAATATGATGAAAGGACTAAGAATTACAACCAAAGATATTGCCGGATTCAGAGAGCATCTGATTTTGATGGAACGGAGTGCGGCAACCATTCAGAAATACATTCGGGATATCAAGGCATTTGCGAAGTACACAGAAGGAGCGGTCACAAAGGAAACCGTCATTGCTTACAAGAAACGCTTGCAGGAGCATTACGCCGTGCGGAGCGTTAATTCCATGCTGGCCAGCATCAACTGTCTATTCACCTTTCTCGGCTGGCACGACCTGAAGGTAAAAACACTGAAACTGCAGCAGCAGGTTTACTGCCCCGAAGAAAAGGAGCTGACCCGGCAGGAGTACACTCACCTGTGCCGTGCGGCGGAGCGCAAACACAACCAGCGACTCTGTCTGATTTTGCAGACCATCTGCGGCACCGGCATCCGGGTCAGTGAGCTGCAATTTATCACCGTTGAGGCAGCACGGTGCGGCGAGGCGGTGGTAAGCTGTAAAGCAAAGACCCGGACGGTGTTTCTTGTGAAGGCGCTGAGACAAAAATTGCTCCGCTACGCAGCGGAGCAAGGAATCGAAAGCGGGATGATTTTCGTGACCCGCACGGGCAAGCCCATCAATCGGACGAATATCTGGCGGGAGATGAAATTCCTGTGTCAGGAAGCGGGTGTCAACCCGGAGAAGGTATTTCCCCATAACCTGCGCCACCTGTTCGCCCGGGTGTTTTACGGCATCGAAAAGGATATTGCCAAGCTTGCCGACATTCTCGGTCACTCAAGCATAGATACGACCCGCATCTATATCATTTCCACCGGCACGGAGCACCGCCGCCGCATGGAGAATATGCACCTAATTTTATAAGCAACAGAATCCCGATTATGTTGTAGTTTCATTTTGATAGAAGCATACCTATACATATTGTATTATAGCATCAACCTGCGAAAAAGTAAAGAAAGCATCGACGAAAAGCGTGAAAACCCTAAAATTGTCTAAAATCGAGCACAACAAGAAAGCCTTTCCGGCTCGTTTTTTGAAGCGATAAGAAAAGGCTTGCTTTTTCATACCCTTTTTGGCCTGTCCGATCTGTGGCAGGTCTTTTTTGCTGCCCTGTTTACAACATAATCGGGATTATGTTTCCGGGGGGATCAAAAGCGTGACAAAGCAAGTGAAATCCAAACAGCGGGTGGCGGATCACGGCGAGGTATTTACCGCCGAGCGGGAGGTCAAGGCGATGTGCGACCTCGTGAAAACCGAGACAGAGCGCATCGACAGCCGCTTTCTGGAGCCTGCCTGCGGCGATGGAAATTTTCTCGCCGAGATCCTGTCCCGGAAGTTGGCTGTTGTAAAAAAGAAATACAAGAAGTTCCCGATGGACTACGAAAAGTATTCCGTTCTGGCCGTCAGCAGCCTGTACGGTGTGGATATTCTGCAGGACAACTGCGAGGCCTGCCGGGAGCGGCTTTATCGGATGTGGGACAAGGAGTACAAAGCCGTCTGCAAAAAGGAGGTCAGCGAGGACTGCCGCCGCTCGGTGCGGTTTATTCTGTACCGCAACATCGTCTGCGGCAACGCCCTGAGCCTGATGCGCGTGGACGAAAACCAGCAGGATACCGGGGAGCCCATTGTGTTTTCAGAATGGGCCTTTGTGACCGGCTATCAGCTCCAGCGCAGTGACTACACCTTTGCCAGGCTGATGCAGGGGGATGACGAGGCCCGTGACCTGTTCGGCAAGAAAAAGCGCAAAAAGCGGGAGGAGCAGATGACCCTGTTCGACGCGGACGAACCCGCCGAGAAGCCCAGCGACGAGGGCGAGTTCCTCAAGAAATATGTGACGCACTACAGGAGGGTATGGGAAAATGAGCAATGATTTCTACTCCGGCATCTATAATCCGGATGTGTTGTCCTGCCTTGCCAATCTGTCCAACGATGAGGTGTTCACGCCGCCGGAGGTAGCCAATTCGATGCTGGATATGCTCCCGCAGGAGTTGTTTTCGGACCCCAATACCAAGTTTTTAGACCCGGCCTGCAAAAGCGGTGTCTTTCTGCGGGAGATTGCCAAGCGGCTGCTGACCGGATTGGAGCCGATCCTTCCCGACCTGCAGCAGCGTATTGACCACATCTTTCATCACCAGCTTTACGGTATCGCCATCACCGAGTTGACCAGCCTGCTCTCCCGCCGTGGTGTGTATTGCAGCAAGTACCCCAACAGCGTGTATTCGGTGTCCCGCTTTGACGATGCGGAGGGCAACATTCGCTATAAACGGATTCCTCACCGATGGAAAAACGGAAAATGCGTCTTTTGCGGCGCAGCCCAGAGCCAGTACGACCGGGACGAAATGCTGGAGACCCACGCCTATGAGCTGATCCATACCACCAAGCCGGAGGATATTTTTAAGATGAAGTTCGATGTGATCATCAGTAACCCGCCCTATCAGTTGAGTGACGGGGGCGGTAACGGAGCAAGTGCAAAACCGATTTACCAATTATTCGTACAGCAAGCGCAAAAAATGAACCCCCGCTATTTGTCTATGATAATTCCGTCCAGATGGTTTGCCGGTGGCAAAGGATTAGACGAATTTCGAGACCGAATGTTGAACGATGATAGAATACGAGTAATACACGATTATCCCGAAGCTTCTGATTGCTTTTCTGGAGTTCAAATCAAGGGCGGTGTTTGCTATTTCCTGTGGAATCGAGACGAACACGGTGACTGCTCCGTTTATTCACATAAGGGTGATGCGGTACAAGGGCCGATTATCAGGCCATTGCTTGAGGCCGGTTGTGACACCTTCATCCGCTATAACGAAGCCGTCAGTGTTATTCACAAGGTAATGGCAAAGAATGAACCGTCGATGGAAACGCTGGTTAGCACCAGACTTCCGTTTGGCCTTCCAAATACATTCAAGGGAAATAAAGTCAAGAATTCGCCTTCTGATCTATTGGTATATGTAAGCGGAAACGACCGGGAAGTGCGTGGAAGTGCAGCATATGTTGCAAGAAATGTAATTTCCCGTGGTACCGAAATGATTGGTTGGCACAAAGTGTACATTGCAAAGGCGGGAAGCGGCAGCGATTCATTTCCGCACCCTATCCTTCCAAAACCATTTTACGGGGCTCCTGATACAGTTTGCAACGAAAGCTATTTGGTTATTGGGCCATTCAAAGACAAACAGGAATGCGAAAATGTGATGTCGTACATAGCCACAAGATTTTTCAGATTCCTTGCCTTGCAGAAAAAGAACTCACAAAACGCTGCAAAGGGTGTTTATCAATTAGTTCCCCAACAAGACTTCTCCAAACCTTGGACGGATGCGGAGCTTTATGCCAAGTATGGTCTTACCGATGAAGAAATCGCCTTTATTGAATCGATGATCCGACCGATGGACTTGACCGGAGGTGAGGAATAATGCCGCAAATGGATTTCTTCCCCCAGCGCCCAGAAGTCCATCCGATGATCTATGCCTACCGGGACTTAAATCCAGATTATGACGGCCTGCTGAAGGTGGGCTACACCGAAAAGGATGTGGACAGGCGTGTGGCGCAGCAGTACCCCACCAAGCGCCCGGACGGCAAGCTCCCCTATGAGATCCTGTACCGCAGCTCCGCCATGCGGGAGGACGGCTCCTGCTTTACCGACCACGATGTGCATCGTATGCTCCGCCGCAGGAAAATCACCGGCGTGGGCGGTGAATGGTTCCGCTGCACGGTGGATGAGCTGGAAGCGGCGGTGCTGGCGGTGAAAACCGACACCCTCAACGAGGAGAACCGCACCCGCACCTTTTCCATGCGCCCGGAGCAGGAGGAGGCCGTCAACAAGACCATCGCCTATTTTCGTTCCGCCAAGCAGGATGCGCCGGACCGTGCGCCGAAATTCCTTTGGAACGCCAAAATGCGCTTCGGCAAAACCTTCGCCGCCTATGAGCTGGCCAAACGAATGGGGCTGAAAAAGGTGCTTGTGCTGACCTTCAAGCCCGCTGTCGAGGCGGCGTGGGAAGAAGATCTCATGACCCACAAGGACTTTGAGGGCTGGCAATTCATCTGTCGGGACGGAATGCGCTACGAGGACGCCGACCTATCCCGCCCCATTGTTTGCTTTGGCTCCTTTCAGGACTATCTCGGCACCAACGAGAGCGGCGGCATCAAGGCAAAGAACGAATGGGTACATACCACCAACTGGGACATCGTGATCTTTGACGAATACCATTTCGGCGCGTGGCGGGACAATGCCAAAAAGCTCTTTGAAATGGACAACGAGGACGAGGATTACGACTTCGATATGGAGAAGTACAAGAAGGATGAGGCCGACAACGCCTACAACGAGACCTTCCTGCCCATCACCACATCCTACTATCTGTTTCTGTCCGGCACGCCGTTCCGCGCCATCAACAGCGGCGAATTTATCGAGGATCAAATCTACAACTGGACCTATTCCGACGAACAGCGGGCCAAGGAAAACTGGGACGGGGCTGCGGACAACCCCTATGCAGCACTGCCCCGGATGGTGATGATGACCTACCGCATCCCGGACAGCATCCGGCAGATCGCCATGCAGGGTCAGTTCGACGAATTTGACTTGAATGTATTTTTCTCCGCCAAATACGGCGAGAAAAGCAAGTCGGAGACCGCCCGCTTTGTTTATGAGAACGAGGTGCAGAAGTGGCTGGACCTGATTCGCGGCTCCTATCTCCCCGCCAGCGTGGACGATATGAAGCTGGGTCAGGACAAGCGCCCGCCTATGCCGTTTTCCGATACCCGGTTGCTGAATGTGCTGTCCCATACCTTCTGGTTTTTGCCCAATGTGGCCAGCTGCTACGCCATGTACAATCTGCTGCAGCAGAAGCAGAACAGCTTTTACCACGATTACCGCATCAATGTCTGCGCCGGGACCAAGGCGGGCATTGGCGTGGATGCGTTGGAGCCAGTGCAGAAATCCATGGGTGACCCGCTGACCACCAAGACCATCACACTGTCCTGCGGCAAGCTGACCACCGGCGTCACGGTCAAACCGTGGACGGGCATCTTTATGCTGCGGAATCTAAAAAGCCCGGAGACCTATTTCCAAGCAGCGTTCCGGGTACAGTCTCCGTGGACGGTGCGTACCGGCTCCGGCACCGATCAGATCATGAAGTATGAGTGCTATGTCTTTGACTTTGCACTGGACCGTGCCCTCAAGCAGATCTCGGATTATTCCTGCCGCCTGAATGTGAGTGAAAGCAACCCGGAAAAGAAGGTGGCGGAATTTATCAACTTCCTGCCCGTACTGGCCTATGACGGCAGCAGCATGAAGCAGATCGACGCACAGGACATTCTGGATATCGCCATGGCCGGTACCTCGGCCACGCTGCTGGCCAAGCGCTGGGAATCCGCATTGCTGGTCAATGTGGACAATGATACGCTCCGGAGGCTGATGGCAAACAAGGAGGCAATGGAGGCCCTGATGAAAATTGAAGGGTTCCGCAGCCTGAACTCGGATATTGAGACCATCATCAACAAATCGGAGAGCGTGAAAAAGGCCAAGAAGGAAAAGGGCAAGGAGCTCACCAAGGAGGAGAAAAAGGAAATCTCCGAGGAAGAAAAAGAATACAAATCCATGCGGAAGCAGATTCAGGAGAAGCTCATCAAATTTGCCACCCGTGTGCCGATCTTTATGTATCTGACGGATTACCGGGAGCGATCTCTGAAGGATGTGATCACGCAGCTGGAACCGGGGCTCTTCAAAAAAGTGACCGGTCTGGATGTGAAGGATTTTAATCTGTTGGTGGAGCTGAATGTATTTAACGCCAGCCTGATGAATGATGCCATCTTTAAATTCAAGCGCTATGAGGATTCCAGCCTGTCCTACACCGGCCTGGACAAGCACGAAAACGAGGATGTCGGCGGCTGGGATACCGTCGTGAAGCGCAAGGAGTACGAGCTGCTGTTCTATAACCAGCAGTCTACGATGAATGCGCCGGAAATCGACGAAGCCGATGTTCCGGAAGCGGACGAGGAGCCGGAGCCGCCCAAAGCCCCCGTTCCAACTCGGACACCACCGGCTAAGCCGGATTTTGTCACTGCTGCCTTTGGCGTGAAATCTCCGATCGCTCCCGCAAAGCCCCAGCATCCTGAAAAACCGAAGGTCGATGTTTCCGGCGTTGCCGTTGGAAGTGCTGTGGCTCATGCTAAGTTCGGCATCGGCAAGGTGATCGAGCTGAACAGGGGATATGTGACCGTCCGCTTTGAGCAGGGCGAGAAGCGCTTTATTTTCCCCGATGCGTTTGAATCCGGATTTTTGAAAGCGCAATAAGCAAAAAGAGACCCTTCGTATCATTTTCTTGACTTGATACGAAGGGCCTTGCCTTATGTATAGATTACTTGATGATAGACAGTTTCGGATGCACGGTCTCGGCAGGAATTCATCCGCCCGACCCATTCCATTTGGTCGTTGGCTTTCAGCGCTTCCGTAATGCCCTCTGCATCTGCCATTTGCTTTACCAGCCGAAGAAAAAGGTTCTCTGCCTGCCGGTCAATGTCCGCAAGATAGGCATTCAATTCACCGCTGGTCAGCAGGTTGGCATAGCGCACACGGCGATGCTTCTTGAGATAGCGGAGATGCCGTTGACCCCATATCCCGATTGGCTGATTTTCTTCCGGCTCATCATCTCCGGCGATCAGATAATAGTCTCCAACCAATTCATATTTCAGCCCTGTGCGTTCATCAGTAATGTATTTGTCCATCATCAGATCCTCCATCCCCACAGCCCAAACTTCCGAGGCTTTGCCTTGGCAACTTTGATCAGCATCTCATCTACGGCATCCGTGTACCGCCCCGCCGCAATCAGCTTGTTACGGAGCCGATTCAGCGCCTCAATGATAAGCCGCCATTCCTGCCGGTTCAGTTCTACATAGTATTTCTGTTTCATGCGCTATTCCTCCTTTGGTTACTGCAACCATTGTAGCAGGAGAATAAGTGGAAATCGAATGTGCGGATTCAGTTGAATTAGTTTCAAATTACATCGCTATCTTGTATTTTCCTGCTTAATACGATATAATATCTTTGCGGTGGGCTTTTGGCATCACCAAGGCTAACCGTATGGAAAGTGTCTCCATGCGGTTTTTGTTCCATTTGAGAACTGGCGTTACTATAGTCATGAATCATGGATTATCTTAGTAATTCACAATCCCAGTTAGAAGGTGGATGTGTGATTTATTATTGCACTGATTACTTTATGATAGATTGGCCATCGGTTTAGAAGGCAATGTTTTATACTGATTGCAAAACTAGTATATTGGTTTATGCAAAAAATACTAAAGCCGAAGCAAGGGGTTGGCATATGACAATGCTCAATTCTTAAAGGGAGGGATGTTTATGGAGTTGAGTGGCTGTATGAGCTTGCTCCAAGGATATTTGGAGAATAGTCCTCTCATAGTTTTAGGCTCAGGTGCATCCATGCCATATGAGCTTCCTTCTATGAGTGAGCTTGCAGAAGAAATAAAAAAGTCCGTTGTTGTTGGCTCTGATCCCAATTACAGTGCCTTCTGTTCAGCACTAGACAGTTTGGGATTGGAGGGAGCAATAGATACTTCTACACTTCTGACTGAAACTCTGGACGAAATCCGCAAGGTTGTTTGGAGATCTGTCAACGAAAAGGATCTTCATTATTTTGGTCAGCACCCAATCGAACCGCCAAAAGCACTTGCAGAATTGATTAGGAAAGTACTTTCTCCAACTCCCAATAGAGCTGTTATTGTAACTACCAATTATGATAGACTGGCTGAATATGCTGCTGATGGAGTTGGTGCAACTACAGTAACTGGATTTGAAGGTTCTTTGATTAAGAAAATCGAACTTCCATCAACTGTGTTAAAGATGAGGCGAACAAGAGCCCGTGAAAGAGTTGTTGATATATGGAAAGTTCATGGCTCGTTAGATTGGTTTATGGATTCAGATGGAAATATAGCAGCATTTCCTTTATCACGAGTAATTCCGGATGCATTTCATCCCTTAATCATCCCGCCAGGGAAAGAAAAGTATAGCGCCACTCATGATGAACCATATAGAACGGTGATTGCAGAGGCAGACAGTGCATTTGTACAAGCTGGAGCTTACCTATGTATCGGATATGGGTTCAATGATGAACATATCCAGCCAAAACTTTTAACTCAGATTTCAAAAGGAAAGCCAATTGTTGTGCTGGCAAGGACGATGACAGCTGCTTGTCGAAAGCATATTGCTGATGCAGGAATTCAAAAATATCTCATTTTTGAGCGTGCAGATGATGCACATACCAGAGTGTACGGAAACGGTTGGGAAGAAACCTATGATGGAGCATATTGGTCGCTGGACAACTTTTTAAAAATTTGGTAGGAGGTATAGAATGAGTATATTTGAGTATGCGCCTGAAGAGCTTCTGGGAACTGTTGAAAGTGTAGACACATCTACGGTTATTGTGAAAGTGGAGAATGATGACAAATTACGAGGGTTGCAAGTAAATCATTTAGTCTCCATTCAAAGCTCTAAAATTGGACAGCATCTGATTGGCTTGGTATCAAAAATAATTCGTAAATCGGCATATAACGACCCGGCAGCTGACTTGACCCCAGAGCTTGGCTTCAATATTATTAAGGTCATTCTTATAGGAACACACTTCGACAGAGATGCTGGGAAAGAAAATGTATTCCGTCGATCTCTAGCTACAATCCCGACAATAAATGCAGAGTGCCACCTTATTCATGGGGATAGATTGAAACGCTTTATGCAAGCAATTTCATCAATTCCAGAAGGTGAGAATGTGGTCAGCTTACAAATCGGCAATTATTCTATCGATGAGGAGGCTACTGCATGGCTTAATGGTAACAAACTATTTCAACGGCATGCTGTAATTGTTGGTAGTACAGGATCGGGAAAATCTTGGTGTGTAGCTAAAATACTTGAGCAGGTTGCTTCTCTTAAGTCAGCAGATGCAATACTGTTTGATATTCATGGGGAATACTCAACTTTGCAAGGAGATGGTTTTTCACATCTCAAAGTTGCGGGTCCCAGCGATACAATTGGAGCTGGTACACTTTTTCTTCCATATTGGTTGCTCACATATGAAGAAATGCTATCGCTTATGCTTGATCGGAGTGATAACAATGCTCCTAACCAAGCTATGATGTTTAGCAGTGCTGTTATCGATGGGAAAAAGCAATTCCTTATAGATGCAGGCAAAACGGAGATGGAAGCAAATATTACTTTGGACAGTCCGATTCCCTATAACCTTGAGGCACTTCTCTGCTTTCTGAGATCAAAAGATGTAGAGATGGTTCCAGGAGCCAAGGCGAATACTGAAAAACAAGGTACATACTTTGGTAAACTCACTCGTTTTATTCAGCGGTTGGAAAGCAAGCAAAAAGATAAACGATTAAATTTCATGTTCGCATCACATGACGATCTCCTTAGCTATAATTATATGAGTGTGCTTTGCGGTGAGTTAATGCGACCTTCTGAAGCAGGCAAAAACGGAGTAAAGATCATTGATTTTTCCGAGGTCCCATCAGATGTTCTTCCGCTGATAGTTTCTCTTATTGCCCGTGTAATTTTTTCTGTTCAACAGTGGACAACAGCTGAACATCGACATCCTATTGCAATTTTTTGTGATGAGGCTCATTTGTACATTCCGGCCAACACCGAAAAGAGTATTGATGATGCAAGTTTGGTGACTTTTGAACGTATTTCTAAGGAAGGTAGAAAGTATGGTATCGGCTTAGTTGTAATTTCGCAGAGACCTTCCGAAGTAAATCGCACTGTACTGAGCCAGAGCAACAATTTTATTGCAATGCGCCTTACCAATATCGACGACCAGTCTGTTGTTAAACGACTCCTGCCAGACAGTTTGGGAGACTATGCAGATATGCTTCCAATCTTAGATATTGGTGAAGCGTTAGTTGTTGGGGATGCAAGTTTGTTGCCAAGCAGAATACGAATCGCACCACCTAACATGAAACCTAGAAGTGCAACTATCGATTTTTGGGATGAGTGGTCCAAAGAATCAACCGATGTGGATATTTCTGCTGCAATAGAGGCACTTAGAAAGCAATCAAAATAAAACATGGCATCTTTGCTTTTGCTTTGCTGACTGCGTCAATGATAGCTTTTCGATATCAGAGAGTAGCCGTCTATGGTTCATAAATAGGTCATCTGCTTTGAAATTAGGTCGGTAATACTTGTGGCATTCAGTAGCAGATGTGTGCCTCATATGGCAAAAAAGCGCCATCTCGGAATCACTTCCAAGACGGCGCTTTTCTGTTGTGGATCAGAGCGAACACTTCACGGCGAAGCCGCCGCTGAAGAAATAGGTGTTCGTCCAATACCTGTTTGGTGGACCTGAAGGGATTCGAACCCTCGACCTCTCGGATGCGAACGAATTAAAAGCTCTGATTTGTATTGATTTTTATCCATTTCCGCCGCTTTTGCCTGGAATGTAAATGGTCTTGTGGCCTCTTTTTCCCGTTGTAACCATGTGCCACGGAAGCGTCTGTGGTACGCGTTGTGGTCATAGAAAGACAGGCGGAAAGGCGTCCATCCTCGGTGCGCCTATTATAGCCAGAAATAGAAAAAGCGTCAACGATTTTCATGGCCGTTGGCAGGGCAAACCGTGGGATGCCATAATCAAAGAAAACAGCCAGCACGGCGTGAGATCTTCCGGGAAGAGCGAAGCTGGAGAAAAGATGGGTGTGGCGTGTAAAGAACGCCTCCATATCATACAATAACCCTAAAGCTATGATACGGAGGATGATTTCATGAACGAGCTGCAAGCCTTTGAAAAGCACCTGCGCGAAAACGAGAAAAGTCCCGCCACGATAGAAAAGTATCTGCGCGACGCCCGCGCCTTCCTATGCTGGCTGGACGGGCGCGAGCCCACCAAGGAGCTGACCGTCTGCTACAAGGAAGGTCTGACCGAGCGATACGAGGCCGCCAGCGTCAACTCCATGCTGGTGGCGCTTAATTGTTTTCTGCGGTTTTTGAATCGATC
>ERZ779892.2899-NODE-2899-length-12763-cov-2.621420_pt1 | contig 12763 bp, 6 predicted proteins | sample MGYA00511552_ERZ779892 | MGnify/ENA primary metagenome ERZ779892 (study PRJEB29588, sample SAMEA2154561) | human gut metagenome | biome: human gut; feature: human-associated habitat; material: faeces | place: Denmark | collected 2008/2010 ... | reverse complement strand
ATTTTGTGAAAGAGCATTTGCAGGGGAAAGGCGGTTTTGGCGCAAGCGGAGTTGTTTTTGTCGGCTTGGATTCTTATTGGGATAACTTGAATTGGGAGCAACTGGAAGATTTTGCTCGGCATTGTATTGCCAATGGGCAGGTACCGGGTATTTACTGGACTCCGTTCAATGACTGGTTTCCGGACAATGAACGTGATATTGAAGGGAATAATGGCTATAAATACAGCCAATCGCACTTAAAGGTGAACGGTCAGAAACGGAAATTATATGGTGCCGGCTGTATGGACCCTACAGCCCCGGCTACACTGTCGAGAATTAATTATTTCATTGATAAATTTAAAGCAGCCGGTTTTAAATATCTCAAACTGGATTTTCTTACTGCCGGTATGGTTGAGGCAGACAAATGGTATAATAAGGATATAACAACAGGTACCCAAGCCTTTAACTACGGGATGAAATATCTGCGTGAACGCTGTGGAGACGAAATGTTTATTGTCGAATCGATCGCTCCCCTTTTCCCTTATCAGTATGCGAATGCCCGTCGTATCAGCTGTGATGCCTGGGGAGAAATGTGGCACACCAATTACATGATGAACAGTTTGTCTTTCGGATGGTGGCTGGATCGCGTATATGCTTATAATGATCCTGACCATCTTGTGATGGGAGACCGGAGCGAAGCGGAAAATATGTCTCGTATCACAAGTGGAGCTGTAACGGGTTATTTCATGATTGGCGATAACTTATCGACTAAAGGAAATTATATCGGAACAGAGGTGTCACAGGAAAAGGTGAAGAAATTCGCTGTTAACGACCGGATCAATGCAGTTGTCAATCTTGGTAAAACGTTCAGACCGGCTTATGGTCATAAAGTATCCGGTTCTAACCGTTCGGTCGACCTGTTTACTTTAGAAACGGAAGACGCTTATTACATTGCTTATTTTAATTATGACGAAGGTGTGAAGAGTGGTGAACTGACTCTTCAGGATCTTGGGATCACTCCAGAGAAAGTTTCCGGTGGCATAGAGTGTTGGTCGGGAAATAATGTACAGATTCAAGAGGGCAAGCTTTCTTATAATCTACCTAAGCATCAGGCCGAAATTTACCATTTGTATAAAAAATGAGATTCATGGAATTAAATAACTATATTATGAAAAAGAGTAACAGATTTAGAATTTTCACATCTTTGTTGATGGGTTTCCTTATTGCAGGATTCTCTTCTTGTAAAGATGATGAAAGCCAAAAGAATGAACACGATCCCAACAAGCCGATTGTGTTGACGGATTTTTATCCGAAAGAAGGTGGTATTGCTACTAAAATGGTCTTTAGTGGGGAAAATTTCGGTACGGATGTGAGTAAAATCAATGTGTATTTTAATGACACAAAAGCAGCTGTAGTTCGAAGTACCGGCGAAAAAATGTATGTAATTACCCCGCGTAAACCGGGCGAAGACTGTACTATTACAGTTTCTGTAGGTGATAATAAAGTGGCATTTGACGAACATTTTACTTATCATATTCAAACTACGGTAACTACGCTTTGCGGTATGAAAGGAACTCCCGGAGCGCAAGTGGGAAATCTTGCCGAAACTCAATTCCCGAAGGTTACTTATTTGGCAATTGATACTGACCATAATATATTTGTTTGTTGCCGGGAATTGGATAGTTATTATGATAACAACAAAGTGATGCTGGTAAATGAATTGGAAGATAAGAGTCAGATTCTTATCCCCAATACCGGTGCACCGCTCAATCAGCCTTGTATAGCCGATGATGGACAAACGGTGTATATTCCGTCAGATGCAGGAATGGAGTATTGGGTACTTTCGTCAGAGAACATGTGGATCCCCCGTAAATCATCTTTGCGTAAAGATCCCTCCAGTGATGATTTTGATATTAAATTTAAACACTCATTTGCAATGTGCAAATATGATGGATTTATGTATACACGCGCAAAGGATGGCACATTATTACGGTTTGATCCGTCAACGGGATATACAATGGCTGTTTCAACACAGACGAAATTGATGGCCGAGAGCGACTCTTATATAGTATTTAGTCCGATTAAGGGGGAAGAACATATTTTATATTTGGCATATACTAACTCTCATTGTATCTATACATACAATCTAAAAACAGGTGAACATAAATTGTATGCCGGTATGACGAATCGTTCGGGATATGCAGATGGCCCTTGTGAGTATGCTATGTTTAACGAACCTCGTCAGATGATAGTAAGTGCGGATAATGAGTTGTATTTGGCCGATACGAATAATCATGTGATCAGAAAGATTTCACAAGATGGAATTGTCAGTACGGTAATCGGACTTGCCGGTCAATCGGGATTTATGGATGGAACTCCGGAAGAAGCATTGTTTGACAAACCTTTTGGTGTAGCATTAGATACCGATGGAACTATCTATATTGGTGATAGTGAAAATCAGTGTGTACGCCGACTTGCTATTGAATGATAATTGAGACTTTTAAGATAATACAGTATGAAGAAATATATATTTTTATTGTTCTTGTTGTGTGGCTGTGTTGCTGTGTTTGCACAACAAAAAAGTACATTTACAGTGTCCGGACAAGTGTTTGATGATTTGGATATGCCGGTTCCTGGAGCCAGTGTTTTTATTAAGAATTCTCCGGGAGTGGGAGCTGTCACGGATATTGACGGTAAATTTTCTTTGAAAGCTCAGAAAAATGATGTGATTGTTGTTTCATTTTTGGGATATAAGCAGGAAGAGTATTTGGTGACGAAATCGGAGAGTAATATTTCTATTAAATTGAAACAGGATTCGCAAGTACTTGAAGAAACGGTTATTGTAGGTATGGGTACGCAGCGTAAAGTGAGCGTTGTAGGTGCTATCACCAATGTCGATATAGCAGACATACAAACTCCGGCAACGAATATCAACAATATGTTGGGTGGACGTATTCCGGGTGTTATTTCACTTCAGCGTAGTGGTGAACCCGGAAAAAATATCTCAGAGTTTTGGATTCGCGGTATCGGTACTTTCGGTGCCAACAGCAGTGCTTTGGTGTTGATTGACGGTTTGGAGGGTAATTTGAGCGAGATAGATCCCTCGGATATCGAGAGTTTTTCGGTATTGAAAGATGCGTCTGCAACAGCAGTGTATGGTGTTCGTGGTGCAAACGGTGTTGTTTTGGTAACTACTAAGAGAGGTACGGCAGATAAATTGCAGATTACAGCCCGCGCCAATTGGACTATTTCTCATATGGTAAATATGCCCGAATATCTGGAGGCTTATGATTATGCAAAATTGGCGAATGAGGCTCTTAGAGTCAGAGGAAACACGCCTTTGTATTCAGACATGGAATTGGACTTGATCAAATATCAGTTAGACCCGGACTTGTATCCGAATGTAAACTGGCAGAAAGAGGTTTTGAATCGTAATGCTTTGCAGCAGACTTATTATATAAATGCAAAAGGCGGTGGTAGCCTTGCACGTTATTATCTGAGTTTGGGCATGTCTAATGAATCTTCTGCCTACAAACAGGAAAAATCTTCTAAGTATTCCACAAAAGTCGGATATCGCACCTACAATTATCGCGTCAATTTAGATATTAATCTGACTAAAACAACTACGGTTTACTTTGGGTCCGATGGTTTTATTTCAGAAAAGGCAGAGCCCGGTAATGCCGATACGGATGCTTTATGGGCCACACAGCGCAATTTGACACCGTTGACTATTCCAAGAGTTTATTCTACCGGACAATTACCGGCTTATGGAGCAGATAATGCTTATTCACCTTATGTCATGCTGAATTACACCGGTATGAGTAATACACGTCATTTCCGTGGAAAATCGACTGTAGAGTTGAAGCAAGATCTTTCTATGGTTACTAAAGGTTTGAGTGCCCGGGCACAGATAGCTTATGATACGGAGTTGAACTTGAAGGAGAAACGTTATGTGCGTCCCGAGATGTATTACGCAGATCGCCGTCGTTATACCGGAGAATTGGGACTATATAAGAAGTTAGACAGCGAACCGGTGAAGTACACTCATGAAGACGAGCAATATTATAAAGTACATTTCGAATCGATGTTGAATTATGAAAGGACTTTTGCCGAACAACACCGCCTGAGTGGGCTGTTGTACTACTATATGAGTAGTGAGCAGAAGATGAATAAGGATATTGATGATAAAGATGAAAGTTTAAGGAGCATGTATGCTATTCCTATCCGTTATCAGGGTCTGTCAGGACGAATCACTTACGGATTGCGTGATACTTATTTTTTGGATTTGAATTTTGGCTATACCGGTTCGGCCAACTTTGCAAAGGGAGATCGTTTCGGATTTTTTCCGGCAGTAGCTGTGGGATGGGTTCCTACCGGATATGATTGGGTACGAGAGAAATTGCCATGGTTGGACTTTTTGAAAATCCGTGGATCATACGGTACGGTAGGTAACGACCGTTTGACAAATACTCGTTTCCCTTATCTGACGCTATTGAAAACTGGTGATGGTGGTGGTTGGGGAAGTACCAACGGATATATCACAGAAGAGACGATAGTCGCTGATAACTTGAAATGGGAAATTGCCAAGAAAACGGATATTGGTATTGAAGGTAAACTGTTTGGAGAACGTTTAAATTTTGTAGTAGATGTTTTCTATGATAAACGTGACGGTATCTATCAGGAACGTCAACAAATCCCTGACTATGCTGGTTTACAGAAAATGCCTTTCGGTAATGTCGGAAAGATGGTAAGTTATGGTTCAGACGGTAATATCTCATTTACTCAGAATATCAATAAAAATATGTCGTTTACATTGCGCGGAAACTTTACTTATTCGGCCAATGAAGTGAAAAATTGGGAACAGGCTGTACAAAAGTATGATTATCAAAACTATTCAGGTTATGTAAACAATGCATTCCGTGGATATATTGCTTTGGGGCTTTTCCGTGACGAAGCGGACATAGCCGCCAGTCCGAAGCAGACGTTCGGAGATTATTTGCCGGGAGATATCAAATATAAAGATGTAAATGGGGATGGTGTGATTAATGATGATGACAAAGTGCCTTTATCTTATCCGAACTATCCGCGTCTGATGTATGGTTTTGGTGGAGAATTCCGGTATAAGAATTTGACTTTAGGGGTCTTGTTTAAAGGAACTGGAAAGACAGACTACTATTTTGTAGATGACAACGGATATTGGGATAAAGGAAAGAATGGTGAAGGGTATATACCGTTTTATGGTGGAAAAACCGGTAATGTGCTGAAGATTGTTGCTGACCAAAGTAACCGTTGGACTCCGGCATCTTATTCCGGTGATCCTTCGACAGAGAATCCGAATGCAAGATTCCCACGTCTTAGCTATGGTAAGAATGAGAATAATACTCAGTTCTCGTCATTCTGGTATCAAAATGCACGCTATCTGAGATTGCAGGAAATTAGTGTTAACTATAATTTACCGGCTGGTAGATTACTGAAATATTTGGGAGTACGTTCTCTTGATTTACAGTTTGTTGCATCTGACCTGTGTATCTGGAGCCCGATGAAATTGTGGGATGCAGAGCAGGCCGATCACAATGGTGGAGCTTATCCGATTCCACAGCGTTTTGCTTTCCAGATGTATGTGAATTTTTAAGAATTGTTTTTTGATTTAAAATAGAATGAGTATGAAATTCATAAATAAGAGTGTTTGGTTAATCCCATGTTTGGTATTGGGATTAATGAGCTCATGCGATTTTTTGAGTGTTGACAAATATTTTGATGATACATTGAAATATGACTCGGTATTTGCCAACCGGGTAAATTTGGAGAAATATTTATGGGGAACGGCAGGAGAGTTGCCGGATGAGAGTAAGATATTTGGAAATGACGAACCCCCCGGTATTACGGCTGCCGATGATATATTTACGTTGATGGGCTATGACTTGTTCCATGGAAAAGCATTGACTTTAGGACTTGTTTCTGCTGCCAATACTCAGGGATTAGGAGTATGGAGTACCTGTTATAAGGTAATTCGTAAAGCGAATCTTATTTTGAACAGAATGGACGAATGTACGAATATTACGCCTTTGCAAAAACAGGAGTTATTGGGTTACACTCATTTTCTTCGTGGGTATGCTTATTATTATATTCTGATGAATTATGGTCCGGCAGTACTCTTGGGTGATGAGGTTCTGGAAACGAATGAAGAGGCGGAGTATTATGATCGGGCTCGTGCCACGTATGATGAGACAGTGGAATACATTTGTTCCGAACTGGAAATAGCTGCTAAATACATTCCAGCGGATGTTTCTGTCGTAAATTATGGCCGTCCTTCAAAGGGGGCAGCTTACGCAATTATAGCCCGCGTACGTTTACAGGCGGCTAGTCCGGCATTTAATGGAGGAACGGCAGCTTATCGCTATTTTGGAAACTGGAAACGTGGTACGGATGGAGTACAATATGTATCCCAAACCTATGATGAAAGAAAATGGGCATTGGCAGCTGCTGCTGCCAAGCGTGTAATGGATATGGATGGCGGACAACGCTATACATTGCATACGGTAGGAGCCTCAAGTTCCGGCGCATATGTTACCCCTGAGTTGCCGGAAGGTGTTCCTACGGAAACTTTTCCGAATGGCGCCGGAGGAATCGACCCTTTGAAATCTTATACGGATATGTTTAATGGAGAAACTTATTCGACACAAAATAAAGAATTGATCTGGGCGCGTAATTCAGGAGAAGTGGCAGAGTATACCCGTCAATCTTTCCCGGCAGTCATGGGAGGATATAGCGGTATGTGCCTGACACAGAAATTAGTGGATGCTTATAAGACGCGTAACGGAAAAACAATTCAGGAAGCTGCTCCCGATGAATATTCGGAAGAAGGTAATACGACAAGGGTTCAGACATTCTCTGGTTATCGCTTAAATAGAGGTACTTATAATATGTACAGTAATCGTGAGATGCGATTCTATGCTTGTGTAGGATTTAGTGGTTGTTATTGGCCGGGAACTTCTTGTAGTAATAGCGGTTCTTTCAATTTGACGGTGAATTATTATATGAATGGTAATGCAGGAAAGAATATGGCTACCGGAGACCATAAGGATAGAAATTATGCTGTAACCGGATATGTATTGAAGAAATATATTCATCCTTCAGACAATTGGTATAATGGTAACGGCTCTGCTCGTGTAGCCAAAGCCTTTCCGATTATTCGTTACGCTGAAATTCTTTTGTCTTATGCGGAAGCCATCAATCATTTAAATTCTACGCATACGGTAACCATGGAGAGTGGCGAAACTTATGAACTCTCGAGAGCCGGTAATTTGCAGGATATGATCACAGTGTTCAATATGATTCGCTATAGAGCAGGCTTGCCGGGATTACGGGCACAGGATTATGCAACTGAGGAGGATATGGATGCACAGATCGTGACAGAACGTATGGTTGAGTTTTTGGGTGAAGGACGTCGTTTCTATGATATTCGCCGTTGGGGTATTTATGAAGAGGAAGAAGGCAAACCTATCGAGGGTATGAATATAGACGGACTTGAAAACGAATTTTTCCAGCGTACAGTTGTCAATCATGCGGACTATCGTAACCGGGTGGTTGATAAAAAAACAGTGTTTTTGCCTATTCCCCGGAATGAAGTGAGAAAAGCTCCTAAGTTGGATCAGAATCCGGGATGGGATGATTAATATAAACCTATGTATTTAAGGAAAAGAACATGAAAACAAGTCGTATATTATTGGCAGCTGCTGTAACTTTTTGCATGACAGCTTGTAATGAAGATGCACAGTTTGATAAGGAATTGTACAAGAAAGTGATAAATGTCTTAAGCGATGATAACCTGGTTTTTTCAGTGAACCATGATCTGAATAAGCAAGAGTCCACCGGATATATAAGTATCGGATGTGGAGGAACCAAGCATATAGATACGGATGTATTGGTGGAACTGGAACCGGATAATGAAGCGCTGGCAGAGTATAACCGATTGAATTTTGATATTGATGAGTCGAAGTTTGCCCACGCACTCGACCCACAGCGGTACGATATACCTGATATGACCACCGTATTAAAAGCGGAGAGTGAAGATAATTATGGTACTATTCCGGTACATGTACGTCCGGAAGGTTTGTCTCCCGATTCTATTTATCTGATTCCTCTTCGAATTAAAAGTGTATCGGCTTATGAAATTAATCCGGATAAACGTACGGTTCTATACCGCGTTTTGCTGAAAAATGATTATGCTCTTCAATCGCCTTCAACTACTTACTCGACGGTAGGTATGGATATATTCTATAAGGAAAATGGAGAAGATATCGACCGGTATAGTTCGTTCTCATTGACACGTCCGGTTGTTCCCTTGACAAAGAATTCGATTCGTTGTTTTGCCGGTATGAATACGTATGATGTTTCTAAATTGACGAAAGAGGATATTCAGAAATATGCGATACGTATAACAGTGAATGAGGATGCGACTTTGACAATAACTTCGGTGGGTACCATGCAGGTTGAAATGGTAGATAGCAGTGAAAGCAATTTATATGTAGAGACGAAGACCAATTTGGATAGAATTCAAAGGTTCTATTTACATTACCGGTATCGTCTGTTGAAAGACGGATGTGACGGTAGTAATGGCGATGCCGATTATGACGTTTGGCACGATATAGAAGAAACGATGACAAAGAAAGAACCTTTGATCAATTCGTAAGGTAAAAAGGTATTGTTTTCAGTGATTTTTTGAATACAGGTCTCATGGATAGAGATGTACAACCAATCGTTCCATGGGACCTGTTTTTATTAAGGTAGCATTTTTTTACAGACGTAATACTTATGGTAAATACTATAATTCGGAAAATACTTATTTTATTGTTTGTTGCAGGAACGGCGGGTATCACAAAACTGGAAGCTGCTTCGGCGAAAGCTCCGGTCGATTATGTGAATCCATATATGGGGAATATCAGTCATTTGCTGGTTCCTACCTATCCGATCGTACATCTGCCCAACAGTATGTTAAGAGTTTATCCGCAGCGTGGTGATTATACTTCGGATAAAATTCATGGGCTCCCGTTGATACAGATCAGCCATCGCGGTTCTTTTGCTTTTAACCTGTCGCCTTTTCAGGGGGATGCATCCGGATTGTCCCGGGTAATCAATTTTGAGTATGATAACGAGGTGACCAAACCTTATCACTATCAGGTGGATTTATGCAATCAGCAGTTACATGTAGAGTTTGCACCTTCGCACCAATCGGCAATTTATCATTTTGATTATAAGGAAGATAAAACTCCTTATCTCATATTAAATGCCGGAAATGGTGAATTGGAGGTTAGCGGTAACGTGATTTCCGGTTATCAGAATATGTGGAATAACCTGCGGGTATATATCTATATGGAGACGGATACGGAGCCGATGAAGACGGGTACTCTCCAATCTGATAAATGGGAGGAAGGAAAACGCAAGGCAAAAGGGGATAATACCTGCGTGGTGGTCGGCTGGGATGCCGCTCCGCTTTCGTTGAATGTCCGTTATGGAATTTCGTATATCAGTGTGGAGCAAGCGAAAAGGAACTTGCGAAGAGAGATCAAAGACTTTGATCTGAAAAAGGTAACGTCGGCAGGACGCAAAATCTGGAACGAAGAACTTGGAAAAATCAGTGTTTCCGGTGGAACGGAAAATGACCGTTTCGTTTTCTATACTTCTCTGTACCGTTGCCTGGAACGTCCGGTAAACATCAGTGAAGAAGGCCGCTATTTCTGTGTATACGATAATCGGATACATGAAGACGGTGGTTATGCTTACTATACGGACGACTGGATTTGGGATAGTTATCGGGCGGCCCATCCTTTACGAATATTGACCGACCGGAAAAAACATACGGATGTCATCCGTTCATTTCTGAGGATGTCCGAGTTCAGTTCGGACCATTGGTTTCCTAATTTTCCGGAAGTGACGGGAGATTCGCGCCGGATGAATTGCAATCATGGAGTTTCTGTCATAGCGGATGCCTGGTATAAAGGAGTACGTGATTTTGATTTACAGAAGGCCTATACCTATACGAAGGCTGCCATTGAAGAAAAGACGCTGGCTCCCTGGTCGAGTGCAAAGGCCGGATGGATAGACCGTTTTTATAAAGAGAAAGGATATATCCCGTCATTGGCATCGGGAGAACAGGAAACGGTGCCTGAAGTGAACTCTTTTGAGAAACGGCAATCGGTCGCTGTAACGTTAGGGACAGCTTATGACCAGTGGTGTCTGTCGCGTATCGCTTCTGCTCTCGGATTGGAGAAGGAAGTGGATCATTATGTGTCCTGTTCTTACAACTATCGTAATTTGTTTAATCCCCAAACCTCTTTCTTCCACCCCAAGGATAAGGATGGCCGGTTTTTAGAGCCTTTTGATTATCGTTTTTCCGGGGGACTCGGTGCACGTGAATATTATGGAGAAAACAACGGTTGGATTTATCGGTGGGACGTTCAGCATAACTTCGGCGATTTGGTAAATATGATGGGAGGCGCTTCGGCTTTTGTTAAAAACCTGGATGCCACCTTCAGTGAATGGTTGGGGAAACCGAAGTACGAATTTTACGCCCAACTCCCTGATCACACAGGAAATGTAGGGCAATTTTCTATGGCTAACGAGCCTTCTCTACACATTCCTTATCTGTACAACTATGCACAGGCCCCTTGGAAAACCCAGCAGCGGATCCGTTCGCTGGTTCATCAGTGGTTTCGGAATGATTTGATGGGAGTTCCCGGAGATGAAGACGGTGGCGGTCTTTCTTCCTTTGTCGTTTTCTCAATGATGGGCTTTTATCCGGTTACACCGGGCTTGCCGGTATATCATATCGGAAGTCCTTTCTTCTCTTCCGTAAAAATGAAGTTGAGTAATGGAAAGGTCTTGGAAATTATTGCCCGTAATTGTTCGGTTGATAATAAATATATTCAGTCGGCTAAGCTGAATGGTAAAGTATGGTCAAAGCCCTGGTTTCGTCATGAAGATATAGAAAACGGAGGAAAACTCGAATTTGTAATGGGTAATCAATGTAATACGGAATGGGGAGCGAGTGCTGATGATGTACCTCCCTCACTTAATGTAATGGAACATAAACACAACTACTAAACTATATACCTATGAGATTTAAATTTTTATTATTATCACTTTTAGCAATTCAGGGCTGTAAATCACCTGATATTCAAGAAGCGGAAATTTATACTACATCCGAGCAGGCTCAGTGGCAGAGGTCGCCCGTGCAGGTCCAGAGGCAGACAGACGTGGATGCCGACATTATTGTTTCGGATACGGAAGAACAGGTGATTGACGGTTTTGGCGGATGCTTTAATGAATTGGGATGGGATGCTTTGTCTTTATTATCCGAAGGGCAGCGTGATACGGTATTAAATGCTTTGTTTGGCCCGGATGGTGTGCATTTTACATTCTGCCGTTTACCGGTCGGCGCGAATGATTATGCCCGTGACTGGTATAGTTATAATGAAACTCCGGGAGATTTTGAAATGAAGAATTTCAGTATAGAGCGCGATAAGGGTGGGGTGATACCCTATATAAAAGCCGCATTAGCCATCAATCCGAATCTCAAGTTATGGGCTTCACCCTGGAGTCCTCCTGTCTGGATGAAAGCCACCAAACATTATGCGACTGCTCCCGGTGAGCACAACGATTTCAGAGAAGGAAATGAAGTGGCCGGTGATCATCTTATACAAGAGCCCGAATATCTGACTGCTTATGCGCTTTATTTATCCAAATTCATTGATGCGTATAAACAGAATGGCATTGATGTTTCGCTGTTGTATTTTCAGAATGAACCCTATACAAAGCACCAATGGCCCAATTGCAGTTGGCTTCCGAAGTCGATGGCCAATTTTATCGGGAAATATTTAGGACCGGCATTTAGCGAGAAGCATCCGAATGTCGATTTATGGTTCGGTACTTTTAACTGCAATAAGATGGCAGATTTGGCTTGTGTGATGGAAGATACTGATGCCGCCCAATATATCCGTGGCATCGGATTGCAGTGGGAAGGAAAAGATATTGTGGCTGATGTTCATCAAAAATACCCTGATATGAAACTGATGCAGACAGAAAACGAGTGTGGCGGCGGTACTTTTGACTGGGGAGCGGCAGAACATACATTTGACTTGCTGAATACCTATTTGAACGGAGGTGTGAACTCTTATATGTACTGGAATATGGTTTTGCAGGATGATGGTGCCAGTTCTTGGGGATGGAGACAAAATGCGATGATACGTATCGACTCACAGACGAAACAGGTCATTTATACACCGGAGTTTTATGTGATGAAGCATTTGAGCCATTTCGTGAAGAAAGGCGCTCATCGGCTGAATGTATCGAAAGGAAATAATGTATTGGCATTTAAAAATCCGGATGGACAGGTAGTTATTCTTTGCGCCAATAAAGATACGGAAGAACGGAATATCAGGATAGCCTGCAAAGGACATGTGGCCAATGTAAAACTGGCTCCCAAAACATTTAACACGATAACCCTTTAAACTTTTAAATATTTAAACTACAAACTTACATGATGAAGATTCTTAAATTAATCGGATGCTCGTTATCTCTGTTGGCATTGCCGTTGACAGGGCAGGCACAGAACGGTGGCGAGCTGTTCCGCGACATGAATGCTCCTCAGCATGAACGTCTTTTAGATTTGCTCTCCAGATTGACGATAGAGGAAAAAATCTCTTTGCTGGTGAATGATGCAAGAGAGATTCCCCGCTTGAATATTGATAAATATTATCATGGAAACGAAGCTTTGCACGGTATT
>ERZ779892.2895-NODE-2895-length-12771-cov-6.867175_pt1 | contig 12771 bp, 10 predicted proteins | sample MGYA00511552_ERZ779892 | MGnify/ENA primary metagenome ERZ779892 (study PRJEB29588, sample SAMEA2154561) | human gut metagenome | biome: human gut; feature: human-associated habitat; material: faeces | place: Denmark | collected 2008/2010 ... | reverse complement strand
GACGAGCCAACGGCCGATGCAGTCGGCCTGCTTGCGTCCGGTGGCGGTGAGCCTCCACGAACGGTCCGGCACGGTGACATTGTCCTGCGTATACAGCGAGTTGTCACCCTGTTCGCCGGCGCTGATGATGACGTTCGCCTCCGACTCGCCATGTCGGATCACATACAGATCAAGGGGCATTCCCATATTCGTTTATTCCTTCGCTTTCATCCACATCCTGCGCGCACGTTCCTTGTTCCGCCGTTCATTCGGCCGGTGGCGCGCATCATCATTGAATGCTTCCACCGTAGCTGATTCGCGCGTGTTTCGCACGCGCGGACACGTCGATTTCACGATTGGCACACCCGAATTTCGCGGTGCCGTCACCGGCGGTTCACCGCAACCGGCGTGGTAGACGCCGTGATCGCAATCACTCCGGCCAGATGCCGTTCTGCGCGTACTTGGTGCGGTACTCCCCCGGCGTCATGCCGGAATGTTTTTTGAACACCTTCGAGAAGTGGCTTTGCGACCGGTATGCGAGGATCTGGGCGATCTCGTCGAAGCTGTATTCCGAGTATTTGAGCATGTTCTCGGCCGCTTCCATACGCTTGTCGGTGATGTATTGCGATATGGCCGTGCCCGTTTCGCGTTTGAACAGCTCCGACAGATACGTGGGATTCAGATGCACATGCTCGGCGAGGATGGGCACGGTGATTTTCTCATGCAGATGGTAGTGGATGTAGTCCAGGCATTCGTTGACGGCTTTGGAATGTGTTTCCGCCTTCTGCATGTCGGCCATGGCCCATGTGAAGAATGTCATCATGTCGGTGTGCAGGCGGCGCACGTCGTCGGGCGTTTTGCAGTTTTCCAGGTTCTGGATGTACAGGTCGGAGGCGTTGTAGGCGTCCTCCTCGTCCATACCGCCTTCGATGGCGAAACGTGTGGCGAGCGTGATGGTGGTGACGAACCGGTATTTCGCGTTTTTGAGTGGATCGTCCGACAGGTAGCCGTACAGTCCGGAGTCCCACAGACGTGTGCTTTCGGCGATGGCGTTGATGTCGCCGGCGCGCATCATGTCGTACTGTTTCATCTCCTCGACGTACCGGTGGTGCCGAACACGATCCTCGCGGGAGAGGAAGTCCAAGTATCTCAGCTTCGCTTCGTCAACAACAGCCATGCTTCTCCCCGCTATTTCCGATCGTCCAAATCGAATCCTCCCTCAAGGATAAAGCTCTTCAGCAGCTTCGTGGCGAGAAGATTCGCCGTGAATTGGGAGACCGGACTATCCGGCTTATCGAAAAACGCCTTTGCCAAAGACCTGTTAACCGACGCTTTCAACCGGTCGAATCGTCCGAATTCGTTCAGGGTTGTCTCTGTAAGGTCAAGCCGCATCATCTCGTTGAGCAACGCCCCATCCACGTCAAACGCCTTGGTGATTTGCTCCACTTGGCTGTTTTTGGCGCTGTTCGCGTAATATGTGATGTAGTCGCGTAGCGTCTTGCCTTCCTCCAACTCGATTTCGCCACGTTCCACATCATGCATGAACAGTTCGGCATACCGTTGTTCCTCTTGGCTGAGCGAAGCGAACGACTTATGCAACTCCTCCTCGGCTGATGCCAACAGGGCCGGATCGCCTCCGCCAAGCGCCTTGAGCCATTTGGTGAAGTTGGCGTTCATGTAATCCGTATCAATCAATCCTGTATCTATCTCAGTGATATGGCCGTCAAGTTCATATGGTGCTTCCGGACCGCTGCCGGAACCTTCGCCGCTGCTGAACATTTCCTTATACCGCTGTACAAGAATCAGATATGTCCGTTCATCAAGCTTCGGCCGCACAACCTCCACGGATCCATCGTCATGGGTGACGGAGTATTCCTGCTGTTCCCAAGTGAAACCTTGCACTTTGGCGGATTCCAGGAAATCATTGAGTTCCACGAACAGTTTTGCGAACTTGCGGCATGCCTCCACCGATTCCGGCAGTCGCATGAAATCTTCCACGCCTCCGGCACTGAACACGGAGGCGATTTCTTCGAAACGCGCATCCATCAGGCGCACGTTTTCCGGCAGTTTCTGCACGAACAGATCGAGCGGCTTGTCTCCGGAATACAGTTTTACCGCCGCTTCGATATACCCCTTCATGGTGTGTGGCTTGCGGTAGTAGCGAATAGTTCCGAAAGGCTTATCGGGACCGAACAGTCGATTCGTGCGACTGAACGCCTGGATGATGTTCTCATAGTCGATGATTTTGTCGAGGTACAGCGTGTTGACCCACTTGGAGTCGAAACCTGTCAGCATCTGATCAACCACAATCAGCAGATCCAGCCGCTCCTCACGGTGCTGGTCGACCGTCAGGTACGGACGCTTGTGGGAAAGCCGCGCGGTGATGTCTTTCTTCATCTTCGGCCATGTGGGGATGATGAAATCCTTGTCGAACAGTTCGTTGTAATCGCCGATGATTTCCTTAAGCGCATCCTCCTTGAGGATTGCGCCGTCGGAATTGTCGACGTTGGGATCGAACAGCGCGGTCACGTGCATCTGCGGAGCACGTTCCTTGAACAGATGGTAATAGCTGATCGACTCGGGAATGGAACTCGTGGCCAGCATCGCATGGAATTTGTTGCCCCTGCTCAGCAATGGGAATTGGTCGAGAATATCCTCCACGACCTTGTCCTCATGCGGTGTGTCTTGCGCATACTGCGCTGCGGTCAGATAGTCCTCAATGCCTTTGACATGTTCTCCGGCCTGCGTTTCCATGGGTCCCATCGGCATTTGCTTCGGATCCATGTAATGGTAGAACACCTCAGCTTTCGCCGGGTCTACCTGGGCTTCCTCAACCGTCGCGGCTTTCGCTTTCTCCAATGCGACCGCTTGACGAACGTCCTTATCTCGGTAGGTCAACACCATGTACGGGTCGAATCCGAGCACATTGCCATCGCGGATGCCGTCGGCGATGCTGTATCGGTGAAGGCAATCGCCGAACACCATTGATGTGGTCGCGCCCTTCTTACGGTTCTCCTCATGAATCGGAGTGCCCGTGAAACCGAAATACAACGCGTTCGGGAAGGAATGGCGAATATCCTGCAGCATCTCGCCGAACGTGGAACGATGGCATTCGTCGATAATGAATACGATGCGTTTGCCAGCGAGCTTCTTCACTTCCTCTTCGGTGATATGCCCCTCGCCCGCTTTGATGTTGCTCATTTTCTGGATGGAGGTGACGATGAGCGTGTCTTTGGGGTCGATGCTTGCCAGTTTCGATTTGAGCACATCCGTGTTTTCCGTGCCCTGCACATCATCGGCATCATCCGCGAACGACCGGTATTCCAGCAGCGACTGCGTGCCCAATTCGACACGGTCCATGAGGAAGACCACCTTGTCGGCATCTTTCGAGCCAGCGATGAGCTGCGCAGCCTTGAAGCTGGTCATGGTTTTGCCCGAGCCAGTGGTGTGCCACACATAACCGCCCGGACGGCCCGGCGTGCCGCTTGGCACCGGCTCATCCCATTTGCAGGTGCGTACACGGTCGGAAATGGCGTTCACCGCCTGGTATTGGTAGCTGCGTAGCACTTTGAGGCATCCGTCTGCGGAATCGGCGACCGTATAGAACCCGATGAGCTGGTGTGCCATGGGAATGGATAGCAGATCAGATGTGAAACGCTTCCATTCATCCTGCCCGACATGGTTGTTCGCCGCTATGGGCTCATTGTTGAAGTCAGCCCAGTGGAAGAAGTAGTTGCTGTTGAAATCGCCTTCACCGGGATTGGCGAAGTACACGGCATCATCCGGATTCATGGCCACGAAGACCTGCACGAGTCTGAACAGCCCGGTGAACACGCCTTCATGCGCGTATTTGGCGATTTGATTGGTGGCCTGGCTTATGGGAATGCCGCTTTTCTTCAGTTCGATATGGATGACCGGCATGCCGTTGATAAGCAGGCAAACATCTCCTCTACGATCGTTCAGCATCTTGCTTTTCGCCGGATAAATAGGCTGTCTTGCGATTTGGTACCGGCTTTGCCCCGCTGCTATTTCCTGGCGATCGTAGATCTTCAGGCTGATTTCCTTGCCGAAATGCGCTGTGTCTGCGGGATTGTCACGTTTGATGGACACGGTTTTGCCGTTGATGAAGGAATTCAACGCCAATGGCGTGCGCAATGTTTCGATCTGTTCAAGGATCTGCGCCATCTCACCCTTGGTAAGGCGCTGCCCGTTCAGGCGATCGATGCCTTTGTTGTTGTCGAATAGGATGTTGGCCCAGTTGTCGATGAGATCCTGTTCGGTTGGATATTCCAACACACCATCGGTCCACCCATGGCGTTTCAGCACCGCGACCAGATCGTCTTCGAAATCCGATTCCTTATCGTAGAACATGTTCCATCTCCCCGAACGCACCATCACTTTTCCGAGCTCAATCTTACGAGCGCAACCCCTAACATCCAAGAAACAACACCACAATACTTACGCTGATGAAGGGTGATGAGCGAGTCAAGGTGACTCAGCATAAAGCCGATTTTTTGTTGCTCAGGTAAGGACGGGATGAATACTTCAAGGTTCTTAACTATCACCCCCGATAGATTCCCTTGACCACCTTGCAAATAGGTTGTGACAATGTAACCTTTTTGCTTCCTCAGCCAAGCAGTGATGTATCTTGCATCACAATCGTCGCGAGGGAGTATGGCGAGAATAGCTTGGTTGATGGCACCTTTTTGCCTCGATACAGCCACCTCGCCACTTGTCGCTCCGTACAATGCATACAGCACATCGCCGGGTTTGACCATTCTCGCAGAGGATGATTCATATCCTTTTTCCGTAAGAAAGAGTTCAGTCGATTCAGCTGCAATTTCAGCAGACCTGATAAAAGGAATAGACCCACCGTAAAACTCAGATTCTCCAGCAGCGGGCGTACCTCCTGAATAGCTTTCGGTTAGTTCCCCCAGCTTACGCTGTTCCCAAGCGGGGGGCGATTGATACGGGAAAACGGCCGTATTATCGCTCATCTACGCGGTTGAGCTTCTTTCTTGTGAGCATTAGAGCGTATCCGAGCAGGTTCTGACCGCGCCATTGGGCTGGATCGAGCCTGGCTGGGTCATGCATTGACAAGCCGATGCTCCAGATGCGGTCTTTGACGGCGCATTCCGCCAATATCGCATTGCCGGTTGCCTCAAGCTGTGCCCCGAGTTCGGCGTTCTGACTGAATTTGGCAAGCAATCCTTCATAGACTTCGATTTGGCGAACGCCATTCCATACGTGATCGTCATAACCAGCCACCAGTCGGCCAAGGCGTTTGATCTCGGCCACGTCGCTGGTTCGAAGAATCCGCGCAGCTGTTTCGGCATCGTTGAAACAGCAGGCTTTGCGGTACATCATGTACTGTTCCATCGAGGAAAACTCGACATCATCCACAACGAAGCGCGATGGATACCAGTTGCTCAGGTATCCGTTCTCCTCATCGGGATTATGGAAGCAGATGATGTCCGTCATTCTTCGCCGACTTTCCGCACCGCAAGCTCCAGATCGAGATCATGAAGCCCGAAATAGGCTTTCTTCAGGAAGTCCAGCGGCACCTTGGCGATCACTTCAGCACTGGGAATGGCGTAGAACCATTGGTAGTAGGCGTAGAATTCGCCAATCCAATCAGGCATGAATCCTTCGAGCGCCCTGCCGTCCTTCAACTGGTAGTGCTCGGTCTCGGTGAAATACTTCCACAGCTCTTTCGCATCCATCGTGTTGACGTAGGCTTTGGCCTCATCAATGCTTTTGCGTGTTTTGCTCGCCATATATACGGTGATGAAGTCCTCCGTGCTCTTGCCCGGAAACGACTGTGCCACGTAGTCGAAGAGCTTGCCTTGAGTTTCCACCACATCATCCCGGTAGACCTCTGGATATGCCCGCATTGTCATCACCCCTAGAGCAACGTGCTGAACACGTTGGTCACCGTATTGGCATCGGAATCGATGAGGTCGCGCATGTTCTGCCGTGCCTCAACATCCCTCTGATTGTATTTGTCGTTGAATTCGCTGTAGCTCACGGAAAGCAAGCCCTCATTGACTTCGCGCAGTTGCCCATATGCCTTTTCGCTCTTGATGCAATACTGGATCCCCAGTCCGCCAAGTGACAGCAGTTCCTCCAAAATATCGACGTCCACATTGTCTCGGACGAATTCTTTGGCGATGTAGAAGTACGAGGCGTTCGCACGCCAACCTTTGATGATGTCATAATCGCTGGTATCGATGCCATATTTGGCGATGAATTTTGCGGCAAGCACGCGATAACGCTTGGAATCGGCGGCATCACGATGTTTCATCAGCTCGGCCAGCCAGGCAAGCACGCTATGTTCCTGAAAATCCAGGATGCGCAGCCCATTCGTGTCCAGTTCGTACTGGTGGACCCAGCCATTGGACTCATCCGGCCGGCACACGGCCCATTCCTTGGCCAGTTCCACATTCGCGGTCAGATAGAAACCACGCCCGTAGTCGTGTTTGTCGTTGCCTAAACCGTATTCGGGGGTCACGGATTCGTACGGAGAACCGTGAAATAACGTGATTATTGCCATGAACACCCCTATACAAACATCTTGTCGAGCATGGATTTCTTGATATTCCGGAGTAATTCGAGCTTACGCTGATGAAGGGTGATGAGCGAGTCAAGGTGACTCAGCATAAAGCCGATTTTTTGTTGCTCAGGTAAGGACGGGATGAATACTTCAAGGTTCTTAACTATCACCCCCGATAGATTCCCTTGACCACCTTGCAAATAGGTTGTGACAATGTAACCTTTTTGCTTCCTCAGCCAAGCAGTGATGTATCTTGCATCACAATCGTCGCGAGGGAGTATGGCGAGAATAGCTTGGTTGATGGCACCTTTTTGCCTCGATACAGCCACCTCGCCACTTGTCGCTCCGTACAATGCATACAGCACATCGCCGGGTTTGACCATTCTCGCAGAGGATGATTCATATCCTTTTTCCGTAAGAAAGAGTTCAGTCGATTCAGCTGCAATTTCAGCAGACCTGATAAAAGGAATAGACCCACCGTAAAACTCAGATTCTCCAGCAGCGGGCGTACCTCCTGAATAGCTTTCGGTTAGTTCCCCCAGCTTACGCTGTTCCCAAGGGTCAGTGAAACCAGCGAAACGAATCTCCGGATACAGGGAACCCCCTTTAGGGAACATCTTGTCGAGCATGGATTTTTTCAGTACGCAGAGCTTGTCATACTTACGCTGATGAAGGGTGATGAGCGAGTCCAGACGGTCGAAGAACGCGCCGATTGAAGCCTGCTCAGCAACGGAAGGAACAGACATTGTCATATCCTCTATGGCCGAACGCGAAACAGAAATCACTTTGATTCCCTGCATTAGCGGAAGCAACTGATCATGAAATGCAGGACTGTTCAGGTAGTGCCCAAGATACCCACTAGCGTACTTTCTCATTGGCCGCAAAGGCATCGTATGCAATCCGGAAAATACCTTCTTTCCCGCAGAATTACATAGTTCTGTACATTTTCCAACGGCTGAGTCTTCGGCTGTATCGGCGATGATAACATCACCGTCCTGTAAGCAATCGCAGGTCTGCCTATTTGCAACGGCATCGTTCGCAATTCTCGGAACATCTGCCTTTTCGGCATCGAGGACAGAGCCGTATTTTATTAGGACATCACCATAATGAATGTCAAACACCGTACCCTCACTGTCGCTCAATTCAGCTCGGGACAAAGTATTGTTTCGGAGAAATCCAAGCTCTTCCCCCAGCTTACGCTGTTCCCAAGGGTCAGTGAAACCAGCGAAACGAATCTGCGGAACCAACGCTTTTCCATGCTGTTCGGCCATATCATTCACCCCCGAGCAGTGCTTTGAGCTCTTCCAAGCCCGCCAGATCGCGGGCATTACCGGTCAAATCGCCAAGCATTCCGGCCAATTCCTTCTCCGCTTCATCGATTTGGCCGCATACATCGGCATACGTGGTGGCGTACTTGTTCTTCAACGCGTTCACTTTGCCAATGAGCTCGTCGATCACGGCATTCGGCAGTTCTTCCAGCTGCTTCTGCAGCGGCGTAATCCACTTGGCTTCCAGCAACCTTCTGGCTTCGTCATCACTCAACGCCTTAATCGTGTCGCGGGTCTTCTCCTCCAACGCGTTTCGCTTGGTCTTGATACCAGATTTCAGCTTCTTCGTCTCATCGAATAGCTTCTGAGCCTGCACCAAGCCACGCTCGAAATCGGAAGCCGGATTCTTGCCGATCGCCTTGACCGCCTTCTTCAGCTCGGCGGCAACGAAGGCGTCACCGTCCTGATTGATCGCATCGCTGTTCTGCTTGTCATCCTCATCGAAACCCTCCAAAATGGTTTCAATCTCGGAATCGATGTCCTGCACACGGCGTTCATCCGCCTCAATCGCAGTCAAATCATCGTGCAGCAGCTCGCGCTGAACCAGGTCGAACGGCAGAACGCGGCCAATCCAGCCGTCCTGCACTTCCACATCCTTGCCGCCTTTTTTCTTGACGACCATGTTCGGATCCACGGCTCTTACCGCATCGAAGCCCTCGGACCCCAACACTTCCAAATCAATGGAAATGCCGCCCCATGCGTCATCAAGCTTCTGATAGGCGTCATACGGGTCAACCAGTGGGGTTCCGGCAATCATCGCATCCAGTTCCTTACCGATGGCCGTTTCCTGACCGAGCGCATCCACCTGTTCGGGATGCTCCACCAAGCGGGAGCGCAAATCGACAGGCAATCCGGAAATGGCCTGACCATACGAGGCGATGAACGCCTGTACGTCGGCATTGTTGCGCACCACGGTAGCGATGTCGTCATGGTCGCAGGCGTAGCAGACACCGTTATCACGGAACAGCTCGGCCTTCAGACTCGGCCAGGCGTTCCAATATTCCTCAAGCTGCTCGACCTCACTCTTCGGAACGCCACCGAACATCGAAGCGTACACATCCCACGTCTCCGCATCCTCGGATGAATCGACATAACGGGGAATGTTGAGGTTGTAATCATTGGCACGAATCTCATCGATGGACACCAGACGGCTGAACTTGGGTACCGTGCGATTGTTCGACACCACATCGACAATGCGTTTGATATCAGAAGCCTGTAGCTTATTGTTCTTGCCGTCCTTGATGAAATGTTTGGACGCATCAACGATGAGCACCTTGTCGTCGTCACGTTTTTTGCGCAACACCATCACGATGGTGGGGATACCCGTACCGAAGAAAATATTCGCCGGAAGGCCGATAATCGCCTGAATATGGTGGTTTTCAATCAGATTCTTACGAATCTGGCCTTCCTCGCCACCGCGGAACAGCACACCGTGCGGCAGAACGATGGTCATGATGCCATCGGCACGCAGATGGTACAAGTCATGGAGCAGGAACGCATAATCCGCCTTGGACTTCGGTGCTATGCCATAGCTGAAGCGTGGATCGATCTCCTTGTCAGTGGGATCCCAATTCTGCGAGTAGGGCGGGTTGGAAACCACCGCATCCACGAACAACGGATTGTATGTTTCCTCCTTGTTCTCCAACGTGTCGAACCACGGCCAGTCGTCTTCCAACGTGTCACCGTTGCGGGCAACGATGTTGTCGGGAAGAATACCGCGCATCACCAGATTCATACGCGTCAGGTTGTAGGTGTTCTCCTTGAGTTCCTGCGCGTAATACATGATGGAATTCGGATTGCCATTGCGCCGAGCCACAGACTGGCCAATATGAATCAGCAAAGAGCCGGAACCGGATGTTGGATCGTAGATCTTGATCTGCTCGCGCCCCTGCAAATGCCATGCGACGATTTCGCTCATCAGCTGGGAGACCTCGGACGGTGTGTAGAATTCACCGGCCTTCTTGCCCGCATTGGCGGCAAAATTGCTGATGAGATATTCGTAAATGAATCCGAGCACGTCATAATCCTGACGGCTATCCATCGGAATGTCCTTAATGAGATAAATCAGGTCTCGCGCGGCCTTGGACTGGCTCCTCGCATCGGTGCCAAGCTTGGAAAGTCCGGTCTGCAGGGTGTCGAAAATACCGTCGAACACTCTCTTACGCGCCGGATTGATGTTGCGGGAGAACGCCGAAAGCGCATCACGCACGTTGGAAATCTCGAAATCGTTGCCCTTTTTGACCCATGTGGAGAACAGGTTGTCATAGGAGATGAAGTAGCCGCACTCATCCTGTACGCCTTCCACAATGTCCGGATTATCCTCCGTAAGCAGCAGCAGGTCATCCTCGGTGAAATCGGTGTCCTTCAAGCGCATCAGCTCGTTTTCTGAAAGGAATTTGTAGAAGATGAAGCCAAGAATGTAATCCTTGTATTCGTTCGCCTCAATCTTGGAACGCATCTTATTGGCGGACTCCCAGATTTTCGAAGCGAGCTGCTGCTTGTTCATCTATCCCTCCTCATTGCGGTGCCGGCAAAATGCGCGGCTCCACGAGCGACTGCACATCTTTCACAAGAATACCGCACCCCCGCTTGGGAACAGCGTAAGCTCTCTGAACTGGTTGAAATTGAGAGAGGAGGTTCGCCACGACCGATTGAGCGATACATTACAGATGATCCTTGTGGACTTAATTGGGTGAAAATTGGCGACGCTCCAGAACTTGGCCGATATATAACCCAAACTACCGAGAAAATAAAACCTGAAGGTCTCGCAAAAACCCGCCAGGTGTATCCGGGGGATCTAGTTTTATCGAACTCTATGAGCTTTGGACGACCATACATCATGGCCATTAAAGGCTGTATTCATGACGGCTGGCTGCTGATCCGCGATGCCCAGAAACACTTCGATCCTATTTTCCTCTGCCATATGTTGGGTGCTCCACAGATGCTTAATCAATATCGCATGTTCGCAGCAGGAAGCACGGTTAATAATCTCAACAAAGAACTTGTTGGGAAAGCCATCGTTTCATTGCCAAGTAAAGATGAACAACGTGAAATTGGTATTGTCTTGGACCGTCTGGACTCCCTCATCACCCTTCATCAGCGTAAGTATGATGGCTGCGCCAATCCCCTATTTTTAGAAAGGCGCATCTCATGCAGGAAACCATCACATCAGAATCGCTGTTCTGCGACTACTACGCCCAGTGGGTGAGAACGTACAAGGAAGGCGCCATCAGAGACGTGACCATGGGCAAATATCGACTTACGCAATCCTGGCTCGGCAAGCTCATCCCTGAACTCAGACTCACCGATATGGATCGAACCGCATACCAGCAGCTCATCAACGGATATGCACAACATCATGAGCGCCAAACCACCATGGATTTTCACCATCAGATCAAAGGCGCCATTCTCGATGCCGTCGATGAAGGACTCATACCCCGTGATCCAACGCGCAAAGTCATCATCAAAGGCAAGCAGCCACGCATTAAGAAAATGAAGTATCTCAACCAATTCGAGCTGCATGCCATGCTCGCGGACCTTGATCTTGGGGCCGAGGCAAGCTGGGATTGGCTTATCCTCCTTATCGCGAAAACCGGACTCCGATTCTCTGAGGCGCTTGGGCTCACACCCGATGACTTTGATTTCGCACACCAGACGCTTTCCGTCAACAAAACTTGGGATTATAAAAACGGCGGCGGTTTCGTACCCACGAAAAACGAATCGTCCGTGCGTAAAGTGCAACTCGACTGGCAACTCATCATGCAAATGTCTGGATTACTCAAGGATCTTCCGCATGATAAACCTATTTTCGTGCACGGCAAGGTCTACAACTCAACAGCCAACGACGTGCTTGCAAAACATTGCAGAAACGTGGACGTGCCAGTTATTTCCGTCCATGGTCTACGCCATACACACGCATCGCTGCTGCTGTTCGCCGGCGTATCGATCGCCAGCGTGTCACGCCGTCTAGGCCATGCCAGCATGACTACAACTCAGGAAACCTATCTGCACGTCATTCGCGAGCTGGAAAACAAGGATGTAGATATCGTCATGCGGGCACTATCGACACTTATCTAATGGGGGGTTCCTACTCTTTTCAGATATTCGAAATAATCGAGCCACTCGAAGCGGCATATACCGTTTTTCACCATCTTCAGTAAAAGCGCCAAACACCGTTGCCAGACTCAATTCCGTAGGTGGTTTTGTGGTTCCGTAGGTGGTTGGTTCTGGTATTGGTGTCTGAGAATGGCTTAATTTAAGCCGTTTCTCAAACGTCTTTCCTCCGGCAACCACCTACGGAAGCGAAAAACCACCTACGGAACACCCGCTTGGGAACAAACCCGCCGCAAGTCACCAGGCCAAGACGAATCTCGGCACACGAGGAACCGGAAATTGTCGTTCCGGAGCGCAGCCGCACGGTCACACGCCACACTCCGGAACCAAAGGCTTTTAGAAATAGGTGCTACAGCCAAGCTTGACGGCGAGGACGATGCCGGTGAGCACGGCGGCGGCGCGCATGATGTTCTCGGGGATATGGCGTGTGACCGGAGGGGCGATGGAACTGCCGATGATGCAGCCCAGGCACATGGCGATGGCGAACGGCCAGTAGACGGAGCCACGGCAGATGAACATGATCGCGGCGGAGATGTTCGCGCCGAAACCGACCACGGTTTTCAACGCGTTGATCTGGTGGAACGGGCCGATCTTGCCGAGGTCGAGGATCGCCAGGGCGAGGGTACCGGCGGCGGCACCGAAATATCCCGAATAGATGCCGACGAAGCTCACGCCGGTCCACAGCCACCACGGGTCGTTGCGCAGACTGCCATTGGCCGTCCTACTGGCGATCAGCACCGCCCGCTCACCTTGATGCGATTGCGGCAGCGCCTGCGCCACGGCGTCGCGCGCGGCGGC
>ERZ779892.2890-NODE-2890-length-12799-cov-19.010044_pt1 | contig 12799 bp, 8 predicted proteins | sample MGYA00511552_ERZ779892 | MGnify/ENA primary metagenome ERZ779892 (study PRJEB29588, sample SAMEA2154561) | human gut metagenome | biome: human gut; feature: human-associated habitat; material: faeces | place: Denmark | collected 2008/2010 ... | reverse complement strand
CTTTTCTCATATATGCTGTCGTCCGTACGTTAAGAATGTGTGTTAAACAACAATTTAATCATTCTACTCATTCCTCAGTGCTGTCACCGGGTCACTCTTGGATGCCTTCTTAGAAGGTATCAATCCACCGATAAATGTAAGAAATACACTAAGCAGTATAAGCACTATCGCTGGAATTACAGGAAGTACTGCATTGATGTTGTTAACTCCTGAAAGTGCATGAATAACAGCATTTATAGGAAGCAGAAAAAGTAATGTTATACCTATACCCATAAGTCCTGAGCATAGTCCGATTATACATGTTTCTGCATTAAATACAGCCGATACATTCTTCTTGGAAGCACCTATTGCCCTTAATATTCCTATCTCCTTACGTCTTTCAAGCACACTTATATATGTGATAACACCTATCATAATAGAAGATACTATTAAAGATATAGCCACGAATGCAATCAGCACATAGCTTATAACATTTACTATAGTAGTGACAGAGGACATAAGTGTTCCTACCACATCTGTGTAGCTTATAACCTGTTCATCCTTACCCTGCTTTTTCATGCTTGTATTATAGTTATCAAGTATATTTACTATCTTATCCTTACTTTCAAAATCCTTAGGATATATGTCTATTTCACCTGGTACTGACAAATCTGCATAGCCAAGCTTTTTCATATTATTGTCATATGAGGCAACATCCGTATCAGACATAAGTGACTTCATAAGATCTGAAAGGTCACTTTCGTTCATATTCATCTTTATCGCATCTGCGAAGCTGTCTGTATCTATACCAAATGCGCTGCTAAAATCATAGTCATCTGTATCTGTTCCCATGCCCATTGAACCTAGTGCAGCTGCCATATTATTTCCCATAAGCTGCATGGCATTCATCATGGCATCTGTCATAGAGGACATCATCTGTGTCATGACTGCCTCCATAGCCTGCTGCATATTCCCCATGATACTTTCCATCATCTTGTTCATGGCATTCTGTATATTGGCAGTAAACTGTTCCTGCAGACTGTTGAGCATATTGTTTATGACTTTATCAAGAATACCATCTATGTTCTGATATCCATTCTGCTTGGCATATTCTGCGTATCCATCTACTACATCCTTTTTAAATATACTCCAGAGCTGTTCTTTTGATATATCAAATGTCACAGCATCATTCATAAGTTCTTTTGCCGAATCTGATATCTGTTTTCTTGCCTCATCTGTAAGCAGGAACTTAAATACGCTTTCTGCTGTTGTATCCTCAATACCATTCTTTTTAATATATTCCAGATATCTGGCTTCAAGCTTGTTTACCTCCTTAAGCACTCTGTCCTGTGATATATTTACATGCATTGAATCAGTAATAAGCTGTCTGATATCCTTACTTAACTGGGCTGATACTTCATCAGATGACATATATTCCTTGAAACCATATAATACTTCAGATATAGATGCTTTAACTTCATCTGTAAGACTGTCCGATACCAGCTTCTTTAATGTGTCTGCATCTATACTGCCTATATCAAAGTCCATACCATTTTCCCCGAAAGCAGAAGATATATCTCCAAAACTATCAGGATTAAACACTGATGAATCCATAGAATCAAACATAGATGTATCAAATGCCGCTGATATATCATCTGGATTGATCAATGCAGAAAAATCTGGCATACTCATATCATATATACTATCATCCACCTTAAATGCATTACTTATTGCATCTGTATCTATCTGAAAAAGTGATTCCATGTTAAATTTACTTTTACTGTCACTACTTATACCAAACTTTTCACCAGTAAATATGTTGGTATCCTTCTTTTCCTTCTGTGCCTTTACTACATCACTAGCTGTAGAATATTGTATAAGCTGTCTTGTAAGCCCGGATGTATATGCTATACCCGGTGTAAGCATTGCTGCTGTGGTTCCCTCAACCTGCTTAACTATACCTGATATTTTCAGATCACTGCCTTTGCTTATCAGCTCCTTCATATATTCTTCATTACCAGTTTTATCCTTCCATATGTCATACTCTGTATCATACTGATAATAATCAGCACTATTCACCACTTTAAAGGTCATGCCAATAAAATCATCATATGAAAAGCTGTCGTTATTCTCAGGAATATCTATCTCTTTTTCTGACATAAATGCAGATATCATATTCTCATATTCAGCATTATCACGCAGACCTAGCGTGTACTCAAGCCTGTCACTTATGTTACCGCTTGAGGAAAGCACAAGAACACATTCGTTATAATTCTGTGGCCAATGTCCTGCTTTTACTTCATACTGTTCTTCATATAAACTGCTGTTTGAGGGCAGCTCATAAAACACATTTGTAGACATGCCAGATGTCATGGAATTCTCATATGATGAAGACATTCCCATCATCTCATATGACTTGTCAGGATTTATCTGCCTATATCCTGTATTATCCTCCCTGTATATCTGAGGAGTTACTATATATTTGTATTCTATGGCATGCACATAATCTTCAATATTTTCCGGATTGCCTTCTATATATGTTTTAAGCGATGCCAGATCGTTGGTACTCATCTTAGAGAACATATCAGAAACAACAGGTGTAACACCGATATCGTTCTCCTTTTTGTTGTCACCTGATGCTGACATACCGACCATCATCGCTGTAAGATCAAAGCCCGTACTTTGTATCTGTAACGGATATTCTGACAAAGTATCCTCTTCCATCGCACTTATATATCCACTGACACCATTAGATATTGAAAGAATAAGTGCTATACCTATAATTCCTATAGAACCTGCAAACGATGTAAGAAGAGTCCTTGCCTTTTTAGTCTTAAGATTCTGAAAGCTTAATGAAAGTGCTGTAAGAAACGACATTGACGACTTTCCCATATTCTTGTGCACCGGTTTTTCTATAATATTTTCATCTATCTCTAACGGATCCGAATCCGATAATATCTTTCCATCTTTAACTTCTACTATTCTTGTAGCATATTCATAAGCCAGCTCAGGGTTATGAGTTACCATAACTACAAGTCTGTCCTTTGATACCTCTTTTAAAAGCTCCATAACCTGTACGCTTGTTTCACTGTCAAGTGCTCCTGTAGGTTCATCTGCAAGAAGAATATCTGGATTATTAACAAGTGCTCTGGCTATGGCAACTCTTTGCATCTGTCCACCTGACATCTGGCTTGGCTTTTTATGTATCTGCTCTCCAAGTCCTACCTTTTCTAGCGCCTCTTTAGCACGTTTTCTTCTTTCAGTCCTTGATATGCCTGATATTGTAAGTGCAAGCTCAACATTAGAAAGAACCGTCTGATGAGGTATAAGATTATAGCTCTGGAACACAAAACCTATCGTATGATTACGATATGAATCCCAGTCTCTGTCTTTATATTTTTTAGTTGATATTCCATTGATGATAAGATCCCCACTGTCGTATCTGTCAAGGCCGCCTATAATATTAAGAAGCGTGGTTTTTCCTGAACCACTTGGACCTAACACTGCAACGAATTCACTATCCCTTAGATTCAGCGACACATCATCAAGTGCTTTCTGTACTAACTTTCCTGTTCTATATTCCTTACGGATGTGTTGAATCTGAAGCATTATCTATCTCCTGTTCATTTATTATCATAATTAAATTTTATTATAAAACAATGTATACTTTTATTACAATACACTTTGGTTATAAAAATATTACTATTTTATAACATTTTCATAAAGTTATCTATATTTTTTCTACTACATGCCGTTACATAAGCATGTTATAATTATAAAATAATATGATACCAGGGTCAAAAGGTCTTTCACCCACATGAGCTCGCTCATAGTTGGGTGAAAGACCTTGGGACCCGCCCCGATATGAGCATAAAAGTGGGATGAAAATCCCACGATATGCGAATATTGGGGAGGGTGCTATGTGCCAGTGGCACATGTTTAGCACTGACCGAAGCGGAGCGGAGACGTGGGAGTGCATAGCACGGAACAATCCGTAGGTATCAAAGTCGGGGGCTTTTGACCCCGACATCATAAAATACTAGGAGGTATACAAATATGTGGGCTTATGAAAGTGTTTTTTATCAGATATATCCGCTGGGATTGTGCGATGCACCTTATGATAATGATGGTGTCCTTACACATCGTATCCTTAAGGTCAATGACTGGATTCCCCATATTAAAAAGCTGGGTGCCAATGCAATATATTTCTCACCTGTATTTGAATCTGATACGCACGGATATAATACCCGTGACTATACAACAATAGATAAAAGACTTGGAACCAATGAGGATTTTGCCAACGTATGCTCTAATCTGCACAAGGAAGGAATCAAGGTTGTTCTTGATGGTGTATTTAACCACGTAGGTCGTGGCTTCTGGGCTTTTCAGGACGTTCTTAAAAACCGTGAGAATTCTGCTTATGTTAACTGGTTTGCAAGAATAGACTTTAATGGCAACTCAAACTATAATGATGGTCTGTGGTATGAAGGCTGGGAGGGCTGCTATGACCTCGTAAAGCTCAATCTATATAATGAGGATGTTATACAGCATATTTTTTCAGCCATAAAAGGATGGGTAGATGAATTCGATATAGATGGCTTAAGACTTGATGTGGCTTACTGCCTGAATCATGACTTTTTAAGAAGACTCCGCTCCTTCTGCGATTCGCTAAAGCCTGATTTCTTTCTTCTTGGTGAAACTCTTCATGGTGACTATAACCAGATTATGAATGATGAAATGTTACATTCTGTAACCAATTACGAATGTTACAAAGGTCTTTATTCAAGCTTTAACTGCATGAATATGTTTGAAATAAATCATTCATTATTACGACAGTTCGGACCAGAAAACTGGACTCTTTATAAGGGAAAGCATCTGCTCTCCTTTGTTGACAATCATGATGTAACAAGAGTTGCTAGTATTCTTAATAACGCTAAGCACCTTCCTCTCATATACACCCTTGCATTCGGAATGCCTGGTATTCCTTGTGTATACTATGGCAGTGAATGGGGTGCAACAGGAAGAAAAGAGGATGGTGATCCTGCTCTGCGTGTTTCCTTTGATACGCCTATATGGAATGACCTCACAACATTTATATCAAAGCTGGCTGTCGCAAAGAAGTCGTCAAATGCACTGAATTACGGAAGCTTCTCATCTATCGTGCTCACCAATGAGCAGTGCATTTTCCTGCGTCAGTATAATGATGAACGTGTTCTTGTTGCCATCAATGCATCTGAACATCCTTACTTTGCTTCGTTTAATATCGGAACTGATACATGTACTGACCTTATAAGTGGCAGCGAAATTAAGCTTAATAACGGAATGGAACTTCCTGGATATAGTAGTTTTATGCTTCGTCCATTCTCTTAAGCTCCGGAAGTACTGTACATAGCATTGTTATAAAACAGATACTTCCTCCTATTACATTGGATACTGGCTCAGCCAGAAATACTCCTGCTGTTCCCATATTAAATGTATATGGCATAATATATGTAAGAGGCACGACTATAATTACTTTTCTTAATAATGAAAAGAATATGGCGTGCTTCTTTTTGTTAAGTGACTTAAATACTGTCTGTCCGATATATTGCAGATCCATAAATATAAATGCTGCAAAATACTGCTTTAATGCAACAATAGCATCACTAAGCAGGCTGCTGTCTGAGCTGAATATACTTATTAATGCTCCCGGTGCAAATATAATAATGCTCCACATAACAGCCGTATAAGCCAATGTCATAATACCAAGAACCGCTATTGCTTTTCTGATACGTGTGGGCTTTCCTGCACCATAATTATAACTGATAACTGGCGAAGAACCTTCATTAATAGCATGAATCGGAGTATCCACAAGCTGTCTTACACTAGATACTATTGTCATTACTGATATGTAAATATCTCCTCCTGTTACTGCCAATACATTATTGCAGCATATTGTAACAAGGCTGTTAGTAACCTGCATTATAAATCCCGCTGTGCCAAGACTGATAATATTCTTAGCATAACCTGCACACTCTGCAAGCTCATTTTTCTTTAAAAATCTCATCTTTAATTCGGATTTATGTGTCAGGAAATATATTGTAAACATCGCCGAGAAGCATTGTGAAATAACTGTTGCTACTGCTGCTCCCTTTACGCCTAAGCCAAAAACAAATATAAATAGTGGATCCAGTATAAAATTAAGAACTGCTCCTATTGCAACTGATATCATACCAGTTGTAGAATATCCCTGTGCATTAATATATGGATTTAGTCCTAAGGCAAGCATAGATGGTATTGTTCCTATAAGATAAATCATCATATATGGATATGCATAAACTATTGTACTATCTGATGCGCCAAACAACATGAGAATTGGTTTTGAAAACAGCATACCGCATGACATCAATATAAATGCACCTGCACAGAGCATTGAAAATGAAGTATCCATAATAAGTGCAGCTTCTTTATTTTTCTTTCTTCCCCTGTATATCGAAAACAGAGGTGTTCCACCGCTTCCAAACAAGTTAGCAAATGCTGTAATAATAACAATTACCGGGAAGCATATTCCAACTGCACCTATAGCTGTTGTACCGATATGTGGTATACGTGCAATATATATCCTGTCTACTACGTTATACAAAAGATTCAATAACTGTGCTACAAGCATAGGGATTGATGCACTTAAAATATTATCTGTAATTGTTCCGTTCTCAAAGTCTATTTTTTTCATTTCTATTACCTGTCCTGCGTATTATACTGCATATTATTATACTGTTTTACATAATATTTTCCTCTATTATACATATTCATCTGAAAATTTCAATTTCTAAAATTTCAGTTTCTAATAATCTTTTCTGTTAAAGCCTCTTTTTGCTATGTCACAGACTCAACGCTGTTCTAACAGCTTATAACTCTTCCTGTTCTAGCTGTAACCCTGTGTGAGATTGATATAACAGTCCTGTTTTCAGATACATTTTTTAATGCCTTTAGTACTTCTCTTTCTGTATCAGCATCAAGATTAGCAGTTATCTCATCTAAAAGCAGAAGCTGTGGATTAGCAGCAGTTGCCCTTGCAATAGACAATAACTGCCATTGTCCCTGCGAAAATATTTCCTGTGTGCAGGGTGTATCATATCCCTTATCAAAGCTCATAATTGTATCGTGAAGTCCTGCAAGCCTGGCTGCATTCACAACCTCATCCATAGATATAGCTTCATCATATAATGTAATCTGGTCTTTAACTGTTCCTGGCACCATATGAAATGTCTGTTCAACATAACCAAATATTCTTCTTTTCATATTATCAGGTATATTACTAGAATCAATTCCATCAATTAGTATCTGTCCCTTTAAAGGCCTGTATAAGCCTAAAAGCAGCTTGAATATTGTGCTCTTTCCCGCACCTGTCCTTCCCTGCAGTGTAACCTGTTCACCCATATCAACATTGAAGCTCTTATCTTTAATTATAATATGGTCAGCTTCATATCCGAAAGTTACATTATTAAACTTGACATATGGTGTGCAGGCTTTTCTAGCTTTTAATTCTTCACTATTATTGATGCTAGCTGTCTGTGTTTCTAACGCAGCATTAATATCTGCACTTATATCAGCATTAAAATCCGCCATAATATCTGCTTTAATATCAACATTAAAATCTGCCTTAATATCTGCTTTAACATCTTCAAATGCTGGAAGTGCAAAGAATTCATTTATTCTTCTTACACCGGCAATTGCTGACTGTATAGTCTGGATTTCCATACCAAGGCTCTCAACTGGTGCAAATATCTGTGATATGTAGTTAATAACAGCTACCGCCGTGCCTGCCGACATTCCAAAAAGTGTAAGAGCCTTTGCATTGCCCGATGCTGAAAACAACATAACTACCGCTACTACAATTGCATTTAGTATAAGAATAACCGGTGAATATATTGCATCGTAAAAGTTGGTCTTTTCCATAGCCTTATAGCTGTCACCTATATATTCATCATATTTTTTCTCCATATACTTTTCCTTGCCAAGATTATGTATTGTACGGATGTTATGTAGTGTTTCCGGTACATGTCCCGAAGCCTTACTTACTGCACGCCGGTTTCGCAGCTGGGCTTCAAGCATATTCCTCTGCACATATCGGGTAAACCAGAATATAAATGGCAGTAATATAAGCAATAATATTGCAAGCCCTTTATTTCTGAACCATATAACTGCAAGAATACTTATTATCTTACATGTATCCGCAAACATACTGACTATACCTGAGGTAAACAGATTCTCTACAGTATCAACATCACCAACGAATCTTGACACCACAGCTCCCGGCTCCTGCTTACTTAATGATGCGGCTGTCAGTCTGGTAAAATGCTCCATAAGACCACTACGCAGAGCATGCGTTATCTTTTGGCCAAATACAGTAAGAAGCCCTTCCCTTGCAGCCTCCATAAGACCTGTGATCACATTAAATACCATATAAAGAAATATAAGATGTAAAGGAACCTGACATCCTGCTGCCAATGTATCTACTATTCTTCCAAGTACAAGCGGTGGATAAAGTGCAGTTATAACTGCACCACATACTGTTGTTATAATACCAAGTGAAAGCCACTTTTTCTTTATTGTAGTGTGCAATATTATTGAGCCTACACTAAGTACTTTGCCGCCATTATCAACATTGCTATTATGTTTACTCATGCTTATCCACTACCCTTCTGCTGTTTTCCACTACCTTTGCTGCAGCCAGCCCTTCATTCTCTGTTTCTACAGCTCTGCATTCTTCAACACTTACCGTTTCATACATTTTTCTATAGCCAGGACATTCCAACATAAGTTCTTTATGTGTTCCAACATTTGCCTTACCGGCATCCATCCATATAACCTTATCCATCTTCGGAAACATATAGAGACGATGAGATATAAGAATAACGATATTATCTGATGCCATATCTTTAAGCTTCTTATATATCTGTTCCTCTGTATTCCTATCGAGTGCTGAAAATGGATCATCAAGCACAAGCACCAGCTTCTTATGGCAAAGCGTTCTTGCAAGTGCTATTCTTTGTGCCTGTCCACCCGACAGTCTGATTCCCTCACTTCCAATAATGGTATCTGCTCCCTGCTCCATAGCCTCAACCTCTTTATCCATGCATACTGCCCTGAGGTATTCAAAAACATCATAATCATCACCTAACAACACATTATTCCTTACAGAATCGTTAAATAATTCAGGATCATGTCCAAGATAACTTATTATTCCCGACCTTACATTATCCGCAGCGTTTCTTAGCTCACATCCGTTATATCTGATACTTCCCTCATATGGATATTCACACAGAAATGTCCTTCCAAAGGTTGACTTACCACTAGCAACCGGACCTGTAACACCTATGATCTGTCCAGGCTCTGCAGTAAAGGAAATATCATTATATACATTTTTTCCATCTGGATATGTAAAGCTTAAGTTTTGTACCTCAAGCCTTCCTAATGTCTGATTTTTACAATCTGTATCCTTAGCCTGAATAACCATAAGCGGCTTAATACGTTTCCATGAAACCTGTGCCTTATGAACTGCATTAAACAGCTTCGCCGCCTTCGAGGACTTATCAGATAACTTTATAAAGCAGGCCAGGAATGTTGTAAATGCTGCAATATCCCAGGTTCTCCATCCTGTTCCAAGTACATTTCTGCTGCCAAAATATAATATAAATAAAATGCCCATCATTGATATTATTCTATATAATGGTGTAAGAGAAGAATTCCATATATTAGCATAAATAGCTGATTTCTCATACTCAGCCAGATTATCTTCGTACGCATTTTTTCTGTCAGCTTCCCTGCCATAAACTCTGTAGGTTATAGCATTGGATGCTCTGTCGAGTGTTGCATTACTAAGGATACCAGATTGTTTTTTATACGCAGAACCTGTTTTCTGGACTATTACTTTCATCTTTTCAGCAATGATATAAGATATAGGTGGAAATATCATTGCAATAAGTGCCAGCCTTACATCATATACAAGCAACATTCCTGCATATGCAGCCAGCGCAACTCCTGTATCAAATATTTCTGTTGTAAACTTTCTCATGCCTTCAGCACAATCATCTACATCAAGTATGGCCTTTGTCATAATATCACCCATACCTTCACCTTCAAGCTCTGTCCTGCTCTTTAATACAAGTGTTCCATATAATATTTTCTTCATTCTTCTATTAACATTATTGGCGAATCTACGAACATAAAAACGTTTTATATATCTTGATACCTGAACTACTCCAATTGAAATCACATATGCAATAACAAGTATAAGCATATCCTTGTATACAGCATTCTTTGCCAATATATCTATAAGACAGCCTGCCATTTTTCCTTCAAACCATGGTCCAAACAAAAGTCCAAGATTGTATATAAAACCTGACACAGTTATTATAAGCAGTACCTTCCACTCTTCTTTAAAATATGATAGTATTCTGTCGGCTTTAAATGTTTTATGCGCGGTCACATTTTTGTTATCTGAAGGATTTACTCCATTATTTCTTAATTTAAAATCCAATCTCATCTGGTGCCACAGAACATTTCCATGAGTGGATTTATCTGTTATCCCCTCATCAACGAATCCAAACTCGGAATAATATGGAACAAGGCTTTCTTTACATGTTAATACAAGCCCTTTCCGGTTCTGTTTTCTGGCATCTAAGATAGCCTTCTTAATCAGCTCTTTCGCATATCCACATCTGCGATATTCAGGAAGAGTATTTACACCAAAAATCATCTGCCATGCACCATTCTCGTCATGCATTGATGCATTTTCATACATCTCATCTGTAAGATCAGCCTCATCCGTAACAAAACCATCTACAAACGCAATGAGTTTATCATCATCAAACATAAGCCAGAAATGATTTCCATAATATTTTATTCTCTGCTCAAATTCTTCTTTAGTTGCTGCCTCTAAAACAGGAAAACACTCGGATTCAACCGATGCAATATCGTCTAAATCAGCCATTGTTGCATATCTTATATTCACAATCATTCCTTCTTTACTATGATTTTTTCATTATAGCTTCCTATAAGACAGATAATGCACATTATATGCGTATTTCTAATACTTTCTACTCTATCACATACTCATACATTCTAAACTGCCTGTTTCCAACCACCTCATAAAATATGTTTTCAGTACTTACATATTTAAAGCCAGCTCTGATATATAACTTGTCGGCTAGTGTGTTCTTATCTATTACATCAAGATGAATGGCTTCAATGTTTTCTAACTTAGCATATGATATTAAGTTTTTTACAAATTGAGTAGCAAGACCCATACCGCGGCACTCATATCGCACTGCGAGAGCATGGATTATCCATACATTATTATCTCTTTCATTTACTTTCCACGCTACCTTTTTATACTCTTTATTAGAATTACTGTTAACTATGGCACACGCCTTAATTATTCCTTCATCTCTTAATACGAACAACTCTTTCTTAACAATACCAGCCATTAAAAAATCTGCTGAAGGATGTACACCCTTTTCCCAGTCAGGAAAAGAAGGTTCTTCTTTGCTTTTGTCTATCAGATTCCAGTAGAGATTTTCTATCTCATTAAAATCCTCCAGGCATGCTAATTCAAAATTCATATATCTGTCTCCTAATTTTTATTTAACTCCAGCTCTTCCAGACATCCGGCTGGTATCCAAGTGTTGATGCTTTTCCACTAGTCTCTCAAAAGAGGCTTCAAAGTTTAAATCATCCTTATCACTTCTTTTTCTTGGACCTTTCATGTGGTTTTTACTGCTTGCCCGCCTTGCCTTCTTACTTATATGTCTTTCCATTAACATAAGATCAATATTTTCGTTTGTATACCATTTCCCGGACTGATGAATGGCATATGCACCCTTACTTAATGCCATGGCAGCAACACCATAATCCTGCGTAACTACTAAATCTCCTTTTTCACAAAGGCTTATTAACTTAAAATCAACCGCATCAGCTCCGGCACCCACATATACCACTTCTGAATAGTCTGATGTAAGATAATGATTAGTATCACACAAAAGCGTTACGGCAATATTATGACTCTTAGCTATTCTTTCAACTATCCCAATCACAGGGCATGCGTCAGCATCTACATATATATGCATACTCTTATCTCTTTCATTTACAATCAATTGTTATATACATTTAGGAACAGTCTCTATTTCATTCCCACAGATAACTTATACCAGCGTTTTATGTATGGATCATCAAAAAGCTCAAGGTCGTTTTCTGTAAGTCTCACGAAAAGATCGGTAAGCCCGTCATACTCATTAATGTCTCCTGCAGGATACAGTTTCCAGTTTAGCTGCTCTAATGTCCAGTTACTCTTAACTGAATTGTGAAGCATAGACGTTGTCGCATAATTAGATGGGTTATCCTCTCCTCCAATGGCAATAGGAATGATGTGGTCAATTGTTGGGACCAGTTCCCAGTAGGCACTGTGACATTCTTCCATCTTCCAATGGCTCTGATATGGAAATGCATCCGGCATGTAATATGATAACACCTTTAACAATCCCGGATTAACAAGCTTTTCCCCGGTATATCTGTCTATAAATCCGTCTCTTACAAACTGCTCATACTTTTCCTTATCTGTATAGCTTCTTCCCTCCGGTTTTAACTTCTTAAATGGGTATTCCTTATTTATTACATTCTTTGCCGATTCGATATTACCTGTGAGAATACTCTTAGCACTTTGTTTGATTGTTGTAATCTTATCCATAAAAACGCACCTGCTTTCCTTTATCAGTTTTATAAACTTGAATTGAGATTTCATGTATTCCAAGGGATTTAATAATTGTTATATTTTATTATC
>ERZ779892.2873-NODE-2873-length-12853-cov-2.972652_pt1 | contig 12853 bp, 10 predicted proteins | sample MGYA00511552_ERZ779892 | MGnify/ENA primary metagenome ERZ779892 (study PRJEB29588, sample SAMEA2154561) | human gut metagenome | biome: human gut; feature: human-associated habitat; material: faeces | place: Denmark | collected 2008/2010 ... | reverse complement strand
TAGCCACTGCGGATCGCACCTGCAACAGCTGCAGATACATCCTCTGCGGATACACGGTCGGAACCGAATGTTCCCATTCCGACACACGGAACCTGCTCGCCGGAAGGAAGTGTCACTTTCGGCACAATTGCCGGATTGATAACTTCTGCCATCTTTACATCTCCTTTTTTATAAAATTTTTTTATTATAAGCTTATCTTATAAACGCCTGATCTCGATCTTCGGAAGAAGAGCCTCCATATCCTCCATCACAAAGAATCCCGTTTCCTCGCGCATGGCTGCCGCCGCTGAGATCGCACTGGCTCTTTGCAGAGTCTCTTCCAGGGAAAGTCCCTCACTTAATCCAAGGGCAAAGCCTGCGATCATGGAATCTCCGCAGCCTACGGTATTTACCGCATCGATCTTCGGAACCACCGCACGGAAAATCCCTTCCTCTCCGACTGCCAGGGAACCATCTGCTCCAAGCGAGACCGCCACGATCTCCACACCACCGGCATGGATGGCTTTCGCTGCTTCAATGATATCGTTGATATCGTCACAATGCTTGCCTGTCAGCATACGGATCTCATCAATGTTAGGCTTGATCAGTGTCGGTGCTGCCTTGATTCCCTCTTCCAGAAGCTTGCCGCTGGTATCCAGGATCACCGGTTTTCCGGCGTCTTTCACAATCTTCACAAGGCGCTGGTAGGCACTTCCGTCAAGTCCCTTCGGCACGCTGCCGGACATTGCCACAACAGAAGCGGCTTTTACAAGCTGGCGGAATTTTTTCTCAAAGCCCTCAAAATCTGCCTCTGTCAGTGTAAATCCCGGCTCCAGGAATTCGGTCTGTACATGATTCACCTCATCCCAGATGTTGATACAGGAGCGGCTCTCCGCATCTACATGGTAAAAAGCACTCTTAATGCCAAAGGGTTTCAGGGCAGCTTCTATATAATTGCCTGCGTGGCCGCCTACAAAGCCGGTGGCAACCACTTCAGCACCGTAAATGGACGCCGGCTTGGAAACATTCAGTCCCTTTCCGCCGGGAACGTAGGTACATTCACGCACACGGTTCACTTCGCCCACTTTAAAATCATCCACTACATAACGCTTGTCAATGGCAGCGTTTAAGGTTACTGTCAGGATCATATCAGTCTTCCTCATTGGAAAGAAGGATCTTTCCTTTTACAAGGCCCGGTGTCTTGAACAGCTGAAAGGCCTCCTGTGCCTGGCTCATCGGGATTTTCTTATAGATGAAGCCCGGGTCAAACTTCAGCTGGCCAGTTGCAAAATAATGCGCCGTCAGCTCCCACTCACGTCCCGGATATGGTGCACTGTAGGACATCCAAGAACCGGTAAGCTTGAACTCCTTACGGTTCATGTTCTCCCACTCCTTCGGTGTAAAGGTAAGGTTTTCATGAGGAGTACCAATGAAGCATACATGTGCCTTGTTTGCCGCAAGCTCAAATGCCATATGCATGGTAGGAACCTGTCCGGCTGTCTCAAATACGAAGCCGTAGCCCTTTCCACCTGTAATGGCCATGGCTTTTTCCATATATCCCTCTTCCTTTGTGTTGATCACTTCATCTGCGCCGAGACGCTTTGCAAGAGCAAGTCTCTCATCGCTGATATCAAAGACCACTACCTTCTTGGAGCCGAAGATCTTTGTCCACTGCATGGTGAACATACCAACTGTACCGCCGCCAAGGATCGCCACATACTCACCGCCGTGGTAATCGTTCTGGAATACACCGTGGATAGCTACGGTTGCAGGCTCAAACATGGCTCCCTGCTCATATGGAACATTATCTGCGAATGGTACTGCATTCTGCTCAGGAACCACTACATAATCTGCGTTTGCTCCCTGCTCTCTGGAACCGATGAAGCTGTAATGCTTGCAGAGAGAGAAATTACCCTTCTGACAGTCGTCACATTTCATACAGGGAAGAAGTGGTGCACCGGATACACGGTCGCCGACCTTTACCTTGGTAACGCCTTCTCCCACTTCCACCACATCGCCGGAAAATTCATGTCCAAGCACGATGGGATAAAAATGTACGCCGTGATTTAATACACGTGGAATATCAGATCCGCAGATCCCGGAATATCTTACCTTGATCTTCACATGGCCCGGTGTTACCTGAGGTTCTTCCACTTCCTGATATTGAACATCCTCATTTGCTACTACTACTGCTGCTTTCATGATCACTTTTCCTCCTCATTTCTCATCATAGGTTCAAGAGATTTATAGAGATTTAAATAGGTTTTATAGGTTTTCTCATAAACGTCCCGGTTTTCCGGGTTCGGTTCATGTCTTCTTGTTTCCTTTACCGTAAGACGGATGGCCTCATCATAATCCTGATACATTCCAACACCAACACCTGCCAGAATCGCTGCACCAAGTGTTGTTGCCGTATCAGAGGACGGCACTACGATGGGTTTTCCTGTGATATCGGATTTGATCTGTGTCCAGAGAAGAGAATTTGCAGAGCCTCCCATTGCGCGGAGAACTTCCACATCTGCTCCTGCTTCCTTTGCCACCTCAAGGTTGTGTTTCAGAGAAAGTGCTACGCCTTCCATACAGGCACGTACCATATGTCCCTTGGTCTTGGCAAAATCCAGTCCGTAGAATACGCCCTTCGCATTAGGATTCCAGATCGGGGAACGCTCACCGGACATATATGGAAGAAATACCACTCCGTCACTGCCTGGTGCGACCCTTTCCGCGATCTCATTGAGCTGGTTCAGAGAAGAGCCTTTTTCCCCTGCTACAGAGCGCTCATAATCTGCAAACTCACGTTCAAACCAGCGCATGACACCACCACCTCCGGTGGTTCCGCCCTGAAGGAGCCACTGTCCCGGAACCACGTGATAGCCAAGGATCAGTCTGGGATCTGCCTTGTACTCATCCATGCAGATGCTCATTCCGCCGGCCTGTCCGCCCTGCTCCTGTGTCTCACCCGGATGGATCACTCCAGCCCCCAGTGTTCCGCATGCCGCATCCAGACCACCGGCGACAACCGGTGTTCCCACAGCAAGGCCGGATTCCTCCGCCGCCTTCTCTGTAACTGTTCCCACAACATGATCACAGGCACAGATCTCTGGAAGAAATTCCATGGGAATCCCAAGCTTTCTGCACATATCCTCATCCCAGGCTGCCTTTCTCATGTCAAAGCAATGCAGGCCATAGCCCTGGGAAACATCCTGGCTCATCACACCTGTCAGCTTATATGCAATGTAGCTGTTAGACTGCAGGATCTTGTGGATCCTTTGGTACACCTCCGGGAGATTTTCTTTATACCAGAGGATCTTTGCAGTTGTGTAGGACGGCTGAAGGGAATTACCGGATACTTCAAAAATCTGCTCTGCCCCGATCTCTTCATTCAATCTGTCACAGATAGACTGTGCTCTGGTATCCATCCAGATCGGAGTGTTTGTCAGTACATTTCCGTCCTTATCCATGGCAATGGCTGACCAGCTCTGGCCGTCAATACCGATGCCTGCGATCTCCTCAGGTGCTATCCCCGCTTTTTGGATGGCCTTCTTTACCGCCTGACAGACAGCACTCCACCATTCTTCCGGATCCTGTTCTGCCCAGCCCTCCTTCGGATAGTAAACCGGATAATCGCCGTTGGCCGCAGCCACAACCGTTCCCGATTTTTCAAAAACCGCAACCTTACAGGCACTGGTGCCGATATCAATACCTAATAAATATGGTTTCATTATAGCTTCTCCTTCTCGTCCAGCACACGGACGGATTTTCCCATGATGATCTCTGCGCCAAGCTTCTCCGTGATCGGTTCTGTTTCTTCACTTGCAGCCCCTTCCAGCCGTTTCAGCATGATTCCCGCCACTTCTCCGGCAATCCCCTGTGTAGGTTGTGCCACAATGGTAAGCTTGGGATTGCATGCTCTGGCAAACTGCAGATTGTCAAAACCGATCATAGACAGCTGTTCCGGGATCTTAAGACCCAGCTCATTCATCCCGATCACCGCCCCCATGGTCATCTCATAGTTGGTAACAAACACGGCCGTCATATCCGGATTGTCCGCAACAAGCTTCTCAATTCCCTGCACACCGCCCTGAATGGTATAATCGCCGTGATAGATCAGAGATTCCCGTACCGGTATATTTTCTTTTTCGTATGCATTGCGGTACCCCTGGAGACGTTCCTGAGCTGTGGAAATTTCCTCCGGTCCGCCAATGATCCCGATCTTACGGTGTCCTGCCTGAAAAAAAACTCTCATTGCGTCCTCAGCCGCCTTCTCGTTGTCTACAAGAACACTGTCACAGGAAAGCTCCCTGATCCTGCGGTCAATGAGTACGATGGGCTTTCCGGTTTTCTGGAATTTTTTCAGATGATTGCCTTCCGCATCCACCGGCATGCTGATGATCCCGTCCACACGCTTCCGGCTTAAAAACTCCACTGCCTCCCGCTCCAGTCTCTTATCGGTACGGCAGTCACAGACAATAGTCGCATATCCGTGACTCCTTAAGACATCCTCCATTCCTGTGATGATCTCCGCGCAAAAGGTATTGTTAAGCTCCGGGATCACCACGCCGATGGTCTTGGTAGCATTAGTCTTAAGCCCTCTGGCCACCTCATTGACCTCATAATGCAGCTCCTGAATGGCCTCCTCGATCTTTATTCTGTTTTTTTCTCTTACGTTTCCGCCGTTAAAATAAGAAGAAATCGTTGCGAGCCCAAGTCCGGTCCGCCTGGCAATATCTTTCATGGTTGCTGCCATACAGATCACTCCGTTTCTGTTTTTTTACAGAAGATCATTCTGCCTTTCCATCACAGCCGCAAACCTTCATACGCGCCTCAACCAGCTCCTTCACTGCCTGGATCGCTTTCTTTCCGTAGGCCTTCGGATCGATGGTGTTCTCATTCTCTGCAAAGGTCTCCTTCACTGCCCTGGAATATGCGGCACGAAGCTCTGTTGCAAAGTTAACCTTGCAGATACCACGTTTTACACAGTCGCTGACATCCTCATCACTGAGTCCGGATGCCCCGTGAAGAACAAGGGGGATATCTACGACTTCGCGGATCTCGCTTAAGCGTTCCTTGTCAAGAACCGGTGTTCCCACATAGAAACCATGTGCGGTTCCGATGGCAACTGCCAGGGAAGTAACACCTGTACGCTCCACGAATTCCTTCGCCTCCTGCGGGTCGGTGTTAGTGTCTGCCTCAGCCTCAAGATCATCCTCTTTACCACCGACCTTACCGAGCTCAGCCTCACATGGGATATCCAGGGCTGCTGCCACATCCGCAACTCTCCTGGTCTCTCTGATATTATCCTCAAAATCCAGCTTGGAACCATCGATCATCACAGAAGTATAGCCTGCATGCATTGCCTGCATCGCAAGCTCAAAGCTGCTGCCGTGGTCAAGATGAAGGCATACCGGAACGGAAGCCTTGGCTGCCTCTGCTGCTACGATCGCAGCGTAAGTCTCAACCGTACCATATTTAACAGTAGAAGGTGTTGTCTGGATCATAACCGGTGCTTTCAGCTCCTCAGCTGCCTGGATGATTGCCTTCACCATCTCCATATTCTCTGCGTTGAATGCTCCTACTGCATATCCGCCCTTCTGTGCCTTTAACAGCATTTCCTTCGATGTAACCAGTGGCATAATCTTCTCCTCCTTGGAATCATAATCATTGTGTTTGTTTTGTATTATTTTCTCATTTGATCTAGAAACCGAAACGTTTCCGTTTGAGTTCATCATAGCGCTCCACAGGGTTTCTGTCAACCATAAAATTTTCATCATTTACAGGAAAATATTCCCTTGAAAAGAAGACCAAATACCGTTAGATTAATTAATAAGAGTTCTAAAGCCTGTGGCCGGGCAGGTCTGTCTGATACTACCGGCGTCATAACAGTTTCGGAAATCCATGTATCCTGTTCTGATCACCTGAGCCTGATGCTGTAATTTCCGAAATGCTGTAAGTACACAATGATCTTAGGAGGATATAAACTATGTTAAAAGGAATTCCAGAAATCTTATCACCAGAATTACTGAAGGTTTTATGTGAGATGGGACACAGTGACCGTCTTGTTATCGCTGACGGAAACTTCCCTGTAGAATCCATGGGAAAAAATGCCATCACCATCCGTTGTGACGGACATGGCGTTCCGGAGATCCTGGATGCCATCCTGAAGCTCTTCCCGCTGGATACTTATGTAGAGCATCCGGTAAACCTGATGGAAGTAATGCCTGGCGATAATGTGGAGACACCGATCTGGGATACATATAAAGAAATCGTTTCCAAACATGACGAGCGTGGCGAAAAAGCCGTCGGAAACATCGAGCGTTTCGCATTCTATGACGAAGCAAAAACTGCATACTGCATCATCTCCACAAGTGAGAAAGCACTTTATGCCAACATCATGCTTCAGAAAGGCGTTGTGATCAACAACGACTGATCTTTCTTTTGAACTGCCTGATATAATCATATATAATACACATATTCAACCAAAACATAAAACGCCCGGATCTGGAATGTTTCAAGCCAGATTCGGGCGTTTTATGTTTTAACACTTTTATCTCTTTGCTGCTTTTGCGGCATATCCTCCGCAGAGTACTTTTCCACCGGAGGTTTTTATCCCTGCACGCACCGCATAGTAATACGTTGTTCCCTTTTTTGCGGTCTTATCCTCAAAGGAGGAGCTGCTGCCTCCGGAAACTGTACTGATCTTTTTCCATGAACCCTTTCCGGTCTTACGGTAGATCTGATAGCAATCTGCTTTCTTCTGCGCTTTCCAGCAGATCTTCAGCCCCCTGGAGGTCTTCCTGACACTGGATATCTTCTGAAGTTCCGGATAGGACAGGATATAGCTGCTTGCCTGATATCCTCCGAAAACTTTTTTCCCGTCTACATTCTTATAGGGTCTCACAGCATAAGCGTAGGAGGTGATTCCCTCAATCTTCGTGTCCTGCCAGGACAATACTTTGTTGTTCACGGTTCCGATCCAAACCCAGCTTTTCCCCTGGAGCTTCCGGTAGATATGATAGCCACTGGCTCCGGAAACCTTCTTCCAGGATACCCTGTTACATGGTCCGCTGACAGCTTCAGCCACTGCACGGGCCTTCCCCAGCTCCGCTTTTGCTGAGAACGGCGAAGATGCGGGTCCATAAACAGTCTTCTTTCCGGAACGTACATAAGAAGCCCGGATCCGATACGTATAAGTGCTTCCTGTTTTCACTGCAGTATCCTGCCAGGTCACTACATCTGCTGTCACGGTTGCTATTTTTTTTGAATTTCCGCTTTCATCCCAGCGATAGATAGCATAACGATTGCAGCCGGGAACTGCTTTCCAGGAGATCCGTATCCTGTTAAATGCCTTGGAAACCAGTTTTACACCTGTCGTCTGACGAAGCTTCACCGTAACCTTACAGGCAGCCCGGATTCCCCTGGCATTTTTTCCGTAGCAGGTTATGGTTGCTGTTCCCGGATTTTTTGCAGTAACAACGCCGCTTCCATTTACAGCAGCCACACTGGTATCTGAGCTTTCCCAGACAATGCCGGAAGCATCCATCTCGGATCTGGTAGCTGAAGCATTCAGTGTTTTCTGATCTCCGGAATATAGACTTATCTCAGAGGAAGAAAGCTGCATCCTGGCCGCACTGCTCAGAGTCCTGGTATGCGCCTTGATCCTCGGCGTTACCGATGGATTAAATTCAACCGCATCCATCCAGGTATCCTCCGCGTTATATCGCAGAAAGCTCTGACCGGATACGATAGACGGAGAAAAGCTACACCAGCCATAACTGACCTCTGCCTCCACACAGTATTTTATATATGTGCTTCCTGCATTTGTCACCACAATAGAATACAGACTGTTCTGGCTGAGCAGAACCTCCGGGATCTGAAAGGTCATAACCCCAGCCATCGGCTGACTGCAGGAAACCGGTGTGGAATATGCCGGTGTTCCACTGGTAGGATCACTGGCATCCTTCAGATTTGTGTATACCTGCACAGTATAGGAATTATTGGCAGACATGGAGCTAAGAGTCACCTCACCAAGCGATTCCGCTTTTCCGTTTCCTGCACTGGCACGAAAAACCGTGGACAGCTGTTCTCCCGCATACATGCGGATGGAGCCAAGGCCTGACGTTCCGTCATAAAAATAATTGTTGCTATATTTCGGTGTATTGACAGCCGTAGCCGCAACCAGCTCACTGACAGACTTATCCTCATAGGACATATAAAAATATCCGGATTTTCCCCAGCCTGTACCCCAGCTGTTCTTAACGATCCAGGCTCCGTCTCCCTTTACCTTGGAAGATGCCCGGAAATTCTTCGCAGAATAATTGTCATCCCAACCCACCACTGTAACTACATGATTCACGTTCTTGGTGCTGGTAGGATAGGAATAGGCCGCTGTACTTGCATTGTAATAGGCATTCTGTGCATTATACATCACAGTGACCGAATTATTTGCAACCAGAAGCTTCTTCATGGCATTTACGGAATAATCGGAAAAATAGGCATTTTTCAGATAAGCAGCTGCATTGTACGCCTTGGATGCCGCCGGAGTCACACCGGTTTTCTGTGTATGCGTGGAATCTGTTGCCAGAGGCACATCCCCTTCTGTTGTCATTCCGGACCAGGTGCTCAGAAACATGGAAGCCAGAAGATCATTTCCGCCCTCATGATAATCTGCGTTTCCTTTATCATCTGTCCCCATATGCTTATTGACATCCCCGTAGGTATTTCCAAGCGGGTCATTCTTTCTATTTGCAAAAAAATACGCCAGATGCTCTTCCGACAGATCATAAGCCCCAAGGCCCTGGGTCAGAAACGAGGTTTCCAGAAGAGAGGCCATTCCAAATGCCCAGCACATACCGTAGGGCTCCTGATTCTTTACGGAAGTGACATATCCCTGATCCGCTGCATTATAATAGGGCGGATAGGCCGCAGCTCTTCCCATCGGTACCTCATCCACATCATTTCCGATCTCCACGGCGGTGGAATAAGAGGTCAGATTATCAAAGGGTGCCAGCTGTTCCTGCTCCTCTTCCTCCGTAAGCGGACGGCCCTTGATATATTCGATGCCGGACTCACCACTGTCTGAGGCATCCCCGAAGCTCTCCTCACCGTCGCCAAAGGTATCCTCCTGGGAATCAGAAGACAATCCTTCTGATGTTTCGGGAGTCTCTGTATCCTCCTCGGAGCTCTGCAAAGCTACATCCTCGGTATCCCCGTCGGCTGCCTCTGCAATATCCTCTGTCTGTTCATCCGGGATACCGGTGTTCTCTGTGGTATTCCCTTCTGCGGTCTCCGTCGTATCCTCTGCTTCCGCCGACTGCGTCTGTGTATCTTCAGACCATTCTTCATTGAAGCCTTCCGCAGAATCACTGAAGCCTTCCACATCGGCTGCCATGACCGGAACCTGGCTGCCCGCAACTGCCACACACAAAAGAAGCGGCAGTAATTTCTTCCTGACAAGCTGTAATCTCTTCACAAAATTCTCCACTTTTCTTATATTGATCTGGTTTATCTGTTAACGTTTCTTCAAATGATAACCCAGAATTCCGATTACTGCAAGTACTGTTGCGATCCCGATCCAGATAAACGGACTTTTATACCAGGAATTTTCTTCTTTAAAGGATGTCGCAGCTGTGCCATTGACCGGCTTGGTGACAGCTTCATCCGCAGATTTCCCCCCTTCTGTTGTTCCATCCGCTGCAGGCGGTCCCTGGACCTCGCCGCTCTGAGCCTGAGAACTACCTGTGCTGGCCGACGCTGCAGGTGGCCCCTGAACCTCGCCTCTCTGAGCCTGAGATTCATCTGTGCTGGCCATCTCTGCAGACGCTCCCTGTCCTTCGCCATTCTGAGCCTGAGAGCTGCCTGTATTGTCCGTCTCTGCAGACGTTCCCTGTCCTTCGCCGGCTGCGGAATTCTGCGTATCGGATGCGTCTCCCTGATTCACTGCAGAAGTCTCTTTCTCCGTGCCCCCTGCGATTCCGGCCTTCGCCAGCTCCGCATCCTTTGAGGGCCGCAGCTCCTCCAGCGGCACATAACCGTATCTGCCATTATACTCTGTATATCCCCAGGTCTCACCATTCTTCTCTGTCTCCCCTTCGATATGCAGGACAGTACCATCCCTTACCGTCTTATCATTGAGCTTTTCACCTTTTCCGTCGGTGGACGGATAGATATCCACACCAACTCCACCGGAATCCACAGTCATATAATAATCTGTGGTATCTGCCGGAGCTTCCACCTTCATCACAACCGACTTGTCCGCATACACCGGAACACTCATACTCAGCACCAGCATTCCTGCCAGAAGCACACCTTTGCACCTTTTCATTGCTCTTTCCTCCCTCAAAAAATCTCACTGCCATTCTATGCATAAAATCCCCTTATATTCCCTTTTGCCTTGGCTCCGAAATATAAGAGGATCTTATCATTAGTTATATCCAGTATCTTTTTTATGCAAGCTCCCGCTCACACATATCCAGCGCAGAAGCGATCACCGCATCCATGTCATAATATTTATATTCGCCAAGACGGCCGCCGAAGATCACCTTCGGTTCCTTCTCTGCAAGCTCCCTATACTGTCCGTAAAGCGCTCCGTTCTTCTCATCATTGACCGGATAATACGGCTCATCTCCAGGCTTCCACTCGGAACTGTATTCCCGGCTGATCACCGTTTTCGGAAGATCATTACCCTCCTCATCCTTTCCGAACTCAAACCATTTATGCTCGATGATACGGGTCCATGGAGTCTCCACATCCGTATAATTCACTGCTGCATTTCCCTGGAAATTAGGTTTATCCAGTGTCTCATTCTCAAAACGCACGGAACGATACTCCAGAGTACCCAGCTTATAGTCAAAATACGCGTCGATGGCACCTGTGTAGATCACCTTCTCCGCCATTGCATCGTACTGCTCTTTTTTCTCCAGATAATCCTCATTCAGCCGTACCTCGATACCGTCCAGCAGATTGGCAACCATCTTCGTATAACCACCCACCGGGATTCCCTGGTACAACGCATTGAAATAGTTATTGTCAAAGGTCAGACGCACCGGAAGCCTCTTGATGATAAAAGCAGGAAGCTCCGTACATGGACGTCCCCACTGCTTCTCCGTATAGCCCTTGATCAGCTTCTCATAAATATCCGTACCTACAAGGCTGATAGCCTGTTCCTCCAGATTCGAAGGTTCCGTGATCCCTGCAGCCTGCCGCTGCTCCTCGATCTTTGCCGCAGCCTCCTCCGGAGTCACCACGCCCCACATCCTGTTAAAGGTATACATATTAAACGGAAGACTGTACAGCTCCCCGTGATAATTGGCAACCGGACTGTTGGTAAAACGATTGAAGGTGGCAAACCGGGTGATATAATCCCAGACCTTCTTATTATTGGTATGGAAAATATGTGCACCGTATTTATGCACGTTGATTCCTTCCACCTTCTCTGTATATACATTTCCCGCAATATGCGGACGCTTGTCGATCACAAGCACTGACTTCCCGGCACGCTTCGCCTCCTGTGCAAAAACCGCACCGTAAAGACCGGCACCTACGATAAGATAATCGTACATTGATTTCATTCTCCCTGTTCTTTCATTGATGCTGTTATTTTAACACCGGAAAAGGGTAGCTGGCAAGAAGCCACTGTAAAATCCCGGTAAATCTTATATAAGAATGTTGTCAAACAGATCTCCGCAAGCTGCAAAAATGATAAAAGGCGCCAAGCATGCCCGCATCATTCCGATGTCTGGCAAATGCGATCCTTGTATGCTCCGCCATACCGGGAACAAGATATTTTTTCAGGGCATTTTCTATTTTTTCCTTCAAAAAATCCTCCTGTGCCATGATCCCGCCGCCAAGCACAACGACCTCAGGATCGATCACATAACAAATATTTGCGATCCCCCTTCCCAGAACATCCGTCATCTCATCAATTGCCCGAATACAGAGCCTATCTCCTCTTCCGGCCTCCTCAAAAACATGGCGGCCATCCCATTTTTCCTGCGGCTCACCCTTCCACTGTGCGACCTTTTTGGTCAGCGTACTGGCCGCTCCCAGGGTCTGGAAATCACTGTCTCCCATATGCATATAGCCAACCTCACATGCACTGTTCCCAAACCCGCGAAAAACCTTTCCGTCGATCACAATGCAGCCGCCGATCCCTGTTCCCACCGTAAGGATCAGGGCAATGCGGCTTCCCTTTGCCGCGCCGGAGCTGTATTCCGCAAGACCCGCACAGTTTACATCATTTTCCACCTCACACGGAATGTGAAACCTTTCTTCCAGAATTTTTTTGTACTGGATCCCTGCATAGTTTGGTATCAACGGAGACGCAAAAAAAATAGATCCCTCTTTTGTATCCACCATCCCGGCTGTTGAAATACAGATGCCGGAAACTGTATCCTGTGTCCGTGTAAGCAGATCTTCCACTATTCCAATAACCTTTTTAAGAATTTCCGGGCCACCCTTTTCTGCTTCCGTTTTTGTCGATCCCTTAAAAATAATCTCAGCGCTGTCACTGATCAGGCCATACTTGATGGCTGTACCGCCAATATCAAGACTGATATACGTTTTCATCCTGTAATCCTCATTTACACTCTCATCCGTCATTTTCGTTCCATTACTTCAACAAATGATCTCGTGATCAGCTGTGGCCTTGTGATGATCGAGCCCACCACAACGCTGTAAGCTCCCAGCTCGATCACATGCTTCGCTTTTTCCGGTGTATTGATATTCCCCTCTGCGATCACCTTATGTTTTGCTTTCGCCACGATTTCTCTTAAAATTGCAAAATCATCCGCTTCGATCTTAGCGCCCTTGCTCTGCTCCGTATAACCAACCATCGTCGTTCCTATAAAATCAAATCCCAGCTCATCTGCATGAAGTG
>ERZ779892.2871-NODE-2871-length-12853-cov-5.583060_pt1 | contig 12853 bp, 10 predicted proteins | sample MGYA00511552_ERZ779892 | MGnify/ENA primary metagenome ERZ779892 (study PRJEB29588, sample SAMEA2154561) | human gut metagenome | biome: human gut; feature: human-associated habitat; material: faeces | place: Denmark | collected 2008/2010 ... | reverse complement strand
CGGATTTTCTTAAGAACAGATAATAAATGAACATAATAAAATCCGGCAGAGGATCCATCTGGAATCCTGCCGGATTTTTTGGCTTTTCTATTTTACCGGTTATTTTTATGCGTTTGTCTGGTTGTATTCATTTCTTTCGTTTCTTATGAAAAAAATAGAAAAATCGGTGGTTAAATGCTCAGAATATACTATTTTTGTTGAAAATTAAACAGCTCATCTTTTAAATGTACTTTATATGGTCAGTATTTCTCATGTTGTAGAAGATATCGTAAAACACCGGCCTTATCTGTCGGAGTCTTTAGCGGCGGGCATTATCAATGTTTCTTCGCTTGCCCGGCAATTGCAGCCCGATGTGGAGAGAGCGTTGCAGAAGGGAGTGAATACCGGGGCTATTGTGATGGCCTTGAATCGGTTGGCGCCTTATTTGCAGGTGCGGGAGCAGGTGCAGTTGAATAAGTTGCTGAGTAATATGGGGGATATTATTCTTAGGAGTAGTTTGTGTGACTATACTTTTAAAAATTCACCTACTCTATTGGATTGCCATATCGAAGTATTGAAAAATCTGGTGAAAAACGATGAGATTTTTTATACGATGGTACAGGGAGTTTTCGAAACCAACCTTGTGATCAGTGACACGATGGAGGAATTGATCGCCGATTATTTTAAAGATGAGTTGTGTCTCTTTAAAAAAAACGGTCTGTCTTCGGTGACGCTGAAATTGCCGAAAGGGAACAGTATGCAGGCCGGTTTTTATTATACCATTATGAAAGAATTATCTTGGGAAGGTATCAATCTGACCGAAGTCATCTCTTCTACCAACGAGTTTACGGTGGTGGTTGATAATGCCTTGATCGATAAAACATTTGTGGTGTTGAAAAATATTGGGAAAAGATAAAATAATCATTAAATATAAAGCGAATAAGATATGTTTGAGAATTTATCGGAAAGACTGGAACGGTCGTTCAAGATATTAAAGGGGCAGGGAAAAATCACAGAATTGAATGTAGCGGAGACCTTGAAGGAGGTGCGCCGATCCTTGTTAGATGCCGACGTCAACTATAAAATAGCGAAGGACTTCACCAATCGGGTGAAAGAGAAAGCTTTGGGTATGAATGTGCTCACGGCTGTCAAACCGGGACAAATGATGGTGAAGATTGTCCACGATGAGTTGGCTGAGTTGATGGGGGGCAAGAATGTCGAAGTAGATATAAAAGGTAATCCGGCTATTATTTTGATGTCCGGTTTGCAAGGTTCCGGTAAAACGACTTTTTCAGGTAAGTTGGCAAATTTGCTGAAGACTAAGAAAAATAAAAAGCCGCTGTTGGCAGCTTGTGACGTGTATCGTCCGGCAGCTATCGAGCAGTTGCGCGTAGTCGGTGAACAGGTCGGAGTGCCTGTCTATATGGAACTGGAAAACAAGAATCCGGTGGAGATCGCGATGAATGCGATCCGCGAAGCACGTGCGAAAGGTAATGATGTTGTGATTGTCGATACTGCCGGCCGTTTGGCTATCGATGAGCAGATGATGAAAGAGATCGCTGCGATCAAGAGTGCTATCCAACCGGATGAAACCTTGTTTGTGGTTGATTCCATGACCGGACAGGATGCAGTCAATACGGCGAAAGAATTCAACGAACGCCTCGATTTTGACGGTGTGGTATTGACTAAGTTGGATGGTGATACTCGCGGTGGTGCCGCTCTTTCTATCCGAACGGTGGTCGACAAACCGATCAAGTTCGTCGGAACGGGCGAAAAGATGGATGCTTTGGATATCTTCCACCCTGAACGTATGGCAGACCGTATCCTCGGTATGGGTGATATCGTTTCTTTGGTGGAACGTGCGCAGGAGCAGTATGACGAAGAAGAGGCCAAACGCTTGCAGAAGAAAATTGCCAAGAATCAGTTCGACTTCAACGACTTTATTTCTCAGATCCAGCAGATCAAGAAGATGGGTAACCTGAAAGAGCTGGCCTCTATGATTCCGGGCGTAGGCAAGGCTCTGAAGGATGTGGATATTGACGACAATGCTTTCAAGAGCATCGAAGCAATCATCTACTCCATGACGCCCGAAGAACGTACGAATCCGGCAATCCTGAACGGTTCACGTCGCCAGCGTATTGCCAAAGGTTGCGGTACGACGATCCAGGAAGTGAATAAGCTGATCAAGCAATTCGATGAAACGCGCAAGATGATGCGTATGTTGACGGCTGCCAAGCCGGGAAGTAAGAAATTCCCTTCATTCAGAAGATAAACCCGAAAAGATAATAGAGTATGGAAGAACAGCAGTACAAGCTATTGGACGGAAAAGCCGTTTCAGCTCAGATGAAGCAGGAGATGGCGGAAGAAGTGGCCCGCATCAAGGCTGCCGGTGGAAAAATCCCTCATTTGGCTGCCATATTGGTCGGTCATGATGGTGGAAGTGAAACGTATGTCGCAAGTAAAGTGAAGACATGTAATGAGATCGGTTTCAAATCATCTCTGATCCGTTATGAAGCTGATGTTACTGAAGAAGAGCTTCTTCATAAAGTGGACGAACTGAACAACGATCCGGACGTGGATGGTTTCATCGTACAGCTCCCGCTTCCGAAACATATCTCAGAACAGAAGATTATCGAAGCGATCGACTATCGTAAGGATGTAGATGGTTTCCATCCGATCAATGTGGGTCGTATGTCTATCGGTCTCCCTTGTTTCGTGTCGGCAACTCCGGCTGGCATCTTGGAGCTGTTGAGGCGTTACGAGATTCCTACTCGCGGTAAACATTGCGTGGTGCTGGGGCGTAGTAATATCGTGGGCAAACCGATGGCTACTTTGATGATGCAGAAAGCCTATCCGGGCGATTGTACGGTTACTGTTTGCCACAGTCGTTCCGAGAACCTGAAGGAAATGTGCTTGAGTGCCGACATTATTATTGTGGCATTGGGTGTCCCCGAATTCCTGAAAGGCGATATGGTAAAAGAAGGGGCTGTGATCGTGGATGTGGGAACGACACGTGTGCCGGATGCGACTCGCAAAAGCGGCTTTAAGTTGACTGGCGATGTTAAGTTTGACGAGGTCGCTCCTAAGTGTTCTTATATCACGCCGGTTCCGGGTGGTGTAGGTCCGATGACGATTATTTCTTTGATGCGCAATACGCTTTTAGCCGGAAAGAAAGAGATTTATAAATGAAAATCCTCCTCTCCGGGTTTTGTCTTTTGAGCTTTCTGTCTTTATCTGCTCAGGACTCGCTGACAATTTTGTTTGCCGGTGATGCCATGATGCACCAGAAACAACTTGACAATACTCGGAGGGGAGATTTTTTTGATTTGGATAGCTATTTTGCCAATATCGAGAGAGAGGTGAAAGCTGTCGATATTGCAGTTGTGAACTTCGAAGTCCCGTTAGGAGGGGAGCCATATAGTGGTTATCCGGCTTTCAGCGCTCCGGAAAACTTCGCTTTGGCTTTGCAAAAAGCAGGCTTCGACTTTTTCTTGTTAGCCAATAATCATTGTTTAGATAGGCGGACTCGCGGACTTGTCCGTACCATCCAAGCACTGGATTCTCTCGGAATCCGTCATACCGGAACCTTTCTTGACTGTGATCACCGTCACCGCACATATCCGATGTTGCTTCGTAAGAAGGATTTTCGTATCATCATGCTCAACTATACCTATGGTACCAACGGTTTGAAAGTCGATATACCCCGAATTGTCAATTATATCGATAAGGAGATAATGAAGGGTGATATTGCCGAAGCCAAGCTCTTTAATCCGGATTTTATTATAGCTAATATGCATTGGGGATTGGAATACGAACGGATACCTTCCCGTGAACAACGTGAATTGGCCGATTGATGCGGCAGGGTGTCGATCTGGTCATAGGCAGTCACCCTCATTTCAGCCAATGGAGCTTCGCAGGGGAAAGGAGGGAGTTCCCGACCGTCTGGTTGTTTATTCATTGGGTAATTTTATATCGAACATGGGCCGGGAACATACCGATGGGGGGGGGCATGGTGAAAGTCGTTTTAGGCCGGAAGGGTTTGCGCCGATATATTGTTTCCGCACAATATTCGTTGATTTATTCTTCCCGTTATAAGAATGAACAAGGAAAAGAAGATATTCGGGTGGTTCCGGCGGCCTCTTGGTCGGGAAAGAATCAAAATTCCTCTTTTTCAGTCGATTCAGCATTAATTAAGTATGTAAATAATACGCGTTTGTTTTTAAAAAGTAACAATAAGGAGGTCGAAGAGTATATTTTTGAATAAAAAAATGCCCGAATTATTTGCAGTTTAAAATAAAACCTCTATCTTTGCACCGTCTTAAAGAGATAAACACTTGATAAGATAAACACTTGATAAGATAAACACTTGATAAGATAAACATGGTGAGAATAGCTCAGTTGGTTAGAGCATCGGATTGTGGTTCCGAGGGTCGTGGGTTCGAGTCCCATTTTTCACCCATAAGGCTGTCTGTAAAGGCGGCCTTTTTTGTTTCTTATTCTCTGAGAGATGGCTATCGCTTTGTTTGATAATAAAAAATACTACCGGAATCCATCTTTATTACAGATAATATTTTTATCGTTGTTGTAGAGTTAAAATCTTCTGATTGCCAACTGTATGCAAGAAGAAGCCTTTTTTTCTTAAAAATAATACGCCAAATACTTTGTATATTTAAAAACTTAAGCGTATCTTTGCAACGCAATTAAAGGAAATGAGGCGTGAAACTCATGGAAGTGTGGGTGAGTGGCTGAAACCACCAGTTTGCTAAACTGACGTACGGGTTACCGTACCGGGGGTTCGAATCCCCCCGCTTCCGCAGGGGCTACTGATTATCAGTAGCCTTTTTTTATTTAAGGACTAAATCGGAGACTATGATGCGGAACCGCATCATTCTTGTAATACAAAAGTGATATTTTTGTGGCCGGTTCTGAGATACAGCAGACTATATATAATATGGAGAAAGAAAAGATGCGAAAGCGTACTCTCATAATTGGAATCCTCTCATTTATCATCCTCCTCTTGGCAGGTGTGGGATTCTGGGCATACTGTTTGATACTTGCACCTGATTTCGAGCCGCGCAAGACCGTATATGTTTATATTGACGAGAAGAAAGATTTTGACGATCTCTGTCGTCAGTTGGTCGACTCTGCCGGTTGCCAGCGTATCGGGAGTTTCAAGCAGCTTGCCGGAATGCTGAAATATCCCACCAATATGCGTACCGGACGTTATGCTGTGGAGCCGGGTATGAATAATCTGGCATTGCTTAACAACCTGCGTCGGGGGCATCAGGAAGCTACTCGAATCACCTTTAATAATATACGCTTCAAACTGGATCTGGCCGAAAGACTTGCCGGGCAGTTAATGATCGAGGAGGATGACCTGCTACCTTTGCTTGTTGATTCCGTCTACTGTGCATCATTAGGTTTTACGACTGAGACGATCCTTGCTCTGTTTATTCCAAATACTTATGAGGTATACTGGAATATTTCCGCTGAGAAGTTGATGCAGCGTATGCAGCGTGAATATAAGATTTTCTGGAATGACGCTCGCTTGGCAAAAGCGAAAGAAATTAGGATGACACCGGTCGAAGTTGCCATTCTTGCCTCTATTGTGGAAGAAGAGACGGCTGCCGTAGACGAATATCCTATTGTAGCAGGTCTATATATTAATCGCTTGCAGCGTGGCATTCCTCTTCAGGCGGATCCGACCGTGAAGTTTGCCGTGGGAGATTTCTCTCTCCAGCGCATTCTGTTCGAGCATCTGGAGATCGATTCTCCCTACAATACCTACAAACATGCCGGACTTCCTCCCGGACCACTCCGTATCCCGACTATTAGGGGATTGGATGCCGTGTTGAACCACATGAAGCATAACTATCTATATATGTGTGCGAAGGAAGATTTTTCCGGACGGCATAATTTTGCGGTCACTCTTGCCGAGCATAATCGTAATGCTAACCGCTACCGGGCGGAATTGAACAGACGGAAAATCCGGTAGGCAATATGGAAACATTTTCCCGGTATGCCGCGATCGTTTCATTATAGGGAAACGGCAGTGCCATTATAAGGAAACGAGAGTTCCACCATAGGGAAACAACAGTATCATGCCTATGAAACTAAAAATCCAATATAGCTTGGTTGTTGCGGGTATGGGTAAAAGTCTTATCTTTGTGGGAAGATAACAGAAGCAAAATCAAGTAAAACAAAATAAACGTTACATGGAAAAACATCTATTTTTAGGGGATGAGGCCGTGGCACAAGCTGCTATCGATGCCGGTCTGTCCGGTGTTTACGCCTATCCGGGGACCCCTTCGACCGAGATAACCGAATTCATACAGGGTTCGGCCGTCGCAAAGGAAAGGGGGATTCACTGTCGTTGGAGCACGAATGAAAAAACTGCAATGGAAGCTGCGTTGGGTATGAGCTACGCAGGCAAGCGGGCTCTTTGCTGTATGAAGCATGTGGGGCTGAACGTTGCCGCCGACTGTTTTATGAATGCTGCTATGAGCGGTGTCAATGGTGGTATGATTATCATTACAGCCGATGATCCTTCGATGCACTCTTCACAGAATGAACAAGACAACCGTATGTATGGCAACTTTGCCATGATCCCGATGCTTGAGCCGGCCAGCCAGCAGGAAGCATACGACATGGTATATGACGGGTTTGAATTATCCGAAAAACTGGGCTATCCCGTTTTGGTGCGTATCACTACCCGTATGGCCCACTCCCGTGCAGGTGTGGTCAGACGTGAACAAAAGGTGGAAAACAAAATGCATACGCCCGAAGATGGACGTCAGCGTTTCATCCTTCTTCCTGCACTAGCTCGTAAGCGCTTTAAGACGTTGATTGCGGCGCAGGATACGTTTACCGCTTCTTCTGAAGCCTCACCTTATAATGCCTATTTCGACGGTCCGAATAAGGAGCTCGGCATCATCACGACCGGTATTTCGTTCAACTATCTTTCGGAGAACTATCCTGACGGTTTTGAACATCCGGTATTGAAGATCAGCCAGTATCCGTTACCTCGCAAAATGGTCGAAAAGATCGTCCGTGAATGCAAGGAAATCCTTGTACTCGAAGAGGGATATCCGGTAGTCGAGGAGCAACTGAAAGGTTTCCTTGGGATTGGTATCCAGGTGCATGGCCGTCTTGACGGAACATTGCAACGCGACGGTGAGCTGACTCCCGATGCTGTCGGTAAGGCGCTGGGTAAGCGGATCGAGAGCTACTATGCCACTCCGGAGGTTGTTGAACAACGTCCGCCTGCATTGTGCCAGGGATGCGGACATCGCGATATGTATGAAGCGCTGAACGAGGTTCTGGCCGGGTACAAAGGAGCCAAAGTGTTCGGTGATATCGGCTGTTATACGTTAGGGGCTTTGCCTCCTTTCCGGGCGATCGATACTTGTATCGACATGGGAGCCTCCATCACGATGGCTAAAGGAGCTTCCGATGCGGGCGTTTATCCCGCAGTGTCGGTGATAGGCGACTCGACATTCACGCATTCCGGTATGACTGGCTTGCTTGATTGCGTCAATGAAAACACGAATATCACGATCGTTATTTCCGATAACGAGACAACGGCTATGACTGGCGGACAGGATTCAGCAGGAACAGGCCGTATCGAATCGATTTGTGCCGGTATCGGTGTTGATCCGGCCCATATCCGCGTCATGGTTCCTTTGAAGAAGAACTACGACGAGATGAAAGCGATCATTCGTGAAGAGATCGAATATAAAGGCGTATCCGTCTTGATTCCGCGTCGTGAATGTATCCAGACATTAACAAGAAAGAAAAAAGCAAGCAGGAAATGAAAGCAGACATCATATTATCCGGTGTGGGAGGACAGGGCATCCTCTCCATCGCTGCCGTTATCGGAGAAGCCGCGTTAAAAGAAGGTTTGTATATGAAGCAAGCCGAAGTTCATGGAATGAGCCAGCGTGGGGGGGATGTGCAGTCAAACCTCCGCCTGTCCGACCAGCCGATTGCGTCTGACCTGATCCCACTAGGGCAGGCTGATCTGATCATCTCGCTCGAACCTATGGAAGCGCTTCGCTATCTGCCTTATCTGAAGAAGGACGGGTGGCTGGTGACCAATTCGCAGCCGTTCATCAACATCCCCAACTATCCGGAGATGGGAAAAGTGAATGAAGAACTGGAGAAACTGCCGCATAAGGTCGTGCTGGATGTGGAAGCTATCGCCAAGGAGGTGGGTTCTGTTCGTGCGGCCAATATCGTGATGCTGGGAGCCGCTGCCCCCTTTATTGGCATCGAATATGATAAGATTGCTGATGGTATCCGCCGCATCTTCGGACGCAAAGGCGAAGAAATCGTAGAAATGAACCTTAAGGCTCTGAAAGCAGGCTACGATGTAGCACAGAGCATGCAAAAGTAATAAAATGAAAAAGTATGTATTCCTTGCCTTTTTTGCTCTCATTGCCTTTGTTGTAAAGGCGCAGGATGAGAGTGGTGATCTTGTAAAAGAAGGACAACAGATGCCGGCTTTTACGATTATGAACGACAATGGTACGCAGGTACCTTCTTCTTCTTTGAAGGGAAAAGTGATCTTGGTAAATTTTTTTGCAACCTGGTGTCCTCCTTGTCAGAAGGAGCTTGCAGAGGTGCAAAAGATACTCTGGCCGAAGTATAAGGACAACAAAGATTTCGTCCTGTTGGTGATCGGACGTGAGCATACAGACGTTGAATTGCAGAAGTATAACGAAAAGAAAGGTTTTACCTTTCCCCTATATCCTGATAAGAACCGAGCTATCTATGGCGCATTTGCCAAAAATCTGATCCCGCGTAGCTATCTGGTTGACAAGACTGGTAAAGTGGTATATGCGACCAAAGGCTATAGCGACGAGGAATTTGCTGAACTGATGAAAAGGATTGAAGCAGCTTTAAAATAAGGAATATGGAATATAAGAATGTACATATCATTTATTTCTCTCCGACGCATACTTCGGCTAAGACCGCTTATGCGATTGCGGAAGGACTGAGTGGTGACGTATTGCTGGAGTCGGACATTACTTATGATGCTCCGGCGGAAGAACTTGAGATCCATGACGATGAACTGACTATCGTGGCCGCTCCCGTCTATGGTGGGCGTGTAGCCGAAACGGCGATGGAGCGCCTCCGGGCTTTCCATGCTCATCAGGCTCCGGTCGTTCCGGTCGTGGTTTACGGTAACCGTGATTACGAGGATGCGTTGAAGGAATTGTCCGACACGTTAGTCGATGCTGGTTTTGTCCCTGTTTCGGCAGGTGCTTTTGTGGGAGAGCATTCTTTCAGCCGTAAGGATATGCCCATCGCCGCCGGGCGTCCCGATGAGGCCGATCATGAAGCTGCCGTCAGGTTCGGACGTGCCATCAAGGAGAAGCTCGAAAAGGTGGACGAACTTTCCTGTCTGAAGCCGTTGGAGATGAAAGGTAATTTTCCCTACAAGGTGAAAGGTCCTTCCACGCCGCAGGCTCCAGTGACGGATGAGAACTTGTGTACGCAATGCGAATATTGTATCGATGTATGCCCCGTATCGGCTATTTCGATTGTTGATGACCGTATGTTCAGTGACCCAGCGACTTGTATCAAGTGTTGTGCTTGTGTGAAGGAATGTCCCGAAGGTGCCCGTACGTTTGATACTCCGTATACAGCGATGCTGCATAAGAACTTTAGTGCTCGCCGCGAACCGGAGTTGTTTATTTGATTTTCTAAAATATCAGTTAATAGCCGATTCCACGGAGATTCAGTCTCTGAACCGAGGGATCGGCTTTTGCCTCTATCCTTATTTGTTTAATATCTAATACCAATGTATCGAATGAAGACACGTGTACTGATTTTTCTTTTTATGCTTTGTAGTCTGTCGCTTGGCGCCCAGATCCGTTTGGAAGGTTACCGACAAGCCGACATCAATCCCGAACTTTTTACCGGACGCTGGAAAGCACGCTGGATTTCCATGCCAGGAGAACCTGCCAATGTGTATGGCGTCTACCACATGCGCAAGACGTTCGAACTGGGTGAAGTCCCATCCCGTTTTATTGTTCATGTGACGGCTGACAACCGTTACAAGCTCTATCTGAACGGCCGTTTTGTCTCACTTGGACCTGCACGTGGGGATATCTATAACTGGAATTTTGAAACGGTCGATCTGGCTCCTTACCTGATAAAGGGAAAAAACGTGTTGGCAGCTGTGATCTGGAATTATGCCGAGCAGAAGCCGGTTGCACAGATCAGCTTTAATCAGACCGGATTCCTTCTACAAGGAAATACGGAGGTTGAGACTGTGGTCAATACGGATGCTTCCTGGCTGTGCATGAAGAACGAAGCCTATGCTCCTTGGCACAAGCCAGTCTTAGGCTATTATGTGGCGGGGCCTGGCGAATTTCTTTCTGCGTCGAAGTATCCTTGGGGATGGGAACAGTCTGCTTACGATGATAGTAAGTGGTTACCTGCCCACACGGGAATCGAGGGAGGAGTGAAGGGATCGCGCGACTATCCTGGACGCCTGCTTGTTCCTTGTCCAATTCCCCCGATGGACTTGCTGTCTGAGCGTTTTGAGGCTGTGCGTATATCCGAGGGGGTGAAGATTCCTGCCGGATTCCTGAAAACAAAAACTTCACTGACGGTTCCTGCAAATAGCAAGGTGCATCTCCTGCTTGACAATGGCAAGCTGACAACGGGCTATCTTTCCCTTTTGTTTAGTCGCGGCAAGAATGCTGAAATTACGATTGCCTATGCCGAAGCTCTGTATGAAGGCAAGGAGCAGGGTACGACTAAATCTTATTCGCTTCCGGCAAAGGGAAACCGTGATGAGGTAGAAGGTAAAAGATTCATAGGGTATGAAGATAAAGTGATTGCCGACGGGGGCGAGGGGCGCGATTTTACCACTCTTTGGTGGCGTACGTGGCGATATGTGGATCTGACGATCTCGACCGCTGACGAACCGCTTGTACTGGAAGATGTCTATGGTACGTTCTCTGCTTATCCTTTCCGATGCGAGATCGCTTTTTCTGCACCCGGACATGACGAGTTGAACAAGATGCTAGAGATAGGCTGGCGTACTGCACGTCTTTGTGCGAACGAGACTTATATGGATTGCCCTTATTACGAGCAGTTACAGTATTTCGGCGATACTCGTATCCAGGCGATGATTACCTTATATAATACGCATGATGCTTATATGGTGAAGAATGCAATCGAGCAGGGGAGGCAGTCGGTCGTAGCAGATGGAATTACGATGAGTCGCTACCCGTCGAGTTTACATCAGTTCATTTCTTCCTTCTCGCTTTGGTGGATTTGTATGGGGCATGACTACTGGATGTACCGTGGGGATGAGGCTTATATGAAGACTTTGCTGCCTGCTTATCGTGGGGTACTTTCTTGGTACGAGCAGTGGTTGAAGCGAGATCATAGCCTAGGGTATGTACCGCATTGGTTCTTTGCCGACTGGGCTGCCGGTTTCCAGTCGGGTGAGCCTGTACGTGAAAAGGATGGGAATTCTGCTTTTCAGGACTTGGTGTATATCTTGACGCTCGAATCGGCTGCTGAAATGGAGCGGGCTTTCGGCATCCCGTCGATAGCGGATCATTATACACAGATCGCTTCTGCGATTCGGGGAACGATCCGGGAGAAATACTGGGATGCTACCCGGGGATTGTTTGCCGATACTTATGATCACCGAAGTTTCTCGCAACATGTCAACTCGTTGGCTATACTGGCTGGTATCGTGACAGGCGAGGAGGCTACGAGGGTGATGGAGCGTACATTGAACGATTCGTCATTGATACAGGCGACAATCTACTTCCGTTATTATGTGCATCAGGCATTGAAGGTTGCCAGTATGGGAGATCACCTGCTCGACAATCTGCAGATTTGGCGAGACCAGATGGCATTGGGGCTGACAACTTGGGCGGAGATGCCCGAACCGACCCGTTCCGATTGCCATGCTTGGGGAGCCAGCCCTAACATTGAGTTTTTCCGTATCTTGTTGGGTATAGACAGCAATGCACCGGGCTTCAAGTCTATCCGTATCGCTCCGTCATTGGGTGACCTGAAAGAAGTGTCAGGTACGATGCCGCATCCAGTGGGTAGTGTGACTGCTTCCTACAAACTCGATAAGAAGGGTAAACTGACGGCACGTCTTATATTGCCGACGGGTACGGATGGTGTTTTCGTTTGGAAAGGAAAAGAATATCAACTCAAATCCGGTGAACAGGTCTTAACGGTAGAATAGGTTATCAGGCTTCCCCTTATTGTATAAAATGATCCTGAAAACAGAAAAAAAGCTCGAATCAAGTTGCATTTGACATACTTTTTTTCGGGCTTAAAAGAGATTGAAAAACGATTTATTCCGTAAGGTGCGCAGATAATTACCATGACGACCGTCTTCATCGCTATGAAGTCCGACTTCGTGTATGACGAGTTCGGCACTTCACGGCGATGAAGACGGTCGTCGTATTGATGAGGACGGTCGTCATGGAAATGAGGTGTCTGGTCCCTCAAAAATAGCCCTTATTTTTTAACCTGTTTCCGTACGGTCTCCCTGTCCGGATCCAAATATTCGATTCTCCGAAAGTTAAGGTTTATCGGAATGTGTAGGATAAGGGAGGCTTGCTTGACAAAATATATGGTTTTGAGATGATGTAGGCAGGTCTTTTATGCGTATGTCACAAAAAGCAGGATTTTAGCAGAGAAAAGTCAATTTGAAATCATCCGTTTTGAGGATCGAAATAGAAAAACAGTAGGTTATTGTAAAAAATGCTGTATCATTTCTCTCACATGCGTACCATATAATAACATCTCATTTCAGATAAAGAACGAACGAAAAAAAGTTTTCAAAACATTTGGAAGTTAGTATTAGAAGGATTACTTTTGCACC
>ERZ779892.2863-NODE-2863-length-12873-cov-12.956389_pt1 | contig 12873 bp, 10 predicted proteins | sample MGYA00511552_ERZ779892 | MGnify/ENA primary metagenome ERZ779892 (study PRJEB29588, sample SAMEA2154561) | human gut metagenome | biome: human gut; feature: human-associated habitat; material: faeces | place: Denmark | collected 2008/2010 ... | reverse complement strand
CAAAGCCTGTCAGGAACATATTGACCACGATGAGCAGATCGACCTCCCGCGCCTTAACACGCTGGGACAGGTCTTTGTAGTAGTTCTGGAACTTGTCCGCCGACGTGTCAAAATTGACGTGGAACATCTGGTTATACCCTTATATTCGCACAGCTTTCTGAGCATCTGTCCGATATCCTGCTTGATCTTTCCGTATATCACCTGTCTCCTGTATTTCGGCGCGAATACAATATGATATTTACATTCCCACTTCGTGTGTGCTAAACTACTGACATCAAGTTTCATTTGGACTTGATTCCTCCTTTGATTTTTTGTTCTTGGTTGGCAGACCATCTTCATTTTATCAAAGGAGGATATTTTTTCTATGCATAGCTAAAGCTTTTTGGAACCACCGGCATTGCCGGTGGTTTTCTTTATACAACAAGGCGGCAGCAGCTTGCGCCGCTCCCGCCTTAAAATATTTTTGCTCTATTTTGCACCACAATTTAGCGTTTACACAAAATTTAGGACAGACCCCTTTGCAACTGGAGGTTAAAGCCCTTAATGACGTTGGTAGTGTAGCTCAATCTACACTATGCCCCAGTTTTCAGGCCATTGAGTACAGTTGCCCGGAATTTGGCTCTCTTATTTTTGCTATTGTCAGCCAATAATTTAAAACCCATAGGAATGCTGCCTCTAGTGTGTTCACCGCCGCTGTCTTCTCTCCCCTATACCTTTGCGGCCAGCAAAGGGCACTATGTAGTTTTGGTTTTTGCTTTAAAAGTCCGGGCCTGTATGTTGTAATAATTTAAATATCGATACAGCGTAGCACGGCTGACTCCAAGTTGTTTGCAAGCCTCTTTTGTATCTCCGTTGCATTGAGAAAGCGCTTGCTCGATTTTTTCCTTCTGCGCGGTGTCTTCTCCGGAATATTGTTTTGGTTGTGGTGTTCGCGTGTTTGATAACGGATGCAGCAAGTCATCCGGGAGATGTTCCGGCAAAATTACATCGTTTTTCCCACTGCAGTAGTAGGCACGCAAAATCACATTTTGCAATTCTCTCGCATTTCCGGGCCAAGTGTGTTGCTCTAGAATTCGCATACACTCCGGAGATATGATCTTGGACTCTCGTTCCCCTCTGCGGTTGATCTCCCCGATAAAATAGTTTGCTAAAAGAGGCACATCTCCAATCCGCTCCCGCAATGGGACAATGTGAAAAGAGAGCACATTGATGCGATAATATAAATCTTCTCGAAAATTATGATTTCTTACTTCTTTTTGTAAATCGCGGTTCGTTGCAGCAATGACTCTGATGTTTAAATTCTTTTCCGTTTTTCCTCCAATCCGAAAGATTCGGTGAGAGTCCAAAACGCGCAAAAGTTTGCTTTGGATTTCCAAAGGAAGTTCTCCGATCTCATCCAGAAAAATTGTTCCGCCATCAGCAAGTTCAAATTTTCCAGGATTACCTTGTCCAAGGGCTCCGGTAAACGCCCCCTTTTCATAGCCGAATAGTTCGCTTTCGACAAGAGAATGTGGCAGGGAGGCGCAGTTGACTGCAATAAACGGACCGTTTTTTCGATGGCTAGCACTGTGAATGGCATGGGCAAATAGCTCTTTTCCTGTTCCGCTCTCACCCTCTAATAGCACCGTACAATTCGTGGCCGCTATACTCTCCATTGTCTGGATCGTATGCAGGATTTGAGGCGCTTGGGTAATGATGGAGTCAAATACATACCGAGCGCGGTTCCCCATTACTTGATTGGCCAGAGCGTTGACCGAGCGGCTACGCCGGAGAAGCAAAACCGCCCCCTCCGGATGCTGTTCCACTGCAATAGGGAAAATAGAGATATTGCAAGAAATATGATGTCCCTCCACAAGCAGTTCTTCTTCTGCAAATGAGAAGGGGTTCATTTCCTTCTGCAAGCGGGATTGCAGTTCTTCATACCGAGCTCCGAACCATGTCGAAATTGAGCGCCCCAACAATTTCTCCTTGTTGGAACATAAAATTTGCTCTCCACCTCGGTTAATTCGTTGGATACATAGCTCATGATCCACCACAACAATTCCTTCTGAAATACTGGAAATTGCTGTGTCTACCAATTTGTAGGAATGTAACAATGTAAGATGATTTTCAATGGAAAAAGCCGCCAATGCCACAAGCCCCATGGTGTGAAGCGTTCCTGACCAGTCTTTTCCGGCCATGTTCAGCACACCGATAATTTTTCCATCTCTGTCATGGATCGGAGCGGCTGAACAAGTCCCGTCATGCTGGGCGGCACAATAATGCTCGGCCCCATAAACCTGGACGGGAGAATCTTCCAGCAAGGCCAGGGTAATTCCGTTTGTTCCGATATAGCGTTCATGCCAGCAAACACCCAGTGAAAACGAACTTTCATGCTCCATCTCGGCATAATATTCGTCCCCGCAAGAGTAAAGCATATAGCCGTCTGGGTTATGAAGAGAAATCAAATTTTTGGTTTTCCCGACCAAGGAATGCATTTTTTCCATAATGGGTTTCGCAAGATCAATCAGGGTTTGATTGGTCGCTTGCAGAGCTTGGAGCTCAGGACGGGATAAAATCGGAGCCCGAAGAGGCTTCATCATATCCACATGGAAGTCTCTGCTGCGCATCCAAGATGAAGCGATCATTGGCCTCACCTCTGGGGAAATTTCTCCGGTTTCCCGGAAAAGTGCCCATAGGTGTTTTAGATTCTGAAAATACTGCTGGTCCGTTGCATCTAACATTGCAAAACACCCCCTTTACAACATTATAACGTGTTTGCGCTACTTTGCAAGCAATTCTCTTCTTCTGACAGGAAAGCGGACGGGCAAAAAAGTCCCGTCCGCATTTTGCCGATTTATTTATATTACAGAATGGATTTCAGATACTCTACTACCTCTGCTTTGGGCGATGGGCGGAAAGAATTCCCTTGTGTTCCGCCCTCATGTATTGCATATTCCGCCATGGAGTCCAGCTGTTCCTCTGTGACGCCATAGTCGGAAAGACGCCCAATGCCGATCGAGCGGTTGAACGATTGCAGAGAATCGCTGACAATGCGACCGATCTCCTTTGGGGCGGCTTGGGCCTGGATTTCGGCGCCAAGAATTTTACCGATCCTTGCAATGCGGTCAGGAATGACCTCGCTCACCGATGAGAGGGCATAAGGCAGAACCAGAGCGCATGCGGTTCCATGATGGACGTGACCATATACACCTACGCCGTGAGCTATGGCATGACCCAAATGAAGGCCGACCTGAGTAAACGCCTGTCCGGCCATACAGGAGGCGATCAGCAACTGTTCCAGTTCCTCCAGATTGCCGGGTTCTTTCATTGCGGCAGGTAGATGCTTTACAATCATCTCCATGGAAGCGAGGGCTAGCGGTTCCATCATAACATTGGCGGCTTTGCAGGTATATGCTTCTGCACTGTGGGAAAATGCATCCATGGCTGTGGCTGCGATCATGGAGGGAGAAAGCGCAGTCAGCAGTACGGGATCCAAAATAGCCACATCGGGGCCGGCAAAGGGATTGGCAAAAATATACTTGTAATTTGCTTCCCGATCCAACACAACCCCAATGTCAGTGCTCTCTGACCCTGTACCGCAAGTGGTGGGGATGGCAAACAGCAGGTTGCTGCGGCGGATCGGCTTGATTTGTCCCTTGCAGTATGCGATGATATCCCCGTCTACGTCCAACATGCAGGCAATTGCTTTGGCTGTGTCCATGGCGCTGCCCCCGCCAAAGGCGACAATAGCAGACACGTCATGTTCTTTGGCATAGGTGATGCCGCTGCGCACAGTCTCCACCGGCGCGTCAGGCAGAGAGCCATGGAAGACACAAGGCGTGAAGCCTCCGCTGCGGATGCTGTCCAACAGAGAATTCAATAACCCAAGGGAATAGGTTTTATTGCCGCACACCACCATGATATTTTTGCCTGCGCCCCATTGGTTTAAAAGTTCCCCGGTTTGATGAACACTGTTTCTTCCCGCCACTACGAAAGACGGAGCATGAAAATTAAATTCGGTTAACATAAGAATTCCTCCTTACAATAATTAGGGACCCGCTACAAAATACCCAGCATAAAAGCTGCCAATTGTGTCTGCGGACAAAGATGGACAAAACAAGGAAAAATAGAGGTGCAAGTACATCGAATTATGACAGATTCGGTAAAACAGATCCATTCGATTGAAAATTTTGAGAATTTTATTGTCTCGCCATGAGAATTTTCTTGCGAAGGCTTATTCCATTTCGTGGGGAGACGTTTCTCAGCCCACTGGCTTTTGAGATGGACATACTGAACTCATCAGAATAGCCAAAAAAGAAATGGTTTTTTTATCAAATGATCCAAATTTCACTGGTTTACCAGATGTTCAGGCAAAAGGTGTCCGTTATGGCAAAGCGATTGCTTGTATTTTAGCAGGCACGCAAAGCGTGACCAAATATAAGGAGTGTGGTTTTATGCTGACGCAAGAAAAAGAGCGGGAACTGCAGAATTTTGCCCGTGAAATTCGGATCCAAACCATCCGACAGATTGGGATTCGGGGATTTGGACACATCGGTGGATGTATGTCAATCGCGGATCTACTGAGTGTCCTGTATGGGGAGGACATGAAGTACGATCCCCAAAATCCTTCCTGGGAGGGCCGGGACTGGTTGGTTTGCTCCAAGGGCCACGCGGGACCGGCCATCTATGCGGCACTGGCACTGAAAGGCTTTTTCCCGATGGAGTGGATGGAAACGTTGAACCAGCCCGGGACAAATTTACCCAGCCATTGTGATCGCCGGAAGACGCCGGGTATTGATATGACCACAGGCTCTCTGGGACAGGGGCTCTCAATTGCAGCCGGCATCGCGCAGGCATACCTTTTAAATGAAAAAAAGAACACTGTTTATTGCATTATGGGAGACGGGGAGTCCCAGGAGGGCCAAAATTGGGAAGCCATCCTGTATGCGGCACAGCAGAAGCTGGGAAATCTTATCCTCTTTGTGGATGACAATAAAGCCCAGATTGACGGCTACGTTAGTCAGATTAATGAGATGGAGAGCTATGTAGACAAATTTAAGAGCTTCCACTGGGATGCTGTTGAGATCAACGGACACGACTATAATGCCATTCATGAGGCAATTCTAAATGCCAAAGCGGTTCAGGATAAGCCCAGCGCCATTATTCTGCACACCATCAAAGGGAAAGGCTGCACATTTGCCGAGCGCACCTGGTGCCATCATATTTCTGTGTCCAAAGAGGATATGGAGGAAGCGCTTCAGGCGCTTCAAGCCTGATTTTGACAAAAAAAGGAGGAACATTTATGGGCTATCAAGTAATGAACAAGATTGAAATGGAGCCGTCCGGTCTGTCAGAGACTTATTTTCATACCATGATGCGTTTGATGGGTGAAAATCGTGATATCATGGAGCTGGAAGCTGACCTAGGCGTTTGCATTCTCGGCGGCGGATACAAGGAAATGGAACAAACCTACCCGAAACAGCTGTTCAACTGCGGGATTCAGGAAGCCAATATGGTCGGGGTCGCCTGTGGCTTGTCCGCGGTTGGGAAGATCCCCTTCTGTCATACCTTTGCACCGTTCTTGGCTCGCCGTGCCAATGATCAGATTTTTATTTCTGCCTGCTATGCAGGGGCCAATATTCGCTTGGTTGGATCTGATCCTGGCGTAATGGCTGCTTTCAATGGGGGTACGCACATGCCCTTTGAGGACGTTGCGGCTTTGCGCGCCTTCCCCGAATTGACAATTGTAGAACCCACCGATAGCGTGATGTTGGTCAACCTGATGGATCAACTGGCAAAACTCCAAGGTGTCTATTATATCCGTATGGCCCGAAAACCCATGGCCAAAGTTTATCAGGAAGGCTCTGATTTTACCATCGGAAAAGGCTGTGTGATTCGTCCGGGCTCGGATGTCACCATTGTTGCCGCTGGAATAATGGTCGCCGAAGCGATGGAGGCCGCAGAGTTGCTGGCAGCCGATGGAATTTCTGCCCGTGTGGTGGACATGTTTACGATCAAACCCATTGATGAAGATCTTTTAACAACCTGCGCGCAGGAGACAGGTGCAATTGTCACAGCTGAAAATCACAACATTATTGGAGGCCTGGGCAGCGCAGTCTGTGAGACGCTGGGCAGCAATTGCCCTGTCCCTGTTGAGCGTGTGGGCGTCAAGGACAGATTCGGCGAGGTTGGCCCCATTGACTATTTAAAACAGGTCATGGGCCTTACTGCCCAGGACATTGCCGTGGCAGCAAAAAAGTCAATTTCCCGGAAATAAAGTCGGAAGAAAAGGAGAAAACACGCGATGAAAAGGACAAGAGCCGTATTGGTTGCGCCTAAGCAGTTTGATTTTGTTCAGGAGGAAATCCCAAAGCTGAAAGAAAATGAAGTGCTGTATAAAACTATCAGTGTAGGGCTGTGCCATTCTGACATCCCCGCATATCGCGGAACCAGCGCCATGGGCTTCGGAAACAAACATGGCTATGACGCAATGATCAAGAACCCTCAGTTCCCCATGGGAATTGGGCATGAGCCAGTATGCGTTGTCGAGGATGTAGGCAGTGCCGTTACATGTTTCCGACCGGGCGATTTGGTGACGGGCGTACTCAGTACCTGTATTGCGGATTACAATGTAGCAGCCAACGCACAAATGATCAAGATCCCGGAGACATCAAAGCCGATCGACGCCTGCCTGGGTGAGCCGATGATGTGCGTGGCCAACATTGTGCGTGCCGTGGAGCCGAAAATGGGAGACCGGGTTGCTGTGATAGGGTGCGGTTTCATGGGGCTTATGGTTATTGCCGGACTGAAAAGTCGGGCTCTAGGCGATATTGTTGCCATCGACTTGGATGAAAAGCGCCTGGAAATGGCGGTCCAATACGGAGCGACCAAGACCATTAATCCTAAAAACGTGGATGTGGAGGACGTCTCGTTTGAACTGACCCACGGGAGGATGTATGATTGTATTGTTGAGATCACCGGGAGCTTGCGCGGATTGCAGACCGCTCTTTCGGTGGCAAAAATATCGGGCCGCGGCAAGATCCTTGCACCGTCTGTGTATTCAAAAAATGAGACATGGACAGAGGAGATGGCCTACAATATGATGTACCGTTCTCCCATTATCCATGTGGTTCATCCTTATTATACGAATGAATACATGCATACTCTGGAAATCGGAGTGGAAGCTTATGTCAAGGGTGTATTCCCCACAGAGGAATTGATCACCCACCGTATCCCATTCGAACGGGTTGACGAAGGCTTCCGGCTGCTGGATACGAACCCGCCCGGATATATTAAGGGAATTATTACATTTTAAGAATCTGCAGATTGATGAAAAAAGGAATAGAGAGGAGCGCCCATGAAAGAAACTGAATCCATCCAAACTGTGGATACAAATATTAAGATTCCTTTTTGGAAAGCGGCCTGCTTTGGGTTAGGAGATTTCGGAAATAACTTTGTTTGGACCTTTGTGGGATCCTATCTGATGATTTTCTATACAGATGTATTTGGGATCCCAATGGCGGCTGTCTCCTTGCTGATGCTGATTGCACGGGCATGGGACGCGATCAATGACCCGATTATCGGAGGTCTGTCCGACCGCACCAGGACCCGCTGGGGCCGCTACCGGCCTTGGGTGCTGCTGATGTCTTTCCCAACAGCAATCATTACGGTGCTGACGTTCTGGGCACACCCCGATTGGTCTAATACATCCAAGATTGTCTATATGTATGTGACATATGCACTGCTGGTATTCTGTTACACAGGAGTGAATATTCCATACAGCGCAATGACCAGTGTTTTAACTCAGAATACGGACGAACGGGCGAAGCTGTCCACTATGCGGATCACCCTTGCCAATATCTCTATTGCCGGAATTGGGATCATCGTTATTCCCATGGTCTCTGCTTTGGGCAAAGGGGATGCCGCGATGGGATACCGCCTGACTGCGGTCATTTTTGTGCTCATATTTATGTGCTGTTCCGCAGTCGTGTTTGCGACGCAGAAGGAAGTCGTTCCTCCTCCGGTCAAGCATAAGTACCCCCTTAGGGTTCAATTTAAATCCATGTTGGCAAATCGCCCATTTTTGATTGCATTCTGCGGCCAACTGCTCTGGGGCTTTTTTATCCACGGAAGAGGTTCCATGTATACTTACTACTTCAAGTATGTCCAGGGCGACGCAGGTCTGATGTCTCTATATAATCTTGTAGGACTTGTCCCTCTCGTTGCAGGCTGCTATCTGTTTAAAGCTTGGTATAATGTCGATGGCAATAAGGGGCGTGTCACCGCTTATGGATGTATCGGAGCCGGTATCGCCATGATCCTTATGCGATTTACCTCACCTATCGGTTCGCCTGTACTATTCTATGCGCTGTGTGCAATTTCTAAATTCTTTGAAGGGGTTTTGGCTTCTGGTATTTATGGCGTGATTCCCGACACGGTAGAATACGGGCAGCTGAAAACCGGGGTTCGAAACGACGGCTTTTTGTCTGCATTTATCTCGCTGGGAAATAAATTTGGCATTGCATTGGGCAGTGCCGGCGTGGCGGCCATTCTGGCAGTTTTGGGGTTCCAAGCGAATGTGACGCAGACTCCTTTGGTCAGCGGCACCATCAACAATTTCTTTACTGTAATTCCAGGAATCTTGTCTGTTCTGTGCGGAATTGTCTTCTTGTTCTACAAAATTGACCGAAAGACCTTCAATGATATTTTGTCAAAGCTGAACGACAAAGTGCAATCTAATGACCCAGATCTTGTTTAAAGTAAACTCGCTTCAACTAGATTTTTAGTCTCATAGCGGTCAGTCCGGCTCAAATGCTTCCAATTATTAGGATGGTATTTGAGTCGGGCTGTTCGCTTTTGGAATTTCAGATCATGAGACCATATTGCGGCACGGTTTCGATTCCTGTATGCTATAATAAAGAAAAACTGATTGTATGGTCCAATCCTCAAATTTGTCTTTCTCAATGTTTCGGCAAAAATCAGTTTCAGAGCCTCCCATACTAGACCATGCTCTTTGCAAGCAAGCAGTGGGTTCCACATGTGCAGGCAAAAAAACGATAATATACTTGCGACAGGAGATGATGTCTATGCTACAATCGCAAATTCATTGCCAGCAACAAATCCTATCAGCCGAAATGAGACAATCACTAAAAATCCTGCAGTTACCAATGGCTGGACTGCAGGCAGAATTAATCCAGTTTGCAGAAGAAAACCCAATGGTAGATCTGGACCAATTCTATAAAGATTGGCAGAACGGGGACTCCAATTCGCTTATGACTTTTTGTGAGGATTTTTCCGGTTCCATTTTTGAGACCGTGATCCCGTCCCGTCAGGCGGCCAATGAAAATGATTCTGCTCAGACTGCTGATGGCGGTTCAATACAACATCAGGAAACCTTTTCAGAGTATGTGAAGGAACAGCTTCCACAAATTTTGAAATATCTTCCATTTCGCTATGCGGCATGGTGCGAATACATCATTGACAGCCTGGACCATCGCGGATATCTAGACGAACCGCTCGATTTGTTGGCTTCCTTCATGGGAAGTTCAGTGGAAGAGGCCACGCAGGCTTTGTACGCTGTGCAGAGCTTAGCTCCGACCGGAGTGGGTGCTCGCTCTCTGGAGGAATGTTTAACCCTCCAATTAGCTCACAGTCCCTATTTTAACAAATATACTCTGAACATCATTCAGGATTATCTTCCCCTTCTGGCGAAAGGAAATATAGAAAAAATCTCAAAAGATCTGAAGATTCCTTTTGCTGAAGCACAACGCTACTGTCAAGTCATTCAAGCATTTAACCCGATTCCCAGCAATGGGTTTTTGCAGTCCAGCGATTTGCCCGTCTATATAATTCCGGATGCTGCTGTGGAAATCCAGGGCCAGGAAATTACGGTGTCTTACAACCAGCGGGCTCTGCCTAAAATTTCTCCGCTCCCGGAATATCTTGCTATAATAGAACAGCAGAAAACAACAAAATTAGGTGCTTATTTAGAAGATCAAAATCATCGAATCATAAGGATGCAACAGGATCTGGAGCGACGAGAATCTACCCTGATCAAAATGATTCGTTTTATTTTGGACAGACAAAAAGAATACCTCTTGGGGCAAGTCCCAGCCCCCGTTCCTCTGTCTGTTCAGGAAATCGCCCAAGAATTGCACTTCCATCAAAGTACCATCAGCCGCGGCATCAAAGACAAGTATATTTTCTTTTCTGGACACACGGTCCCGCTTCGGGAGTTTGTAAGCGGCAAGGTAGGAAATGGAGCGCCCGTAAACAAAAGAATGCTGAAAATCTGTTTTGACCGCATTATAGACGCAGAAGATAAATTGCATCCTTTGTCAGACGAAAGCTTGCGTCGAGTGCTGTCTTCCATGGATATAGAAGTGTCACGACGGACGGTGACTGAATACCGAAAAGAATTCGATATTCCATCCGCGGCATATCGGAAACGGAAAGAACGATAAAATTCTGAAAAGGTGGAGATTCATAAACGCCTCCATATATAAGCTAATGTTATCATTTTGTTATCGGTATTGATAACACTTGCTCAGTAGCTGTGGATAATAGCTATATGCTGTGGCTTAAATTATAAGCGAGTTTTTTTTGTTTTTTTAATTCTATACCCACCAGGACAACAGATAGCACAAACGCTGAAAAATCAGCAACAGGCCCCGCTAGCAATACTCCCATAATTCCGAAACGAAGCGGGAGCAGCAGGGTAAGCGGAATCAAGAAAAAGGTCTGCCTTGTTAATGCCAACAGAGCACCTCTTAACGATTTTCCTATTGCGGTAAAAAAGCTGGAAGAAAGCAACTGCACACCATTTACCAACACCATGAAAAGATAGGTACGCATGAACAAAACAGCAAATTCAAAATACAGCTCGTCCCCATTTCCGAATAGCGAAATGATAGATTGCGGGAAAAATTGAAATGCGATGAAAGCAATAGTGGAAACAACAAGGTTCCATTTTACCGCAAGCAGGTAAGCCTCCCGTACACGATGGTATTGCCTTGCCCCATAGTTGAAGCCGATAATCGGCTGTGTTCCCTGCGAGATTCCTACAACAATCGCAAGGATTATGGCATTTGTTTTCATAACGATTCCGCAAGCAGCTAAGGGAATATCTGTTCCATATTTTGTTAATGCGCCGTAATAAGTCAACGAATTGTACTGAATGATTTGAATCACGGTAACTGCAATCTGGTTTGAGCTGCTGCTTATCCCCATGTTGCAAATTTTCAGGCTTTCTTTAATGTCCAATAAAAACGACTCTTTTTCAAAATGGATTGTTTGGAAACGCCATAGATAACGGAGTGCGAGTATGAAAGAAAAAATTTGCCCAATAACCGTTGCCCAAGCTCCGCCGGCAATTCCCCAATCGCAAACAAAAATAAAAATGGGGTCAAGAATGGTATTGATAATAGCTCCCACAACCATGCAGACCATTGAATACTTTGGTTTTCCATCTGCTCGAATCAAATTGCTCATACCATTCGTTACAATGAGAAACGGCATTCCAATCAATGTTATGCTGGCATACTGCTTTGCATATGGAAATACATCTGTCGTTGCCCCAAATGCCTTTAGGAGCAAAGGCAGAAAAGTTTCTCCAACCAGCAAATAAATAATTCCGAAAATTCCCATCAGAACAATACCATTTCCCGCTGCTTTGGCGGCAGCTTTCGGCTCTTTGCGTCCAAGACAGAGGGAAACACGGGAAGCACTGCCAATTCCGACCAGTAGTGCAATGGCAAGGCAGATGGTAGAAAACGGGTAGGCAACATTGGTTGCTGCATTTCCCAAATAACCGACCCCTTGACCAATAAAAATCTGATCCACAATATTGTAGATTGAGCCGACAAGAGACGCCACAATACTGGGAACAGCAAAATTTTTCAACAGCTTTGAAATTTTTTCATAGCCCAGAGGATTTTCAGTCATTGAACTCCTCCCCCTTTCTCTCTATATGGAGTTCCGATGTGATATTTCTGCCCGCCTGTATTAAGAAATCCATAAAAAGGTTCTGCTCGGATTCGCTCATACCCTGCAATAAAAGAGCTTCTGTCTTTTCGCATATCATCTGTATCTCGTCAATAATAGACAATGCTCTTTCTGTAGGATACAATTTACATGTCCGCTTATCCTTATCATTGGGAGAACGTGTAATCATTCCCTGCTTTTCCAATGTCGCAACCGTCCGTACAATATTGCTTGGATGAACATAGAACATATTCAACAAAGAATCTTGTAGAATACCGGGCGAACGACAGATTTTGATTAAGAACATATATTGACTGTTGTTGATTCCATAGGGGGCAAGTTGCTTGTCCAAATAGATTTTGTAAAATCGGTCTGTTACGGAAAGCCATTTTAATAGTTTCATAGATATATTCCTCCTAACCTCCAGTATTATAACACAATATGCGTGCGCACGCAGCTACTTTTAACATTATATCTGTCGCTTTGTCCTCCTAAACACAAATCAATTCTACTCAGTGATTATCGGAAACGTGTACGGCGTATGCTGCCCAGTGAACATCTCCACGGAACACATCGAATTTTCACGGCTTCGTAAAACGGAAAGTGTCACCTTATGAACAGTCCCTTGCCGAGAGAAAAATAAATCGCTGGAAACGGGAACGCCCCCGGCACTGTGCGTCTGGCACAGTGTCGGGGGCGTTTTTCCGTGTCTTAGTTATGAGCCAGTTCATTAAGGAGCTGCTTTCGATAGTCCACATCCAGATAATGTACAATAAGTTGCGCAAATTGAAAAAAGCATAAAAGAAGACATAGCTTGCAGGCTTTGGTAGAATGAAGTCACGACACACCATTCTGAAAGGAGACAGCAAACTATGTCCGAGAAAATTGTACAGCTGAATGAGGAAATTA
>ERZ779892.2857-NODE-2857-length-12887-cov-2.675265_pt1 | contig 12887 bp, 8 predicted proteins | sample MGYA00511552_ERZ779892 | MGnify/ENA primary metagenome ERZ779892 (study PRJEB29588, sample SAMEA2154561) | human gut metagenome | biome: human gut; feature: human-associated habitat; material: faeces | place: Denmark | collected 2008/2010 ... | reverse complement strand
TTCTGCATCGCACTAAACCGTTTCTTCTGTTCTTTCAGATTAAGTTTATAGATTTTCTTATACTGCTTCTCTGTCAGTTGCAATTGTTTTTTCATCTCATCCGTTTCGCGTTTGGCTACCTTCTCGGGCGAAAGAACTTCACGCGGTAACGAAGAACGGTCTTTTTCTTGTGCTGATAATAAAAGAGGCATACCCGCCAGTAAAGCGATAAGCCAAGCGATTTTAAAATTTGTTTTCATAATCCTATTTAATTTATTGATAATCAAAGATAGCATGTACATAACACCTTTAAAAGCAAAATCGACAAGCAGGATTATTTCACCGACCAGCAGAAAATAAATAAAATGCTATCTTTGCAACAAAAATATAGACCATGCGTATCCGAAAAGTTACGATCATTACGATTATAGGCCTCATCATCACTCTTATCCTGCAAATCGGAGGACTCTTCTATGCCTACCGGAGCAACATGGAAGCCATGCAACTTACCGTAAATAAAAACTTTGCCATTGCCTTTTACGAAACCAACGATAATCTGGCCAACCAACTTCCCTATCCCGATGGTACAACCATCGCCTACATACCTACCGCACCAAACTCCAAACTTTCGCAAGATGAACAGAATCTGCGAACAAACGAGGATCTGGCTCAAATATTAAAAACAGAATACAAAGTGGAGTTCCCTATCGACGAATTAGCCACCGTATTGAGAAAGAAACTGAAAATAGACAATATAGACAGCGAAGTCGTAATCAATAAAATAAATAACGGCATCAATCGGATATTAGACAGCACCAACCCTACATTCGACCGGAAAGTAGGGGTATTGAAATCCGAACCGTTCTTCATCGACCGCAGCAATCAAATAGCCGTACAAGCCATTATCGTTTCTCCTTATACGCTCATCTTGGAAAAAATCTCCTTATTCTATCTATTGACATTCGGCTTGATGATCGTAGTTATATACAGTATCATTTCTCAGATAAAACGGATCATCCGCCAACAACAATCGATCAAAGCACAAGAAAAATCTTTTTATAAATTGGCCGAAAACATGGCTACCCCGGTTACCGGCATTCAGAAGAAAATGGAATTGGAGCAATGGCAAGCAATAGAAAATGAAAGCAATACTTTGCTCGGTATGACCGAAGACACTCTAACGGCAGCCAAAGAAGCAGCCCGCAAGAGTCAGGAAAAGAAACAACGTTCTTCCAGAATACTATCGATAATAAGCCTGACAGGAACTTTTTTATTACTGGCTATCTGGTTCGGCTTTCTGTATCACACCGGATATACGACCCTAAAGCATGAGGTAAACACCTATTTCGAAGAGGCTTTCTTCAAGGAAGTGGGATATCACCAGTTCCCACAGTATATGGCAAGCGACGAGAAAAAGGAGATACTGAACTATCCCGAAACCGGCCTCACACCCTTTGCCCGAAGACAAAAAGAGGAAGCAGCCCGAACCCAATCGCCCGCAACAAGGGTGTATGTTTTTCATCAGTATAACTCGATAGATGCAAACTACACACTGCGCTCTGCGCTCAAGATGCTCGAAGCTATAAATTCCTGTGCCACTCCCGCCCCTTTCTCTTTGCAATATATGGATTCGGCATTCACTGCACGCCTATACGAAGCGGGCATCACCCGCCCCACCTGTATAGACATATTAACCTACCCCGATCGAGAAACAGAAGAAAGTACCTGCCCCGGCCATGCAGCGAGGATTTCAGACCTGGCAACCCGCTTCATCCCTCTGAACAATGACAGCAGCAAGGTGATACAAGGAAGGCTGTCTTCACCCCAAGTACTTATATTAATGCCCTTATGGCCCTTGCTTCTTTCACTGGGGCTTATGTTCCTGCTCATTGCCTGTTGCGTATTCTATCAGGTAAAGATGATATTTATGCAACGCCGTCTCGCACTATTTCAGAGAGATTTCACCTATGCAATGATTCATGACATGAAATCACCACTGAATACCATCCTCATGGGTGCACATATATTAAACACAGGCAAACTGGAAGAACAAGCGGAAAAAAAGAAAAAATACCTGCAAGCCATTTCCGATGAATGCAATCATCTGCTCACACTGTCCAATCGCGTCATCTTATTGACTCAAATAGAAAAGGACGAATTGCAACTGCACAAAGAAACAGTCGTGCTGGAACCTCTCATCGACGACCTTATAGAGAAGTTCCGACTAAAAACCCACAAGCCCGTAGAATTTTCAAAAGCATTTCATCACTGTAATTCTGTATATGCGGATGCCTTTTGCTTACGCGAGATTCTTAGTAACTTGATAGACAATGCCATCAAATATTCCGGTGAAACGGTGAAAATAGACATCGTATGTGAAGAAGAAAGTAATTACACAAAAATAAAAGTGCACGACAACGGTTTAGGAATCTCCTTCAAAGAACAAAATAAAATATTCGACAAGTTTGAACGGGCCGATGCCGGCAAACGAAGCAATGCCGGTGGCTTCGGGTTGGGGTTGAACTACGTGCAGCGAGTGATGACGGCGCATAACGGTAAAGTAAGTTTGGAAAGTATTGAAAATAAATTCAGTGAGTTCACCTTATTTTTTCCGGTCAGAGATAATTGATGCCGGGTTAATACATCGTTCAAAAAAAAAGAAAAATCATAGTCGCTTATTGGTAATATGCAACCGGCAATCTATTGTGATGCAACCGGCAGTGAAGCACCATGCAATCGGTAGTGAACCGCGACGTCACACTACAATAATTCGCTCATTCAACCAGTTTTTGCCCCCTTCACCGTCTTCACCTTTTCCGGTCAATCTCCCTGTTCATCGGCCATACGGGGTGAAGCGCCACCGAAGAAAATAACACGGCACATCAGCAATCGTAAGCACGGTGCTTACCTCCGCCAGGCATTGTTCATACAATCTGTACGCACCGTTCGTAAGGGGCTTTTGCACAATACATAAAAAAAACAGAATGGGGCTTCACCTCCAAACACCGATGAATAAGCCGATTGACCGGAAAAGGTGAAGGCGGTGAAGGGGGATAAAAACAAGGTGATATTCTGTTTTATATCGAGGTAAAAATAACTCAATGTGCACAAAATGGTCAAAATCAATACTAATAGTATCATTTCTCACATTTGCCATTTCTTTTTTTTGCCGTTTATTTGCATGTTGGCATATTTACTAATCAATAACCGGTTAGTTTATAGCCCGCACCTTTTGCTTAAATCATTTTTTATAACAATTTAGATTAACAGTACAATGAAAAACAAATTACTTCTATTATCGTTGTTTCTACTGATAAATGTTGTATCAGTATCCCTGCAAGCCCAACAATTGGCTTTTCCCGGAGCTGAAGGATTCGGGCGCTATGCCACAGGTGCACGTGCGGTTGCCAATCCGCAAATATATCATGTGACCAATCTGGACGATTCCGGCCCCGGCTCATTGCGTGATGCCATAAGCCAACCCGGACGTTACATCGTTTTTGACGTATGCGGTGAAATCAAATTGAAATCACGCCTCGTCTTCAGTGGTAATTCCTACATAGCAGGGCAAACAGCACCGGGCGATGGCATTATCATCCATGGAAACGGTGTCTCCTTTTCGGGAGCCAGCAACCTGATCGTTCGCTATCTGCGCATCTACATGGGCAAAGACAAAGGTTCTTCCGGGAAAGATGCCGCCGGCATAGCCAACGGACAGAATATGATCTTCGACCATCTGTCTGTAGCCTGGGGATTGGATGAGAACTTTTCCATCAACTGGGACGGCAAGGGAACCGAGCCGGGTGATATCACGATCCAAAATTCGATTATGGGGCAAGGAATCATGTCCCACTCTGCCGGCGGTCTGATCCAGACCAACAACGGGGTCTCTATCATCGGTTGCCTGTACATCGACAACAAAACCCGTAATCCGAAAGTAAAAGGATTGAACCAGTTTATCAACAATGTAATCTATAACTGGGGAGGTGGCAACGGTTATATCTTAGGCGATACGGAAGCCTCTTCATGGGCATGGCTGGAAGGTAACTATTTCATCGCCGGCCCCAACAGTTCCAGTCCTTTTACCCGGGCAACACCCACGTTCCAGTTATATCACAACAATGACTTCGTAGACACGAACAAAGACGGAGTTCTGGATGGAAGAGCCACCACCAACTCTGATTACGGCAATGCCGGCTTCGTCAACGAACGTAGCGCATTCACCGGTATCCCGAAAGTACATCCCGAAATTTCAGGAGGCATCCTGTCTCCCCAAGAGGCACTGGATAAGGTAGTGGCATCAGTAGGTGCTTCCTTGCCTGCACGCACAGCCGTAGATCAGTTTATGATCGACGAATTACTATCTTATGGAAAAAAAGGAAAGCTAATCGTTCACGAAAGAGAAAACGAGATATACAATTACATCGGAGTGATCAGTAAAGGCCCCAAAGCACCGGATACAGACAATGACGGAATACCCGATTGGTGGGAGGACGCAAACGGGCTGGACAAAAACGACGCATCGGATGCACTCCAATTGGGAGCAAACGGATATCCGAACATTGAGAATTACTTCAACAGCATTGACAAGCCCACAGCAGCCTACGTACGCTGCGCTTCGGATCTGAAAATGACCGGCCGTACGAAAACATCGATCAACCTGTCTTGGAAAAACAATGCTACGGAAAGTGACCAGATCGTATTGGAACAATCGATCGACGGCGGAACAACGTTCACTACTTGTGCCACCCTGCAAGCCGATGCCACTTCCTACAATGCCACAAACCTGTTAGTAGACCAAACTTATCATTTCCGTCTCATCACCCAAAAAGCCGGATTGGATGCTTCGACTCCCTCGGAAATTCTAAAAACCGCTACGGAAGGAGAACCTCAAATACCCCACCAGAGCCATACTCCCTCTCCTGCCGTAAACGAGGTATCCCGCTTTTATACCTCGGTCGATTTTTCATGGGAAAACGAAACCGGCCCATGGGCGGGAGATGTCTCTTACAGTCTCTTCTTTGGCGCTGATGCAGCCAACTTGACAGAAGTGGCCAATAACCTCACTACCACCTCTTTCACTTTTGAAGGAGAGATGGAAATGAACCAAACTTACTACTGGCGGGTGGATGCAACCAACACTTTAGGTACAACACCGGGCAGCGTATGGAGTTTCAAAACCGGTACCTATTCGTTCACCACTACCTGCGTGGACTTTGGAAGAGATTTTGACGGTAAATCTTCTTCAAATGCCCAAACCGGTACACTGATTACTACCGACAGCAAATATACCATCAATGCCGGCAGCATAGACGAGATGATCTTCTCCGCTTCGAACAGCAAGATGATGAATACAACCAGTAAAAACGGAGTCTATGAAACCTCCGGCAATTACACGTTCATGTATATATCCAGCGATGACTACTATATTCAGGGAACACTGACAGAAAAAAGCTCGGAAAAAAATATTGCTTCTGTCAAAGTGAACGGAACCAGTGCAGACCTCGACTCCGGATGCGGTATCATCATCCTGTTCTCTGACGGGCTGAGCTTTGACACCCAATCGATTATCGGATATGAAGAAGCCGAACTGCCTCCGGTTCGCAGCGGTGGCGAGGGAGTCATCATACCCGCCTCCATCGGAACCAAATCGTTCCGTATCTACCGCAAAGTAACCATTTCTACTGCCGGAGAAGATCTTTATCAGATCGGCGGCAGCCTGAACCCGATGACACTTACCGGCGGCGGAAGTCCGCGCATCGCTTATCTGGCGGCTACAACCGAACTTCTTTCCAACGACGACGGTAACAGCAAGAGCCCGGATAATACGATTAAAAGTGCAACAATCAACGGAAAAAAAGCCATTGTGGACAATGAAGCCAAAACAATCACCTGTCAGTTCGTCAAAGGAACAATTCCAGGCGAATGGCCTGTCACTTTCCTGCTCAACTCAAGCCTGGCAAGTGCCGACTTTGAAAGCGGCAATCCACATAATTTTGCCAACGGCCCCTTGTCCATCGAAGTTACCGCACAAGACGGGAGCAAAGCAGTATATACGGTAAATGCGATCGTTTCAGATAAAATTGCAGTAGGCATGCTGACCGCTACCGGTGCCGCAGCCTCTTACGACGGTCTGCTTCTATCCGCTTTTGCCGATTATGACGTACAGTTCCTCGATGCCTCGGCAACTAAACCGGCAGATATGGAAGCCTACTACCGGAATTACGATCTGATTGTGATACATGCCAGTGTTGCCGGTAATAACCCGATCGGCGTAGCTACTTCGGATCTGGCAGGCATAAAACCTATTCTGAACCTGAAAGCCTTTACTTATAGCAAAGACAGATGGAGCTGGTCCACACCGAACAATACGGAAATAGGCCGCATGCACAGCAATGTGGATGTAACTTTGCAAAACCATCCGATCTTTACCAACGTAGCTTTCGACGGTGATAAATTGGAATTGCTTGCCCAACCCAGCACGGTAATCAACGCATTCCAATATGTCTCAGCACCTTTTACCGGTACAAGCTGGACGGTTCCAATGGAAACAGCCAACCATACTTTAGCTACCATTGACGGAGACGATGCCAAAGTTCATATACACGAACTGAACCTCGACAATTCTGCCAAATATCTACTTATCGGATTAAGCAACGAAGGAGACAGCTATACATTGTTCAATACAAATGCCGTCAATCTATTAAAGAACGCAGCAGCTTATCTGCTGAACCCGAACGTATATTACGATTATGCATCCAAATTACCGGTAGGCATAAAAAACAGCGCAGCCACCGCCCGAATCGGATACCTCAACGGATTCATCAATAACCCGGAACAGGAAACCGTGACTATATACAACAGTGTAGGTATGCCCCTGCTCACTTCAAGTGAAAGTCATATTAGCGTACAACACTTGCATGCCGGCCTGTATATCGCCAAAACGAAAACAACTACCATCAAGTTTATGAGAAGATAATTCATCCCCCTGCATCCCCGTCATGCTATCATCTGTTATCAGCATCCCGGGGGTGCAGGGTCGTTTTTACCCAATGCCCCGCCTCAAAATATCGAAGCAGCCAGACAGTCTTATAATCATTCGCCCCCATCAATAGAAACAGGACAGCAACCGGGAGTAACAGATATCTGCCGGAGAGCAAAGCATAAAACAAAGGAATCACGCCCAGAAGAACAGCAGGCATCAAGGAAACGACCACATATTGCCATACACGCAGATATTCACAACATAGACAACGGGCAGACAGGCAACGTCCTCTCATCCTGAAAGAAACCGACCGTTTCCCTTTTTTAGAGAAAAGCAGAAAAAAGAGTGCGCGAACCCATTCATACATTATGAACGAATAAGCGCATGAAACCATGCAAAGTGTGATTTGCGTCCCACTCATGCCACGGCTCACAGTCACCGGAGATTTTTCATATTCCGTATCGTCTTCTCTCATCGCATTCTTTCTGATCCTACCGACCGGAACATTTCACTCTTCATACAGTCCTATCACTGATTCCGGATGATACAAAGGTAAGGCGCGGCTTGCAAAAAGAATGTTATTACAACGTTATCGTTAGGTTAACGTTACGTTAACGAAGAAATTTGTTATATTTGCCAGCAAATTAAAAGACAAAAGTATGAATAAACCGCTATTTCGTTATATTACTGTCATTGCCATCCTTGCGGTAATGGCATTACAGGGAATGTGGTTTTCCAACTCCTACCATCTGTTGGAGAATGAATTATACGACAAAATAAACAACGCTTTCCTGGAAGCGCAGTTACAGGAGTCCTCACGGACCAGCGATCGGTTTAAAAACAATATCCCCAATGGCACCGTACTCCAGCTCGATTCTACCAAAGTACGTGCAAAGAATGATTTGGCCGACAGATTGATTTTGGTGACCGCTTTGCATTGCATTCATCACCAATACAACATTCCGCTCGATTATCAACTACTGGATTCATGTTATCGGGAAGAACTGGATAAAATCAATCTGGGAAAGCTTCGCTTCCGCATCGACTCCATTGCAATAGACTCTGCCCATTACAAATACGTAGAAGATTTCGCGGAGGACAACAATCTCGTCCGGCTCCACAGCAAGATGCAGACACAAATCTACCCTATCCGGGAAGATTTCTCCAAAGGTATACAGGCTACCATTGAAAATCCTTATAAAATGATCATCCTGCAGATGCGTATGTTCCTTATAGGAACCGTACTCCTTCTGTTCATCGTCATCTATTGCCTGGTGCAACAAATCAAAGTGATTGCGAAACAAAACAAAATAGCCAAAATACGTGAAGACTTCTCGTATGCCATGATTCATGACATGAAAACACCGCTTAGCTCCATCCTCATGGGCACACGTATCCTGCGCAGTGGAAAACTCGACGATAAGCCGGAACGGAAAGAGAAGTACTTCGACATCATGGAAGACGAAGAGGAACATCTGCTGGCATTGGTCAACAAAGTACTGACCTTATCGAAACTGGAAGAAGGAAAACTGCTACTTGAGAAAACAGAAGTGGAACTGCGCCCGATCATCGAAGACCTGATCGAGAAGTTCACCGCCAAGGCAGAAAAGCAAGTGGAATTTGTTCTTGACCTGCAAGAAGAAAAAGCATACGCTGACGAAGAATTCCTAAAAGAGGCCCTCAGTAACCTGATAGACAATGCCATCAAATATTCGGGTGAGAGTGTGCAGATAAAAATATCCTCTTCTGCCTCCACCGACGGATATACCCATATCAGCGTAACAGACAACGGTATGGGCATCCCCTTGAAAGAGCAAGGAAAGATTTTCGAGAAATTCGAACGCGCTTCGGCCGTGATACGCAACCGCAAAGGAGGTGCTTCCGGTTTCGGACTCGGGCTGAACTATGTCCTGCATGTCGTCGAAGCACACCACGGCAGCGTAAAGCTGGAAAGCATAGAAGGAGAATACAGCAAATTTACGATAAACATTCCACAACATAACGGAGAAACAGCATGATAAAGTTATTATTGGTTGAAGACGATGCCAACCTGAGATACATCATCCGGGGAGGACTTGAAGACATGATCGGCGGATACGAAATAAAAGATGCCGCCAATGGAGAAGAAGGACTGAAAGTGTGGCAGGAATGGCAACCGGACGTAATCGTTTCGGACATCGAAATGCCGGTTATGGATGGTTACGAGATGGTAAAACGTATTCGTGAAACCGATCCGGATACCCCTATCCTTTTCAGTTCGGGACGTGTTTCACCCAAGGATGTGGTGAAAGGTTACGAATTGGGAGTCAACAACTACCTGAAAAAGCCGTTTCTCCCCGAAGAGCTGAATGCACACGTACAGGCTTTAATGAAAATGAAGCAGAAAGCACCCGCCGCAACACCGGCCCCGAAAACACCGGTCATGGCGGAAGGTATCTATCAAATAGGAAAGAACTATACGCTGGATGCAGAGCATGCTACCCTGAAACACGCATCGGGTACCAATAAAACACTGACAGCCCGCGAGACAAAACTATTGCAAATGCTTTGCGAAAAGAAAGGCGAAGTAGTGAAACGCGAAACCATCCTTGAAAAACTCTGGGGAACGGAGGACGATTACTTCGCTTCACGCAGCCTGGATGTATTTGTCACCAAACTAAGAAAGCTGTTCGCGGAAGATCCGTCTGTAAATATCAAAACCGTGAAAGGAGTAGGATTAAGCCTGTTAGAAATATAAACAAACCTCAATAGACCGTTTTTTCATGCACAATGCGCAACTGATAAAGAAGCTCAAAGAAGGGGACCATCATGCATATAAATTCATTTTTGATCATTATTATGCCTTGATGGGCGCTATTGCGTATGAATATGTAGAAGATTACTATATCAGCCAGAACATAGTGGAAGATGTAATGATGTCTATTTGGGAAAAAAGAGAACAACTGATCATTTCAACTTCTGTAAAATCCTATCTGCTCACCTCCGTTCACAATAAATGCATCGATTACTTACGAAGCCGGTCCAGAGAAGCGGAAGTATTCAGCCTTGAAAGTGAAATCGGCTCGTCGAGCTGTTACATCCCGGATCAAGAGATGTTCGAACAGATCGTCTTATCGGAACTGGAAAAGAAAATAGAAGAAATCATCCAATCGATGCCCGAAGAATGCAAAAAAGTATTCCTGCTGAGCCGGTATGGAAACAAGAGCTATGCCGAAATAGCTAATGAGCTGAACATCTCCGTCAATACGGTGAAATACCACATCAAAAAAGCACTCAGCCTATTCAGAGAGGAACTGAAAGATTACCTCCTCACCATTACAGCCTTATATTTCTATCTTTTTAATCAGTAAAATCCGCATTAAACAAGCTTCGTGATACTTTTTTCGATAAAAAAGAAAACTTTTATCGAAAAAAGTTCTTTTCTCACTACCCTACTGTATTTCCCGGACGTCCTACTTATAAAAGGCGACAAGTATGGACAATGACATCGATATTTTTAATCTTATCAACAGGCAGTTCTCCAAGCAGATATCCAAAGAGGAAGAGGATGTTTTGAAAGCATGGTATGAAAACAGCGCAGAAAACAAGCAGGTGTACAAAGAGTATTATCTGTTGATAAAAGGATTGCGCATCTCTCAAAACAAGAAATTCTTCTCCTCACAAATCGGAGATGCCTATGCCGGCTTCGCCAGAAAGACCGGTCTAAAGCAGAAAGAAAGCAGGCGATATTCCGTGCCCCGCTCCTGGATGCGGTATGCAGCCGTTTTTGCCATAGCATTCGGGCTGGGTGCAGGTTCCTACTATATAGCCCGCTCCGGCTCATCAGACTCTCGCCTGGCACAAACAATTGAAATCCCTTATGGCTCCAAATCTAAAGTTACTTTACCCGATGGAACCTCTGTATGGTTGAATTCCGGAAGCCGGTTATCTTATCTGGAAAGTTTCGGTCATTCCAACCGGAATGTTTCTCTGGACGGCGAAGCCTATTTTGAGGTCACCAAAAATAAGAAACTCCCGTTCAGTGTACTTTCCGGAAAGGTAAAGATTAAAGTACTCGGTACCAAATTCAACTTTAAATCTTATAAGGAAGATGAAAGTGCACGGGTTACTTTGGTAGAAGGTAGCCTGAATGTCGGAAATATCGAAAACAATGTAAGAAACGTGCTGCTTATCCCCAACCAGCAGGCAGTCATCAACAAAAAGGAAAACCGGGTTACCGTGAAAAACGTAGATGCCAAAAGTTATGCCATGTGGACACATCCGAAACAGGAAATATTGGATGTTATCCCGAGCAATGTCACCGGGCAACCCACGGCATCCATACGGGTTCCAAGCGTAACGATACGAAACACCCTCTTCTTCAACGAAGAACCGCTAAGTCAGATTGTACGTGATCTGGAACGGGCATTCAATGTAAAAATCGAAATAAAAGACCGCCAACTGAGCACCGAACGCTTCTATGGCGATTTCCGAAACGACGAAACGATTACAGAGATACTGGACATCATGGCCGCCAACAACAATCTGTATTACACGATCGATGGAGATGAAATAATTATATCAAGAAAATAATCAATCATAATTTAATAATAGCGCCGATGTATGTAAAAGAATGGAAAGCCCTTATGAAAATGGCTTTAATCACCTGTTTTTTAATCTGTGCACAGGTCATTTCCGCTTAGGAGAAGAACTTCTCTCTCGATCTGAAAGACGTAACAGTAAAAGAAGCTTTGGAACAACTAAAAGCAAAAACCACCTATTCCCTATGGTTCAATGTGAATGATGTAGATCTGGGACGGAAGATAACCGTTCGTTTCCAGGATAAATCGATCAATGAAGCATTGGAGATCATTTTGAAAGGACAATCTCTTAGTTATGAAATAAAAGACAAATACATCCAGATATTCAAACCCCGTAAAGCTCCCGAGAAAGGGAAAGTGAAACAGGCGTCGGGTATTGTGGTAGATGATAAAGGGGAAAGTCTGCCAGGGGTGAGCATCCGGTTTAAAGAGGATGAAACAGTCGGGACAGTCACCGATCTCGACGGCCACTTCCAGATAAACATTCCGGAAAAGGCAAAAACCCTGATCGTCTCCTACATCGGAATGGAGACCAAAGAACTCCCGATCAAAGAGGGGACGATAAAGGTGGTTCTTAACTCCGATTCGCAGATTCTGGACGAAGTGGTCGTGACGGGTATGACAAAAGTAGACAAACGCCTGTTTACCGGTGCAACCGACAGACTGAAAGCAGAAGATGCCCGCCTGGACGGTATACCCGATGTAAGCCGCGCACTGGAAGGACGCTCCGCAGGAGTATCCGTACAGAATGTGTCCGGTACTTTCGGCACTGCCCCGAAGATTCGTGTACGCGGTGCCACCTCTATCTACGGCAGTTCCAAACCGCTATGGGTAGTCGATGGCGTTGTCATGGAAGATGCCGTTGAAATCAACGCCGATGACCTGTCTTCCGGCGACGCCGTCACCTTGATCAGTTCTGCAATAGCCGGATTGAGTGCCGACGATATCGAAAGTTTTCAAATCCTGAAAGACGGTTCGGCTACCTCCATATACGGTGCCAGAGCCATGGCGGGCGTAGTAGTAATCACCACAAAGAGAGGGCAGGCCGGGGTCAGCCGGATCAACTATACCGGTGAATTCACATCCCGCCTGAAACCTAACTATAACGATTTCAACATAATGGATTCGCAGGAACAGATGGGTGTTTACAATGAAATGGCAGAAAAAGGCTGGCTGATCTTCTCTGATACTTACCGGGCCTCCAATAGCGGAGTTTATGGAAAGATGTACCAGCTCATCAACGATTATAATCCGAAGACCCAGACATGGGGACTGGAAAATACCCCCGAAGCACGTGCCAGATACCTTCAGATGGCCGAAATGAGAAACACGAACTGGTTTGA
>ERZ779892.2846-NODE-2846-length-12944-cov-6.403057_pt1 | contig 12944 bp, 8 predicted proteins | sample MGYA00511552_ERZ779892 | MGnify/ENA primary metagenome ERZ779892 (study PRJEB29588, sample SAMEA2154561) | human gut metagenome | biome: human gut; feature: human-associated habitat; material: faeces | place: Denmark | collected 2008/2010 ... | reverse complement strand
CGCCCGAATTCTTTCGGGCGACAGCACCTCACCTTTGACAAGGGAGGCAAGGGTGGTGGTGCGAGGCGAGGGATAGTGCGAATGTGAAAGCATATCGTTGCATATAAATGTTGGCATTACGGAAAGCGGGTGTGGTGGTGCGGATTTGGAAAGGTTGGTGCGAGGCGAAGGATAGATGTTCTTATAAGATGGCTGTGGGAATGGCAAGGTTTAGTGCAACAGGAGGAGCAAGCAAGGCTAAACACCCATTTTTCAATAATTATATAGTTTTTCGCAGACAGAAGCCACGGCGGATGCCGTGGCTTTAGCTTAATCTTCGGTTTTTGTGAATCTGAACGATTTCATATCGAACTGTGTGCCGGGCAGGAATACGAATGCAATGTTGTTCTTGCCTGCGATATGCTCGATGTCAAACGTTACCGGCGTGTACTCGTCTGCGTGGGGGAATTCGAGCAGACGGGTGGTCTGGCCGCCGTTCTCATCATTTACTCTGAGCTGAATCGTGCAGTTATCAAGCGGTGTTCTGCCTGTAACGGTTATCTTATCCGTTCCGCCTGCGAAATCGAGGCCGTTGAATTCGATAACAACGTTGTTGCCTATCTCCTCAACGCACGAGCCGTTTACCTTGTAATCATCGCCGTACAGATTATCGTTGTCTGCCGCAGAGTTTTCCGCATAGGTACGGTCGTACTTTTCAAACTCAAAGCCGCCGAATATGCAGGAATTGTTGATAACAAAGCTGATGTCGTGCGTTCCGCTTATTCTGCACGGCAAGTCGAAGGTCTGGGGGTATGCTCTGTCCCATCCGCCGTTATTCTTTATTGCGAACGTGCCGATATATCTGCCGCCGTTGTCGGCATCGCCGAGATACAGCTCTACGGGATAATCTTCACCGCCGCCGCTGTTTCCGACGCTTATCGTAATCTTCTTGGTTCCGCCGCCGAAATCAACGGAGCTGAAGCCGACGGTCGTTCTTCCGTTAAAGCCGCCGAGCGAGCCTCTGTCTATCGTGATAACGGGAACATTCGAGAAATCGCAAAGGCAGGCGGCAATAAAGATATAAGGATTCTTTTCTGCTTTTCCGAGTCCTTCTGCCGTATATTCAAGCTCGGAGATAATCTTCGGAATGTCGGTACCGTTCTTTGAATATGCTCTCAGGCGGAATTTGCCGTCACCGAAGGCTTTAAGCGTTGCCGTATTTCCGTCAAACGAAACTACCTTTGCAAAGCTGATCTCAACTCCGTTATCTGTACAGCATTTGAACTCTATGTCACGGAAGGTTGCGTTTTCGGGGAATATCTTTACCGAAATTTCGGCAGTATCACGTTCCTTTGTCAGTGTACGAGGCTCACTGTCGAAAAGCTCGATTTTTCTTACGGGAATTTCATTTGTGTAGGGCGTGGTTACTGCGGGGAATGCGTTTTGAGTGACAACGCTTACTCCCTGTGGCTCTGTTTCGGGGGCTACCGCTTTTATAGTTATCGTTTTAGGCTTCAAGCCCTCGCTTTCGGCGGTGATAACTATGTCGCCTGTTTCAAAGGTGGATTCGATTATCGCAAGGAGCTTTCCGGAGAACAGCTTTCTATGATTGCCCTTATAGCTGTCATAGTCGGTGCTGTCGCCGTTATCAAGTCCTACAAGTCTGCCTGCGCCCTTTACGGTGAACTTTATTCTGTTTACCGCATTCTGAACTTCCTGTCCCATTATATCGTCAACGGTTACGGTAATAAACGCAAGCGATCTTCCGTCAGCCGCTATTTCGCTCACATCGGGGCTCATATTTACTTTATAGGGGTCGAGAGAGGTGAAAAGGACCTCCTCCTTTTCGTAATCGTCAACATCGCAATCGGGGCTGAGATAGCCTCTTACCGCAAGCGGCTTGTCCTTATGGAACGGCACTGTGAAGCGGGCGCAGAGCTTGTCTTCCGTGAGGTGATCTATCACCTTTCCGTCATACATCTCTCCGCAGTAGTGAAGTCTGATAAACGGAAGGTCGGAATAAACAAGCACGTCTATAAGCTGACCCTCGTTGAAATCCCAACAGCAAGGAGAAACGTGAATGAAGGACTTTTCTTCGGCTATATCCCATACCGATTTATAGAACCAGAACGAGTCTTTTTCAAAGCCTGCGGTATCTATGATGCCGAAGTATGAATTCTTGGTATTGTAGGGGGTAGGCTCGCCGATATAGTCAAATCCTGTCCATACGAACTGTCCCATAGAATATTCTGCGGCGGCATCCATAGCGAAGGATCTGAGCGGAGATGCTCCCCAGTTTACAACGCTGTTTCCGAGATCGGAGCATTGCAGATCGTCATATACCAGTAAGCCTGTATCATAGGGGAAGTGGTATATGCCTCTTGAGCGTACCGTCGAGGCGGTTTCACTGCCGTAAATGACCCAGTCGGGATGCTTTTCGTGATGCTCGTCATACAGCTTTTCCGTATAGTTATAGCCTGCAATCTTCAGATAATCAGCTACATTCTGTGCATTTTCCCACTGCATATAGTTTGAGGCTATCGTGGGCGGGGCATTGTGCATAGGGTCGTTCTTTTCGACCTCCTCGCAAAGCATCTTCGCAACCTCAAGTCCTCTGGGGCTTTTATGCGTATCGTATATTTCGTTGCCTATGCTCCACATTATAACCGAAGGGTGATTACGGTCACGTTTTATCCACGCTTCAACATCCTTCTTATACCAGTCGGGGAAGAAACGGTGGTAATCGTTCTCGTTCTTGGCAAGCTCCCACATATCGAATATTTCGCTGTCAACGAGGAAGCCCATTTTATCGCAAAGCTCCATAAGCTCTCTTGACGGAGGGTTATGGCTGGTGCGGATAGCGTTTACGCCCATATTCTTCAGCTTTTCAAGCTGTCGGCGGGTAGCGTCGTAATTTACCGCAGCGCCGAGTGCGCCTAAGTCGTGGTGCATACAAACACCGTTCAGCTTAAGGTGCATACCGTTTAACAAAAAGCCCTCGTTTGCGCTGAATTTTGTGGTTCTGAAGCCGAATTTTTCAACGGTATCATCAAGCCTGTTTCCGTTATCGTCATAAAGTATCACGGACAGGGTATATAAATTGGGTGTGATTATATCCCATAATTTAGGAGCGTCCATATAGAACACCAGCTTATCGTTCTTGCCGCAAAGTCTGCGTTCGCAAACGTAAACCTCTCTGTTTTCGGGATCTCTTAATGTATATGAAATCAAGCCGCAGACCGTGTCGGAAAGGCTTATCTGTACAGTAGTCTTCCATTTGCCGTGTTCTCTGCGGTCTGTATCACTGCACTTTGCGCTGATATAGACACCGTTTTCAACGATGTGACGGCGAGAGGTTTTTCTGAGCCACACGTTTCTGTATATTCCGGCTCCGCTGTACCAACGGGTATTCGGGGATTTATGGTTTACTCTGACTAAAATGCGGTTTTCGCCGTTTTTCAGAGCATCGGTTATATCAAAGCTGAAGGTTGTATAGCCGTACTTCCACTTGCCGACCTCCTTATCGTTTACATAGACGGTAGTATCCATATATACGCCGTCAAAGATCAGGATATAGCAATCGTCTTCTCCGAGTGCGTCTACGGTGAAATACTTCTCGTACCAGCCACAGCCGGACTTGTAGAGATTTGCCGTATCGCCAATAAGCCAGTCGTGCGGTATCTCAACATTATACCAATGTGCGTTTTCAAGCGTCTTTCCGTCGCTGTCCGGTTCGGTGAGGGTGAATCTCCAGTTATCGTTGAATAAAATTCTGCGTTTTTTCATATCTGTGTTTCCTTTCGGCTTTAAAGCTGAATATGAATTGTTAGTCTTATTGTAACAGTTTAAAGAGTGAAAATCAAGCGGTAAACGGTTTATACGCAAAAAGATTTTGCCCCCTCGGTTGTCCGAGGGGGCATAATATATAAGAGAGGAGAATTTGCTGCTATGCAGCGATGTGTTGATGTTATATGATGATGTTAATGCGTTGCAAAATGCTGCGGAATGTTACGGAAAAATTAGTGTGATAAAGCAAGGCGGAAGATATATGCGGTAGTATGATTTTTCTGTGCGTTGCTATAACTGAAATGCGTTGTTTCAAAGCGTTGCGAAATTGTTAGGAAAGTAAGGAAAATTGCAATAAAAGCGTTTAATCCACTCTTACAGCCTTTAAGAAGTTGTCGGTATAATATACCGACTTCATGCTTGCGGTGCGGACTTTCTGTCCCGGATACGGACTGAACACTATCGTGTCATCTCCGGTATATATACCGCCAAAGAACGAGTCGCCGTCCTTTATGAAAACTATATCGCCCTTTTCAAGTTTTTCAAGAGCTATTTCAGTTCCCATTTCTTTCTGTGCGGTAAGTCCTCTGGGACAATCGACACCGTTTGATGTCAGCGCATAGTAGATAAGTCCCGAATTATCAAAACCTGTTTCTGCGCTGTATCCGCCCTCAGTGAATGGTTTACCGAGCATATCATAAGCCGACTTTGCTATTGCATCACCTTTTTCTGAGGGAGCGGGCGGCTCGGTGCTGTCTGACGACGTATTATCGGAAGAGTTGTCCTCGCTTGATGTGTTGTCGGAGGAGTTATCCTCGCTCGATGTGTTGTCGGAAGAGTTATCCTCGCTCGATGTGTTGTCGGAAGAGTTGTCTTCGCTTGACGTATCATCAGAGGAGTTATCCTCACTCGATGTGTTGTCGGAAGAGCTGTCAGAGCTTTCCGCTACGGAACTCTGAGTGCTGTTCTGCGGATCATTTCCGCTTTCATAGGACGGAGAATTGTTTCCGGAACAAGCGGTAAGTGAAGCCAAAGCCAAAACTGTAAACATTGCCAAGATTAATGATAGTTTCTTTTTCATAATATCACGACCTTTGCTTTATCGTTTTATATTGTTCTCTGTCCTTGATTTAAGTATATCACAAAAAAAGCAAAAAGCAATTAAAATTCGGTTACAATATGGTAACAATTTGGTTACAAATGGTTACAAAACGGTTACAACGGTTACAAAAAGGTGACAAAATCGATTCTTTTCGCAGTTATTCCCCAAAATATACAAAAACACCGTCTGCAAAGCAGACGGCATTCCTGTAGTTTTATATGAAGGACAATGTCATAATCGGTTTTAAGCAACTCTTACAGCACGGCTGAAGCAGTTTTGCCAATAAGAGCTGTTAAGGTCGGCAAACTTTACCTTTTCACCCGGATAAGGGCTGTAAATAAGCTGGCCGTTGCCTGTATATATTCCGGCGAAGTCAATCATCTCGCCTGTTTCTGAATCTTTATCGGTAAAGAAAAGGATGTCGCCCGGCTCAATCTCGCTGAGCGGTACGGTTGTACCCATTTCTTTCTGTGCGGCTGTTCCTCTCGGACAATTGATAAAGCCGTTTTCACGAAGGACATAGTATATAAGTCCCGAATTATCGAAGCCCTGCTCAGGCGTTGCCATACCGCTGACATAATCGACTCCGACAAGAGCCTCGGCGGTTGACACTATCTGAGTGCGAAGGTCATTTATTGTACTGCTGTTATCAGAGCTTTCCGGGAGCGATATAATATCCGATACCGTTGTCTGCTGTGACGAAGGTTCTGAGTCGGTACTCTGCGGTGTTGTTGATGTTGTGTCTGGTGTTGAATTGTCCGATGATGTGTTATCCGAGCCGCATCCGCTTAAAGCCGGCACCAAAACTAAAGCAAGCGCCGCAATAAACAAAGTGACTGCGTATCTTTTCATTTTTACCCTCCGTGCGACAGTAGAGTAACGCTGTACTGCTGTCGTCTGAGATGTACTGTTGTTTCTTTGTACACAATATAGTATATCCCAAAAAGCACAAAAAGTCAAGTGAATATTTTCCATTTTATGCTGATAAACAGGGGGATATGGTGTAGCTTTGCTGAAAGTTTATGGTGATATTGTGAAAAGAAGAACGAGCCTCCTGTGTGGGAGACTCGCAGATTGTGGAAAAAGTATGTTTTTTCAAAAAAGTGCTTGTCCTCAATCCCTATCCCCAAACCCCTTTCTCCCGGAAAGGGGCTATATTACTGGGGCTACCGCCCCAGACCAAGCAAGGAGGCTTGCAGTCAGCCGCACAAAGCCACTGCACGATGCGGTGGCACAAATGGCTGACGACCTGTACGGGGGCTTCGCCCCAAAGCAATGACGCTTTGGTTGCTTGCCAAAAGTTTTGCACGATGCAAAACCAACAAAGCAAGCAACGCTCGACACCCCATTTTTATCAACGATAGAAGTTTTTCGACAGACTGGAGCGAGCCTCCTGTGTGGGAGGCTCGCAAAGAAATTACTTATTCTTTTTCTTCTTGCTGACGATGAATGTAATAACACCGACTGCAACTAAAACTACCAGTGCGACAACGCAGATAATGATCGCTGTCATATCAAAAGTCACGCCTGTGTTTGTGTTGCCGCTGCTTGCTCCGACTACTGTGCTTGCGCCGATTTCTTCGGCAAAGCAGGTAATACCCAGTAATATCGACATTGCTGCGGCTGTAACCGCAGAGGTTAATTTCTTCATAATAAGTATCATTCCTTTCTTCTTTTTGCAAAGACTACTATACTACATTTCTTCCGAAAAAGCAAGCGGAAAATTATACAAATTTTTTCAGTCTTCGGCTAAGTTTATTCTGTAGGTGCGGCGGGTGCTGTTGTCGCCTTGGCGCCGTTTATGATGCTCTTGATTATTTCGGGCTGGGTTACTGTGCACTCTGTGCGGTCGAATAAGCCGAAGCCGTGATTACCGTTATAGCCGTTATCCCAGTAAACAGTAACGATATTTCTCTGATGAGCGGCATAATTCACATACTCTGCGAAATAAGCACGATATATAGTATTGCTCTTATCCTTTGAGGTCCTGTCGTTTGAGCCGTACTCGCCTATTACAACGCCGTAACCGTTCTTGATAAACGCATTGTAGAGCTTATCGAACTGTCTGTTTACGAGCGTTTCACTCTGTCTGGGCTTTACAAATTTCTTGACCGAGTCGCCCCATTTATAGAAGGTATCCTTGCCTTCGTCTACGCAGAATTCCCACGGGGTGTAGTAGTGGACGGAAACCATTATCCTGCTGTCATTCGGGATAACGAACTTTGCTTCCATTGTATATGTATCACAGTCGCCTGTTGTGAAGTTTATATCTGTGTTCCAGCCGGGGATAAGCAGATAACGGCTGTTGTTATTGCCGCCTGCTTTTCTTACCGTATCAACGAAAATCTGATTGTATGCGTTGATGTTGTTGTAGTATTCGGGTTTGGGTGTGCCGTATGATCCGTCAAACACTTCGTTCATTGACTCGAATACGAGGTGATCGTCATAGTTCTTGAAGCGATTTGCTATCTGCTCCCAGACCTTTTCGTACTTTGCTTTTATAGTCTCCTGCTCGGAAGCGGGTTCGCCGCAGAGAAGCCAGCCGCCTTTTATGCTGTAGTAGCCGTCGCCGTGAACGTTGATTATAGCGTAAAGTCCGTTATCAATGCACATATCGACTACTTCCTGCACTCTGTCGAGCCACTTTGAGTCGATAGTGTAGTCGGGGCCTGCACCTATCTTCGAAAGATATGATACGGGGATACGAATAGACTTGAAGCCCTGTGCCTTTACCTGCTTGATGAGATTTTCGGTAATTACGGGGTTGCCCCACGCTGTTTCGCTCGGTGTTCCGTCGGAGTTTGACTCAAGCTGATTACCGAGGTTCCAGCCGGGCATTAAGTTCTGCGAGAACTGAACAGAGTCACCTTTTGTTTCGGCAGGTGCAGGTTCCGGATTCTGTGTTGTGGTCGTTGTGGTTGTAGTGGTTGCCGCTGTTGTTTCGGCTTTCGTTGTGGTAGTAGTTGTTGTTGTTGAAGCCGAACTGTTTTCAGATGATGTTGCGGCATTTCCCGAGCAAGCGGAAATTCCCGTTATCACCATTATGCCGCTTAAAATTGCGGCGAGCATTCTTTTCTTCATAGATACCTTTCTTTCCTTGACTGCCGTTTTTTTGATATGCTGACAGCCGTTTTTTATTATGTCAATCATATTGTAATGGTTTTCACGGAAAAAGTCAATAGCCAAACAGACTTATCCGCTAATTTTGCTAAAACGATTACACGGCGTTTGCAGAATGTAAAAAACCGCCTGTAAAACCGTTAAGTCTTACAGGCGGTATACTATTATAATATATAGGAGAAATTTTTACTCGGCTACGTTAGTCGTATCTCCGGGAACAGCATCGGGCGGTGCGACCGGCTCGGTTGTGCTGTAGTCGGGGTAGTAATCGTACTCGCTGCTTGTATCTATCGCAGAAAAATCATCTTTTGAGAAGGAATCTTCTGTTTCAACAAGGTAAACGCCGTCAAGCGCTGTCAGCTTTATAAGGAAGTTGCCGGGGCAATATACCTTTACTGCTGTAATATCCTTAGCGTTCTCCTCGAATAATGCGGCGATAGCCTCGCTGCCCTTTACCTTTGTGTTATCGGAAAGATAAACCTCTGTAACACGGATGTTGCCCTTGCTGTCTGCCTTAGCTAAAATGCTCTGCATTTCTTCGGGCGTTACTGAATTTCTGAAGGTAACGTAAAGGAAAACATCTTCGGTGTTCTCTTCCGCCTTGCTGTATGCCTCCATAGCCATTCTGAAACGGTCTTCCGCACTTATCGAGGTTGTCGGTGAAACAACAACAGGACTGCCGGAATTCAGCAGGGCGACGCTTGAAAATGTGATAGCTGCGGCACCTGCCACAGAAAGCCAAACCGTTTTCAGCCTGCTCTTTTTAGCCTGTACAGACTTACCCATAGCGGCTTTTCTTATCTTCTCGTAATCAAACGAATACTCGCTCATCAGTTCTTTGTAAAAATCGTTTGTATTCATCTGAAAGCCCCCTTCCGTAAGTCGTTATAATTTGAATTTTTTCTTTTGTCTTTCTATTGTGCGATAGAGCTTGTTTTTAACGGTAGACAGCTTGACGTCAAGCGCCTTCGCTACATCCTCCAGCTTCATATCACATGCAAAATGAAGATAGAATATCTGACCTGTCAGTTCATCGGTCTTCATTATGTCATCGAAAATCTGCTTTGCAACGATCTTGTTGCTGATAACGTCCTCAAGTCTTTGCTGAGGCTTGGACATCTCCCGTTCGATAGCGACCATTTCTTCTTCGGTATAGTCGGAAAAGGAGGAAACCTTGTCATCCTTCTTCCTGCCCGAAAAATAGGTGCGGCATTCAAACTTCGCTATATTTATAAGGAAAGCCTCGGGGCTTTCGATGTCCTCGTGTCCTTTTTCGCTTATGCGCTTGAAGAAACGTGTATAGACGTTCTGAATAATATCTTCCGCATCTTCTCTGTTTCCGCATTTGCTGACTACAAAACGGGAAACGGATCTGCAGGTTTCGTTGTAGACACGGTTGAAATATTCTTCGTTATTCTCGTGACCTCCGTGAATCTCTGCGCCCATCGGCTCACCTCACTTTGTCACCTACTTTGTAGTAGGCTGAATTTCAGAAAAAGTTTCACTCGAAATGAAAATTCTGTGTATCGGATAAGTAAAAAAATAAGAATGTTTTTTGTGCAGTATAACCATATATTGATTTTTGACTGCCGGGAAGCAGAATATATGGCACGAAGTGCGTGCTGTCTGCATATTTCCTCTATTATATTGTACATTAAACGGGGCGGTTAGTCAAGGGGAACATAATAAACGGAGCAGAATAAAGAAAATGTGTCGTTTGTAACGTTTGCAACACATACAAATGAAACGGATTTTACAAAAACAGTTAATAACAGAACCGGAGCTTAGCTTAATGCTAAGTTTTTTGTTATACAAATTGTTGTATTTTCAGATTTAATGCTGTAAACGTACAAAATCCATTAATGTTTATATTGTTTCACCAAAACAAAAATGTATTTTTGTGCAAAATGCCACTTGCAAATCTAATTGCGATATAGTATGATTAGAAATAGCTTAAATGCAAAAAAATATTTTATGGAGGACAAAAAAATGAAGTTTACAAAAACTTTAGCAAGTATTGCAGCTGCTGCAATCGCAGTTTCTTCACTTGCAGTAAGTGCTTTCGCTGCAGATATTAACTTAGGTAAAGAGCTTAATGCAGACGAATTAGCACTTCTCAAAGATACTGATACAACATTTGTTGTAGAGTATGACAGCCCCAATGGTTGGGACGACATAGGATTTGGTGCATCTATCGATGAAATAGGCACTTGGGCATCAGCTAACTTCAAGGCAGAAGTAGGTAAGGGTACTCTTACTGTTACTGTTGCTGATATTCTTAAAAAGATGGGCATCGAATCATTAGCTGATGCTTCATACATGAAGGTTGAAGGCTACAATGAAACTACTATCTCGAAAGTAGAAATTAAGGTAGCAGACGCTGAAAAGCCTGCTGAGCCTAAGCCTATTCAGACAAAGGCAGATATTTCATTTACCGATAAGAAAACTCCGTCATACACATACACAGTTAAGGGCGACATTGATACGCTTAAGGTTGATGTTGCACTTTCAGCTGATGCAGCAGCAGCTGGATCAGGTTGGAACGATTACTGCTCTGCAGGCGTTGCTGTTAAGAACCCCGACGGTACAGTTAAGTACTATCAGTGGGGCGGTGCAAGCATAGCATGGGCTTGGGATGTAAACGGTGATGGTGTTGGAGATACTAAAGACGGCGTTGGCACCGAAACATGGGTAGGCACTGTCGGCGCTGACGGTGGTCAGATTTCTATCCCCGTTGTTAAGGGTGCTGTAGTTGATTTCTACTGCTTAAGCTGGGATGCATATAATGGCGTTCAGTACACATTAACAATCAACGATGAAGAAGCTGCAGTAAACCCCGGTGAAACAGAAGATCCTACTAAGCCCGGCGAAACAGAAGATCCTACTAAGCCCGGTGAAACAGAAGATCCTGCTGAGCCCGGTGAATCTTCAGGCGATGTTAACCCCGGCGAATGCTCAGGCGAGCCCGTTAACCCTCCTACAGGTGCTGCAGTAGCAGTTATCCCTGCAGTTCTCGCAGCAGCAGCAGTTGCTACAACAGGTATCGTTCTTAAGAAGAGAAGCAAGTAATCACTTTTAAGTGATGAGATGCTTTAATTAAAGAGCATACAGCCCCTCCGCTTATGGCGGAGGGGTTTTTTTATCATATAATTTGGCATATTTTCAAATTTAATGCTGTAAAGGAACAAAATTGCATTGCTGTTTATATCGTTTCACCAAAACGAAAAAGTCTTTTTTGTGCAAAATGACACTTGTAAAAAAAACTGCGATATAGTATGATTAAGAAAAGCTTAAAAGCTAAAAAAATATTTTATGGAGGACAAAACCAATGAAGTTTACAAAAACTTTAGCAAGTGTTTGCGCTGCTGCAATCGCAGTTTCTTCACTTGCAGTAAGTGCTTTCGCCGGTTCTATCACATTCAGTGATAAAGTCTGGTGGACACAGAAGGACTTAAAGATTGAAGATATTCTGGAAGGCAACAAGCCCGAAGATGTCGAATCAATCACATTCACAGGCGACACTGCTTTCCTCATCGGTTACAACTCAACAACAGTAACTGATGAAACGAAAGGTAGCACATGGAAGGCATCTGAGACTCCTGCTAACACTTTTACAGTTACTGATGCAGTTCTCACTGCACAGAAAATCGGAGAAAACACAATTTTCCCCGCTTTCAGTGTAATGTTAAGCAAGGGCGACGGCGTTGATTACACAATCAACTGGAAGGTTAACCTTAAGAACAATGAACCCGCAGATCCCGCTAAGCCTAAGCCTGTTCAGACAAAGGCAGATATTTCATTTACCGATGGTAAAACTCCGTCATACACATACACAGTTAAGGGCGACATTGATGCGCTTAAGGTTGATGTTGCACTTTCAGCTGATGCAGCAGCAGCTGGATCAGGTTGGAACGATTACTGCTCTGCAGGCGTTGCTGTTAAGAACCCCGACGGTACAGTTAAGTACTATCAGTGGGGCGGTGCAAGCATAGCATGGGCTTGGGATGTAAACGGTGATGGTGTTGGAGATACTAAAGACGGCGTTGGCACCGAAACATGGGTAGGCACTGTCGGCGCTGACGGTGGTCAGATTTCTATCCCCGTTGTTAAGGGTGCTGTAGTTGATTTCTACTGCTTAAGCTGGGATGCATATAAAGGCGTTCAGTACACATTAACAATCAACGATGAAGAAGCTGCAGTAAAGCCCGGTGAACCTGATCCTGTTGATCCTGTTGATCCTCCTGTTGATCCCGGTAAGACAGAAGATCCTGCTGAGCCTGTAGCTCCCGCTGACGTTACAATTGCTAACTCAGGTAGGACAGTTATCGATTCAGGTCTTGTTCGTACAAACATCATCAATGAATGGACCGGCAACGATGCAGACGTAATCGCTGATAAGGCTGCTTTTGCAGGTGCTAACAAGATTTCTGTGAAGTTTACAGTTACAAACTTCACAACTCCCTTCAAGGCTTGGATCGCTATGGCTGACTCCAAGTGGGAATGCCAGTTCCAGGGCGAAGGTGACGAGCGCAATGCAAACGCTAAGTGCACTCCCGTTGAAGTAACAGGTAATGGTACTTATGTTGTAACAATCGACCTTGACAAGGTTATCGATGGTGTGGCATTCATCTCAGTTTGCACAGACCTCAAGGCTGCTGACGGCGATGCTATCCCCACAATCGCTATCGATCAGATTAAGATCAATGAAGAAATCACAGTAAAGCCCGGCGAACCAGCAAATCCTACTAAGCCCGGCGAATCAGAAGATCCTACTAAGCCCGGCGAATCAGATCCTACTAAGCCCGGCGAATCAGATCCTGTTAAGCCCGGCGAATCAGATCCTGTTAAGCCCGGCGATTGCTCAGGCGAGCCCGTTAACCCTCCTACAGGTGCGGCAGTAGCAGTTATCCCTGCAGCTCTCGCAGCAGCAGCTGTTGCTACAACAGGTATCGTTCTT
>ERZ779892.2842-NODE-2842-length-12962-cov-14.929108_pt1 | contig 12962 bp, 8 predicted proteins | sample MGYA00511552_ERZ779892 | MGnify/ENA primary metagenome ERZ779892 (study PRJEB29588, sample SAMEA2154561) | human gut metagenome | biome: human gut; feature: human-associated habitat; material: faeces | place: Denmark | collected 2008/2010 ... | reverse complement strand
CGAAAAATCAATGAATTTAAACAACAACTCAACATTAAATAAAACTCAACATAAGGACTGTTATGTTGAGCTCAACATATTATACGGATTTTCCCATACAATCATTCTCCAATCTGTCATTATAATATACATGTTTTTATATATCATAATTTGTCATATCTTTATATTATAAATTATATCATAGTAAAATGCAAAGAATATAAATCCAAATGCAAATGCAAAAAATGCAAAAAGTAAAATGCTCTAACACACAAAAAGCAGCAACGCTGTCATCTTTTGATGTACGCACTGCTGCTTTCCTTTATTTAATGTGAGGTCAAAGTTAATCTAACGACCTGCTGATATATCCAAGCTGTCACATTACTTTGCTGTTATATATCCCTGTGCCTTAAGAAGCTCTGCACAAAGAACTGCTCCACCTGCTGCTCCTCTTAATGTGTTATGTGAAAGTCCGACAAACTTATAATCAAATACGCTGTCTTCTCTTAATCTTCCAAGTGAAACACCCATACCATGCTCATAGTTAACATCAAGCTTAACCTGTGGACGGTCATCCTCTTCAAGATACTGGATGAACTGCTTTGGTGCAGATGGAAGATTTAATTCCTGAGGTACTCCCCTGAAGCTTCTCCACTTCTCTATAATCTGTTCCTTTGTAGGCTTCTTGCCAAAGTTAACAAATACAGCTGCTGTATGTCCATCAAGAACAGGTACTCTTAAGCACTGGCATGTTATAACTGGCTCTGTAGCTGGAACTATCTCCCCATTCTCTACTGTACCAAGAATTCTAAGTGGTTCCTTTTCAGACTTTTCTTCTTCGCCGCCAATATAAGGGATAATGTTTTCAACCATTTCTGGCCACTGTTCAAATGTCTTACCAGCACCTGAAATAGCCTGATATGTTGTAGCAACAACAAGCTTTGGTTCAAACTCCTTAAGAGCTGCAAGAGCTGGTGCATAACTCTGAATAGAACAGTTAGGCTTAACAGCTATGAATCCTCTTGTTGTTCCAAGTCTCTTCTTCTGTGCTTCTATAACCTTAGTATGCTCTGGATTAACCTCTGGAAGAATCATAGGAACATCTGGTGTCCAACGGTTAGCACTATTGTTAGATACTACTGGAACCTCTGCTTTGGCATATCTTTCCTCTAACGCCTTAATTTCATTCTTTGGCATGTTTACAGCACAGAATACGAAATCAACCTTTGATACTATTTCATCAAAATCCTTATCCATATCGTAAACAGACATTTTCTTAACGAACTCTGGCATTGGAGTCTGCATCTTCCAACGTCCTTCAACAGCTTCCTCATAAAGTCTGCCTGCTGAACGGCCGCTTGCAGCTACTAACACAACATCAAACCATGGATGGTTTTCAAGTAATGTAATAAATCTCTGACCTACCATACCTGTACCACCAAGAATACCAACCTTTAACTTCTCGCTCATTATAATCCTCCATTCTTACGCTTATCACATCTTATGTAAAATATACATTTACACCTTACATTTTATTTTTCTTAATTTTTTCTAAAAACAAATACCGCTTTTTGTCTTTCTGTGACGTACATTTGTTTTTCAGCGCTTTGAACATACTATCACACATAATTATATATTGCAAGCACTTTTCACTACTTTTCTATATATTATACTAAATTGTGCAAAAGAACAGCACACATATTTCTACATGTACTGTTCTTTTAACATTTTTATCTTAAAAATAATGAATTATGCTTTACGCTTTTTATCAAAAAATACATATGCAGATGCAACTAAAGCCATTGCAACTGCTATCACAGCATAAAACCATATCACTGTGTTATCAGATGTCTGCACTGACTCACCTTCACTCTGTACTGCACTTGAATTTTCTGATGATGCTGAATCATTACCAGAGAAACTGGTCTCATCTTCTTTAGTCGCAGACTGTGTAACTGTTGTTGGCTGTTCGTTAGTTGCTGGCTCTGTAACTGTTGTTGCCTGTTCGTTAGTTGCTGGCTCTGTAACTGTTGTTGCCTGTTCATTAGTTGCTGGCTGCGTTACTGTTGTTGCCTGTTCATTATCCTTTGTAGTCTGCTGGCTGTTATCTTGTTCATATGCAAGATAATACAGATTCGCTTTATCGCCCTTTGTAATCTTATGAGTTCCCGCATTTACAGTCATCTCAATTATTCCATTCTTTACAGCACATTTACTGCCATCAAGCTTTACTTTCCCGTTAAAATCTTCATTAAACACCATGACTATCTTTGCATTTGTCTGTGTAGTAAATGAAATCTCAGTACTTGTTTCCATCTTAAGACACTTATTATATGTTTTACCTTTATATGTTACAGTGCCTTTATCTTTAGCAATATTTCCTGTGATATTAAAGAATGTATTATCGGTACTTCCGTTTTCAAAATCAACAGCAATAACTTTTCCAGCTGCACCCGTTGTTGGCTGCTGTGCCGTTGTTGACTGGACTGTCGTTGACTGCTGCGCTGTTGTTGGTACTGTAGTTGACTGCTGTTCTGTCGTTGGTCGTACCGCTGTTGTCGTCTGTGAAGTTGCAGCCTGTGTCACATCAGAAGCTGTTGTATTCTGTGTTGGCTGTGCTGTTGTTCTATCATCAGAGCTGGATGTTTCCTGTGAATCTGTTGTACTCTCTTCTGACTTAGTTGTTTCCTCAGTCTGTCCTGTTTTGTCCACTTTTCCTCCAACACTGATAAGCGTTGTATTCTTATAAGATGTAACTGACTCTTTTAACTTTTCATCTATTGTATATGAAGAATTGTCTGCATCCGTGAAATTCCATGGTATAACGCCTCCACCCTGGCTTCCAGATAAAGATTTAACCTTATTTTTCACATCTGCTGCAGCTGTAATATCAGCTTCAGTCACACCCATATCAACAGATACATCAGTATCAAAATTACTGTATGTAGTTGAACCTGATAATGTCTTATATGAACCTGCAACCTGCTCACTTCTTTCAGCTGCAAGATAAGCATCAAAGCTTGCTGCATTGGCAGCCTCATATGATGAATCAGCATTAGCATACACAACTCCGGCAGCACCAGATATTATATTATTATATGCTTTAATCATTCCACCTTTTTCGTTCGAGAATACGCCTTTGTCCTTGGCATCTGAACCCTGAAGTGATGACATCATAGGATATTTGCAGTTTTCAAACACATTAGCTTCAACAAATGCTGATGAACCTGATGTAACTCCTACTCCATACTTTGAATTACCATCATAGTAATTGTTGTATACATGTATATTATGTCCGTTTCTTATACGCGGATGACGTGAATCTGAATGATCAAACCAGTTGTGGTGATATGTAAGATAATCTGAATACCCTGAATCTGCTGGTGTTGCATCTACAAGTCCACATTTTCCACTGTCAAAAAAGTGATTATATGATATTGTACAGTACTGTGACTTCTTGACATCTATAGAGCCATCACCCTTTTTCTGGTCGCTGTCTGAGCCAGCCTGTCCATAATATATATCAAGATTATGAACCCATATATTACAGTTGCTTGTGTCTATTGATATTCCATCATCCATGAAATTAAGCACTGAAAGATTTCTTATTTCAACATTTGCTGCATTTCTCACAAGAATACCGAAGTCTTTTATACAGGCATCGCTGCCGACACCCTCTATTGTAAGCTTCATATCAGAATAAGCATTTTTCCCCTTTACCTGAAGTCCTTCTGAACTGCTGCTTATCTTATCAAGATCATTCTTTGTCACCGTTCCTATAATACGGATATCAACAGGTCTTGTTTCCTTGCCTTTCTGAAGGGCATCAATAATAGTCTGGATGCCAACACATTCAGTAGTCTTATTCGTATCAGTCTTTACTGTCATAGTAACAGTTTTAGCAGTATCTTTTGTTACATATAGTACAACTGCATCCTGTTTTAATGTTCCATCATCATTATAAGCACCTGAACCTGTCTTATATTTAGAATCAGATGAGAACGCAAAGCCACTTCTATCATGTGAAGCTACTGCTATTTCTTCTGTTTCAAGAGCCTTTGAAGCCACTTCTTTTCCATCCTTTACAGGAACAATCTTCATAATATATGTTCCCTCTTTAAGGCCAAGTGCATCAGCTCTGTAATAATCTTTATCAGTCTTATAATGTCTGATAAGTTCATCATCAAGCTTTACATACTCTCCATCCTTTTCTTTAACATATGCATTATAGCTGTCAGCTTTATAATCTGTTGACCATTCTACATATGCTGATTCCAGCCAGCCTGTTGCTTCTATTTTTTCTGGCTTTACAACATCTGCTTTAGCAGATTTAACTGATACAGGCACTATTATGCTTACTGCCATAACAACAGCCAGTAAACATGCCCATATACTCTTAGATGATTTTTTAAATATAGCTTTCATCTTAAACCCCTTTCAAGTTTTGTGCATTTTTCACAAGTATAATATCAACATATGAAAATATTATCATTTTACCAAAAATAAATGTTATGATATATGGTATTATAGTACCATATATCATAACTTCTTTTATAACTTCTTTTATAACCTCTTTGCATAACCACTGTTATGAATCAGAACCAGAGCCTTTCAAAATATATTTATCAGGATACTCAAACACATATCTGTCATATCCATTGATTATTATTGTATCTTTATATTCTCTCTCTCTTTTATTCTCAACGGAATAATTCAGATGTACATGACCATGAATAAAATATTTCGGTTTATACTTATCCAGTATATCAACAAATGCTTCAAACCCTTTATGTGGATTATCTTCACCATCTCCTATTCCAAACGCTGGTGAATGTGTCAGCAGAATATCTATTCCTTTTTTTATTTTTATCTTTGGCCACATTCTCGCAGCCCTTCTTTTCATCTGACTCTGTGTGTATTGATTAGCACCTGCTTTATATCTTATAGAACCGCCCAGTCCCATAATACGGATTCCTTTGTACACATATATTTTATCCTCTATGCATATACATCCTTCTGGTTCTTTAAATGCATAATTATCATCATGATTGCCACGCACATATAATATAGGTACTTTTGAAAACGAAGCAAGAAATGAAAGGTATTCCGCACGTAAATCACCACATGATAATATAAGATCTATACCATCAAGTTTTTCTTTTTCAAAATAGTCCCACAGATATTTCGACTCAACATCTGCTAACACAAGTATTTTCATAATTTTCACTCATTTCAATTATTCATTAACATCTATAATTCCCTGATTTATAACAAGGAGCTTATATTCTTCACTTAGTTCATCATACTCTGGTATCTTTCCAACAATATTGTCCATAAGCCAATCCATCTCTATGATTTCATCTGGGTCAAGAGTTTCACCTGCTTTATTCATGATTTTTCCTTCCTGATTTCTTAACTCACCAGAAAAAGGATGGAATTCACCTTTTATAATAGATTCTCTGATAAGGTCAACTATTTTTTTAGTTTCATTATTCAGGCCTCCACCATATATGATATCAACAGCCCCTGATGACATTCCCCACCAATAGTTAAGTGCTGATACCTTATCGCCTTCCTCTTCTTTCTTCCATGAACCACTTAGTATGCTTTGTATAAGCTTTTCATAAAACACACCCCAGTGCCATACCGGCATAGCAAGGTGTCTTATATTACCATCGTCATTTATATATAACCCAAATTTTCTTGATGATTTTTTCGGCGTAATCATATCCTGGTCTGATATACAATTAATCCCAAGCTCCTTAAACCTGGCTTCAACATCATTGTCTTTGATACCATTCCATTCCACATACACCTTAGCATCAGGATTAACAGCCTTTACCCCCATAGCAAACGCATTAACATTTGCCATGACACCATAAAGAGGACAACCTGCAACATATCCTATTCTGTCACTCTTTGACATAACGCCAGCTATAAGTCCTGTCAGATACTTAGCTTCATGAATTCTTGTATAGTAGGTTCTTATATACTTATGTGATATATTCAGTGAACAGTTAAGTATCTTAGCCTTTGGATGTGCTATGGCCTGCTTCAGGCTCGCATACATCATGGCTGAAGATGTCACAAATATAAGATCTGTATTTTCATCTATAAGCTTTTGTATAGCATCATAATCATCGATTTTAGGTCTTACATTCGTTATACTTACTGTTTCTATCTGTTTTCCAAATGTCTCATCTATATACTGTCTTCCAAGTTCATGCGCATAACACCATTCCGATGTCTGTGGTGTCTTTTCATATATAAATCCAACCTTCAGCTTTTTGTTGCTATCTCCTCCTGATATTGGAAGCAGATAGCTTAGTATATTCTTTTTGGCTGGTTCTATCTTTGCCGGGTCCATTTTTAATTCAACCCCGCTGTTATCTGATATAAGTTCAAACTCTTCCCATGTCTTAGCCACATTTTTATCCATCTCATCAGATGTCATGTGCTTGACATTATCATATCCATGAATATGAATAAATCTTAGATACGCATCTCCGACAGGAAAATCAAATCTGTCTCCTCCCCTTGATTCATATGCTGTTCTGAAATTAAGATAGCTTGAAACAAGATCCTTTTTAGCATCTTCATCCATAACCTTTCCTGGTTCTATCCCAACCAGATCCATAAGTGTCGTAAAACTGCCTTCTTTACTGAAATATATATCATTAAGCTTAGTTGCTTTATAAAAATCCATAAATTCATAATATATTTTAACATCTGGATCATCGGATTTTTTAGGAATCTTTCGTATAACCTGTGCATTGACAGTAACTGCCTTAAAATACTTTAAAACACTCACCCTTTTGTTACCTTCAAGCACATAGAACTTATTCATGTATTCATATACCTTTATAGGATCTCTTATACCTTCATTCACCTGGCTGTCACTAAGTGATGCCCATTTTGCTGAAAACTCACTTCCCCATTCCAATATAGGCATCCAGTTATCTGCAAACGCATTTGTTCTTCCAGCTGTACATGTCCCTACCACAAGTCTTAATGGTATCTGATCAATCCCAAGACTCACCTCAGAATCAATACTCTTTTCCTCCATCATATTCTCCATAACAGGAAGGTATGGATATTTTCCTTTATTAACACATGCATGATATTCTTTTTTTCCTAATTTTAAGGCACTCATATAATCCTGTACTGACATACTAACCTCCATTCCTGCACAGATATACTTAAAAACTGTGCACTTTTAATGCCCATAACCCTTTTACCATTCTTTACTAATTAAACTTAACACATTTTATAATATAAATAAAGCAAAAATGCTGGCTGGTAAAACTATTATGTATACCAGTCAGCATTTTATTACATTTCGGTGTCCTACTTTTAAAGAACACTTGTAACTATCTTAGTCAGTGTCATAATATAGTTCTTATCAGATTCATTCCACCTGAAGCTTTTATTAAAAGTGTCATAGAACATAACTATATTATCGCCCTCGTCATTCTTAAAATAACTATATATCATGCCACCTATATTACAGGCTATAACCGCATCGTACATTTCTTTATAGAACGACTCTATATTAGAGGTATAAACCACAGTCACGTAATTCCTGTTTTCGAATTTTTCCATAAATTTGTCAGTTTTTATGAGTTCAAGTATATCTGGCAATCCAGAATATTCTCCATAATAGTCTATAAGTTCGCCTTTAGTTGCGTTATATATACGTATACCATCTATCTCTAACGCCTTGCATGCACGTGGCAGCGCTCTTTTCACAGCCTCTTTTCCATTCCTAATTATATCAATAGCCATATCTGCTACTTCAAATGAAAGATTCTCACCTTTTTTGATAGGAGCCATAGAAAAGCCTTTTCTTCCCATATCCTCAAGAAAATCCCCATGTTTAGCAGGGTCATATATTATATATCTGTTTTTACCTTTATTCTTAGCTATATATAAACACTTATCAGCCTTGTTTACAAGCGTGTCATAATCACTTCCGTTATCCGGATACTGACACACACCTATAGAAAGCGTAACTATACAGCCATTCTCCCCCTGGCTCATTTCATCCCTTACTTTCTGTTTAAGAGATGTAAGAATGGATCTCAACTGGCTTTCTGTATTAATCCAGTTTGTGAATATGAAAAACTCATCTCCACCAAACCTTCCAACTATCCCCCTTCCGTTTAATGTACTGTTTATAATAGATGCAACTTTTAATATAACCTTGTCACCATACAAATGTCCATATGTATCATTAATATTCTTAAAATCATCTATATCAATCATAGCTACATAATGCATGTCTTTGTTAGATGCTATTGCATCCGATACATATTCCTTACATGCTCTTTTGTTAAGCAGCCCTGTAAAGAAATCCTTGCCTTCCTGTGTCGCATAATATGCTTCCTCTGTCTGTGCACCAAGTGACTTGATAATCCCAATAACCACCTTGCTGCGATTGTACTTGTATATTATACGGCAATCCACTTTATATAATCCAAGCTTAGATGAATCTGCTATAAGCGGGCATGTAATCTCTGCATTAAAGCCTTCGTTTGCGTTACGAAGCTTATGCATGAAATCGCGAAAATCCTGTTTATGTCTGGCATTATTAAAGAATGTCATAATATACTTTTCAAAATCATCAATATGCATTTTTTTAATCATGGTTGCTTTCATGCTTCTATAAACATATATAGAAAGAAAACCTGTAGCTATATCATAATCAAACAGATAATCATTGTACATAGAAAGGAATTTTTTATATTTATCGGCATCATCATGAAGCTTGAAATATTTCTTTTCTGTGTTAAACACATTGTATACCTCAGCCTCAATAACACTGTTATCCTCAATCACATGACCTGTATTAGATAACAATATATGAACAAGAGTATATGTACCATCTTTACCTTTCATGTATGCAATCATTCCCTGTGATTCACCCTCTTTAAGACTTCCACATATATTCGTAAACTCTTCCTTAAAATCTGGATGAATATAATCTGTTATGGATATATTAATTATCTTTCCTACATAGTTATAGAAATAATCATCTGCAACCATAACCAGATAATTATGTGTAAATGTTGCAGAACAATATACCATATTTGATTTATTATTATATATATTATCTGATATTAACATAATGCCCCCACGTCTGCTTTGTTGTTTTTGCACTTTATTTCAATTAATAATACCACGTTTTTTATTAAATGTAAACAAACCATGTACTTTAGCCAGTACTTTTTCTCTATATTATGCATATTACATAGTTTCATTATAAACTATTATGAACTTGCATTATATCTGAATCAGGTTATATTATTATTGATTAACTTATTAAAATGTACATTATTGAAAGGACACAAATATATGAACGCTTTACCAAAAGACCCCGTTATGCTTCTTAGCTTTGTAAACATGCAGCTGCGTGATAACTACAGTTCACTTGATGAATTCTGCAAGTCGTTTATGGTTGATAAAAATGCCATTAATGATAAGCTTGGCATGATAAATTATATTTATGATGAAAACAGCAATCAATTTAAATAGGGAGATTGAGTACATAGTACTCAATCTCCCTTTGTATTCCATATTTACTTAGATGCTTTTGCGACAAGTCCATTATTTTCACAGTCGATTACTATATTATCTCCTGTAGATACATTGCCTGCAAGTATAAGCTTAGCTGCAAGTGTCTCAACTGACTTCTGTACATATCTCTTAAGTGGTCTTGCACCATACATTGGATCAAAACCATGCTCAACTATGAAATCCTTAGCTGAATCCGTAAGCACAACCTTAAGTTCCTTATCCTCAAGTCTTCTGTTAACATCATTAATAAGAAGATTAATAATACTTCCTATATTCTCCTTATTAAGTGGCTTAAACATGATAATCTCATCAAGTCTGTTAAGAAATTCCGGTCTGAAGCTGTTTCTTAAATCGCCCATTACCAGCTCCTCCACTCCTTCTTTAATATTGCCTTTATCATCAATACCATCAAGAAGATATGTTGAACCAATATTACTTGTAAGAATAATTATGGTATTCTTAAAGTCAACTGTACGACCCTGTGAATCAGTTATCCGTCCATCATCAAGTACCTGAAGAAGTACATTGAACACATCAGGATGTGCCTTTTCAACTTCATCAAAAAGTACAACTGAATATGGCTTTCTTCTTACTGCTTCGGTAAGCTGACCTCCTTCATCATATCCTACGTATCCAGGAGGCGCTCCTATAAGTCTGGATACTGAATATTTCTCCATGTACTCCGACATATCAAGTCTTATAATATTATTCTCATCATCAAACAGACTTTCAGCAAGTGCCTTAGCAAGCTCTGTTTTACCTACACCAGTTGGTCCTAAAAACAGAAATGAGCCAATAGGCTTTGTTGGATCCTTTATACCTGCCTTAGATCTTATGATAGCCTCTGTAACTTTAGTAACTGCTTCGTTCTGTCCAACCACTCTCTTATGAAGTGTTTCATCAAGATTAAGTGTCTTCTGTCTTTCTGATTCACTAAGCTTAGCTACTGGGATACCTGTCCATCTTGATATAATCTTGGCAATCTCTTCCTCTGTAACACTTTCATGCACAAGAGATTCTCCATTGCCAGACTCTTTAGCTTTAGCTTCTGCCTCTTCTATCTGCTTCTGAACAGCTGGAAGCTTTCCATACTGAAGCTCTGCTGCCTTTTCAAGATTATATTCTCTCTTAGCCTGTGCTATCTGATTGTTAATATTTTCAAGTTCTTCCTTCAGCTTGCTTATATTATCAACCTTTGTCTTATCTGCATCCCACTTTGACTTCTGAATACCGAATTCCTCGCGTAAATCTGAAAGTTCTTTTCTAAGTGCCTCAAGACGTTCCTTGCTAAGATTATCTGTTTCCTTCTTTAATGCTGCTTCTTCAATCTCAAGCTGCATGATCTTACGCTGCATTTCATCAAGCTCAGCTGGCATAGAATCCAGTTCTGTCTTAATCATCGCACATGCTTCATCTACAAGATCAATAGCCTTATCTGGAAGAAATCTATCTGTTATATATCTGTCTGATAGAACTGCTGCACTTACTAATGCACCATCTGTTATCTTAACACCATGGAACACCTCATATCTGTCTTTAAGACCTCTTAAAATAGATATTGTATCTTCGACAGTAGGCTCATCTACCATAACTGGCTGGAAACGACGCTCAAGTGCCGGATCCTTTTCAATATACTGTCTATGTTCATCAAGTGTTGTTGCACCTATACAATGAAGCTCACCTCTTGCAAGCATTGGCTTAAGCATATTACCTGCATCCATAGCACCTTCTGTTTTACCAGCACCTACTATAGTGTGAATTTCATCTATGAAAAGAATAATCTGACCTTCTGACTTCTTAACCTCATCAAGAACAGCCTTAAGTCTTTCCTCGAATTCACCTCTGTACTTTGCACCAGCAACAAGTGCTCCCATATCAAGTGCAAAAAGCTTCTTATCCTTTAAGCTTTCTGGCACATCGCCTTTTACAATACGTTGTGCAAGTCCCTCAACAACTGCTGTCTTACCAACACCAGGCTCACCTATAAGAACCGGATTGTTCTTTGTTTTACGTGAAAGAATCCTTACAACATTTCTTATCTCCTGATCTCTGCCTATAACAGGATCCATCTTGCCATCTGCAGCTCTTTGTACAAGATCTGTGGCATATTTACTAAGGGTATCATAAGTAGCTTCCGGATTATCAGAATTAACTGTCTGATTACCCCTTACTGTCGCAAGCACAGAAAGAAAACTCTCCCTGTTTATACCGTATGTCTTAAAAAGCTGCTTTATGGCTCTGTTAGGAGATGCTATAAGCGCAAGCATAAGATGTTCTACTGATACATAAGAATCCCCCATACGCTTTGCTTCTTCCTCAGCATTAATAAGCACTTTATTAAGATCATTACTTATATACAGCTTTACATCACCAGATACTTTATTCTTCTGGTTAAGCAGCTGTTCTATATTCTTTAAAAAGACATCCTTATCAATATTCATCTTTTCTATAAGACTTGCAATAAGGCTGTCATCTATAGTCATCAGGCTATACAGGAAATGTTCCTGGTCAATCTCCTGATTTCCATAATCATATGCTATTTTTTCACAATTGTTAATCGCTTCGACTGACTTCTGTGTAAACTTTTGAATATTCATACAACTCACCTCTTTCATTACCCGTGAATTAATAGTTCAATAGAAAATGCTTTATTCACTTTCTGATAATTGTTATATCATCCATTGTTAGCCAAGTCAAGAGGTGAGTGCTAATAAAATTATTAAGAAATTATAAACCCAGAGTTTATGCGGTGTTGCGGGGTGTGTATTGGATTGAGAAATGGGATTTAGTGGTTTTGGCACCAATTTGATACCATTTTTTAATAATTTGCTACATTATCTATGCTTACTTTTTTCTTCTTTTCTATAACAGTGCATAAAAGTTAAGCAATTATTGTAAAGTATCTGATTTTGATAGCTCTATATATGATGTTAGTTCTTTAAACAATGACATTGATGAAGTAATAAGAAATGTATGTCATCTTAAAGATGATGAAATAATAGAATAAACAAGAAATAAGCTATGTTAATAAACCCAAAAAGGGATGAATTACGAATTAGAAGTATGTAAAAATATAAAAGATTTAGGATATTCAGCTGTAAAGCATTCTGTACAATACTGCGGTAATAACATAAATCTGACAATACGTATTTAATCGGTATGGATGATATACATATAGAAGATTGGGTTAAATTATATGATGAATATTATAAGAACTTATATAAAATTAATTACAGATTACAAAATTTTATACGAAAGAAGACAGGCTTTATTGTCTGTCTTTTTTTGAACCAAGAACAAATATTTGTTATTATTCTGTGTAGATACATATGAAAAGATGCCGAACCATCCGTAAATGTGTTACCTGTTTAAAAAAGGCAAATGAAGTATTATATATTATTATATAT
>ERZ779892.2837-NODE-2837-length-12973-cov-3.262657_pt1 | contig 12973 bp, 8 predicted proteins | sample MGYA00511552_ERZ779892 | MGnify/ENA primary metagenome ERZ779892 (study PRJEB29588, sample SAMEA2154561) | human gut metagenome | biome: human gut; feature: human-associated habitat; material: faeces | place: Denmark | collected 2008/2010 ... | reverse complement strand
TCCCGGAGCCATGGGTGCACCTGCTGCTATGCGTTCCACTTTCCATGCACGGATACTGTTGAACCAACGGTCGTTCCACTGGCGGGCGTCAACGTCGAATGATACGGTCAGTTCTTCGCCCATCTGAATGTTGAACTGTTCGATTTTGTCGGCGCCAAATACGTCGAAACACATTTTGCGCGGATATTGGTCATGGTTTTCGATTACGAACTCTTGTGATTTCCACTCGTTGCCGCTAGTCTTTGAAACTCCACCTCTCGGAGGGAGGATAGCGATGATTTTTCCTGTAAATTCCATTGCGATAATTTTAAATTCTGCGGCGAAGTTACAATTTTTTAGTAATATCCCTCGCACAATACCTGTTTTTTTCTTTTGTTTTATTGGGCAGCCCAAATCTTTTTTCGTAACTTTGTGCGATAGAACATTTAAAACTTAAATACACGAAAATATATGAAATTTATCGTTTCAAGTACTGCTCTTTCCAGCCATTTACAGGCCATCAGCCGTGTGATTAATTCAAAAAATGCGCTGCCAATTCTCGATTGTTTCCTCTTCGAATTGGAAGACGGAACATTGTCTGTGACTGTATCCGACAGTGAAACAACGATGGTGACTACCGTAGAAGTGAATGAAAGCGATACAAACGGGCGTTTTGCCGTAGTAGCGAAAACATTGCTTGACGCACTGAAAGAAATTCCGGAACAACCACTCACATTCGAAATCAATCCGGATAATTATGAAATAACAGTGCAGTACCAGAACGGAAAATACAGCCTGATGGGGCAGAATGCGGATGAATTCCCGCAATCGGCTACACTGGGTGATAATGCTGTCCGCGTAGAAATGGAAGCAAACGTACTTTTGGGAGGTATCAACCGTTCGGTGTTTGCTACTGCCGATGACGAACTTCGTCCGGTGATGAACGGTATTTATTTCGATATTACCACAGAAGACATCACAATGGTTGCTTCAGACGGTCATAAGCTAGTACGTTGCAAGACATTGGCAGCCAAAGGTAACGAGCGTGCAGCCTTTATCCTTCCGAAGAAACCGGCTACCTTGCTTAAGAATCTTTTGCCGAAAGAACAAGGCACAGTGACGATCGAATTCGATGAACGCAATGCTGTATTCATGCTCGAAAGCTACCGGATGGTTTGCCGCCTGATTGAAGGACGTTACCCGAACTACAACTCGGTAATTCCGCAGAACAACCCGCACAAAGTGACCGTAGACCGTCAACAGTTGGTAGGAGCTTTGCGTCGTGTGTCTATTTTCTCGTCGCAGGCAAGCAGTTTGATTAAACTCCGTATGCAGGAAAACCAGATTGTCATTTCCGCACAGGACATCGACTTCTCCACCTCTGCCGAAGAAACACAGGTGTGCCAATATGCGGGAGCTGCCATGAGTATCGGATTCAAATCTACGTTCCTGATCGACATCCTGAACAACATTTCCGCAGACGAAGTTATTATCGAATTGGCCGACCCCTCACGAGCCGGAGTAATCATTCCCGTAGAGCAGGAAGAGAACGAAGACTTGCTGATGTTGCTGATGCCGATGATGTTGAATGATTAATTATTCACCACAGAGGGCACAGAGGACACGGAGGAAAATTTTGAATATTTATTAAACAACCCTCCGTGTCCTCTGTGTCCTCTGTGGTGAAACGAAAAAATAACCAGAAATGAAATTAAATTTGAAAAATCCCATCGTCTTTTTCGATCTTGAGACGACCGGAACCAATATCAACACAGACCGTATTGTTGAAATCTGTTATTTGAAAGTTTATCCGAACGGGAATGAGGAATCCAAGACTTTGCGTATCAATCCGGAGATGCATATTCCCGAAGCCTCTTCCGCCGTGCATGGCATTTACGATGCGGACGTAGCGGATTGCCCTACTTTCAAGGAAGTGGCAAAGAACATTGCCCGTGACATTGAAGGATGCGATTTGGCAGGATTCAACTCCAACCGTTTCGACATTCCTGTGCTGGCGGAAGAATTTCTGCGTGCGGGAGTGGATATCGACATGACGAAGCGCAAATTTGTGGACGTGCAGGTGATTTTCCACAAAATGGAGCAACGCACCCTTTCGGCAGCCTACAAATTCTACTGCGAAAAGAATCTGGAGGATGCGCATACGGCGGAGGCGGACACACGTGCCACTTATGAGGTGCTGAAAGCGCAGCTCGACCGCTATGACGAGTTGCAGAACGATATTGCGTTTTTGGCGGACTACTCCAGCTATTCCAAAAATGTAGACTTTGCCGGTCGCATGGTCTATGATGATAATGGAGTGGAAGTGTTCAACTTCGGAAAGTACAAAGGAATGTCTGTAGCTGAGGTCTTGAAGAAAGATCCCGGATATTACAGTTGGATTTTGAACAGTGATTTCACGCTGAATACGAAAGCGGTATTGACAAAAATCCGTCTGCGTGAAATGAGCAATCTGATAACGAAATAATGCTAAAAGGAAAAAAGATAATTCTTGGAATTACCGGCAGTATTGCCGCGTACAAGGCTTGCTACATCATTCGTGGCCTTATCAGGCAGGGAGCGGAAGTACAGGTCGTGATTACTCCGGCGGGAAAAGAATTTATTACTCCCATCACTCTTTCGGCGTTGACCAGCAAGCCGGTCATCAGCGAGTTCTTTGCACAGCGCGACGGAACGTGGAACAGCCACGTAGACTTGGGGCTGTGGGCGGATGCCATGTTGATTGCTCCCGCCACCGCCTCTACCATCGGCAAGATGGCAAACGGGATAGCCGACAATATGCTGATTACAACCTATCTTTCGGCCAAAGCTCCGGTGTTTGTCGCTCCGGCAATGGATCTCGATATGTATGCGCATCCTTCTACCCAGAAGAATCTGGATATTCTCCGTTCGTTCGGCAATCATATCATCGAGCCGGGCACGGGAGAGCTTGCCAGCCACTTGGTGGGGAAGGGAAGGATGGAAGAACCGGAAAATATCATCCGGGTATTGGACGAGTTTTTTGCCGCAAACGGTGAGTTGAAAGGAAAGAAGGTCATGATTACAGCCGGACCGACGTACGAGAAGATTGATCCCGTCCGTTTCATCGGCAACTATTCTTCCGGAAAGATGGGATTTGCTTTGGCGGAAGAATGCGCCCGTCGTGGTGCGGAGGTGACGTTGATTGCGGGTCCTGTGCAACTGGAAACGCGGCACTCCCGTATTCGCCGGATCGATGTGGAATCGGCGGAGGAAATGTATGCGGCTTCGCAAGCGTGTTTCTTCGATTCCGACGCAGCCATACTGTGTGCCGCAGTAGCTGATTTCCGTCCGGAAATGGTGGCCGACAAGAAGATCAAGCGCGAGAAAGAAGAAGAGCTGACGCTGCATCTTCGGGCAACCAAAGATATTGCCGCCAGTCTGGGGGCTGTCAAAAGAAAAGACCAGTTGTTGGTAGGCTTTGCCCTCGAAACGAACAACGAGCAGCAGAATGCCGAAGGAAAACTCGAACGGAAGAATTTCGATTTTATCGTGCTCAACTCTCTGAACGACGCGGGAGCCGGTTTCCGTCATGATACCAACAAAATCAGTATCATCGACCGGAAAGGCCGTACCGACTATCCGCTCAAGTCGAAGACAGAAGTGGCACGGGATATCATCGACCGCCTGTCTGATGAATTAAAACACTTAACTCTCAACTCTTAACTCTCAACTTATTCAAATGTTACGTTCACTATACATTCAGAATTACGCATTGATAGAGAAACTGGATATTAGTTTCGACACCGGCTTTTCCGTTATTACAGGTGAGACGGGAGCCGGGAAATCAATTATTCTGGGAGCCATCGGGCTGCTGCTCGGACAGCGTGCCGATGTAAAGTCAATTCGTCGCGGAGCTTCTAAATGTATCATAGAAGCTCGTTTTGATATATCGGCTTATGGGATGCGCCCGTTTTTTGAAGACAATGAGCTGGAATATGATGAAGAGTGCATTTTGCGTCGTGAAGTGCAGGCGTCCGGTAAGAGTCGGGCGTTTATCAATGATACGCCTGCTTCGTTGGCGCAGGTGAAGGAGTTGGGAGAGCGGTTGATTGACGTGCACTCACAGCATCAGAACCTGTTGCTCAACAAGGAAGGCTTTCAGTTGAATGTGCTTGATATTCTGGCGCATAACGACACTGCGTTGGAAAAATACCACACCTGTTATGCCGGATGGAAGCAGACGGAACGCGAATTGGCGGACTTAGTCTCGCTTGCCGAGAAAAGCCGTTCGGACGAAGATTACATCCGTTTCCAATTGGAGCAACTCGAAGAAGCCCGTCTTGTGGAAGGAGAGCAGGAGGAGTTGGAACAGGAAGCTGAAATACTGAGTCATGCGGAGGAAATCAAGGCAGGGCTTTACCGGGTGGAGCAGGTGTTCGCCTCAGACGAAGGCGGACTGCTTTCTTATCTGAAGGACAATCTGAACACGCTGAACAATCTGCAAAAAGTCTACCAGCCTGCCAAAGAACTGGCGGAACGTATGGAGAGCGCTTATATCGAACTGAAAGATATCGCGCATGAAATCTCTTCGCAGGGTGAATCGGTGGAGTTCAACCCGGCACGGCTGGAGGAAGTGAACGAGCGTCTGAACTTGATTTATTCCTTGCAGCAGAAACATCGGGTACAGACGCTTGATGAGTTGCTGGCTTTGACGGAAGAATACCGTGTCAAACTGTCCGACATCACTTCATACGATGAACGGATTGCCGAATGGACCGCCCGCAAGGAGGAACAGTTCAAACAGGTGAAGCAGCAGGCTGCCTTGCTGACCAAAGCCCGCGTCAAGGCTGCCCTTGAGGTGGAAAAGCAGTTGGCCACCCGCCTGATTCCGTTGGGAATGCCGAATGTCCGTTTCCTGGTGGAGATGGGATTGAAGAAAGAACCCGGATTGCAGGGAGAAGATACGGTCAGCTTCTTGTTTTCCGCCAACAAGAACGGTACATTGCAGAATATTTCTTCTGTGGCTTCGGGGGGGGAGATAGCTCGTGTCATGCTTTCCATCAAAGCCATGATTGCGGGAGCCGTGAAGTTGCCGACGATCGTGTTTGACGAGATAGATACCGGAGTTTCCGGTGAGATAGCCGACCGCATGGCGGATATGATGCAGGAGATGGGCGAGCAGAACCGTCAGGTGATCAGCATTACCCACCTGCCGCAGATTGCCGCTCGTGGACGGGCGCATTATAAGGTGTACAAAAAAGATAGCGATACGGAAACCAACAGCCATATCCGCCGTCTTACTGATGAGGAGCGGGTGGAGGAGATAGCCCATATGTTGAGTGGCGCCACTTTGACCGAAGCCGCGCTCAGCAACGCTAAGGCGCTGTTGAACAGCTATTAGCGGTGGGGCATTGCCGTTACGGTAATGTATAAATAGTAATTCGTAAATATAGTACAATAGTAAATAAATAAGATGCTTGACAAAAGTGAAATGATTTTCGGCGTTCGTGCCGTGATAGAGGCCATTCAGGCTGGAAAAGAAATAGATAAAATCCTCGTGAAGAAAGATATTCAGAGTGATCTTTCCAAAGAGCTTTTTGCAGCTTTGAAAGGTACGCTGATACCCGTTCAGCGTGTTCCGGTGGAGCGTATCAACCGTATCAACCGGAAGAATCATCAGGGTGTGATCGCTTTCATTTCTTCCGTGACTTATCAGAAGACGGAGGATCTTGTTCCTTTCCTGTTTGAGCAAGGCAAGAATCCGTTTTTTGTAATGTTGGACGGAGTGACTGATGTCCGCAATTTCGGCGCGATTGCCCGTACTTGCGAATGTGCTGCCGTAGATGCGGTGATTATTCCCGCGCGTGGCAGCGCGTCGGTAAATGCCGATGCGGTGAAAACATCGGCGGGAGCGTTGCATACGCTTCCCGTATGTCGTGAACAGAGCTTGCGCTCGACGCTTCAGTATCTGAAAGACAGTGGCTTCCGTATTGTGGCGGCTACCGAAAAGGGAGATTACGATTATACGAAAGCTGATTATACGGGACCGTTGTGTATCATTATGGGAGCGGAGGATACAGGGGTGTCATACGATAACCTGGCGCTCTGCGACGAATGGGTGAAGATACCGATGCTGGGCACTATCGAGTCATTGAATGTCTCCGTAGCTGCGGGTATCTTGATTTACGAGGCGGTGAAACAAAGAAACAATGAGTAATATTATGAAGAAGATTTTAATTCTACCTTTGGCGCTTTTCTTTCTGGTGCAGGGAAGCATGGCGCAGACCCCTAAATGGGTAGAGAAGGCGAAACGTGCGGTCTTCTCGGTCGTGACCTACGATAAGAATGATAAAATGCTGAATACCGGTAACGGATTTTTTGTCTCCGAAGACGGACTGGCATTATCCGATTTTTCTCTTTTCAAGGGAGCGGAGCGTGCGGTGGTCGTGACGGCGGACGGTAAGCAAATGCCGGTCAGCCGGATATTGGGAGCGAATGATATGTATGATGTCATAAAGTTCCGTGTAGGAATTACTGAAAAGAAAGTGCCTGCGCTGGTGGTGGCGACTGCTGCTCCGGCAGTGGGAAGTGATGCGTGGATGCTTCCTTATTCCACGCAGAAGAGTATCGCCTGCGTTTCAGGCAAGGTGAAGGAGGTATCCAAAGTGGCGGGAGAGCACCATTATTATACATTGAGTATGCGGATGAAAGACAAGATGGTGAGCTGTCCGGTGATGAACGAGGAAGGACAGGTGTTCGGCATTGCGCAGAAGTCATCGGGGCTGGACACGATAACCACTTGTTATGCGGCAGGGGCGGCTTTTGCGATGGCGCAGAAGATCAATGCCCTTTCTCTGGGGGATGCAACGTTGAGAAGCATTGGTATCCGGAAGGGATTGCCCGAAACGGAAGACCAGGCATTGGTCTATTTGTTTATGGCTTCCTCTCAGATGTCGGGAGACGACTATGGAGAACTCTTGGATGATTTTATCGCTCAGTTCCCGAACAACGCGGACGGGTATCTCCGCCGTGCGAATTACTATATAGCCAAAGGCAAGGATGACCAGTCTTGGTATGATAAAGCCGTTGACGACTTTAACCGCGCGTTGAAGGTGGCTCAGAAGAAAGACGATGCATATTATAATATAGGTAAGATGATGTATTCTTACCAACTGTCCAAGCCGGAAAAGACGTATAAGGATTGGACGTATGATACCGCTTTGGAGAATGTCCGTCAGGCGATAGCTATTGATCCGTTGCCTGTTTACATTCAGATGGAAGGCGATATCCTGTTTGCCAAGCAAGACTATGCAGGCGCTTTGGCTGCTTATGAGAAAGTGAACGCCAGCAATATTGCTTCTCCTGCTACCTTCTTTAGTGCCGCTAAAACCAAGGAATTGCTGAAAGCGGATCCGAAAGAAGTTATTGTATTAATGGATAGTTGTATCGCCCGTTGTCCGCAACCGGTTACTTCCGCGTTTGCTCCTTATCTTCTGGAACGTGCACAGATGAATCTGAATGCCAATCAGGCGCGTAATGCGATGCTCGATTACGATGCTTATTTTAAAGCAGTCAACGGACAGGTGAATGATATGTTCTATTATTATCGAGAACAAGCTGCCCTGAAAGCACGCCAGTATCAACGTGCATTGGATGATATTGCCAAGGCGATCGAACTGAATCCGAAAGACCTGACTTATAAGGCAGAGCAAGCAGTGGTAAACCTGCGTGTGGGACGGTATGAAGAGGCTGTTCAAATATTGAATAATATATTGAAAGAAGATCCGAAATATGCTGAGGCCTATCGTCTGCTCGGACTTTGTCAGATACAGTTGAAGAAAACGGATGAAGCTTGCGGCAATTTCAATAAAGCAAAAGAACTGGGTGATCCGAATACGGATGATCTGATAAAGAAATATTGCAAGTAAAGATTGCTTTTTTCGAAGATATAAAAATGAACCCCTGCCAGCTTTCTCAGTTGGCAGGGGTTCTTCGTTTTTGGGGACATTTCTTTAAAACTCTCTCTCTTTTCTGTTTTTCCCCACACTTGTTAAGTTCAGGTTATAGGTCGTAATGATATATAGGTTTGATCATTCTACGTTTGCTTTTTATATAATAAATGCAGGGGATTGGGAAATACTGCATCGTATTAATTATTTTTTAGGTAAAAAATCTTTTTCTTATATTTGTGCTATATAAAAATTGATAGTCAAATGAAAAAACCTTTGTTGTTATTATTGTGCCTGTTTACTGTAATAGGCTATGCCAAAGACCCGCACATTAAGGCTGTTTATGCCTTAATAGAGCGAGTCACACCCGGATATGGGAAACAGATCAAACTGCAATTGATCGACCCCGCCAATGGAGAGGATGTGTATGAAATCTCATCAGAAAAAGGGAAAGTCCTTTTGAAAGGGAATAATGCCATAGCCCTGTCCACTGCATTTAACCAATATCTGAAATATACGTGTAACGCGCATGTTTCATGGTTGGGTAATCAATTAAACTTACCTGAAAATCTTCCGCTTCCCCAAAAGACTATCCGTAATACGATCAATGGTAAATACAGGGTATACATGAATTATTGTACGGTCAGCTATACTGCTGCCTATTGGGATTGGGAACGTTGGCAACGCGAAATAGATTTCATGGCTATGAATTCTATCAATATGCCTTTGGCAACAGTAGGATTGGAAGCTGTATGGTATAACACGTTATTGAAACATCGGTTTACAGATGAAGAAGCACGCCGTTTTTTAGCCGGTCCGGGCCATGCTGCCTGGCAATGGATGCAAAATCTGCAAAGTTATGGAGGTCCGCTGCCTAAATCTTGGATCGATAAACATATTATCTAAAAAGATAATAGACCGTGAAAGGGAATTAGGTATGACACCGATCCAACAAGGATTCTCCGGTTATGTTCCTCGTGAATTGAAAGATAAATATCCTGAAGCTAAAATTCGCCTGCAACCCGGTTGGTGCGGATTTAAAGGAGCAGGACAGCTTGATCCTACCGATGCGTTGTTTGCAGCATTAGGCCGTGATTTTTTAGAGGAAGAAAAGAAACTTTATGGCACGTATGGAATATACGCAGCAGATCCGTTCCACGAGAGTGCACCTCCTGTCAATACTCCGGAGTATTTAAGCGCAGTAGGGCATGCCATATATAAATTAATCAAAGATTTCGACCCGAAAGCTAAATGGGCTATGCAGGCATGGAGTTTGCGGGAACCGATTGTAAAGGCTGTTCCTCAGAATGACCTGATTATTCTGGACTTAAATGGAGAAAAGATAAGGGGCCGCAAAGGCTTTTGGGGATACCCGGCTGTGGAAGGAAATTTGCATAACTTCGGCGGGCGTATTAATATGCATGGAGATTTGCGTTTGCTGGCCTCCAACCAATATATGACGGCTTTAAAACAGTATCCCAATGTTTGTGGCTCCGGTTTGTTTATGGAAGAACAGAATCCTGTATATTATGATTTGGCATTTGAGATGCCTTTGCATAAAGGGGAAGTAGCCATTGAGGAATGGCTTAAGCAATATGCCAACCGACGTTATGGGGCTGTCTCTCCCTCGGCTCAGCAAGCTATGATTTGTTTATTGGAGGGACCTTATCGTCCCGGTACAAATGGTACCGAACGAAGTTCTATCATTGCTGCACGTCCTGCTCTTAATGTAAAAAAATCAGGGCCTAATGCGGGATTGGGAATTCCATATTCTCCTTTATTGGTCATTCAGGCCGAAGGTTTGTTACTCAAAGATGCCGATAAACTGAAGAATTCTGAACCTTATCGTTTTGATGTGATAGATGTCCAAAGGCAAATGATGACCAATATGGGACAAGTTATCCATAAAAGAGCTGCCGAAGCTTTCCTGAATAGAGACAAAGAGGCTTTCGCTTTGCATAGCAAACGCTTCTTGCAAATGCTGGAAGATGTGGACGAGCTGCTTCGTACACGTCCTGAATTTAATTTTGACCGTTGGCTGACATCTGCACGAAGTTGGGGGGATACGGAAGAAGAAAAGAACCTGTTAGAATATGATGCCACTTCCTTAGTCACTATTTGGGGGGCAGACGGAGATCCTTCTATTTTTGATTACTCATGGAGAGAATGGACGGGACTTATTAAAGGGTATTATTTGCCGCGTTGGACGAAGTTTTATGCCATGCTTCAGGAACATCTCGATAATGGAACAACCTATTCGGAGGAGGGATTACGTCAGACGCATGGACGAGAGGCTTTCCGTGCCAATGATTTTTATAGTAAACTGGGGGATTGGGAGTTGCAATTTGTATCTACCCCCAATAAGGCACGTACTCCAATTGTACAAGGGGATGAAATAGAAATTGCCGGTCGGATGTATAAGAAATATACTGCTTTGGCCAAAGAATACTACCAGGACTTCAAAGCGGATGCAATCAAAGACGGTAAAACGTATGAGAATCTAGGGGAATAATTTCTATATACCCACACATAAAGAGAGAGGATAAATCATTTACTTAATAATGTTTATCCTCTCTTTGTTTATGATATTATAACTGAATAAGGCAGGGGTTATTGAGATTACAATTTGCATATTTTCTGGAAGAATATCTGATTTTCATGTAAAACAGTAAGTATTCCATAAATAGTATGTTCCTCTGCACAAGTTAAGCTAGTATCATTAAAATATTCTACTGATGGCGGAATATAATATGTTTTATGTGAAGCCCCACCCAAACGGTCTCTTAAATCCAGTGCATAACTGTTTATATATTTTGTTCCATCAGTAATTTTTACTACACTTAATCCAGGACAAAAAGCAAATGTATAGCTCTGCAGATTTTCAATCCCAGCCGGAATTATAAGTGTTCCTTTTAAACCACTAAAATCAAATGCACCACTTCCTATATAGCGAAGACTCTCCGGAAGCTCAACAGTATTTAATGCAGCCGTATGATCAAAAGCACCATTTCCTATATAACGAAGCCCTTCCGGAAAATTTATCTTACCAAGTTTTCCACAATATGCAAATGAACTTTTTGCAATTACTTTTATACTGTCAGGCAGCTTAACCTCCGTCAGATTAGCACATGACCAAAACATCGAGTCACCTATACTTGATATCTTTGTCTTAGAAAGGTCTATCATCTGCAGACTGCTGCAGCCATGAAATGCCCAGTCACCTATCTCTTTAATACTGTTTGGCATATTTATAACAGCAAGATTAGAGCACTCAGCAAAACATGAATGTGGCAGTTTTTGTACTGAATCGGGCAGTATAATCTGTTCTATCGTTTTATTTCCCGAAAAAGCATAGCCATCTATCTCCTTAACCCCATCAGGCACTTTTATTACTGCCGCCGTGCCGTCAATCCCTTTTAACACACCGTCAGCCGTAATGTCAAATGTCACTTTTGCATCGGCGTGTATCGTTGATATGCCCTGTGATACCATATATAAAAGCACCACCGCAAAAGCCATCGCAAAATATCTGCCGACAGCAGCCACCTTTCTGTATTTTTTTTGTTTTTTCATCTTTTTTGTCTCCTTTCTGTGTTGGTATTTTTTAGGTAATTGCGAAACTATCATAATCTGCGATTAAATTGTGCAAATATAATTAGTTTCGCAATCACCTATTGGTATTATTTCTTAAAATTTGATATGAAATTATAAAAATATTCTTAACAAGCATATTTTATGCCAGTTAAGAATATTTGTCAACTTTTTCCACAAAAAAAAGAGTCGCTTGTGACTCTTTCACGCCTGAGCAGAATTCGTAGCATTTATTTCTTTTCCGCAAAATGCACATCCTCACGGAGTGTTTTTTATGTTAATAAAAAGGACACTTCCACATACTATGCTCAAATACTACCGTATCAGACCAAAAGTATATGGAAGTGTCTTATTTTTCTTTTTACGGCTGAACTGTTACCGTCCGTCTATCAGCACTTCTTTACCTTTAAACGCAAAACCATAGTGATGAATGTTTTCTTCTTTTACTCCTCTTTTTATAAGCTCTGCATCATAATTCTTTTCTTCTATCTGCTCTAATGCCGATGCAACTGTTTCTTCAAGTGTGTTTTCTTTTCTTGGATTTATTACTTTAAATTCTATTACGATGCCCGGATATTTTTCATTTGTTTTATCTATCGGTTCAAGCATTATATCGTATCGTCCGTAACCGCTCTCACGGTTTGAGGTTATGATATAGTTTTCTGTCTGGTCGACCATAAGACCGAGTACAAAGCCGTGGTAGAAACGCTCAGGTTCTTCATCGGATGGACTATTTCCAGTGTCAAAGTAACTGATGATTTTCTTCAAAGTCACCTTATTTATATAAGCATTCATACTTTCTATATCACCGCTTATGAGTGCTCTTATAAACTCATTCGTTTCCATCTTTGCAGGACTGAACCATCTGAGTATCATTTTTCTGAACATAAACAATATCTCTCGGTTTGTTAATGCAAGCTCATATTTACATTCATTTTCACGCATTGCATCCAAAGGCTCCGTTGACTCTACTTTTAGATAGCCGCTTGCAAGCATCAGACTCCACACAGCATCTTCTGAATAATCAAGTTCAGAGAATACTATCTGCTCATCTACAATAACATTTATTTTTTCACCTTTGATAAGTGTCTCTAACATTATTTTTATATATGAACTTCCTTTTTGAACAAGGTTGTTTATAAGTCCATTTGAACTCGACTCTGCCCAGTAAGCTTTATATTTCTTTTCGTCAAGAAAGTTGATTATCGACCACGGATTATATATATCCCTGCTTTCACCAAATATAAATCCGTCATACCATAATTTTACTTTTTCTTTTTCGCTTGAAAGTCCCTGTTCTTCAAGTGCCGCAAAAACTTCATCTTCCGTAAAACCAAAGCATTTTGAATATTCGTTGCTTGTTACCGTGATAACTTTTAAATTATTGAGGTCGCTAAAAATACTTTCTTTCGATACTCTCGTTATACCTGTCATTATTGCTCGCTCTAAATATGGATTTGTCTTAAAAGTAGAAT
>ERZ779892.2822-NODE-2822-length-13030-cov-18.311214_pt1 | contig 13030 bp, 9 predicted proteins | sample MGYA00511552_ERZ779892 | MGnify/ENA primary metagenome ERZ779892 (study PRJEB29588, sample SAMEA2154561) | human gut metagenome | biome: human gut; feature: human-associated habitat; material: faeces | place: Denmark | collected 2008/2010 ... | reverse complement strand
TGTTGCCCTCGGTGGTGTCGAAGTGGCCGTTGGAGGGGATGGTGAAGACCTTGCCGGGATGACGCTGGGCCAGGATCTTCTTCACGATCTCCATCAGGACGGACTCAGCGGCACGGCCCTGCTGAATGATGAAGGCATTGGGGCGCTCCATCTGAGCAGCGCCGCCGTTGAACAGGCCGCCCTCGTACTCGCAGAGATAGACCTCGTCCATCATCTTCTCGATGTCACGACAATCGGTGCGGACCAGGTCGATGACCTTCTTCCAGTTCTTCTCGCCGCCGCGCTCGAAAATGTCGCGGAAGGTATCCAGCAGCACATAGTAGCCGGTGTTGCGGCCGTAGGCCTCGTCACCCAGGAACAGGGTCGCCCACTGCTGGTTGGTCATAGCGGTGGTACCGGAGTCAGACAGCATATCCACAGTCAGCATGCCGGAGGGGAACGCAAACTCATTCCAGTGCGTAGCATTCAGAGCGCGCTCGCGCTGTTCAACGGTAGCCTGAGGAAGATCGCGCACCACATATGCGCAGTGCTGAGGCATCGTCACGTTCAGGGGATAGTGCTTCGCATTCTTGTCCATTTTGTTTACCTCCATAATTTGGCGTTTTTCGCCTGTTTTTTTGGAGATACCCCGGTCGTCGAAGAGCGGGCTTCCCATTTCCCGCTCTGCGCCTGGCGGACAGTATCCGATACAAAAGAATCGTGGAGCGGCTCGTTTCAGGCTGCCTGAATAGAACGCCAAGCAGGGATCCTGTCTCCGCCCCTTTCCTGTTGTGCGATTATTTTATCATGTTTTTTAAGGGTCGTCAACTTTTATTGCGATTTTTTTGCATATCTTCAATATTTTTTACGCTGTTTAGCTGTTTAAATTTATATATTTTGCACGTTTCCTCGATGGACGGATAATAATTTTTTCTCATTATTTTTTACTTTGACAATATGACTTTCTCATATATAATATTTTCATAGCCTGAAAATATGCAAAATGAAACGAGGGAATCTTATGACGTCCTCTTCCAACCTGATTCTTCAGCATTACATCAAGCTAACCGAATTTTTGGGGAAAGCGCTGGGTCCCGACTATGAAGTGGCCCTCCACGATCTGACCCGGAAGGACCGTTCCATCATCGCCATCGCCAATAATTATATCAGCGGCCGGGAGGTCGGCGCGCCTCTGACCAATATGGCCCTGAGTAGTCTCCGGGACAAGAGCTATGAGCATACGGACTATCATCTCCACTATTACAGCATCAACGTCAACGGTAAGGACCTCCGATCCAGCACCTTTTTCATCAAGGGCAGCGGCAAACTCATCGGCCTGCTGTGCATCAACTTTGACGACAGCCGCTATCGGGCCATCAGCGACCATATCCTGAAGCTGTGCCACCCGGACCTGTTCGTAACCGATGTGCTGGCACAGCCGCTGCCGGAGAGTGAAGATGACATGTCCGCCCGATCCTCCCCGGAAAAATTCCGCAACTCCGCAGATGCGGTGGCTTTGGACGCCATCAACCGGGAGTTGGAACGGATGGGGGTCACGCCCGGCCACCTCACCCACAGCGAGCGGCTTCAGGTCATCACTTCTCTGGAATCCGCCGGCATTTTTCTGCTGAAGGGCGCCATTAAAAGCGCCGCGGCCGCCCTCGGCTGTTCCACCGCCAGCATTTACCGCTACCTCTCCCAGATCACCCCCTCTGACTAAGCCCGAAAGCACTGAAAAGGCCGAAGTGTACCCCTTAATTTATATGTGTATCAAAATCACCTCCGCCGAAAACGATGGAGGTGATTTGATTCTTTATGTTCCGCTCTCGCCGTAGTTGCTCAGCACGCGGGCAGAGGGATCGTTGACGTCGCAGCCCTTCCAGCTCTTATTTGGCATCCAGAAGTCCTTCACCATAGGAGCCTGACCGGGATAGTACTTCTCGAAGATCTCCCGGTACAGCAGGGATTCCTTGGTGAACGGCTGGGCAAAATCGTATTTCTTCCGCTTTTCCTCAAACTCGGCGTCGGTGTACTTGGTCTCGGCGTACTCCTTCAGGTCGTCCACCATGGAGTGGCCCACGGCGTCGGAGAAGGCGGCCTTCTGGCGCCAGAGGATGTCGTCAGGCAGCAGGTGGTCCTTTTCAAAGGCGTGGCGCAGAAGGTACTTGCCCATGTCGTAGGTGTTGACCTTCATGGCCGGGTCGATGCTCATGACATACTTCACGAAATCCAGATCACCGAAGGGCACCCGAGCCTCCAGAGAGTTGGCGGAGATGCAGCGGTCCGCCCGGAGCACATCGTACATATACAGCTCATCCACCCGCTTCTTCGCCTCCTGCTGGAAGGCTTCGGGGGAAGGGGCGAAGTCGGTGTACTTGTAGCCGAAGAGCTCGTCACTGATCTCGCCGGTCAGCAGCACCCGGATGTCGGTCTGCTCGTGGATGGCCTTGCAGCAGAGGTACATACCCATGCTGGCCCGGATGGTGGTGATGTCATAGGTCCCCAGCAGGGAGATCACCTCCTCCAGCGTATCCAGCACCTGCTGGCGGGTCATATATACCTCGGTGTGATCCGCGCCGATGTAATCCGCCACTTCTCTGGCGTATTTCAGATCAATGGCATCCTTGTCCATTCCGATGGCGAAAGTACGGATCTTCTTCCCCAGCACCAGGGCGCTGATGGCGCACACCAGAGAGGAATCCAGTCCGCCGGAGAGCAGGAAGCCCAAAGGGGCGTCGGCGTCCAACCGCTTATCCACACCGGCGATCAGCTTGTTGCGGATGGTACGGCAGACAGTCTCCAGATCGTCATGGCAATACTCCGTAACGGTGGTCAGGTCGGCGTAGCGGACAAACTTGCCGTCTGCGTAATAATGCCCCGGCGGGAAGGGACAGACCTCCTTGCAGAGGCCGATAAGGTTCTTGGCCTCGCTGGCGAACACGATGCCACCGTCATCCAGATAGCCGTAGAACAGCGGCCGGATGCCGATGGGGTCCCGGGCGGCGATGAGGGAATCCGTCTTGTGGTCATAGATGATCATGGCAAACTCCGCGTCCAGCTTGGCAAACATAGAAAGGCCGTATTCCCGGTACAACGGCAGAATGATCTCGCAGTCGCTGCCGCTCTTGAATTCGTAGCCCTTCTCCGTCAGCTGCCGCTTCAGGGGACGGAAGCCGTACAACTCCCCGTTGCACACCACCATATCGCCGTCCAGCTCAAAGGGCTGCATGCCGGCCTCGGTCAGGCCCATGATGGCCAGCCGGTGGAAACACAGCCAGCCAGAGCCGGTGTCCATGATCTTGGACATATCGGGTCCCCGGGAGAGTGTTCGGTCGAAATACTCCCAAATCTCATGCTTGTCCAGTTTCTTCGTGGAAAATCCCATAATTGCGCACATAAAAAAGCACCTCCGGAAAAAATAAAAGCAGCGAACGATCCTAAAATTTTAGGACGAATCGCTGCCGCATCCGTGGTGCCACCTAACTTGCTGATCGAAAATCAGCCCCTTTGCGGGGTTCCAACAAACCCCTGTGCTTTAACGCCGCACGCCGCGTCTCTCCTACTGGGCTGCCGCCGTTCAGATCGCTGCTCCTGAGTGTTATTCCCGCCGCCCCGTTGTACCGGGCTTCCACTGTCCCCGGCTCGCTGTGACCGTTTGGCCACGGTACTTGTCTCGATCCACGCATTTTCAATATGGCCGGAGCGTTGGCCCGCTCCGAAATTGATGGACTGATTATAGCCCCGCGCAGTTCATCCGTCAAGATTTCAGATGTCAAATTTTCCGCGCTTTTCCTACCAATTTTATGTGTATTTACAACAAGGACAGTTGTTTCTCTTGACACCCCTCTTTAAATGTGTCATGCTGAAAAAAATGACACAGGAGGGATCAATATGCAGAGGATCAGCTGGATCGGCGTAGGCATCATGGGGAAAGCCATGGTGCGGAACCTGATGAAAGCGGGCTACGAGGTCCACATTTATGCCCGTCACCCGGAAAAAGTGGCAGACGTGGTATCCGAGGGTGCCGTACCCCACGGCAGCATTGCGGAGTGCGTAAAGGCCAGCGAGGTGGTCATCACCATGGTGGGCTTCCCCAAGGATGTGGAGGAGGTCTACTTTGCCCCCGGCAATATTCTGGACAGCGCCGCCAAGGGTATGACGCTCATCGACATGACCACCACCAGCCCCACCCTGGCCCAGCGGATCTACCAAGAGGGCGCCGCCCGGAGACTGCGAGTGCTGGACGCCCCCGTCACCGGCGGTGACAGCGGGGCCCGTGCTGGAACGCTTTCCATTCTGGTAGGCGGCGATCAGGCAGATTTCGACGCTTGCCTCCCCATTTTCCAGGCAATGGGCACTAACATCACCTATTTCGGTCCCGCAGGCTGCGGCCAACACGCCAAAATGGCCAATCAGATCATGATCGCCGGAGCGCTCTCCGGCGTGTGTGAAGCCCTGGCCTATGCCAAGGCGGAGGGGTTAGACGGGAATACTTTGCTGGGCGCCGTATCCACCGGAGCCGCTGGCAGCAAGCAGCTGGACTTTCAGGGCAAGAAGATCCTGACAGGTGACTTTGCCCCCGGCTTCTTCATGAAGCACTTTGTGAAAGATATGCGTCTTGCGGAAGAGGAAGCAGAAAACGCCGGGCTGGATCTGAATGTTTTGCAGCAGGCGCTTTCCAACTGTCAATCCTTGATCGACCGAGGCTGCGGTGATCTGGGCACTCAGGCTCTGATCAAATTCTACGAAAAATAACAGATGAACGCAGGAGGCACAGCGTCAATGCTGTGCCTCCTGTTCATTCCGTCTGTCAATCTGTCTCCTTGGGAACCGGTTGAATTTCCAAATAGTAATGGGGCTGGTTCAAGTCCAGCGTCACCTCCGTAACGCCGTTTTCCGGATCAAAGCCGAAGTTCTGACCTGTGATTTGGACGTTTTCTGCATGGGTAACGGAGGCCGTCTGAGCCGTGAAGGTCAGCGTGGAATCCAGCGTGGTCATCAGATCATATCCCTGCAAGTTCCGGCGGTCCGAACCGGAGCAGGCAAAGTCGAAGCTGGGGGCCTTCCAATACTGCGCCGTCACCTCCGCCGTACCGCCAGTCGGAACGGTAACCTCCGTTTTCAGATACAGTACCCGATCCACAGACAGCACCTCGTCCATCAGCTCATCCAGCCGTCCGCTGTCATAACGGTCCACCGGTTTATCCGACAACAGGCCGTATTGCTCCAACGCCCGCTCCGCCAGCAAGCAATAAGTTTCCGGGTTCAAAATCTCCGCCGCCTCGCTGAGCCAGCCGTAATAGTCAGGATTTTCTTCCATTGTGTCAAGGATCTCCCAGCACAGGGTCAGCAGCACCTCATGAAGCGTAGTCGCACTCCGGGTAACGGTGCAGGAAACACCGTCGATCTCCTCGCCGGGATCGCAGCCGCCGTCCCGATAGCCTTGTAATGTGTAGCCCGTCAGGTCCGTCCCGATCACGATCAGCTTCTTGTCGGTTTTACTCCGCCGCTGCCCGTCAGGTACAAAATAGCTGTAAGTGACCTCTCCGGTGCGTTCATCCCAGCCGTACCCCTCAAAGCCGTAGGACAGCACCGTGGTGCGGGCTTCATCCGCTGTAAACGTCACCGCCTGAGTAGCCGCCTGATACTGTTCCGTAGGCGCTTCAAAATCCGTAAAGGTGTAGACTGTGACCGGAATATCCGCCGGTGTATGCGTCCCGGCGGCTGCTTCCCGGTAACCGCCGCCGTCCAGAAGCGTCTGATAATCCGTCCATTGGCTGGGATACCGCAGATTCAGGGTAGAAGTGTCACCGCCGCCGGCGCCGCCAAAGCCGCCCGCATAATCGCCGATGACCAACTCCTTCTCCGCTTTCTCTCCGTTCACCGTCACGCTGGGATCTATGGAAAGCAGATCCTTGATCCCGCCCACAATGGGATACAGCAGGGTCAGCGTCACATCCGTATCGGTTGGATTGCCGAGGATATAACCGTCCGTTATCGCCGCGCCCCACTGAGAATCGTACCCCTCCGGGTCTGTCCGGGGGGTAAAATCCCAATCCGTGTGGCGTTCCGCCGTCACGCCGGGGGTTTCTTCTGCTGTGGTCAGGGGCAGCACCGGCCCGGCATACGACATAAAGGTGACGGCGTCTGCAGCGCCGCCCGCGTTGTTGATCCCGCTGCCCCCCGCACTGGCCCCATAGCCGCGAAATCCGCCGGTGATCAGATAGGCGGCTCCCGCCCCGCAGAGCACCATCAAGCAGGCCGCTGCAGCCGCATACCGCCGCCAGACGGGCCGCTTTTTCGCAGGGGTCTCAGCGGCCGCCTCGATCAGACCCTCATCCACCAAACCGATGGCCCGGAACAATCGCTCTGCTTTCATACCGTGATCCCCTCCTTTTCCAAAAATGCCCGCAGGGCCTTTCTCGTGCGGAACAGGGCAGATTTTACCCGGCTCTCGCCGCAATCCAGACGCTTTGCGATGGCGGCGATGTCCTCGCCGTACCAATAGCGCCGCAGGAAGATATACCGGTTATCCGCCGTCTGTCCCCGCAGAAACGTGCTGACACATTCCGCCAAAGCCCGCTCCTCCGCCGCCTGCTCCGGTCCTCGATGGTCGGGGATGCACTCGTCCAGTTCTCCCAGCAGCGTCTCCATGCCCGCGCCCCGGCTTTGGGTCCGTCCCGCCTTCCAGCGGTCCAGCGACAGGTTCCGGGTGATCCGCCCCAGCCATGCCCTCAGTGCACTTGGTCGCTCCGGCGGTATGGCGTTCCAGGCCCGGAAATAAGTATCGTTAACGCACTCTTCTGCATCGTGATGGCTGCGGAGGATATTCCAGGACAGAGCATGGAGAAAGCTGCCGTACTTCCCGGCGGTAGCTGTAATGGCTCCCTGATCCCGGTCCCAGTAGAGGTCAATGATCTGCGTATCGTCCATAGCCGCGCCTCCTTTTGTCTCTCTGCCCATATAGACGAGAAATCCGTGCGTTCCGTCGCGTAGAAAGCAAAAAATTCTCCGGAGAAGCTTCCCCGGAGAATATGGTATCAGATTTTCATACCGGCATCAACCGTTCAGCGGCCTGCCGCGTTCTGATAAGGGTCCAGGAAGGGGGTCGGTGCCTTCCGATAGGTAGCCAGACTGACTCCAACCAATGCAGCAGCGCAGGCAATGGCGCCGGGGACCGTAGGCCCGAGGCCGAAGGGCACCCCCGCCAGCTTCCAGCCTACACAGACCGTGAAACCCGCCACCATACCGGCGATGATGCCGGCCTTGGTGGCCTTTTTCCAATACAGCGCCGCAAATGCCGGCAGTCCCGCCGCCGCCGCGTAAAAGCTCCACGCGAACATCAGGATGCTGTAAGCGTTTTTGATGTACAGGGCGATCACCAGTGCTCCCAAGGGTAGGATCACCGCGAACACGCGGGTCAACCGCAGTTCCTTTTTCTCAGAAATATTGGGATTGAACACCTTATAAATATCGTGGACGCAGGTCTGCACGGAGACGATCAGGTAGCTGTCCGCCGTAGACATGATAACGGACAGAATCCCCGCCAGTGCCAGACCCGTCAGGCCCACCGGCAGGATCTCAATGGCCAGAGCCGGGACTACCGCGTCCGTAGAGCCGTACTGGGCCAGCTTTTCCGCCGGCACCAGCTGATGTGCCACCACGCCCATGAACCACACCAGCGGAATGGTAAGGCCGTAGGCCAGCGTCCCCAGAAACAGCCCCTCCTTGGCTGCTTTCTGGCTCTTGGCAGCGAAGGCCCGCTGCCACATTTCCGCTCCCGCCAGGGTAAAGACGAAATAGGTAATGATATCGCCCACGATGCCGCCATCCAGATAGGGCTTTGCCAATTCCGGAGCAAGTCCCTCCAAAAAGACGGACAAGCCACCCAGCTTAACCAGAGATGCCGAGGGGATCAGAATGTAGACAAACAGGATCAGCATGACAAACTGGAATACATCCGTATAGATCACGCCGAACAGGCCGGAGGTGGCCGTATAGACTATAAACACGACACAGGCGATGAGTGCGCCCATCTCGTAGGAAATTCCGATCTCATTGCCCAGCATATTGATGATGGTGGCGGTGGCCGTCACCTGCGAGGCCACAGTTCCCATCATGGTAAAGGCGATCAGGCCGCCTAAAATCACCTTGGTGGTCTTGCCGAAGCGCTGCTCAAAAAGGTCCGGGATTGAGGTCACATGGAACGTAGTGCCCACTGCGGAGATCCGCCCGGCAAAGCCGGAGAAAATAAACATACCCAGAAGATAGGGCAGTGCCGTCATAATGGCCTTGAAGCCGCTGGAATAGGCCACGCCCGCCCGGCCCATAAGGCCGCTGCCGCCAATGATGGTGGCGCACACGGTAGCCATCAGCACCAGTGGACCGAAGGACCGGCCGCCCAGATAGTAGTCATCCATGCTCTGAACTTTCTTGACCACCACCACGCCGATCAAAACCATGGAAATCAGGTAGGCTGCGATGATGATGAGGTCGATCACATGAAGTTGATTGTGAACCATAGGCTGCTCCTTTCCGATCAGGGACCCATACCGGATCCGGTTTTCTGCTCCGTGTTCAGGAAGCGTTCCACCGCCTCCTTCGCTTTCTTTTCGCCCACAAAAATAACGGTATCCCCGGCATACAGCTCCGCGTAGGGGCCGGGGGAAAGAATATCCGTGGTGCCCCGACGGATGGCAGCCACCGTAGCGCCGGTCGCCTGCCAGAATCGCAGGTCACCCAAATTTTTTCCGATGCCGTACCAGCCCTCCGGCACCCGGCAGCTAAACGTAGGCAGCGTCTCCGCCGGTTGAACAGGATAAAGGGTATCCTCCAGAATACTCTGGCACAGTTCCCCCATGCGGCGGTTCAGCGCCTCCTTTTCCTCGATCAGTTCCCGCAGTTTCCGGCGTTTGCTCATCAGATCTGCCCTGTTCTCAAAGTTTTGCAGATAGCGCTTGGCGTTGTCCGCAGAGAGCACATATACGCCGCTCTGCTCCTTCACCGCCACCACCCGCATATCACTGAGAAGCTGGATGGCCCGCCGGACAGTCTCCGGCGACACCTCGTATTCCGACGAGAGCTTGGACCTACCAGAGATTTTTTCCCCTTCCCGCAGTTCTCCCGCCGCGATCCGCTCAGCCACAGAGATTGCAATCCGCATATACTGGGTCAATCCGTCATTGTCCATAAAGCTCACCCCTTTATTCATACGCCTATTATACAAACTGACAACCTTGATTGCAAGAAAAGTTTTTAGTTTTTACAAAATTTTTACATCACTTTACGCAACACGAATCCATTTCAATTCCCGTTTTACACGGTTCTTATAAAACGTGCCCAGCCCCATAGGCTGTCTTGCCGGTCATACGCCCGTCATTGCAAAAAGCAGAGGTATGCGTCAAATCAACGCATACCTCTAAAATTAAATAGGTGTCAGCGGACGCCAATCAGGGCCTTCCGTCTTTTGATCTTAAAGCAATCATGCCTCATTTTCCACGGTTCCGGGCCCGGCGGGCCGTAGAGGAACCGATTCCCAGCTCGATCCGGTATTTTGCCACGGTGCGGCGGGCCAGAAAAATTCCCTCCTCCGCCAGCAGGTCGCAAAGTGCCTGATCGCTGAGAGGATGGCTGGAATCCTCATCCTTGAAGCGAAGCAGCATCCGCTGCTTCACCGCCTGACGGGACAGTCCTTGTTGTCCCACCGCCCGACTGAAAAAGTATCGCAGCGGATAGATTCCCTGACGGCATTGCAGGTATTTATCCCGCACGGCCCGGGAAACGGTGGAGGGGTGCAGATCCAGTGTCTCCGCCAGGGAGGACAGCTTCATAGGTGACAGTTCCACAGTCTGTCCGGAAAAGAAGGATCTCTGCGCATCCAGGATGGCCTGCGCGCAGCGGCGCAGGGTGCTGCCCCGGCGTTTCAGGCTGTCCAGCAGCCATTTGGTCTGCCGCAGCTTCTCCTTTAAATAAGTGCGGGCCTCCGGATCGTCACTCTCCTTGGCCATACTGCTGTAATAAGGATTCACAGTGACCTTTGGAAGATAGTATTCGTTCAGCAGCACCTGCAATTCCCCTTCCAGCTCCACAATGAACACATCCGGCCGGACGTAGAGGGTTGGTTCTGCCGGCTGAAACGCCTGACCGGGGTGAGGATCCAAGGCGGCGATGGCCTTCTCCGCCGCCTGAATTTCAGAGATACTGGCCCCAAGGGCCTTGGTGATGGGCCCATAGTGGCTGCGGCTCAGTTCCGTGAGGAACCGTGCGGCAATGTCCATAGCGTAGGGAACGTTGTCCTTCCGGCGGCTCAGCTGAAGCACCAGACACTCCGACAGATCCCGGGCACCCACACCGGCAGGCTCCAAGGACTGAATCGCATCCAGCGCCTGATCTACCATCGTCTGGGGGATCTTCATTTCTGTCAGGCCGTCCAGATCCTCCTGCGTCAGATATCCGTCCTCGTCCACCAGCTCCGCCATATATTTACACAGGGCCAGCATGGGCTTCGGCAGTCGTTTCCGTTCCAACTGATCGCAGAGAAACGCAGACAGGCTGTCCAGCTCCTTATCAGTCGCTCCCGGCTCCGGTGGGGCATCCTCCTCATGGGCAAAGGAGGTCCCAAAGGTCCCCGCGTCCAGCCAACTGGCTTTCTGCCGCAGCTCCGCATAGGCAGAGCGAAGCTCCGAGGCCTCCGAAAGTTCCAAGGTGGGATTCTCCTCGGAGAGATTCCCCAGATAGTCCAGCAACTCCTGAGAATTCATCTGCAAGACTTCCATGGATTGCAGTAGCTGCGGCGTCAGCTTCAGCTCCTGCCGCAGTTCTGTTTTTAAAGAAATGAGATTCATAACAGCTTCATTCCTTCCGGTCCTTCACATATTTGGCGATTTTCCGGACAGCGGTGGCCTGAGAGATGCCCAGTTCCTTCGCCACAGCCACCGTGGTGCCGCAGCGGCGGTAGGAATCCCGGATGATCTGTCCCTCGAAGGCATCCATCCGCTCCGCCAGAGTCCCCTCCTGAGAGGGGAGGTCCGGTGCGCTGCCGCCGCTGTTGTATTCCAGCGGCAGGGCCGTAATGTCCAAAATCGGATTCTGGGCGGTGATGACCAGCCGTTCCATCAGGTTTTCCAGCTGACGCACATTGCCGGGCCAGGGATATTGCTCCAGAAAGGCCACAAACCGGGGACTTAACGCCAGCTGCTTACCGTATTCCTTGCAGAACCGCTCCAAAAACTGGTGTGCCATAGGCAGGATATCCTCAGGGCGCTGCCGCAGAGGGGGAATGTGGACCCGGATGACGTTCAGCCGGTAGAAAAGGTCCGAACGGAACAGCCCCCGCTGCACCTCCTCCTCCAGATTGCGATTGGTGGCCACCAGCAGACGGAAATCCAACTCAATGCGCTTGGTGCCGGACACCCGCTCGATGGTCTTTTCCTGAATGAGCTGCAGCAGCTTGGATTGGATATGAGGCGGCAGTTCTCCGATCTCATCCAGAAACAGGGTGCCGTGGTTGGCCAGTTCGATTTTACCGATCTTACCGGCGGAAGCCGCGCCGGTAAAAGCGCCCTTTTCATAGCCGAACAACTCGGATTCAATGAGGTTTTCATGGAGCACCGCGCAGTTGACCTCGATAAAGGGGCCGTTGGCCCGGTTGCTGATGGCGTGGATGGCCTTGGCCACTGCGCTTTTACCCACGCCGGTCTCTCCGGTGATGAGGATATTGGCCTTCGTGTTGGCGGTGTTCAGGATCAGTGTCCACAACCGCTGCATGGCGGGACTTTTCACCACCAGATCCGTGGCGGTGGCCCGGAGCCGCAGTTCCGCGATCTCCTGCGTATACTGCTGCAAGGAGTCCTGTAAATGCCGGTAGTTCTGCTGAATGGTGTTGATCTGCTCCATGGACACCGTGTTGAAGCACACGGCATATTTCAGCACACCGTTTTGGTCAAACAGCGGAATTCCCACCGTCATGACATTTTTATGGGTGTGGTTGATGGTCTGGGTGGCGGTGATCTTTTTCTTCTGCCGGATGACCTCCGCAGTGATACAGGGCCGGAAGGTCCCGTTCGCTTCCAGATCAAAAGCCGACTTACCCACGATGGAATCGTGGGTAAAGCCAAAGTTCCGCTCATAGTTCTCACTGACCCGGAGAATGATGCCGTCTGCGTCAGAGAGCATCATATCGTCTGCCAGGACCAGATTGTTTTTGGGGCTGAGGATGTCGAAAAGTCCCTCCAGATTGATATTTTCCTCAAAGAAATGAGGAAGGTCAGGTGTATGCGCCATGAGAGTACCTCCCGCGTGTGATCTATTCATTTTTGATTATAGCATATTCAAAAACGAATAGAAAGGGCCAGTGCCAAGTTTCTTCTGTATCTTTTGTAAAAAAATACCCGCCGGCTTTCGTGGTTCTTGCCGAAAGGATGTCCTGCGCAGGGAAAAATATATGCGCATCCAGCCTATTCATTTTTGAATAGTGCCCGAATGAGGTCGCTGAAAAGAGGAAAATTCCGCCGAAATCCCCCGATTTTTTTGTCAAACCCGCACAGTTGAATGCTCCATTTTTGTGAAAAACATCTTGCCAATCTTGGCACATAAATTGCTATATTACTCACTGTACAACCATGGATAGGCTGGCGGGTGCAGCTGGACCCACATCTCCGTCAGCACAGACGCTTACATATTATTTTTGAGGAGGAATCTACTTATGTATCAGACCCTTCGTTATGAAAAGCAGGAAAACATCGGCATTCTCACCATCAACCGTCCCGAGGCGCTGAACGCACTGAACTCCACCGTCATCGGCGACCTGGAGCAGGCCATCACCGAGGTGGAGAAGGACGCCGAGCTGGGCGCTCTCATCATCACCGGCGAGGGCCGTTCCTTTGTGGCCGGTGCCGACATCGGCGAGCAGCTCCCCCTGGATGTGGCCGGCGGCCGCAAGTGGGGCCAGCGGGGCAGCGCCCTGATGCGCCGCATTGAGAAGCTGGAGATCCCCACCATCGCTGCTGTCAACGGCTTCGCTCTGGGCGGCGGCTGCGAGCTGGCCATGAGC
>ERZ779892.2809-NODE-2809-length-13088-cov-3.855904_pt1 | contig 13088 bp, 9 predicted proteins | sample MGYA00511552_ERZ779892 | MGnify/ENA primary metagenome ERZ779892 (study PRJEB29588, sample SAMEA2154561) | human gut metagenome | biome: human gut; feature: human-associated habitat; material: faeces | place: Denmark | collected 2008/2010 ... | reverse complement strand
TTGGTTCCGCACGTGCGGCGGTAGATGCCGGTTGGATCGATCCGACCCGTCAGGTAGGCCAGACCGGAACAACCGTTAAGCCCGATGTTTACATTGCCTGCGGTATCTCCGGTGCGATCCAGCATCTTGCGGGAATGAAGGAAAGCAAAATCATTGTAGCAATCAACACCAATCCGGATGCGCCTATTTTCGAAGTAGCGGATTATGGGCTGGTCGGCGATTACAGAGAAGTGATCGGCTCCTTGCTGGAAAAGCTGGGAGAGAAAGCCTGAGCATATCATAGAGATATTTCGGCGAGAGGAGAGGGGACATGGAGAAAGCGCTGGAGGGCATTCGCGTTCTCGATTTGTCGCAATTTCTTTCCGGACCATTCTGCACGATGAATCTGGCGGATTTTGGCGCAGAAGTCATTAAAATCGAACGACCCGGAGCAGGGGAGGGAAGCCGTGCGTTTGGCCCATTCAAAAATGGGCAGAGCGGCTATTATACGCTTGTCAACCGAGGAAAGAAAAGTGTAACACTGGACCTGAAAAAGGGGCAGGAAATCCTCTACAAAATGGTCACGGACTGTGATGTGCTGGTGGAGAACTTCAAGCCCGGCGTAATGGAATCGCTCGGTTACTCTTATGAATGTCTGCATGCGATCAATCCACGCCTGATCTACTGTGCAATTTCCGGCTTTGGCCAAACCGGACCATTGCGTACATTGCGCTCCTATGATGTGGTGGCACAGGGGATGTCCGGCTTGATGAGCATTACCGGCTATCCCGACGGACAGCCTGCGCGGGCAGGCTGCTCCGTCGGCGATCTGAGCGCCAGTATGTATGCGCTTTCCGGAATTCTGATGGCACTCTATCAGCGCGAAAAAACAGGGGAAGGCCAGCTGATCGACATTTCGATGCTCGATAGCACGTTCGCGTTTTTGGAGACAAACGTTGTTCGCTATACCATTGGCGGCGAATGCCCCAAGAGGGTCGGCGCAAGGCATCCGCTTAGCGCGCCATTCGATGTATATCGTTGTAAGGGCGGAGCGGTCGTCATTGCCATCGCAAGCAACAACCACTTTGCGGCGCTGTGCCGTCTGATCGGGCAGCCGGAGCTGATACAAGACCCGAAATTTGACGAGGACTGCCATCGCTCCGCCAACGATGCTGAGCTCAAGCAGATCATTGAGCGGGCTTTGATGGACTGTACATCGGAGGAGTGTCTGAGGCTGCTGCGTGCGGAAGGAATCCCCTGCGGGCCACTGAGCTCGGTTGAGGAGGCATGTGAAAATCAAAGCCTGCTGCAGCGAGATATGCTTGTAGAAATTGATCAACCCGGAATGGGGCGTGTCAAAATCACGGGGAACCCCATCAAAATGTCTGCCACACCGCCAAACCCAGCTCATCCGGCGCCTGGGCTCGGCGAAAACACACAGGAGGTTCTGCGTAAAACGTTTGGCTTTTCGGAAGAAGCCCTTCGCCGCTGGCAGTCCGAAAACGTATTTTGAGCGTGGCACGATTTGGCAGTCTCACTAATTGCAAAGGGCCGGCATCTCTGGTAACATAAATTCAAAGGAACAACCCGAACATGCAGTAAAATAAGTCCCTGTTTCGATTTTTGCTCTCCGCAGCACCAACGCCATGCGTTTTCACAGGAGGGGTGCGCGAAGCTCAAAAAATGGGAATTTCAAACAATGGAGGCTGCTTTTATGAAGATTGATGTTTGCTTTCTCGGAAGGCCAGAGGTGCGTATCGATGGAGTATCGGTGAATCTGGAGCAGAAGAAATTCTGGGCGCTTTTGTTGTATGTGCTCTACAATGGCAGCGCTACGCGGGATGAGCTTGCTGAGTTTCTTTGGTGCGATTACGCAGAGGAAAGCGCACGGCGAAACCTGCGCAACAGCCTCTATATGCTTAAAGCTGCGATAGGCGCCAATGTGCTTGAAACGAAGGGGCACTCTGTTGTCAGAGTGTCCCCGAAGGCTATCGTGCAAAAAGACATCGACGTCTTTATCATGGAGGATAATGACGTACAGATGCTTTCCCTCAAAAGCTATATTTTTTTAGACCACTTTTATATCCGCAGCTGCCCCGAGTTTGATGCTTGGGTCAGCGGTATCCGCAGCGCTGGCCGACACGGCGAGCAGCGCGCAGACAAGCAGCATGACAAGCATCAGGGATACCACTCGTTTTGCAGTCAGTTTCATTTTTCTGTTCCTCCATTCGTCAAGCGGCCTGCTTGACTTTTTTGTTATGCGGCTCTGTGACCTCACCATAGAAGATCGACACGAGTGTCGTCAGGACATACGTCTGAATGAGCGCGTGCAGGAGCGTGAACATGACGCCCACGAATACCGGCAGCACAAAGCTCAGGCTGAGCGAATAATAAACAAGCTCCGTGACCAGCAGACCGCTCAGCAGCGCGCCGAACAGACGGAAGCTCATGGAGATGGGAAGCGAGAAATCCTTGAGCGTGTTGGCAGCGCCGCGGAGCTTGTTTGCCGCGATGCCGCCGCCAAGGATCACGAGATAGGACATGCAGCCCACGCTGATGGCCGCGTTGATATCCGACAGCGGCGCGGGAAGGGAAATGGAGCCGCCGGCCGTCGTCACGGCCTGCAGGCCGAACAGCTCAAAGAGCGTGCCGAAGAGCACATAGACGCCCGCACCGAACAGATACGCGCCAAGAAAGCCATTGCGGTGCGGGCTGTTCGTCTGCGCGAGGTTCTGGAAGAATGTCACAAGCTCTTCCAGCAGCAGCTGAAGCTTTCCGGGCTTATATTTGAATCGCGGGATCACAAAGATCCGCGCCAGCGCCGCCAGCACCAGCAGCACGCCCGTGACGATAAACCCGGAAACGACCGCCGGATTCACGTCCATCAGCCCGAACAGACTGATTTTATTGTCCTCATGCAGAACCGCGTCCCGCATGATCGTCTGCAGGGATTCCTTCGCGCCGCCCTTGCCCAGCAGCAGGCTGAGCGCCAGCGAGACAAGCAGCAGAACGCCGAGGACCGCAAGCGAAATGATCTTACGCTTCTTGCTCATATGCATCCTCCTTTGATCAGGCCTGCCGCCGCTCAGGCTTCCTGCGCAGCGGCGCGGAAGCTGAAAAAGTAGGCAACAAACGCGAGATTGAAGCCGATCCCAAGCAGGATCTGCATAATATGCGCGCCGCGCAGTGCGATCTCCGCGATGCAGCCCATGAGAAGTAAAACGCCCGCGGCCAGCATCCAGCGCCGCTCCTTCGGGTGATCTGCGCCCGGTTCATTTTCCAGACGGAGCATGACGCGAAGCAGGACAAGATCGATGACGGCTGCGGCCAGCGCCTCTATTGTAAGTGCCATTTTGGTTTCCCTTTCTTTCGGAAAGCAGTTGAACGCTGTCTTGACTTCCCGAAGTGCCCATATTATAATGCGCATGCAGATATGTGTAAAATCCGAAATAAATATGGTCTTCATATGAATATGACATATCAGAGGAGACATGTATGAACGTAAATTATGACTATTACCGGATCTTTTATTATGTTGCGAAATGCGGCAATCTCTCGCAGGCGGCAAGAGAGCTGGTCAACAACCAGCCGAACCTGACGCGCTCAATCAAAAATCTCGAGGCGGAGCTGGGCTGCACGCTCTTTTCCCGGACAAACCGCGGCATGAAGTTAACGCCGGAGGGCGAACGGCTCTACCGGCATGTCAAAATTGCAGTAGAACAGCTGGAAGCCGGGGAAGCGGAACTCGCGCAGAGCCGTTCTCTGCAAGCCGGTACGGTGTTTCTTGCTGCAAGCGAGGGCGCGCTGCGCTGCGTGCTCCTGCCGGTGCTCGAGGCATTCCGCACCCAATATCCGGGCGTGAGCCTGCGCATCAGCAATCATTCGACCCCGCAGGCTATCGCCGCTCTGCGAGAGACGACTGCAGATTTTGCCGTTGTCACGACGCCGGTTCTGCACGCGGCGGCCTTTCAACAGACAAACATCCGGCAGATCCAGGAAGTTGCCGTCTGTTCTCCGTCCTTCCGGGACCTGCTGGACCGTACCGTCACGCTGGAGGAACTGCGGACCCATCCGCTCATCACACTCGGCGCGGATACGCAGTCCTATGCGCTTTATTCCGGCTTCTTTGCGGCTCACGGCCTGCCGTTCCGTCCGGATATCGAGGCCTTTACCGCCGATCAGATTCTCCCGATGGTCGAATCTGGCCTCGGCGTTGGCATCGTCCCACAGGATTTTATTCGCCCATCCGACAATGCGTGCGTCATTAATCTTGCTGAACCGCTTCCGCCGCGCAGTGTCTGCCTTGTTAAGCGCAAAGATCAGCCGCTCAGCGTCGCCGCCAAGGAACTGGAAAAAATGCTGGTCGAACATTGGAAGAGCAATATACTGCCGGAAAATGCGCGTGCGCATTCTTGTTAAAATCCCGTTTGCAGACTTGATTTCCGGCAGCGTATTTGTTATAGTACAAATAGATCAAACAAACTGAATCAAGGACAGCGCGCGCGGGTCTTGACCCGCAGGCGGAACGGGGTGCAAAGCCCCACGAGTGGGTCACTGTGAAGCCTTCCGGCATGGAGGGATCAGTCAGATACGCCGAGTGCTGTCCTGTGCTTGCGCCGTCACCGCAGCCGAACAGGATGGGCGTTTATACGCCTTTGTCCGTGCGGCCAAATCGGGGCGCACGGCTTTTTGTTTTGTATCGGACGGTGAAAGGAGCCGCAATATGGAGCAGCAGAATGAACTTCGGCTGACAAAGGCAGAAAAGCGGATTATCGCGGAACTGCGCCAGCTGAAATACGGGGAGATGCGTATCGTCATGCGGAACGGCGTGCCCGTTCAGATGGAAGCGACCCGGAGCGAAAAGCTGGAGGAAAAGTAACATATGGTTTGCAGGCTGTGAGGCCGGGCCATCGGAAGAACCGACGCCCAAGTGAGTTTCCCGAACGCGGAGACTCGCTTGGGCGTTTTTTTCTGCGTGCACTCAGCCCAAGTAACCGCTGATTCAATCGGAAGGAGTTATCGGCTGCTTAAATGGGCTTTCAGATAGATATTAAATAAAGGAAGGAATCATTGCAGATGAAAAAGAGAATTCTACCCATCGTGCTTGTGCTGGTCATGCTTCTGAGCCTTTTGCCCGCACAGGTCTTCGCAGCAAGCTACACCTTTGACCCCAACGCAACGATCTTTACACAGAATTACACGACGGAAACGCCCCGGCCCAACAACCTCGGCGACTATTTCACCGTGACCACAACGCCGCTTTCTACAGCGAATAAGACCGCGGCATGGAACACCGGCAACAACGGAACCAGTGTGGCCGTCTTCAACAAGAACGGCAGCAAGCTGTATGAGGACACGCACGCGATTCTGACGTTTACGTTCAAGAAAAACTGCAACTTCTGGTTCAAGCATCTGTTCTCCATCAGTTCCGGTTCTCCCTACAGCTACGCCGAGTTGCGTCTTAACGGGACTGCAATCGCCAAGGGCACCAGCAGCGATAAACTCGCAAGTCCGTACAACGTGGATGTAAAAGCAGGCGACATTTTCGAGATCGATTTCTACTCGGAAGAAGATTTCATGACGCCCTGCGCAATGACGCTGAAGAACATCCGCTGCACCGACCCTGTTTCCAGCGATGTCACCGTTACCTTCGACGCGAACGGCGGCGAGGGCACAATGGCCGCGCAGACGCTGACCGAGGGCAAGGGCACACTGACTGCCAACGCCTTTACGAAAGAGGGCTTCCGTTTCGCGGGCTGGGCGCTTTCAGCCGCGGGCGAAAAGGTCTATGACGATGGTGCGGCAGTCGAACTGACGGCGGACACCACGCTCTACGCGCTCTGGGAAGCCGAGCAGGCCAGCCTGTCCGTCCATTTCGACGGCAACGGCTATCAGGAAGCCATTCCGGACGCCGCCATCGACGAAGACGGCCATGTGGCGCTTCCTACGTTGGACAGCGCCAAATTCCCCGCCGGACAGAAATATTACGACTGGTACATCGTGCTGGCGGACGGCACGCTGGGCGACCGCGTGACGGCTTCTTATGACCTCAGTGCCTACCGCGAAAGCGGCGTGACGCTCAAGGCGCAGTGGTACAGCCGCAGCTACATCATTTGCTACCATGCCCGCACCGTTGACAGCGGCGTGACGGGCAGCATGGAAGACCAGCGCGCCCCCTTCGATCAGAAGATCCAGCTTTCTGCCTGCACGCTGATGCGCGAAGGCTACACGTTCGCGGGCTGGTCCACCAGCGCCAGCATCTATGGCAAGGTGGAATATGCCGACGGCGCGGAACTCCTGCGCGAATGGAGCGACGGCGAGTGGGACGATTGGGAAGCGGACTATGTGGACGGCAGCGAGGACGGCGAGCACTTTGACCTCTATGCTTGCTGGACCAAGGACATGTCCGATGCGGAAGCGGCTGCCCGTGAAAAGCTGGAAGCCGCAAAGACGCTTCTGAGCAAAAACTATCAGCCCAACTTCAAGACGGACAAGAATCTTCTGACTATGGCGCAGGCCCGCCTGACTGCCGGTAACATTGAGGGTGTCACCGTTGCGATGAAGAGCGCTGTTACCAAAAAGGATCTGTTCACGGACGCGCGTGCCAGCATCGATCTTGACGGCACGCTGCATTATAAGTGGAACGACAACGGCACGACCTCCTCGACTAACCTGTACTGCGATGCCGCGCTGATCCTCACCTGTGACGGCTACACCGATGAGGTGGAGAGCGCGACCGTCATCATCGGTCTGGACGAGGACAGGGCACTCGAAGCGCTGCGCGTGCAGGGCCGTCGCATCGTCATCCCGCAGGAACTGAACGACAGCACGACGCTTGCATCCGTTCCGCACTACATGGTCAAAGAGGGAGTAGACGAGAATGATGTGGACTACAATTCGTCCAATGATCTGCATCTGTGGGCCGAGGTCACATGGCAGTCCTCGAACCCCTCTGTGATCGGCATTGGCAGTAATACCACCAAGTTCTACGCACCATACACCGTGAAGGTCAGCCGCCCGAAGACGGATACAAGCGTGACGCTCACCGCCGCTCTGACCTACAGTGGCCGCGACGATCTGAAGGTCTACTTTACCTACACTGTAACGGTCAAGGGCACCCAGAAGGCTATCGACTATCAGGAAGGTCTGGAACTCTGGCTGTCCGGCGGCACGCAGGACCCCTACGGCGCACTCTATGTCCCCGCGACCGGTGCGAAGATTGACGTGAACAACGTCACCACCGACATCCATTTCCCCACCACCTCGGATATGCGCAGCGTCTTTGCTGACAATTATGGCGCAGACTTTGACGGAAAATACACCCCTATCCTGATCACCAGCAGCAATGAATCGGTCGTGGAGTCCCTCGAAGCCAATGCTGCCCGCGCGTGGGTCTACCGGCCTTTGCCCGGTCAGGAAGATGCCAAGGTTACGCTGACCGTCAAGATCCTGTCCCGCCCCAGCGGTTCCGGCAAGGACTATGACAACATGCAGGTCCTTGCAAGCAAGGAGATCCAGATCACCGTCCCGGCTATGTCCCAGACCGAGATCGATGCAGCTGCGGCCTTTATGAAGAAGGTCTGCACCGAGGACGTCTACTGGGAGGGCATCCGCAAGGCCAATACCGCGCGCGATAACGTTACCGGCGATCTGTGGTCGTTCATGGAGATCGTCCCGGACGGTGACGGTTACAAGTTCCTCCGCGCCTCGGCCGAATCCCAGTGGCTCGGCGTGAAGGTGGATGATATCGACGGCTGGTACAACTCCGAGCAGTACCGCTGCTTCCGTTCCAGCGTTCCCAGTGTGGTCGCGCACGAGAAGCTGTCCGTCACGAAGCCGCAGTACAACACGCATGTCAAGATTGACAGCGTTCTGACTTATGTCGAATATGGCAAGTATTACGAGAAGTTCAGTTCTGATCCTGCCTATGCGCAGTTCAAGCAGTTCTACAAGCAGCCGGTGAGTACGGTCGTCACCGTGATCGGAACTACCGGTATCGAGGACCCGTCTGTTGAGGATATCACTATCACTGTGAACGTGACCGGCAGCACCTTTGCACCGGCCTTCGCCGATCTGACAGCTGCAACCTATACCTGCAAGAGCAATGCCTATCAGACGGCATGGGACGCACTGGAATCCGTGCTGACCTCCAACAGCTACACTTACACAGGCTCCGGCAATTATGTGACCGGTGTGACCGACCCCGCAGGCTGCCGCCTGTACGCAGGTGATCCGGCGCACGGCGAATGGTCTGGCTGGATGTACACCGTCAACGGCAAGATGCCTATGCTGGATGCAACGACCTACGCCACGCTGGACAAGTATCTCCTTCAGGCAAACGACCGGATCGATTTCTATTATGTAAACTGCCCGACCGAGTCCGGCGACCATGATTGGACAGAGAACACCGCAAAGCGTCAGGAACCCACCTGCACGGCTGACGGCTCCGCTTTCTACAGCTGCTCGACGTGCGGAGGCACAAAGACCGAAAAGCTGCCCGCAACCGGCCACCAGTATGGCGAACCGGCATGGACGTGGATCGGCTATGAAAGCGCGTCGGCAACCTTCATTTGCGCAAACGACGCTTCTCACGAGGAGACTGTCGCCGCAGCCGTCACCAGCGCAGTCACCAAAGAGCCCACCTGCACCGAGGATGGCCTGCGCACCTATACTGCTTCCGTCACCTTTGGCGAGAAGAACTACACCGATACCAAGACAGAAGGCATCAAGGCCACCGGCGAACACGTCTGGGACAACGGCGTTGTTACCACCGAGCCGACCTGCACCGCAAAGGGTGTCAAGACCTATACCTGCACGAAGTGCAGCGCGACAAAGACCGAAGAACTCAATGCGTTGGGGCACAACTACGAGACAAAACGCACCGAGCCGACCTGCGAGAAGGACGGTAAGGAAGAAGAGGTCTGCTCCCGTTGCGGCGATGTGCGGTTCAGCAGAGTCCTGCCTGCAACCGGCCACAGCTACCGCTGGGACCCGCGTACCAGAAGAACCGTCTGCGAGAACTGCGGCAAGATTCTGGATGAAGGCGGGAACACGCGCCCGATCATTCCGGCGAACCCCGGAAAGACCGACAAGAATTTCCCGTTCACGGACGTGAGCAAAAATGATGGCTGCTACGACGCGGTTGATTATCTGTACAGCAAGGGCATCATGAACGGCACCTCAAGCACGAAGTTCAGTCCGAACGGCGAATTGACCCGCGCAATGGTCGTAACGATCCTGTATAGAGCACAAGGGGAACCTGCAGTTCACACGAGCGGCAGCTTCAAGGACGTAGCGGCAGGTTGCTACTACACCGAGGCTGTCGAATGGGCAGCGGCGAATAACATTGTCAAGGGCTTCACCGATGGCACGTTCAAGCCGGACAAGTCCGTGACCCGTGAGCAGCTGGCTGCATTCCTCAGCCGCTTCGCACAGTATAACGACGCCAAAATCATCGAGGCCGACGGCCAGCTGAGCACAGACGCAGTCGTTTCCGGCTGGGCAAGGAAGAACGTCGAATGGGCTGTTGCAGAGGGCATCCTGACCTCCGTACAGGCCAGAAACGCAGTGCAGAACGCAACGCGTGCCGAAGTTGCCATGGCAATCTACACCTACCTGACCAAAATCGCAAAGTAAGCCCAAACAGCAAAGCCCGGCAGGAAAACCTGCCGGGCTTTTCGTCTGTCAAGAACCTTCTGTCTTTGCTTGCATACCGGATTCACACGCGGCGTTTCGGTATTCTCGTGGGGTACATTGGTAAAATCGTCGGAACTGTTTGGAAAAGTAACTTGGATTGTCAAAGCCGCAGGCGGCGGAGATCTCTGCAATGCAGGCGGTAGGCGCGGCATGAAGCATTGCTGCGCTCTGCATGAGCCGGTATTTCAGAAGATATTGTATCGGTGTACCGCCAATCATCCGATGAAAGCAGCGCAGGCATTCCCGTTCGCTTAGCCCGGCGGCGTTTGCAATTTTTGTGAGCGGAATCGGTTCGGCGTAGAAGTCCTGTATGTATTGCAGCATCTTTTCAATGCGTATTGTGTCTGCATGTTTTTCGGCCGTTTGTGCGGACAGATGCGGGCGCATTTGCGCATAGCAGTGCAGAAGGAGATGGGAAAGGTTTTCGCGGACGGTAAATTCATACGCAAAAGTATCGTTTTTTAATGCGGAAAAAGCATCCAGAAACCACTTGCTGTCTGTGTCGGCATCTGTTTTCCAAACGGTAGAATCCGAACAAGCGGTCAGTCGGCCAATGTATTTTTTATAAAATGCCGTGCTGGCGCCTCCGGTGATCAGAAATGGGGAAAACACGATGGATTGCAGTTCTCCCATGGGATGACCGACGATAGAGTGAAGAACATTTCCATTGATCGTAACCAGATCTCCCTTGTTTAAAAAATGCTCCATGCCGAGCGTTTGCAGCTTCAGCGTACCATCGGCAATGTAAATTACCTCAAACTCCTCATGCCAATGCCATGGAATCGCATCGCCGGGTGCATCTGTATGACGGGAAGCATAAGCTGCGCATGGAAATTCGATGGTTCCATAAGGCTGTAATTCCTTCTGCATATTGTTCCGGTTCAGAGCGCATACCTGCAATCCCATCTTTATCCCTCCGTTTTGCCGGCATGTTTTTTATTGGCATTACCATCGGACGCGCGCTGAACGGCTTCCTTGCAATGAAACTCAGCGATACGCAGATGGTTCGTATGGGGCAGGTTCTAATGGCCTGCGCGTATGTCGGAAGCAGCCTGATGCCGCCGCTGTTCGGTCTGATCGCCGGGCATATTACAGTCTCTCTGCTTCCTGTCTATCTGAGTGCCATTCTGGTACTCATGATTGTCATGCACGACGGGCTGATCCGCAAAACTGCACAGAAAGAAGCCGCTTGACCGCCGATTATGCAAAAGCAGTCTGCAAGCCCAAACCGCTTGCAGGCTGCTTTTTATAAGTCCAGTGTCGGCTTGCCCCCCGGTATCCCGCTGGATGCGGCCTTAATTATAGAATTTTTCCTCGATTTTTACCACGACGCCGTTTTTCAAAGTAAGCGTATACGGCTGGACGAGCAGCCCTTCGTTTTCCTGCGCGGCGGCGACAAAGTCCCGCCATGTTTTGAACGTGTACAGCCGATCCTCGCCCGCGCCATATTCCTGCTCGATATCGTAGATCGTGACGGATGTGTTCGGGTCTACCTTGTAGGTATAAATTTCGCCGGAATCGACCCGGTAATATCCATACCAATAATTCTGCGGCGGAATATTCAGCGCCTTGAGCGTTTGCAGATCCTCTTCGAGAGAGGCATTCAGCAGCGTAATATGCTCAGCCGTGATGGAATCCCCGGTCACGCTCTGCAGAACTGCGTTCCGGCGCGTGCTGACCTCCGTGATCTGCGAGGTCTGGAGCGAATAGGAGAGCGTCAGCACAACGTCCGCCCGCGTCATTGTGACGATCAATGATTGCTGGTCTTCTGACAAGCCTTTTGTCCAAATGGTATCCGCGTCCAGATACCGCAGATCGGCGTTTGCAGCGCTGAAATAGTCGATGAATGCGGAATAATAGCGCGGCCACTGGGAAATATCGCCCGGCAGATCGCTCATTTTGCTGTCCTCGATCTGGAATTTCCGAACGATATCCTCATATTCCGCCGTCATGTCCTGCGCCCAGTGTGCATAGTCCAGCTTTTCGTGAACATATTCCCAAATCATATCCTCAGAAAGAGAAGCCGCCGCAGGCGCGTCACTTGATGGGGCAGTGGAGGCGATCACCTCCAGATACTGCTGGAACGGATTCTCAACTGCCGGGAACCAGTCTCCCGCTGCCTCCGGCAAGACCCACGCTCCGTCCGCGTTCTGCATGGCAAGCGGGCCGCATTCTCCGGAAATCCAGTCGCTTGGACTGCCGCCCGGGAAGATTTCAAAACCCGTGCAGACCTCTGCACCGTCCTGTGTTTCCAACTCTGCTCTCAGATATGTGTTCATCGCGCCCCCGTTCCATTCCCAGTCGGGGCCGGTGTAGTCATAGTAAAAATCGTAATGCAGGTCGCAGATGACGACGGTTTTCCCGTTTTCCTCAAATGAACCGTATTCGCGCAGGCTCGGCAGCACGATATCATTGTCGTCGCGCGGGTACCGCTGCGCGACCGCCGCGTCAAAGAGCACCGCCTCCCGCCCGGTCAGACCGAACATGGAAGAGGCCGGGATGGGGAGCGTACTCTGCGGCTCAGTCGTCGGAACCTGTTCCTCCTGCACGGTCGATTGCTCCGGCGAAGCAAGCGTAAAGGAATGAATGTACCAGTTTTCGCCGTCCTTCACCAGCTTCAGAACAGCCTTGCCGGAAAGAGATCCCGCCGTGCTGCCGTACAGCAGCACAGTATCTCCGTCAGGCTCGATCTCGCCGCTGGTGCAGCGGAAATAGCCGGGGTTGTAGTCGCTGGTGGTGGTATAAAATGCGTCCGTGTCTTCGAGATAGGTGTAGCCGGAAAACGGCGTCTGCATATCCGTCAGGTCGGCAAGGCCGATGCCCGCGAAGCGCTTCAGGACGTCTTCGACCGCAGACGCAGGATACCGGTGGATGGGCAGTGGGAAATCCTCCACGCTGTCGACGCGGAATTCCCATTTGGCGTTCAGCTGGGCAAATTCCTCCTCCGAAATATCCTCCTCGCCGCATTCTCCGAAGTAAGCAAGGAAATTGTTCAGATTCAGATCACGTACATCGTCATAGGTCGAGGTGAAGAAGCCGTTGACCGCGAAATGACCGAGCGTATCATCGGTCGACAGCTCATAGTCGGCAAAGATCGCGTTGACCTCGTCGATCTGTGCCTGCGTCAGCGGCATCGCGGTTTTCAGCGGCTCCTGCTGCGCGGGTTCTGTTTCCTCTGGCAGCGTGATTTCCCCCGTTTTCTGCCGCGTCAGCTCCGTAATCGAGCACCCAGCGGCAGACACGATGAGCAGCAGCACCAGAATGACACACAGAACGCTTGTGCGCTGTTTTTTCGTCAGGAACAAAATGCGCTCCCTGACCGGCGGCCCGGCGAGGCTCAGAGCCATGGCCTTACGCGGGGCCTGCGCCAGAATCGCCCGTGCGTAGGCGAGGCGCTGCGCGTCCGACAGCCC
>ERZ779892.2803-NODE-2803-length-13109-cov-2.934503_pt1 | contig 13109 bp, 5 predicted proteins | sample MGYA00511552_ERZ779892 | MGnify/ENA primary metagenome ERZ779892 (study PRJEB29588, sample SAMEA2154561) | human gut metagenome | biome: human gut; feature: human-associated habitat; material: faeces | place: Denmark | collected 2008/2010 ... | reverse complement strand
CGAACAGGATCGCGTAATCATCTGGTAACCCGCTTAAAAAGCGGGTTTCAGGGGCGATGCCGGGCCATTCTGGCTTACGATCCAGCTCTGCGCCCGCCCGCTTGAGAAGCGGGCTTCAGGGGCGGTAAACGCCCACCGGAATCACGCCCCGGTCCGGAACGCTTCATTCAATAAAAAAGACGGCAGGGAGTTTTCCCTGCCGTCTTTTTCGTCTCCGGGCGGTGCAGCCCGGCTTTCCCCGCCGCGCGCCCGGTCCGGCGGCGGAGAACCGAAAAACCGGGCTTCGAAGCATCCATTTTTCGCTTTTTCTTTTAACTTTGTGCTAAAGAAGAAACGATGACCCGACATAAGGCATATACGAAAATTCCGTTTGCGGCGCTGTTTTTCGCCGCAACGCTGATTTCTCCGGCGCTCCATGCCCTGAACATCCCGGACTACCGCTTCCACACCATGCCCGAGACCTCCTATTACGGAGGCATCCACAGCATCGCCAAGGACAGCGTCGGGCGTATGTGGTTCAGCGGCTACGACGCCCTGTTCATGTACAACGGCACGTCGTTCGTACGGATGACCGACCTGGTCACGAACCTCTTGCCGAATTCCTACTGGTCCTACGGACAGGTGATCACGGACAACCGGAAAGGCCTGTACGTAGGGACTAACCAAGGGCTGCTGCGCTTCAACTACCGGAAGCTGGAGTTCGAATTCGTTCTGGAGGGCAATATCGGCTCGGTCACGGCGAACAACGACGGGACGGTATGGCTGATCCGCAACAACGGCATCGAATCGTTCAGCCCCGAACGGCTGCCCGCCGTGACCCGCTATCCGATGCCTCCGGAGATGTCCGCACCCGGGCGGACGCTGACGCTGGTGTGCACGAAGGAGTACGTTTACGCCGCGTCGGGCGGCGATCTCTACCGCCTGAACCGGGAGACCGGGCAATACGTCCTCTTCGCATCCGTCGGCGGCGGCAGCTGCGTGATCCGCGACGTGGTGGAGTGCAACGGGTCGGTATATGTCCTCACGCTCATGGACGGGCTCTACGAATGCGACGGCAACGGCAGGATCGGACGGTATTTCCGACTGCCGCTCGAATACGAGAAATCCGCCGGCGCCAAGGAGCTTCACCTCGATTCGCAGGGCATCATCTGGGTAGCGACGCAATCGGGACTGCTGCTGCTGGAGCCGCTTACCGCCAGCACGCAGCTGCTGCGTTCCGACCTCCACTATCCCTACTCCCTGCCCAACAATTCGGTATGGTCGATCTTCCCCGATCCCGACGGCGGGATATGGGTCGGCACATACGGCGGCAAACTGGCCTACATGACCTTCGCGGACAACGGCGTGGACTATTTCAAAGCCACGCCGGGCGGGCTGAACCATCCCATCGTCAGCTGTTTCGAAGAGGATTCGGAGGGCAATCTCTGGATCGGAACGGAGGGGGGGGGAATTAACCGCTGGGACCGCCGCGACGGCCGGTTCGTCTATTACACGCAGGAGAGCCGCTGCGGCCTGACGTCGAACATGATCAAAAAGCTGTGGCACGACGGAAACGACAGGCTGCTGGTCTCGGCGTTCAACGGCGGAATGCGGGTCTTCGACGAACGGCAGGGACGTTTCTCCGACCTGTACATGAACCATCCGGCCTCGGGACAGCCTTTGAGCGTCTATGACTTCGCCAAGGAGGGCGACCGGGGCATCTGGCTGACCGACCCGGACGCCGAGCTGATGTACAAGGATGCGAGTACGGGACGCGTGGAGACGGTCCGGCTGACAGACGCACAGGGAAACGCCGTCCGCATCCATATCGAAACGCTGTTCCACGACGAGCGGGGCGACCTGTGGCTCGTCGGGCACGACGGCGCATACGTCGTCGATCCCGCCACACGGCGGATTCTGAAGCGCCATTACATCGCAGAGGCCCCCTATTCGGTCAACAACCTCTGCTCTTACTGCGTCACCTCCGACTCCGACATCTGGTTCGGAACCCGCGGCGGCGGGGTCAACCTGCTGCGCCGCAACGGCAGTTACGTCAATTTCAGGGACCGGAACGGCGAAGGGCTGGAGGGCAAAACAGTCTTCGGCATCCTCGAAGACACCCCCTCGAAAGATGTCTGGTTCAGCACCAACGACGGGCTTTACTATTACGACCATACCGACGGGGTGATCCGCAAATCGCAGATCGACATCCCGAACCGCTGCGGGGCCTACTACGTGCGGGCTTGCTACAAGACCTCGAAAGGCGAAATGCTGTTCGGAGGGACGGACGGCTTCATCCTCTTCACCCCGGGAAAGATCAAATACAACGACCAGAAGCCAAAAGTCTATTTTACGGACCTGCTTATCAACAGCCGGCCGGCCGTGCCCGGCGCCAAGAACTCGCCTCTGGAGAAAGCCATTTCCACGCTCTCCTACCGCGGAGGCGAGGGCGACGTGATCGAACTGTCGCACCGGGAGTCGAATTTCGAAATCCGCTTCTCGGCGAACAGCTACCTGAACGCCGAGAAAAATCAGTATGCCTACCGGATGCTGGGGCTTTCCGAACGCTGGTCCCTGCTCCCGCGGGGTCAGAAGGCGGTGCAGTTCTTCAACCTGCCCGCCGGAAACTATGTCTTCGAGGTCAAGGCGGCCAACAACGACGGCCTGTGGGGCGACGAGGTTTCGGCGCTCGGCTTCAGGGTGCACCCCTCGCCCTTCCTCTCCCGCTGGGCCTACCTCGTTTATGCGGCGCTGCTCTCGGCGGTGGCCTACTTCATCTGGCGGTATTTCACCAACAAGAAGATTTTCGAACAGCGGCTCGACCTGGGGCGGATCAAGGAACAGAACATGAAGCAGCTGACCCAGGCCCGGATCAACTTCTTCACGAACATCTCCCACGACCTCAAAACTCCGCTCACGCTGGTCGTCGACCCGCTGAAACAGCTCAAGGAACACCTGCCCGCCAATGCGCCGGGCAATGCCTACGTGCACCTGATCGAGAAGAACGTGGGGCGCATCCAGCGCATGATCAGCCAACTGCTTCAGTTCCGCGAAATCGAGAGCCAGAAGATCACCCTGAACCGCCAGCCGGGCGATCTGATCCGCTTCATCGACAGCATCTTCTCGCTGTTCGAGTTCTACGCCAACAAGAAGGGGATCGAAACCGGCTTCAACTCCCAGTATGAAAGTTTCTACACCAAGTTCGACCACGACGTGATCGAAAAAATCTTCACGAACCTCTTCTCCAACGCGATCAAGTACGCCTCGGAAAACGGTTATGTCGGCGTGAGAATCTACCCGGCGCGGCAGGACCAGCGCCCGGAGTCCGCTCCGCCGGCCGCCGGCACCGAATACATCGCCTTCACGGTCACCAACACCGGGGCGGAAATTCCCGACGACAAGAAGGAGGCCATCTTCGAATCGTTCAACCACCTCTCCGACCGCCGTCCCCAATTCGAGAGCAGCAGCGGCCTGGGACTGGCCATCGTCAAGGAGCTGGTCGGCAACCTCAACGGAACCATCACCCTCCGTTCGTGCAACTCGAAAGTCGCGTTCACGGTGGTCCTGCCCTTCACGCTCAACGCCGAAAAGACCGACAGCGCCGCCGAATCGTACGAATACACGGTCTCCGAAATCGACAACCTGCTGACCGAATCCGACGTCATGGCTCCCAACGACCGGCACGACCGCAAGGCGTGCAACATCGTGGTCATCGAGGACGACCCCAACCTGCGGAGCTACCTCGAACAACGGCTGTCGAAACACTACAACGTATACACCGCGGCAAACGGCAGCGAAGGCATCGCCAAAGCGGAGAGAATCTGCCCCCAGATCGTCATCACCGACCTGATGATGCCCGAAGCCGACGGCTTCGAGGTATGCCGCTCGCTGCGTTCGAACATCAAGACCAGCCATATCCCGGTGATCATGCTTTCGGCTCTGGGCAAAAACACCGAAAACAAGATCAAGGCACTGGAATGCGGAGCCAACGTGTTCATCGACAAGCCCTTCGATATGGATTTCCTGCTCAAACAGGTTGCCAACCTCATCCGCAGCCAGCAGGAACTCAAGGAGCGTTACAGCAAGAAGTACATCGCCGAACCGTCGAAGATCACCATTTCGTCGATGGACGAGGAACTGCTGAAAAAGGCGATGAACTACATCGAACGGAACATGGACAACAGCGACTACAACGTGGATTCGTTCGTGTCGGACATGTCGATCGGACGCACGCTCCTCTACCAGAAGATCAACGACATCACGGGCATGTCGATCAAGGAGTTCATCATGGACGTCCGGCTGAAACGGTCGGCCCAGCTGCTCCGGGAGTCGGACCTGACCATCTCCGAGATCTCGGTCCTGACGGGATTCGCCAATCCCAAATATTTCAGCATCTGTTTCAAACGGCATTTCGAACTGACCCCATCCGAATTTAAGAAGAAATCCTGACGCAAACCGCACGAAAGGAGCCGACCGAACCGGCTATGAATATCTCGTGCTTTCGTATCCGCCGGAGCAGCGTCCGCATCTGCCCGCAGAAACCTTCCCGCCGTCGCCCCGCGCGACCGGCAGGGAGGTTTCATTTTGTCCGGACGGGACTCTTCGCAGGTCTGCGCAGCGCCCGCAGCGCCCGGATATGCTCCTTTTTTTTACCCCTCCGTACGAAATGGAACCATTTCCGAATAAACGACGCCCATCCGGTCGCCCCGTTTTATTGACCTTTGCAATACGGGGTCCGAAGTCCCCGGCGTCCGCTTTTCCTTCGAAATACATAAAAAATTTAAAAAATTAAAACCTGAAACCTATGAAAAGATGATCGGAAAACCACACCAGGCGACGAAGTGTCTCCCGCCCCTCCAGACAATCCCTTTATAACGGAGATACAAGCACTAACCAAAAAGAAACCTTTTATGATAATGAGCATGTACAAAAAGCTTATAGGCAGCCTGACGATTTCCCTCTTATTCCTGCTGTCTGCAACACCGTCGTTCGCCCAGCAGAACGACGTCAAAGTAACCGGTAAAATCACCGACGGAAGCGGCGCCCCGCTGGCGGGAGTCGTTGTCGTGGTAAAGGACGGCAAAAGCAACAACGGAGCCGTATCCAATACGCAAGGTGTTTATGAAATCAAAGTTCCCGCATCCTCGACGCTTCTTTTCACCTGTCTGGGCTATACCGACCAGGAAGTGAAACTCGGCGCATCGAATGTCGTAAACGTGACGATGACCGAAGACGCCCAGTCCCTCGACGAAGTGGTCGTCGTGGGTTACGGTACGCAGAAAAAGAAAGACCTCACGGGAGGTCTCGCCGTCGTCAGCAAACAGACGCTGGAAATGGTCTCGACCAACAACCTGATGGACCGTCTGGTCGGCCAGGTCGCCGGTCTGAACATCACGACCGGCAACGAAGCGCCGGGCAGCAACCAGACCCTGCTGATCCGCGGCCAGAACTCACTGACGGCCAGCAACGACCCGCTGATCATTCTCGACGGCATTCCCTACTCGGGCGGACTGGCCGACCTCGACCCGAACATCATCGAGAACATGTCGGTGCTGAAAGACGCGTCGGCCGTGGCCATCTACGGTTCGCGCGGCTCGAACGGCGTCATCCTGATCCAGACCAAGCGGGGTTCGCAGGGCGAATTCCATGTCACCTACAAAACGAAGCTCGCCATCGCCGAGCCGATGCAGCGCATCGAAACCATGGGTCCCAACGAGTTCATCCGCCTCAAACAGGACATGGGCCGGCTCAAGAACAATTACAGCGGCGAGCAGCTCGATCCGCTGGTAGGTTCGATTATCAGCGCCAGCGAGAAGGTAAACTACGCCAAGGGCATCACCAACGACTGGCAGGACTATGTCTTCCGCACGGTCTTCACGATGGACCACCAGCTGAGCTTCCAGGGCGGCAACGAGAAGACCACCTATATGGCCTCGGTTTCCTACCTGGACAACCCCGGCGTGGTTTACAATTCGAATTACCAGCGCACGAACGTCTATGCCAGCATCAACCAGAAAATGAACGACTGGCTGTCCGTAGGTCTCACCACGCAGTTCGTGAACCGTGAGACCGGCGGTGCGACGCCGAACCTCGAACATGCCATCAAGCAAAGCCCCTACGGCATCTACAGGGACGAGACCGGCGCCTACTACGAGGAGCCGATGGACTACTCGAACCTGCCCAACCCGATGAAGGACGTCAACGCCGACCAGAAACGCACGGGCCGCAACTTCATGGCCAACGGGTTCCTCGATCTCAAACTTCCGGTCAAAGGGCTCTCTTTCCGGTCGCAGTTCGGCTACAACTACCGCAGCCAGATGAACGGAACCTACTACGGCCGCAACACCGTAACGGGTAAGAAAGTCGACGGCCGCGCCGAGCTGGCCAACAACCACACGACGGACTGGACGTGGGAGAACGTGCTTAAATTCGACCGGAATTTCGGCAAACATCACATCGACTTCACAGGTCTCTTCTCCATGCAGGAGGCCCAGTATACAGCCGCTTCGCAAAGCGGCGAAGGCTTCGTAAACGACGACTCGAGCTTCTACCGGATGGACGGCGCCGAGAACAAGATCGCCATCAGTTCGTCTTTCTGGAAAGAGAACTTCGTTTCGGGCATGTTCCGTGTGAATTACGGCTTCAACAGCAAATACCTTCTGACACTCACCGGACGCGCCGACTCGTTCTCGGCCTTCGCTGAAAACCACAAATGGGCTTTCTTCCCCTCGGCTGCCGTTGCCTGGCATCTCGGCGAGGAGAGCTTCATCAAGGACAACGCCTCTTGGATCGACATGCTGAAGATCCGCCTCTCATACGGCGCCAACGGAAACAACGCCATTTCACGTTATCAGTCGCTCGACCGTCTCTACTCGACCAATGGTGTCAAATATATTTGGGGCGACAACAGCGACGCCGCCAACTCGGCCTACCTGCCGAGCGACGGTATCGGCAATCCCGACCTGCGTTGGGAGACCACCTATACGGCCAACCTCGGTATCGACTTCCAGTTCTTCAACGGCCGTCTGGGCGGTACGATCGACATGTACCTCTCCAACACGCACGACCTGCTGATGTCGCGTACCGTTCCCATTATGAACGGTTACAGCAAGATTCTCTACAACGTCGGCCAGACCCGCAACAAGGGTATCGAACTGACGCTCCATTCGCAGAATATCCGCAAGAAGGATTTCAGGTGGGAGACCGACTTCACCTTCTCGCTCAACCGCGACAAGATCGTCGCGCTGCGCGGCGACGGCAGAGACGACATCAACAACAAGTGGTTCATCGGCCAGCCGCTGTCGGTCTACTACGACTGGAACATGATCAGCATCTGGCAGGAAGGCGACGAGTTCACGTTCATCGACAAGGACGGCAAGGAGGTGGCCCACCAGACTGGAGCCACGCCCGGAGCCGCCAAACTGGAGGATGTCGACGGCAACGGCGTCATCGACTCCAAAGACCGCAAGGTGATCGGCAGCAAACAGCCGAGCTTCACGATGTCGATGGGCAACCGTTTCTCCTACAAGGACTTCTATTTCTCGTTCCTGTTCAACGGCGTCTTCGGCAAGTGGATGACGGACAACGTGGCCAACATCTCCTCGTATACGTTCGGTTCGGGCAACTACATCCACGGCGTGAAATACTGGACGCCGGAGACCCCCGACGCAGAGGTCGTTTCGCCGGGTTACCAGGCCTCCTTCAGCCACGGCTACTACAAGAAGCTCAACTACGTGCAGCTGCGCAACATCACGCTGGGCTACCGTGTCAATCAGAAATTCGTCCGCCGGATCGGCTTGAGCGCCATCGACGTGAATTTCAGCGTGAACAACGTCTGCGCCTTCTCCAACATGCGCCAGATGCTGAACTACGACAACACCTGGTTCGCATCGTTCCCGACCGCCCGTTCCTACGTACTGGGATTAACCTTAACCTTCTAATCAAGACCTGACTATGAAAACGATGAATTATATCAAGATCGGCATCGCGAGTTCGATCCTCTCGATAGCTGCGGGCTGCACCTCCTTCCTGGAAGAGGATCTGAAAAGTTCGCTGGCCCCCGACAACACTTACACCAGTTCACTGGGCTTCGAGGTGGGAGCCACGGGGCTCTACGCCATCGCCCGCTCGGAATACAACACCTGGGGTGAAAACGGCGCTTTCATGCACAACGGCGCCTGCGCCTACGAGGTGCTCCAGATTTCGACCGACCTCTGCCGCATGGGAACCGTCCGCGACGGTTCGCTGGTTCCGTTCGCCGAAATGACGCTCAACCCGTCGACGCTTTTCGTCGGTTCGTACTGGAACTGGGCCTACAACCTGATCGCTTCGGCCAACGAACTGCTGATCTATTCCGAAAAGAACAACAACTGGGACTATCCCACCGACAAACAGCTTTACCAGGCCGAAGCCCGTTTCTTCCGGGCTTACGCCTACCGCACGCTGGTCTACCTCTACGGCGACGTGCCCTGGGTCGAAACCATCCAGAAGCCCTTCCTGCTCTCGTTCTCGCGCGATCCCAAGATCGAGGTGCTGGGCAACATCATCAAAGACCTGGAATTTGCCAAGACGTACCTTCCCGACAATCCCGACAACGTGAAGGAGGGCAAGCTTACGACGTGGGCCGCACGCCACCTGCTGAGCGAAATGTACCTGCTGCGCGGCGCCGAAGGCGACTATAAGCTGGCCGAGGAGAATGCCCAGGACGTGATCGACTGCCCGTATTACAGTCTGATGAAAAGCCGCTTCGGCAACGCCAAGAACGATCCCGGCGACTATTTCAGCGACATGTTCGTCGAAAACAATCAGAACCGTTCAGCCGGCAACACCGAGGGTATCTGGGTCATGCAGTTCCAGTACAACACGGTCGGCGGCGGCACGAATTCCGACGACTGGACCCGCCGCGCCTGGAATCCCCAGTACCACGCCATCGACGGATTCGCACTGGCCGACTCGCTCGGCGGCCGCGGCCTGGCGCAGATCTATCCGCTGAAGTGGTGGATCGGCGTCAAGGGAACCAACGCCACGACGGCCGGAGAAAAGGAGGGTTTCCCCGATATTCAGGAAAAAGGCATCTTCGAAGACGGCGACATCCGCAACTCGGAGTACAACATCAAGCGCAACTGGTACTACAACAACCCGCTGACGCCCAACAAGCTGGGACAAAAATGCCCCATCGACGACAAATCGTGGTCGCAGGCCCAGCTCTTCCCGGCGCTGAAGAAATTTTTCTTCGGTAAGGAGGAAAACCTCCAGCTTACCGGCGCATACAAGGACCGCATGAAATTCCGCCTGGCCGAGACCTACCTGCTGCTGGCCGAAGCCTACCTGCGTCAGGACATGCCCGATAAGGCCGCCGATGCCGTGAACGAAGTGCGCCGCCGCGCCAAAGTGTCCGACGTTTCCGACGAGGAGATGACGATGGATTTCCTGCTCGACGAGCGCATCCGCGAACTCTACGGCGAAGAGAGCCGCCGCTTCACGCTGATACGCACGGGCAAACTGCTCGAACGCGTGAGAAAGTACAACCCCGAGGCGCGCGACCTCATCCAGGATTTCCACGTGCTGTGGCCCATTCCGCAGGCTATCCGCGACGCGAATGTCGGCAATTTCCCGCAGAATCCCGGATATGAAGGTTACGAAGGCTAAAAACCTTCGTCCCCGCCTCCGGGCGGATCAGACAAGAATGTGTCCGGCAGATTCCGGACCGTATCAGCAACCACGAAAAAAACAGTTATGAAAAAGATAAAATTTGCATGCAACCTGTCGCTGCTGACCCTTTTCGCACTCGGCCAGTGGGCCTGTGAATGGGACCCGTACGAACACGACAGCGACCCGGTCCGGGAAACTCTGGAGCTGACCGCCTCCGCCTCCCAGATCGCTTTGGACGAAAACGACCTTTCGGCTACGGTACTGACCTTCGACTGGACGCCCGCGCGTCCGATGCCCGACGAGTATCTGGTGTCCTACACGACCAAACTGGACCTGCTGAACAACAACTTCGGTTCGTCCACCGCCATCGTGACGAGCGAAGACGACGGCATCTTCAGCCGGAGCTACACCTCCGAGCAAATCAACAACTGGGCTAACGAGCGCTGGAAAGTGCCCGTAAACAAGACCTTCACGCTGGCGTTCCGCGTCATCGCGGAGTATGCGGGCGGCCCCACATACGAAATGCCCGAAGTGCGCACCGTGGAGGTGACCGTAACCCCGATCAAGGTCGATGTCTTCGATGCCGACAAGGTGTCGCTTTCCGGCACGGCCATCAGCAGCGTGACGGAGATCGAAAAGACGGTCGAGAATGCGAACCTCTATGCCTGGTACGGCGAATTGAGCATCGGCGAGTTGCAGATTCCCGTCGAGCTGGAGGGCCAGACCTACTACATCGTTCCGAGCGACGGCAACGGCGCGCTCCGCGACGGGGAGCTTGTCGACGTGAAGATGACGGAAACCCCCGTTTCGTGGAATATCCCGAGCGCCGGCAACTACCGCCTGCTGATCGACATGGAGAACAAACAGGTGCGCATCTACTCGTCGGCGACCGACCTGAAGCCGCTGTCCGTCACATTCCACCCGAGCGGTGCGGAAGCCAATCCCGAGGCAACGATCGAAGTGCTCGATCTCTACGCCTACGGAGCAGGTACGGGCTGGGGCGTGCGCAAACTCAACCTGAAGCAGAGCTTCGCCGACCCGCAGATCCTGATCTATGACGCCGAAGAGCACAACGGCACGAAACTTTCCAGCGGCATGAAGTTCTGCGTAGCCCAGAATTTCTCGGTCGGCGATGCGGATTACAACCAGAACAATGCCTATTGCTTCACCTGTCCGCTGACGGCAGAAGGCAAGAGGCAGAACCTCACGCTGACTCTCGGCAAGGTGGGCGAACTGCACGGAGGTGCCGACGGAGAGACGCGCAACTCGTATTACACGATCCCCGCTTCCGACCTGCTGATCTTCGATCTGCGTCACGGAACGATCCTGGCCCGGAACAAATAACGCCGGACCGCACGACTGAAAAATATTGCCGTATCGGAATGGAGACTGGGTTCCGGCCGACAGGAAGATACGGCAATATTCCATTACAACGACAATCAATCGTAAAAACAGCAACATGATACACATGAGAAATCTGATGACCGGCTGTCTTCTGGCAGCATTTCTTTGCGCCGCTTCCTGCGGTTGCTCGAAGGACAACGGCGGCGGCGAAGAAGGCGGCCAAGTTGCCGGTGTGACCGTAAAGCCCGCCTACAACAAGTCGGAAGTGCTGCACAACCCGCTCAACGGCTGGGTGATGTATGTCAGCGCGGACTACGATCCCTCCTATTTCGACAAGGAGATCTACGTACCGCTGCTCGGAAAGAACGTAAGGGTGGCGGACTACGCTTCGGCCTGCTATATCCGCACGAAATGGTCCGTGCTGAATCCCGCAGACGGGCAGTACGCCTGGAAAGACCCCGATTCGAAGGTTTACAAACTGGTTCAGAAAGCCCGGGAGCTGAAACTCCCCATCGCTTTCCGCGTCGTGGTGGACGGACGTGACCAGGGCGCCAATACGCCCCAGTTCGTCTACGATGCCGGAGCCGAATACGCGATGTCGGAGCCGAAATACCCCGACCGCAAGACACCGATGCCGCAGGACCCGATCTTCCAGCGCTACTACGAGAAGTTCGTCGCAGCCCTCGCCGAGGAGTTCAACGATCCGGAATACACCTCGTTCATCGACGGCTACGGCCTCGGCAAGTGGGGCGAGGGCCACAGCGTGGCTTACAACAAGGACGACGTATCGGCTGTCGATGAGAATACGGAAACGGTGAAGCGCGAAGTCCTCGACTGGATCACCAAGCTCTACGCCAAACACTTCACGAAGGTTCCCCTGGTGATCAACTACCACCGCGTACTGGGCCATCCCACGAGCCAGGGCACGGCAAACCCGAACAGCGAAAGCCTCGTGGCCCTGGCCATCAGCAACGGCTACTGCATCCGCTCCGACGCCTTCGGCATGAACAACTCCAGCTGGGGTTACAGCACCTGGGAGAAGGCAATCGCCGCACAATGGCGTTACAAGGTCCCCATCATCATGGAGGGCGGATATATCGTCAGCAGCCACAGCTACTGGAACGACCCGGCCGGCTACCGCCAGGGACACCCCGAAGATGTCCGCCAGGGCGAATTCGACTCCTCGGCCGAAGCCCGCGTCAACATGATGGACTTCCGTGTCGGCCAGGAGACCGAGTCGTGGTTCAACGATGCCTTCAGCCTCGTGCAGCGCTTCGTCTCCGAAGGCGGCTACCGGCTCTATCCCGACCAGGTGATCGTTCCCGACCAGGTGAGCGCAGGCAGCCGTGTCAAGGTCGCTTCGCGCTGGCGCAACATGGGCTGGGGCTATTTCCCGAACAACCTGCCGCAGTGGAACTACAAATACAAGGTGGCCTTCGCTTTGATCGACGCTTCGGACAAGGCGCAGAAGGTCTTCGTCGACAAGGACTGCGAGCCTTCGACCTGGGTCGAGAGCAAGCCCTTCTCCTACACCTTCGAAACGCCGGCCGTCGATCTTCCCGCGGGGAAATACACGTGGGGCATCGCCATCGTTGACACGACGAAGGAGAACCGGCCTGCCATCCAGCTCGCCGTAAACAACGAAAAGACGGCCGAAGGCTGGGTGAAACTGCACGAAGTACAGATCAACTAACGCCTGAAAAACCATGAAGAGGGTTGCATTGCTTTCCGCAGCGCTGCTGCTGTCCGTCACCGCCTCCTTCGGGAGCGGCGTCCTGGTCGAGGCCGAGAGTTTCCGCGACAAGGGCGGGTGGGCCGTGGACCAGCAGTTCATGGACCAGATGGGTTCGCCCTACCTCATCGCGCACGGCATGGGCAAACCCGTGGCGGACGCCGTGACGACGGTCGAATTCCCGGAAACGGGAACCTACCGGGTCTACGTCCGGACGTTCAACTGGGTCGCCCCCTGGTACGACGGGGAAGGTCCCGGAAAGTTCGCCCTCCGGGTCGGCAGCCGGAAACTGTCCGCGACGCTCGGCTGCACGGGCAGCGAGTGGATGTGGCAGTGCGCCGGAAAGGGCTCCGTCCGGAAAGGTCCGGTCAGCGTTTCGCTGACCGACCTTTCCGGATTCGAC
>ERZ779892.2795-NODE-2795-length-13140-cov-2.748720_pt1 | contig 13140 bp, 22 predicted proteins | sample MGYA00511552_ERZ779892 | MGnify/ENA primary metagenome ERZ779892 (study PRJEB29588, sample SAMEA2154561) | human gut metagenome | biome: human gut; feature: human-associated habitat; material: faeces | place: Denmark | collected 2008/2010 ... | reverse complement strand
TTCTCTATAAGTTTCTCAAATGCAGCCTTGGCATTTTCTGCGTTCTTATATTTGCCAATTGGGTAATCAGTCGACTCGTTTGAGCCTTTAACGTGTTTTAATAATATTTCTGTTTTTGAAAGTCCGTTAATGTAAATGTCAACTACATTGTCCCAGTTGTAAAAGGCGTTTCTATCCTGTCTTACAATAATCATCTCAAACCTCTCCCTTCTTTTTTAGTTAAACGGAAGTCCTTCATCTTCTACTCCATCTGGGATGTTCATGAACCCAGCCGCACTTGCTGGCGTTGGTCTGGATGAAGTGGCTGGTCTTGTACCCGAACTTGCATGAGTGCCAGCACCATTACCATTATCAGAAGCCTTGCTCTCTGCAAACTCCTGATCCTCAACAATCACATCTGTCGTATAAACTTTCTGGCCATCCTTATTGGTATAGCTGCCGGTCTGAATACGTCCGGTAACCGCTAGCTTTGTTCCCTGATGAAAATATTTCTCAGCGAACTCTGCTGAACGGTCAAATGCTACACACTGAATAAAGTCAGCTGTCTGCTCACCATTGGATGTATTTGCGCGTCCTCTGCGATCTACAGCCAGTGTATATCTTGCAATAGCCATCTGGCGTTCTCCCTGTGAGTAACGAACTTCTGGGTCTTTGGTTAATCTTCCGATTAAAATTACTTTGTTCATACTAAGCCTCTTTTCTTTAAAGTTTTATTCTTTTCTTTCTCATTCCTAGTTCCCTCTGCCTTGTAAGAGTATACATAAGCTCTTCCTCTGGTCTTATTTCCTGCTTAATCTTCAGTTTAAGCATTGTTCGCATAGCTTTGAGAAGATCTTTTCTTTCTTTTTCTGTCATGTTATGTTCAAAAGCAAGCGTAGGCGCAATTAACTTTTCAGCTAGTAAGACTTGCCGATTTTTCTTCATGTTTTATTCTCCTAAAAAGATATATTTAAGTGATCCAACCCTTTTAACTGTTCCATCACTTCTTGTAGACGTTTAATGTCGTCTGTTGTATCAGCTTCTTTTTGCAGGCTGTGACGCTTTACGCGAATCACACATTCACGTATTCCTCTTGTATTTTCTGATCCTGATGTCTCCTGAACAAGTTCACTGTTAAAGATTTTAGCCACTTCCTGATACTGGGTTTTATCTTCGGCAAAATTTTTGATTAGCTCGATTAGATTCATCTTACCTTGCTCAATCTGGAGATACATAATGCTAGCAACCTCTTGATACAGAGAAGTAGAAAAATCTTCTGGGATGATAATGCTTTTTAATTGTGGTAGCTTGTCTGGGTGACAGCTAAGCCACGTCAAAATGCAACGCTGAGCTGCTTTTAAGCCCTCATCCTTCTCTCTTTTTACTCTGGGGATCAAATTCAATACCGCATTGATAATTGCATTATCAATAAAATCATTTGCAGATTCTTTGTTGTCTACAACACAAATAAAGTCGTTCTTAATTGAAGCATCGTAAACTTCGCTCTTGTCGCATACCCATTTTCCACGCCAAAGCTGTATAATATACCCGGTGCTTGTAGGTGACTCGTTTTTGCATGATTTGGGTTTTGAACCAATTCTTACAAAATAGTAAGGACGACTCGCGTACTTGTCTTTATAAATTTTCATTAAACCCTTCTTTCTTTTAATATTGGAATACTCCTGCGTCCATCCTTTCATTGTATCTTTTCTCTGCATAGTATCTGAATGTGTAATATTCAAGACCACATTTTTTTGCGGCTTCGCTGCATCCAATGTCTCCTTGTTCCCATTCCAGATATACTTCTGCGAAGTTTGGTGGAAGAATCACTCCTCTCTGGATTCCTTTCCTCTGCTCTCCAATCTCTTTCAATCGGATATTTGCATACTTGCGGAATGTTGTGTGTGACATTCCACATTGTCTAGCTGCTTTTTCATCTGAGAGTAAACCAAGTTTCCATTGTTCAAAGCAATCATCAAACATTGGCGGCAAAGGCTTTGGTGGTACTTTATTACCAGTCTTGACGGTATGCCTATCACCTCTCTTCGCAAGTTCTTCTCTTGCATATCTTTCAAAAGTCGTGACACAAACACCTATCTTCTTTGCACCTTCTGGTCCGGTTAACTTTCCATCTCTCCATGCGATGTAAAGCTCCTCTGGAAGTGTAGTTTTTTTTGCAACAAAGTTTGATCTATGACCTGTTTGCTTTTTAAACGGCTTTGCTTTAGCTGCATCTTGCCAATGTAGCCAATTCTTGTACATTGGGCGCTGGCTAAACTTTGAACAGTGATATCCTAACTGGATATTATGCGCACGGTTATCAGCTTCTTCCGCAGCTTCTTCTTTGCTCAGAAATACCGCCCTTCCAAGCGCTAATCTCTCCCAATGATGTATGTTATTCGTATTGCTTCCGATGTCACGTTTTTCGGTTATCGTATCAAAATGTGTGTCTGTCACGGCTATAACAACCGATTCAACAACTTCAAGTCCGTAGTTGTCGAACCCTTCGAATCCCTTTTGTTTCAATTCATAGTTGCTTAATCGGTATTCCTCTACGTGATAGACAGGAGTTCCGATCTCAATCTCGTTCATCTTGTGCCTCCTTTATCAGTTTTAGATCATATCCACCTTCTACAAACTTTTTAGTGAGCTTGTGCCTGATGCCGTTGCCTAAGTACTGGTATATATCAAGCATGTCATCGTCAGAAAAATTCGTCTGCAGATACTGGTTTATACTCTTTCGAGTTCTATTCCAAAATCTTACGTTCCTTACGTGCTGCTGATAAACCATTGTTTTGCAAGCGTCCCTTGACACATATTCAAGCAATTTACATTTAAGATCTTCTTCGCTCTCAATGTCAGCTACGGAAAAGCCAGAACGCTGCTTGTTTAAGAGCAAGTATCCATCGCTGTTGATACTGCTACCAGGAAAGCATTTCATAAGCTTTAAAATTTCATTCAAAATCATAATTGCTCCAATCTATCTTCTGTCCACAGTATGGACAGTGTACGCAAACTCCTGCTTCTGATTCATACCGTGTGCCGCATGTCGGGCAATACCATTCGTATACATTTTCGTTTGATGCACAGATGACTGGTTCTTCTGCAATTGTTTTATGCATGTCTCTGTTTTCGAGAATGTTGTTGACTATTTCACATGCCGTCTGTAGGGGTACTACACGACAATAGGTATGTGGATATGCTACCGCAACCATCAATTCACTATTGCTAACCAAAAGGTTTTTGATTTCATCACTTTTTGCAATAGACATTTAACAATCCTCCCAATCAATCTTCTGTCCACATTTTGAACAATAGGAAGCAAGGCAATCATTTATGATGTTTCCACATACAGAGCAGCTACATGCGTTCTTGTCTGCTAGAATAACCAGTTTTTGTGGAATCTGCTTTTTAAGAGCGCTATGTGCCTTCATGAATACAAACGCGGTTCTCATTGATTTTTCAACTGCCTTGTAGTCCTTTTTCTTCAAGGCTTGCTCAGTTGCTCTGGTGCAAGTATCAAGTTTCTTCTTTAATATCTTCAAGACTTTTTTATTGCTCATTTGCTTTTCCTTTCTTACAGGAACGGACAAGTTTCGCAATTAAACAATTGCCAGGTCTTACCTGCTTCTGCAACGTCCACATTTGCCATTCCTGCGACTTTTTTTATTCTTGTGAGCATTTCTTTTGGCGCTGCATTATTTGCGCTTAAATGGCAAATAATGACGTTCTGGAGTGCGTTTGTTGTGTTAGCTTCTATGAAGCCTGCACACGTTTCTAGCTCCATATGCCCCTTAATGACATGCAATCGTTTACCAGTGACATCCTCTGAAATGTACTTCTTTTGGTAATTGCAAGACACTAATATATGGTCAATATCCTTAAATCGCCACCTTACAAACTCTGTATCAGTAATGTAGAGCATTCGCCCCATCTCTGGATGCTCGATGATGAATCCATAGCACGGACACTCTGTACCGTCTGCATCGGTATGTTTGAAGTGTCCATGCACATCATTCATTGGAACTGATACAATTCCAAATTCACCATATCCACCGATATAGGAGTTGTCTTCATAAGGTTTGTAGACTGGGATTCCCATTTCTTCCAGATCACTTACTGCTTCCGAATGATCTCTGTGCTTGTGTGTGACAACGCATCCAACAATATCAGATACCTTCCAACTGCATCCCTTTTTGATCTTTACGATTGGGATTCCTGCATCAAGAAGAAGCATCTTACCTTTGCTATCCTTTAAAACATAGCAATTACCAGAACTGCCGCTGGCTAAACACGTTAGAATCATCTGAAAAAACTCCTCTCTCAAGTTCTATGTCATTCATCCTTCCACACTTTCAATGTGGTAACGACCATATCCACTTGTTCTTCCGCTTCCGATTCCGTTTCCAAAACCTGCAAGACGAATAATGTTTAAGATCTGTTCCAGAGAATACGCATTCTCTGTATACTGAATGGTGAATGTTGCACTCCATCCGCTGAATCTATTCAGCCGTACAAGTACTGGAGCACCTTTCTTTGGTGACATAAGCTTTTCGTCAATGAAATGCTCTGCAAACTTGATCGGAACCAGATTGCCCTTTGCAATGACATTTACAGCAGCATTGAATTTTGTTGCGTAAGTGTCAATCTTGTTTTGTACAACAGCCTGTCCAAATGACTTTTTTAAGCCAAATGCCGTAATGCACGGTGCATTGTTGGTCAGTGCTTCTCTCAAACCTTCCTCTGTGAAGTCTGTAGGCTTTCCACCATACCAGTGCATAGAGGTGATCACTTCTTCCCATACATTTGTAGCTGCTGTGTCCTTAGCCTTGTTCTTTCTCTCGTCAGTAAGCTTCCTGGCGCTACAATCATTCATCTTATTGAGCACCAAATCTCCATCACCTGCAATAGTAATTCTTGCCTGCTTGATGCTTAACGGTTTCAATTCGATAACCTGTGTTTCTTCCTTCTTTGCCATAATTTATGTTCTCCTTTTTTGTTTTGGTCTAAGCTTCCGCTTGAGATGCGTCATGAACGTTGTGATGCAATGTTATGTGCTATTTTGTGCTGCTGTGTGGTATGCTGTACTGTCATGTGCTATTTTCTGCGGCTCATGCCGCATCTCAAACGAAAGTTCTAAGCGCTCTGGTAACACTTACAGACAACATGAAATGTGATGTTGTGTGTTGTATTGTATTGTTCTATGCTGTACTGTTCTATCCTGCGATAGGCAACTCATGCTGCCTGCAAATGCTACCAGTTTGTTTTGTTGGTATCCACTCGGTACGCGACACAAGAAATTTGCGGTGCTTTGTTGTGTTGTGTTATACGCTGTACTGTTATGTTAGGTGCTGTGATCTGCTATTATGTGGTATTCTATGCTTTGTGACTTATGCCACATACAGAATGGATACCTTTTGTTTTTGTGTTATGTTCTACCTTTTTCTATATCTTCCCAATCAGCCAGTATAGCCGTTAGGTCAACGCAAAGTTTGTTTTGCCTTGCTGGGCTGAGATTTTTATAACTTCTCAGTTATAATCTCAACCTTGATGACACGTTCCCAGCCAGCGTGCTCAAATTTCATTTCTGACTCCTCCTTCCCTGTTGCTGGGTTTACTACTGTCTTTCCAGTTGCCACGCGGTTGGCGATTGCACGAATCACAGGTTTCTGATTTACACGCGGATTTGTGAGATCCGCTAAGAATGCTGGAGGAAGGACTACTGCCAATACATCACAGTCAGCGCCAAGCTCTGTTACCTGCTTTGCAGACTCAACACTGTCTGCGAACTGTTTTACCTCAATCTCACCGTAGATACGGCGAAGGTCTGCCTCCTGTGCCTGTGTCATTGTGTGTCTGCTTACCCATAATACTCTAGTCATATAAAGCCTCTTTCTCCCCGTTTTGGCGATAGGACACCAATTTACTTGCTACCTCGTGTTAGCCCATAAAATTTGCTTAACTCGAATGCTCTGCAGATGATGTAATGTTTTGTTATGTTGTGTCGCGTTATGTTCTGTCCTGCGCTGTTATGTTTTTGACATATGAGCCATTTCTTTTCTCAGATGGTGCATACCGTTACACCATCCACAGAACACTCGAATTAAGTGTTGAAACTGTTTAGACGGCTATCTTGTCGATTTCTTCAAAGACACTCTCCAACTCAGAAAGCGACTTATACCGATTTTGAAAGCTTCTCAGTTCTGCGTAAGCCCTCTGCAGCAACTTCTGATACTCGTCAGGTTGTGTTGCAAAATGCGTTGTCGGCATATACACATTTCTCTGACTTGTGACCTGGAAGTGTCTAATAGGTGGTTTGTTGTCCTGCTTTGGGACAACTACAAAGAACTGGATAAGCTGTCTTGCCTGCTGCAAGCGATATTTCTCTGCCGCTATGCTATCGTTCCATTCAAAACACTTGTGCAGCTCTGACTGTTCGTCTCTTGCTTTCTCAAGTACTTGTTCTGGCGTTATCTCTGTATCTCTTCCGATTTCATCCAGACACTTTGCAGCATCGGCTTTAAAAATTCCTTCTATTCTCCATTTGATTTCATCCATAGGCTATCTACCTACTGCATAAATGCCGGGAGTTCCTGCTGACCGTCTGCATCAGCTTTTAACTCTCGATTTCCAGTTGCAGGCTCAACAAATGTTTCTGAATTTGCTTCATTTTTAATTTCGTATGCAACATTTTCCTGCTCAATTTCAATTGGAGAAATGTCCTCGAACTGATCAAGTCTGTCAGATATCTCGGAAATATTACCATCTGTACTCGTATTTGCGATCATTTTGCACAAACGGTTGATTACAGTTTTCTTTGACATCTGATCTTTGAATTTTGTGTGTGTACTGGCAGCATCCTCTTTCAATCCACCCATCCGCTGATTCCATGCTTTCTTCAACTGGTTAATGTTCATAATCTCCACAATCTGGCTTCCATCCATCATTTTTGCAACAGCATAAGCGCCTTTGATCTTGTCATTGTCAATGTTCATGAAGTCCTGCGTATGCTCATCAATAACTTTTTCACCATTAACAATGTGATACTTAAATGTATCGCCCTCATAGATGATCTCTGCGCTGATCTTCTTTAAGCCGTTACGTTTTGCCAACGTAATATTTCCGAAGTAAGATTTCTGGAATTGGCACTTTCCACCGTAGGCGATAAAATATCCCTGCTTTTTGTTAACATTGAGCGCCAATGTGGCCATTTCCATAAGTGAATTTACAATACTAGCCTGTGAGCAGCTTTCAAGAACCGGACGTTTATCTTTATCAACTGTCTCTTTTAATATCAGATACGCTCCAGTTAATGCATTTGCTACGTTGTAGTCTTTTGGAAATGTCAAGCCAAAGTTCTCTTTCTCTTTTAATTGGCGTACAAGCCCATCAATAAGACCATTATTTACAATTAAACTGGCCTGCTGATTTCCTGCACTTAATGCTTCTGCTTTAGCCGCTGCCATTATTCCTCGCCCTCCTTGACTTCCTTGACCTTGATATCTATCTTGTTTAATAACTCACTCAATTCCTTAAATGATTTAAGTGTAAAACTGCTAAACATCACGAGTGCGATAGCGTCTTTTGCTAAATCACCTGAAAAATATGATACTTTGTCTTGTACCACTTTAAACTTTAACCCTGTTGGGAAAAGCTTGTTATCACCTTTTACAACTTCGACTGTGCCATTGTAAGGAACTGGCTGTTTTTTCTCTTCCTGCTCCGGCTCTGTGCCCTCTGCACTGTCTGTGTCATTATTCTTGTCAGCCTTTAATACATCTAGTAATTCCTGCGCAGCGTCTCTGAGCGCTTCCAAAAAACTAAGATCATCTCTACTTTTGAAAAATCCCAATCCTGTTTCTTTGGTTTGATTGTCTTTAATAACAATCATTCCTATACGTTCTCCAGCACACACCTCAAATCTCTCACTCATAATTATTCTCCTTGTTCAATTTTATTGTTTTCTGGCACTCTTTTAAGTGTCTTGATATTGCTTCTTCCATAGGCTTCTATCCATGAAAGGTCTACTGGCTCGTCTACTACTGTGACTTTTGTACCATTTGGAGTTACTGCTTCGTCTCCTGGCTTTAAATCTTCCTCTGCTGCAAAACAATAGCTTCTTTTACTGCCCTCATATCGGGCTTTTACATAATTACTCATAGGCTTTCTCCTTTTAATAAATCTTACTGCTTAATTTCTTCCGCGAAGATTGATGAAGAAAAGATACAAACCGGGCGGACACCGCAGCTGCCGTAGCAACCATAGATGTCGACGTAGCCAGACGAAAGAACAACGGCAGTCCACATATAATATTCGTTGCACGGCGTACTCCATGGAGTAAGTAACCACCAGCAATACCCTTCGTTTGGGATCAGGCTTCTGTATTTTCTGTACTCGTCAAGAGTAAGCAGCGAAACCTTGTCTTTACATGCTCTGTATTGATTCTGTCCATCAACAGACAGTAAATCCCTCTCAAATCCAATAACATTCTCCTCTCCAATTTCATTTTCTATTTTTTCAAGGAGATCACTATTCAGATGCTGACGTAGTTCACTGATTCTCCAGTCATTTATGTCTGGATCAAATCTCGTCAACTCTGATTTTTCTGCAAGGCACATGCAACCCGAATCAAGAACATCAAGGATTTTCCATTTTAGCCCTGCAAGCTCGAACTGATTGCCTGCTTTAGGCTCAACGCCAATTTTTCTTTTTGAATTACCTTCTAAAATGTTTACTCTTTTCTTTAGATCATTGAACTGTTGTTGCAGTTCTTCTAATGTCAATTCAGCCATTTATTTTCCCTTCGATACAAAGATGTTAGATTTTAAGATAAAAACTGGGCGAACACCGAGGCTGCAGTTGCAACTGTAGCTGCGGATGACGCCGGACAGAAGAACAACAGCCATTGAACGATTGTATTCACGGTTTGGACTAGTCCATGCTGTACAAGTCCACCACCAATCATCCAAATCATTATTAACAATCAAGTTGTTATACTTTCTGACCTCGTCAAAAGTGAGCAGGCGAACTTTGCAAGTCAGCTCCCCGTAATTATCCTTACCATCTACTGTCTCAAGGCTAACTCTGTGTTCCACAAGATTCTCTGCTCCGACTTCATTTTCAATAGTTGGCTGAATTTCAGCTTCGATGTATTTTCTAAGTCCAGATATTTTGTAATCCACTGTATCATCTGCAAATTTTCTGCCTTCTGCTATAAAATTCTTTGAGATAACCTTGGTTTTTCTTTCGTACTGTTCGAGGACAATATAATCATTCTCTCCAATGCAAAATGTTTTTCCGGCTTTTAAGCTTTCCAGTTTAACCTTGTTACTCTGCTCTCTTTCTTCAAGCATTTTTACCAATGCTCTTGCAGTTTCAAGTTCTTTGCTCATGTCTATCTCCTTTCTACAGCCGCGGTGACTTGACCAAATCACGCACAACTCTATATTTTGAAATGTTTTCTCCATCTTTCTCGACAAAGTAGAATGCCCCATCATTCGGCTCTCTGAAACCGCTGTAGTATTTTGCATTTACTACTGCTGCATCCTGCTCTTTTGAACGGCTGCACCATTCGCGGATTTCTGCGCCGAGGTAACTTTCTCCGCTGTTCACTACAACCATTTGCTCTCTCCTTTCTTTTCTTCTCTGGTGGATTGTAGCAATCTATAAACTCGTGCAAGTCATATAAGCTGCATCCTCTAAATTTCAATGTTTCATTTTGTTTCCATAAGCGTTCTGCTCTCACACCAAATTCATCCGAAAAGCTCTGGATCAACCCCTTCATGGCTTTCTGCCTAGCTCTTTTAATTTCTGTTGCCGTTCTTTCAGACTTTGGCATTATTGCATCCACTCTTCTATAGATATGTCCAATCAGCTCTAACCGCTGCTCCTCTGTTAACTTCATATGCTTACTGTAACTGGCGATAAATCGCCTGAATGATCTTGGCATCATACAACGCATTGTGTTTTACTCCTTTAGGAAGCGGCTTTCCCAACTTTGTTAAGAGTTGTTCGCGTGATAAATCAAAAGCTTCCTTTTCAGAAATTCTTAGCACCCTTGCAATGTCCTGATTGATGTCGTGGCAACTTGCTGATATGTAATTAGGAAGCTCCAATGCGGAACTTGCCAGAAGATCAACCAGTAAAACAAAATCGTAATGAGATACATCTGACACAAATTGAATATCGCTCTCAAAATGTTCAAGCCATCCAAGAAGTGATTCTCGTACCTCATATTTGCTACCAACCACAAATACAGTGTTTTCCTTGTCTAGCAACTCTGCAAGCTCTTTGTTCTCACCCTTTACCACTGTATTTGCTAGTACGTTCTCCTTGATCCAGGGTGAAACCTGATAGTCAGCAAAATCATTAAATTCTGCGTAAAAGGATTCGCCACTTGCAGATACAATTCCAATACTTATTAGAGTTGTATCTTTATGCAACCCTGTAAACTCTGCATCAAAGTACAGATTTATCATTTTCTTTCGCTCCTTCCTTTTCTTTATATTCCTCTGCCTGCTCCATTCCAATAATGTAGGCAAGCTGTTCTTCTGTTAAACATGGAAGCAGCCGTGTTGCTGTTTCAAGCAATTGTTTTTTGCTTTCCCCATGGTAAATAAAAATTGTTGATCACTCTCCTTCTTCGTTGTCTTCAATGTTGTTTGGATTGAGCATTATCATTAACAGCTTCTTCCAAGCAAATGATGTGTTTACGGTATATCCATTTGCGGTTTGATACTGCATATGTACCGCATGTGGGTACTTCGCTTTAATTACCGCGTTTACCGTTGCCGGCGTTCCGTCTGGCGTTTTTACATTCAGCACAACAGTGTCGCCCTGCTTTGCTGTTTCTTTCAGCAGCTCCGTGTCTTCGCTCATTTCTCCGCTCAAATGCGGCAATATTTCTCTTAGATTCATACATTTCCTTTCTATATGGCTCAGGCATTCTAGCCCAAGCCACGATTTCATAGCCAGAATCTTCAAATCCGCCGTCTGGCAAATTTGCCTGGCAGGCTTCGCTTGAAACCCACCATCTAAATCTGCCCTTTGGGTCTGGACCCCAATAATACTCGTGGGTGAGTCTAGTCTCGCCCCATCTGATTGTGCACAGCAGATAGCCTGCGGTCTTATCTGGCATCTTTTTAGTCATCCAGAACATCTTTTATCACCTCTCTTAATTTATATTTGCAACATTTCTTTTTTTCTTACGATGTTGTGACTGTGTTCTCTATCCAGCCGAGCAAATAGTTATTCTGGATACTAGAGCAGCTATTTGTCACTTCGCTCAACTTCTTCAAAGTGCGCTTTTTCTGCTCTGTCAAAAAACGATACGTCGTCGTCTTAGACTTTTCTCTTACCTTTTTATCTGTCATCACGCCTGCACCTCCTTCCTGCATGTTTCCAATCTTTCAATGTAACTAATCATGTCTGCAAAGCTTTCTGCTCTGTACAAGATTGCTCTGTTTGTGTCAGCAAGTAGTGTGTATGCACTATCAAACTGGAATATGTAATACTTATGCATTCCCTCGTAGTACATGCAATCTTTAAGTACTACGAACTGGTTTATATCAAGCATTGTTTGCTCCTCTCTTATGTAATTTCTGCTATCATTTCTGCCTTCATCCTGGCGAACTTGTTAATAAAATGGATTTGCCCTTTGCCAGTTACAAGTGTTGTTCTTGTGATTCTGACGCTTCCGTCTGGATTCACAACGGTACGTTCCTTAACTTCAAAGAGTTTCTGTTCCATCACCTTCTGTGTCGGCATGTTTTTACTGCCGCCACTTTTAATCAGGTAGTCATTTTGACGTATCCACTCAAAGAGTCTGTTTTGCCCGATCTCATGACCATTCTGGCAAATCAGTTTTGCCATGTCTCCAATTAGAATTGAGGTCCTGCTAGACTCCACTGCATCTGCAAAGATTTCTTTAGGCTTCATGCGCTCTGTGTCTGCAATAAGTACCTTGTTATCTGCCTTGAGCTTATCAATCTCGTTGTTGGCAATCTTTAAGGCTCTTGCCATTACCTGCTCTGGTGTGTTCCATGCCTTTTCGAGATCAATGAAGTACTGGCGGTACTGCTTGCCCTTTTCGGTACGCTGAATCATGCAGATCTGCTTTGTCATGTCAATGGAGATTTTGTAGTCCTGCAATTCCTGTCTTGCTAGGGTGTTAAATTCTTTACACCCTACATAATCTGTATTTTCTTCGAATCCATATTGTAACTGGCGATTAAACCATGATTGAAAACGTTCAGAGATCTCCAATCCCTCATGCAATTCTCTAGCTGATACAGTAGGCTGCTCTGACTCGTAGTTAATTCTCAAGAGTTCCATGTTTCGGCTCCTTTCTGTTTAATTTTCAATGTCCGTTTGTTTGTTACACTTACAGTATAGTTTATTAAGAATACTTTGTCAATAGTTTTTTTGATTGTTTGGTAAACTTTTTGGTTGACTTAACAAACAAAACTTGCTATAATAATAATGGAAGGAGGTGATAAGATGGAAACTACAATAGGCGAGAGAATAGCAATGGTGCGAAAAAACCGAGGCTACACCTTAGAGAAATTTGGAGAAGCCATTGGAATAAAGAAAGGTTCAGTTAGTCTACTAGAGCGTGGTATCAATACTCCAGCTGACAGAACGATTTTCATGATTTGCAACAGATTTAGCGTAAATGAACAATGGCTCCGTACCGGAGAAGGCGATATGCTTAAGAACGTTACACCATCAGAAGAGATTGCATCATTTCTTGGCACGCTTGCAATAGCAGGCGACGAAAATTTCAAAAAGCGTTTAATCCTTTATCTTGCGCAAATAAAGGATTCAGACTGGGAGAAATTGGAACAAGTGCTTGATACTCTTCTTGCAGGAAAAGATATCATCTTTCCGCCAGGCACCAATGACAAACAAAACTAATTAACCAGACAGTGGGTATCCGTAATGCGGATACCCATTTGTTTTGTATACAAGGCGAATTTCTGGTTGCTATTTTGTGAAAACCTGTTTATACTATTTACATAGTGCAACACAAGCACAAAAGGAAAGGAAGAAAAGGACATGAAAAAGAAAGTAGTAAGCGTATTACTGGCAGCAGCAATGACAACAACTCTGGTAGCAGGATGTGGAAGCACCGGTTCTGCAGACACCGCAACAGATACTTCC
>ERZ779892.2790-NODE-2790-length-13150-cov-9.804429_pt1 | contig 13150 bp, 24 predicted proteins | sample MGYA00511552_ERZ779892 | MGnify/ENA primary metagenome ERZ779892 (study PRJEB29588, sample SAMEA2154561) | human gut metagenome | biome: human gut; feature: human-associated habitat; material: faeces | place: Denmark | collected 2008/2010 ... | reverse complement strand
TCCACTGAATTGTCTTTCAAATTCTCTGCGATACGATTCTCAATATCCTCATCTGTCACTTCTGGTACAGAATTATCAAGAGTTATCCCCTTATAGTCTGCAATTGTAACATATTTCTCCACATTATCCACTGAAACCAGGCGTGTCGCACCGGTAGAATCTGTATAAGGTTTCTGTACCTCTTCTTCCTCTGCCGAATCCTCTGCCTGCTGCTCTGTGGCAGTGCTCTCACTCTCTGTACTGGTAGTTTCTTTATCACTTCCGCAGCCATTTACAGCAAGTGCCATACACATTACTAACGCTGCCAAATATACTTTTCTTTTCATTTCATACTCCCTTCAGTTACTCTTTTATAAAATTATCACATTTTCTATTAAAAAGGAAGCCCACTGAGGCAATCATTTTTATTTTATCTCCGCCGCGTTACTGTTCACTGGTAACGTTCCGCGAGGTGTTTTTTGTGAACAAAGTTCACAGAAAACCCGAGAATTGCGGCGCGAAATCATGCGAATGCATGATTTCTGTGCATCGCGAAGCGCGTTACTGTGAACGGAGTGAACAGTAACATATTTCAGATCTGAAAACAACAACTACAGTTCAGATCTCATATAGTATATAATAATAGTAACAACAAAAGAGAACAACAACTCAAGACTAAGTAAAAAAGGAGAATTTATCATGCCTATTAAATTTGCAAACACTTATGTAAAAAGCTATTCTTATTATCCTAAAGCTTTTAGGTTTATAAGTATGATGCGTCATGATTTTGATAAAAGAGATGCTTCTGAGAAGTATGAAATTGCTTTGCTAACTACAAATGAAAAATCCGATAGTTATGAATATACTTATTTTTATGGTGATAAGTATATTGATGAAAAGCCAGTTACTTATATCTTTGATGAATATTGGAATAAATCTGATGATATAAAGTGCATAGCTTTGCTTAACAAAGACACTCACAATATTAAGTTCTATATATCACCTGATATAACACCTATTAATGAAACCACTAACAAGCCTTTTGGAGCTATGGAAACTTACTATAAATTTTTAAAGTTTATTCGTAACTATGAAAACTCTGAAAATGCTACAGTTAAAGATGTTATATTTAATTGCATTATTAATGAACTTAATGTAACAAATGTTAAATGTAACAATGAGTTTAATGATGCTGTAGATAAGAAACTTGCAGAAGATAAAGCTAAAGAGGAGAATGTGCTTATGTATAAGTTTGATAAGAGTATTAATTTTGTAGAAGGTGAACTTGATACAGTATGCCCAACTAATGACGTTAAAAAACTCATTCATGATACTATAGTAGAATATTATGTAAAGAGAACTAATAAAGTGGAACACTACAATATGTATATAATCACTAGGTCAGATGATGATTACTATACATTTCATAACTACAATCACAAGAGATATAAGAGCAGAGAACAGGCTTATAACGTAATTGACCATTATGCTAATATGCTTGAAGATATTAAGTTCTTTGCAATATATGGCAAGGAAACACATAAGCTTGACTATTATGTAAACAAAGATATTGTAAAGGGTATTGAAAATAGCAAGGATAAAGAAAAGCTCATTGCAGATACTTATGAAAGTATTAATGATTATGTTAATGAGTATGCAGAAAAAGAAAACCCTTATATCTTCGATATGGTAAATGATTATATCACAAAGGAACTTAATGTTCCTGGTGGAGATTATGACGATACACTAACTTTCTAAACATTATATTTAAGTAGTTCCTCATTCATAGAGTGAGGAACTAATTAATAATATATTTTTATATGATATATAAGGAGATTAATAACAGTTACAGAAACTCCTAAAAGGCTATTTCACAGATTGGTACGAATTCTTTGATGATTGGTATGACAATCACAATGAAGAAGATGATAAGCCTGAGTACGTTTGGATAACAGAAAGAGTTGATATGCACATTGATGCAGATGATATAATCGCAAATGCAACAGAAAATCTGTATGAAGATGCTATGGACGACATCTCTGAAGAAAAGTGTAAAGAACTTCAGAATATGCTCGATAAGTGGTGTGATACTTGTGGAGTCAGGGAAACCTATGTCAAAAGTAACAAGTACAAGGTCAAAATTCCTTGGAAAACTATTAATATTTTATTTACTTTTATAATAAGCACAGTTAATATTTATACTGTATACTATAATTATTAAAAGGAGTAGATGTAATATATGTTTTTAACTTTACTAGAAGTTATACTTAAAGCTTTGAATAACCCTAAGTCTAAGCGTTATGTATACAATGAATATACATATAACCCTTATGCTTTGGATTATTACACAGCTCATTATATATATGACATACCAGATGATATTGATGATATTTAAGAAAGGATTTTAAAATGAATAAACTTGAAGAATTATATATTAACCCTTTTTATCAATGTCAACTAACAGATAGAACAGATATAGAAAACCTAATACAGAAATGTATTTATAGTTATATTAGATACGGCTACTATAATTATATTGATTATGATTTTTATAATGAAGATAAACGAAAGTTACCTGCATTTAGAATATCATCCGATAAAAGTATACATTATAGTAAAACAGAACTATACAAAGAATTTGTTATAAGCTTTGATATAGAAGCAGGCTTGATACATTTTAGATTTATAGATAAGTATTCACAGAACAAACTTCAAGTTGAGTTTAATCATAAGTATTTATTTCCAAAAGACCCTGATAATGAATGTATATTTATGATTGATTTCGATAATATCAAAATTGCAACACTTGTAAATATACTTTACACAGATATAGATTGGCTAAGAAAGACCATATGTTCTCCTATGCCTTTTAATGATTATTTCCCTAGTGGCTCTACTTGGAAACATTTTAAGGGATATGAACTAACTGTTATAGCTGTTGCATCACATACGGAAACAAGTGAAACTCTTGTAGTTTATGAGTGCAGAAATTCAAAGGATGAAAATTATGTACCCTCTATATGGGCAAGACCTATGTCTATGTTCTTTGAGAAGATAGATGAAAATAAATATCCTGAACATAAGGGCGAATATAGAATTACTAGAATGGGTGATAAGCTATGACTTTAAATCCTGTTGAAATTAAATTAATAAATACAAGGCAGGATACTATTGATTTTATTTATTTTTTGTATAGTATTTATGCAAAAACAGATAACTGTGTTGAATATGACTATTGTAACAATATGAAGTCCGTGTACAATAAATATGTGTTTTATTCCATTATACCTAGTTCGGACAACATTAATTTGGATACTTATTATGATGGTCGATATATTGAAATTACTTTTAATGACAAATATAAAACAATAGAATTAGATATACAGATAGATGATAAATATAAATTAAATGATACTAAATCCCATAGTTATACTTGTACAATTACTGACTTTCTAAATACAAAAGATACAGGAGTAGAAACTAATACTGTAAGTATGGTACTAAATGTACTTTATGATAATAGAAAATTTATAAACAAGGCTATACAAGAAGGCTTTGATACACGGAAAAGCTTAATAAATATCATTAGAGCTATAAAAGGAGTAAATAAGAATGATAGTAGTATCTTATATAGGAACTGGAAAAACTTCAACTTGTAGAAATGTAAATAAGTATATTGACCTTAATGTAAATCTATTTAATACAGATACAAAGAATTGGTATATTAACTATTGTAATCTTGCTATTTATTTAAGTAATAAAGGTAATACTGTTTTTACGCCTGCTTATAAGGAAATTATAGATTACTTTATAGTAAATAGGGATAGAATAAAGGATAAGCAAATTGTTCTTATTTATCCAACTACTGCTTTGAAAGAAGATTGGATTAATTACCTTAAAACTATATACACAGATAAGTATAATGAAAATGATTATAAGTCTTATATTCATTGTAAGAATAATTATCTTTCTGATATAAATTACTTTATTAATACATTTGGTAACTGTGATATTAATGGTGTTTACGATGATTTTGTTTATGTTCGTGAAATAACTGATAGAAGTTTTACATTAAATGAAATACTTTATAATATTAATGACATTAATGTTACAGAAGAACTTTATAATTCTCATAAGCTAACTTCTAAAATGAGTAAAACACAGTATGAAAACGCTATGGGAGGTGTTTGTGAATGGTAACTGCAAAGCACACATATGATTTAGTTGTAAACTACTCTAAGAATACAAATGATGTAATAAAGTACACTCAAAATTTTAAAATTTACATAAGTGATAAAACTATTAAATCAGAGGGAACACTAGGTTCATTTAGAATTATATCAAATCCTTATAATACTGACAATGAACAAGAATTTTTTGAAGTTAATAACTGATGAAAATTTTAAGTTTACTGACTATCTTAATCCTTATTATACTAAAGACAAATATTATGATATTCCAAAGACTATTGAAAATACAATAGCAAATCTAAGAAACTATCTGAAAGATAAAGTAGATGATACAACCCTTGATGTAAAACTTAATTATATTGAAAAAGAGCTGTTTAGATGTACACGGGGTAAAAATATAGATTGCTATTATTATGCAGTCATAAACTTTGTAAATATGTATAAGTTAAGTGAATATATTGACTATTGCATGGATTTAGATATTTTAAGCTGTTATGCACTCAAAGACCTTGAAGAACTTAATATTTTAAACGATATGTTTAATAAGGAAGTAAAGCCTTGGCTTATGGAAAACGTTACTTTGTGATATTTAATAAGTTAAAATAAGAAAGGAATACATTATATGCTTAATAGTTTAGAATTTTATAAAGCTGGTACGGAAGTAAAAATTAACTGTCCATACCTTATTGCTGATTTAAAAGATTGTACAGGCACAATTATGGAAAGTTTTTCTATATCAAGAAATGGTGAAATGATTCATTATTATGTAATCAACATTCCTAGTACCAATGATACTGTTGTACTTGAACCAAAATATTTTATAATGAAGCCAGAAATAAGCACAGCACAAAGAATTATTTTGTTAGGTCTTCGTAACCTTGGATATGAATATATTGCAAAAGATAAATGTGGCAACATAAACGCATTTATTGATTATCCTATTAAATGTAATAACTGTATTATAAGTAAGAACAATAAATGGGACGCAACTTCTTTAGCAACAACACCAAGAACCGAAACTATGTTAAATCAATATCTAGGTGATTTATGTAATTGGGAAGATGAAAAACCTACTTCAATAGATTGGTTGCTGAATGAAACAGAGTAATATATACAATGCGAAAGGAAAATAAAATATGAATATTCCAAAATATCTAGTCGGCACATATGTAAAAATAAACAGTTCTTATTTTAATGAAGATATCATTGGTAAGACAGGTGTAATTACAGATATCTATACCAAGATTCAATGTTTTGGAACTGAAAAGTATACTGAAACAATTAGTTACGAAGTAGATATCCTTAATGTAGATAAACCTATACTAATTAAAGAAGAATATCTCACACCAAAACCTAAACTAGATTTTGAAGCTAAAATCATATTGTTAGGTCTTTACAAAAGTGGATATAAGTATATTGCAAAAGATAAGAATGATTTTATATATGCATATGTCCGTTATCCAGTTAAGGCAAAGTTTAGTGACTATTCATGGAGTGACGAGTTCGCTAAGTTTAAATATTCCACACATACATCACATATGTTAAATACTTATCTGGACAAGTTATGTTCTTGGGAAGATTTAGAACCTACCTCTATATCTTGGTTACTTGGCATAAACGAAGATAACATAAGCGAACATAATTTAAATTAAAGGAATTAGGTGCTAATATGACAGATAATTTTAATCTTAAAATTGGAGATTGGGTAAAAATTAAATATCCATACGATAATGCTATACTTAATAATAAAGTTGGAATGATTAAAAATATTTATAAAGATGAAACTTCTGAAAAAGATATTTTAGAAGTTATGATTAAAGTTAATGATATAGATGAAGTTATTTCAATTAATAAAGAATATGTTTCCTCAAGGCATTTAGTTGGATTTGAACAAAGAATTATCTTAGCTGGACTTTATAGATATAATTACAGATATATTGCAAAGGATAGAGATGGTTTTGTAAATGCCTTTGCAAGTCTTCCACATAAGGACGATTTTAATAAGAAGTGGTATTCTTCAACTTGTAAAAGAACTCATGAATCACAAATGCTGACTGATAACTTAGGTAAGTTTTGCTTTTGGGAAGATGATGAACCTGAGTCAATAGCTAAATTAATAGGTATTAGTAAATACTAATCTTATTCATAAATAGGGTGATAGGGTAAGAATTAATTGTACTTATTTTAATGACGATGTAAATGGCAAAAAAGGAATTTGTTCTTGGGAAGATACAAAACCTATTTCAATATCTAATTTACTAGATGATATAACTAAATAAGGAATAAACTGTATGATAAAAGCTTATAACATATCACAAAAATTACTTTGGCTATCTGTATCTTATGACATAGATAATAAAAGAGAAGAATTTGAAATTGATTTTGACTTGAATTATATTATTGCTCATGGAGACTTAGGAACATATAGTTTTGGTTTTATAAAATATGAGCGTAAAACCCATTACTCTTGAGTGGTGGGATACAAGCGAACTATCATATATTTTACTGAAAATATTGTATTTTGGTAAAATATATGATATAATATACATACAGGAGCAATCCGAGTCTCACGAAAGGAGTAAATCTGTATGTATCTAACTGTGAAACAGCAAGTAAAACATCTGTCTAAAGAAGATTACAAATCTCTTAGAGAATTGTGTCATATAGCTAAAAATCTCACAAATGAAGCTATCTATAATGTAAGGCAATATTACTTTACAGAAGGTAAGTTCTTAAAATATGAGAAGAACTATACGCTTATTAAAAGCAGTCCTAACTACAAAGCATTGAACTCAAACATGGCACAGCAAATACTTAAAGAGGCCGATGGCAGTTTTAAGTCATTCTTTGGTTTACTTAAACTTGCAAAACAGGGCAAATATGCTTTTAAGGATTGTAGATTACCTTACTATCTTCCAAAAGACGGATATACTACACTTGTGATAGGTTTTGTAAGACTTAATGGTAATAAGCTGATGCTTCCGTTTTCAAACAGTTTTAAGAAAAATCATAAGGCTGTTGAGATTACGATACCACCTATTCTGCTTGATAAAAAGGTTAAAGAAATTCGTATTATACCAAAAGCGAATGCCAGGTTCTTTGAGATACAGTATATCTACGAAACTGACTGTATTCATAGAAATCTTAATCAATCAAACGCACTGGCTTTAGACTTAGGAATAAACAATCTTGTAACGGCAGTATCAAACACAGGTAAATCTTTCATCGTAGACGGAAGAAAACTCAAATCCATCAATCAGTGGTTTAATAAAGAAAATGCCCGTTTACAGTCTATTAAAGGCAAACAACATTTTGGTAAAAAGACTACTAACCGTCAAAAAGCTATAGTTCGTGACCGTAATAACAAAGTTAATGACTATATGAACAAGACTGCCCGTATAATCATAGATTACTGTATCAGTAACGATATAGGAACTCTAATTGCAGGTTATAATATAACTTTTCAGAGAAACAGTCATATGGGCAAGCAGAATAACCAGAACTTTGTAAATATCCCATATGGTCAGTTACGCTCTAAATTAGAGTGTCTGTGTGAGCTGAATGGCATTACTTATGTAAAGCAGGAAGAAAGCTATACATCTAAAGCATCATTCTGGGATAAAGACGATATTCCGATTTACAATGACGATAATCCTAAGGAATATACATTCAGCGGAAAAAGAGTACATCGTGGCTTGTATAAGCGTGCAGATGGCAAATATTTCAATGCAGATGTAAATGGAGCATTGAATATAATGCGTAAAAGCAGCGTTGTGGATATGAGTATCCTATACAGTAGGGGCGAAGTGGACACGCCCGTAAGAATAAGGATTGCCTGATTTCAGGTGGAAACTTAAATATCAGACTTCTTAAATAAAAGTGCGTATGTACTTTTTAGAAGCCCATTACCTTTAGGTGATGGGCAGTTCACAAAGTCTAATGAACAGTTTGATAAGAAAACTAATTATTTTAGATATAATTACTCTGATATATGGAATAATTTTAATAACTTCAAGCAGGCTTTTGTGGAAAATGCTAAAGATGTAGAAGTTATAAATTTTCTTGATTATACTATACAATGTATAAGTGACTGTAATTTAGATAAATTTTTAACTAAAGATGATATATGTTTTCTTACAGAATGTATTCCTATTTATACTTCAAATTTGCGTAAGATTAATGAACTATATGAAACAGAAATACAGCCTTATGTAGCTGAACATTACAACGATATTAAGGAAGGGTTAATATGAAAAGAAAAATTACATTTGCATTAGCTGTTATAACTACCTTGTTTACTTTGACAGCTTGTAATAAACAACTTATAGATACAACTTATAACTTTGATAAAGCTATTATAAAAATGCCTGACGATACTATAAAGGAAATTGATATAAAGTCTTGGACAGATTATGAGGATGGTGAACAGCTTCAAATTGTAGCAACTAATGGTGATGTTTATTTAGTATCTTCCATTAATTGTATCCTAGTTAATGAAAAGAGGTAGTCTATGAACTTAATAGATGTATATTTGACAGGTGGTAAATCTATATTCGGTGGAAAAGAAAGTCCATTGGAAGCTCATGAAATTTATTGTGATAACTGTGATAATTGTTCTTTATATAAGAATAAACAATGTTTAAATCATTGCACACCTTTTGCTTTACCACGTTGTAAATTGGGAAGTATTATAAATACTAAAGGCTATACTAGCAGAGCTAAGAAATATAGTGATTTTAAAAGTAAATACACTTCTAATGATAAATATAATTGTCTAACCTATCCGAACACTAATAATTTAGCTATTATAGGTGGCACAGTTTTTATTTATTTAAAATATGCTAAAGTAGAATTAAATAAAGAAACAAATAATTACTATACAATTAGGTCTAATTATATTTGTGAAAGTGGCTATGTGCCTATGAATAAATTTAATACAGACCTTATTTATAATATTGCTACATTTAAGCCTAGAGCGTTACTAGGTGGAGTTATTACAGATTATAATGATAAAATAATTCCTGATTTTCTACTGTCTTTAAAAAAGTTAATGCCTGCTATCTATAATGAATTTATTACTGAATATCCTGAATGGAATTTAGCTCCTAATTATATAGGAAAGGTAGCTTATGTTAATTCACTAAAATCAGGTACTAAATTTATTGAACATAATACAGAATGGCTTTACGATGGAGAATATGTAATAGCTGAGAATATGGATTTAGGATTGTCATCTCCTTGGTGGCAACATAATAATGATTCGGAAAATATTGTTAAAATAAAAGTAAATGATAAAATGACTATAACTATAAATGATAATTCCATTGTAGATGAAAATACTAAATTTAAATAATAATTATGTTTAAATATATGAATTATGATATTTTCAATATAACGTTACTGTTACAACTTTTCAGAATATTAATACTTATAAATGTTAATATTTAATTTACATAATATATTTTGTTTTGTAAATAACATATTATATAATGGATAATACAAAGTTAAACTGAACAAAAACATTTATGGAGGTTATTTATTATGGTAAAAGAGAACGCTACTATTTCTGTGGATTTTGGAAATCCTGCTGAGGTGAAGAAAGCTAATGAAAAGTACAAGAATATTGATTATATGCTGTCAAGCGTAAATCAGAATGGAGAAAAGCAGTTAATTAGCTTTAGTAAAGATGGAGTTACTGTTACAACTTTTCAGAATAATGGTTGGACAAGAGAAAACTGTTATGATGTAAACGGCTACTGTGAATGTGAATCATTTAATGGTAGATGGAAGTGATTTTAGAAAGAATAGATTTCATATGATAAAAGAAATTAAGTATTATAGAAAGAAACCTGTAATTGTTCAGGCATATCAGACTGATGAAGAAATGATTATTCCTACTCTTGAAGGAGATATGAAAGCTAGTGTAGGCGATTATATTATTACAGGAGTAAATGGTGAGCAATATCCTTGTAAGCCTGACATTTTTGAAAAGACTTATGAACCTGTAAATGAAGATGAAATAACTAGCTAAGTTACATTATAGAATAAGCTATCTATTTAATTGGGTAGTTTATTTTTTTACTTTGTATGTTTAATAATTTGTTTACATTAGTTATAAGTATTCTTAATAAATATTGTGTATACTTATAAATGTAAACAAAACAACTGATACATAGTTATAAAGGAGATTTTAATTATGAAATACACAGTAATTGAAAAAGATAGTGACATTGTAGCAACAGGTAATAACAAAGCAAAGATGATTAAGGTTTGTAGAGAGTATAATAAACGAGCAACTGTAGTAAACGAAAAGTTCGACATTATCTATGAAAATGCAATACAGAGAGCTATAAATAATGGATATATACAGGAATAAAGTTTAAGTAAGGAAATTGTTTATATGAATTTTCCAAGTAGAAAAGAAGTTGAAAGAGTAAGAAAAGAATTTCCTAATGGAACCAGAATAAAGCTTGTAAGAATGAATGATGTTCAAGCTCCACCTAAAGGTACTGAGGGAACTGTTGTTGCAGTAGATGATACTGCAAGCCTTATTGTTAAGTGGGATAATGGTAGCGGACTTAATGTTATTTATGGTGAGGATATTATTTGTAAGATATAAAAGAGGAAATATTATGAAAGAAATGGTCTATAAAAATTATATGGAGAATGAACAAGAGGTTATTGAAATACTTGATGAAGGTATTTATAATGATTTTCATTATGCCATAGTTTCTTATGGTACTCACCCTTGTGCATATATAGAAATTCCAGAAGGACATGAGTTGTATGATGTTAGTGACGAAGATGAGCTTGTTGATATTGATTGTCATTATGGTATTACTTATGTTTCTAAAACAGGGCTTATTAAACCTAGCAATAAGAACCATAGAGATGGACATTGGATAGGTTGGGATTATGCTCATTATATGGACTATATTTTTGGTATTTGTCACTGTGGCAAGAAATGGACAACTAAAGAAATATTTGAAGATGTTAAGAATGTTATAGAGCAACTTATAAAAAGTTGATTTTATTCAGAAAGGAAATACATATGTCAGAGTTTAAACAAACAATTACTATTAATACTGAAAGAAAGACTGGCGAAACTATCATAAGAATATCCAATCCAAAATTTACAACCGATGAGCCTACAGTAAGAGGTACAATTATTGGCGATATAACGAATAAATCAAACGAGCCAAAAATAACAGATGAGCAGAGAACTGTTTTGGAAGGACTTTATTTGTTGGGTTATAGATACTTGGCTTGTGACAAAAATTTAAGTATTTCAGATTCATTGTGGGTATATACAACAATTCCTTATAAAAACGATTTGGAAAAATGGGACAGTTATGATGGTAATTATCTTTGTGTTGATAACATAATATCCCCAAATATTTTAAACAATCTTTGCTCTTGGGAAGATGAAAAGCCAATCTCTATTGAGTGGCTACTTGGTAAAAAAGATAAGAATGAGTAATATAAAAGTTTTCTTTTATTGAAGTAAACAAAGGAGAATAATAAATGCAATATCAAGGTGGAAAATCAAGGATTGCTAAAAGAATTTCAGAGGTGATAACAAAGGAGACATCAAGGTGGAAAGAGTCGCATAGCAGGCTCGATTGCTAACGCAATCGAGAGAGTAACAACTTTGTAAGTTTATTTTGTGGGAGCTGTGCCGTTGAAGTGAAATTAGCTGACAGCTTTAGTCAGGTAATATGTAATGACAGTCATAAGTATTTAATTGCATTATACAAAGCCCTGCAAAATGGTTATGAACCGCCCGATTATGTGGACGAAGAAGAATACAAATATGTTCGTTCACACATACAAGATGAGCGACCTGAATATGTAGGTTTTGTTGGGTTTGGAAGTTCTTTTGGAGGCAAATGGTTTGGTGGGTATGGGAAAAGTAAAAAGCCTAATGGTGAAATTAGATGGCACTCAGAAGAAACCAAACGAGCATTAAAGAGAGATATGAAATATTTGAAAGACGTTAAATTTACTTGCCTTGATTATAAAGATGTTATCATTCCTAAAGGTTCTGTGGTGTACGCTGACCCTCCATACAATGGCACAACAGGATATAATAGCGAGAAATTTAATACTGAAGAATTTTGGGAGTATATGCGTAAAATTAGTAAAGACAATATGGTTTTCATATCTGAATTAAACGCACCTGATGATTTTAAATGTATTTGGGAAAGACCTTTTACAAGAACATTAGACAGAAACAAAAATAATCAATTTAAAGTGGTTGAAAAATTATTTATACATAATGAATAAAAATTTAGTTTTGTTTATAGAAAGAGGTAGAATATGATAACGAAAGAGGAGTTTGAAAAGGCGGTGGAGTGCTGTACAGGATTTATTGCTAGTTGCAAAAATTGTCCGCTAAGCGAAAAAGATTTTAAGTGTGGTGTGTATTTGGCAGAGTACCTAAAAGAAAACGAGCCTGCACCTGAGGCAACAGGCACAAGCTCGGAGGTATCTGTAAAAGAAGATACCGATAACATACACCTTAACGATAGCACACTTATTAACATTTGTCAAGAGGAGCTAGAGGCAATATCAGAAATAGCCCTTGATAATTACCCAAACGAGTATCTGACGGGATATATCGTAGCTTTAAAGAAAAATATCAAGAGGCTGAGAGGTGAGCCAAGTGACTAACTACTCTTGACTTGACTGCAAAAACTTAGAAGACTGTTTGGAGAGTAGTAGTGCTGAATATTACAATGATGTTTTAGAAATGAATGATTAATTATGGCTATCATTACTATTATAGATGAAAGTGGAATAATTTTCTCAGATGGCTTGACAATATCATGCTGTCATTCTCCAGACTGCTGTGAATATAATTATGCCGACTTTGAACAGTTAGATGACATTGCAAGAAATACAGAGTTTGATACTGACAATATGTTTTTTAAAGACGAGTGTTTAAAACAGTTTACACAAATAATTAATTTAATAAAAAG
>ERZ779892.2767-NODE-2767-length-13235-cov-2.760850_pt1 | contig 13235 bp, 9 predicted proteins | sample MGYA00511552_ERZ779892 | MGnify/ENA primary metagenome ERZ779892 (study PRJEB29588, sample SAMEA2154561) | human gut metagenome | biome: human gut; feature: human-associated habitat; material: faeces | place: Denmark | collected 2008/2010 ... | reverse complement strand
CTGCATACCCGTAGCGATAATTTCACGGCGTTATTAGAGAAAAAACGGAAAGAGGTCATTCAAGAACACGGCTCCGAATGGTTGAACACCTTGAAAAAGGAACATCATAACTCAGCCATCGAGGAGCTGGTACTCAACTCAACCAGTACCCAATTCTATAAGGAGGCCCACAACCGGATCTACCCTAAAATCGGGCAGATTTATCTGGAACCGGACAATAATTGGGGACGTGCGCCTTTCTATAGTCATGAGAAAAAATTCGCCGGTTATACATTTTCTACTTTTACATTTAATTTATTAATGTTAGGAATCTTTGCTTTATTGGTAATTATATCTATCTTCGCAGAGTTTCCCGGCAAGTATTTAAACAAAGGGAGCGATTAATGACAAAATATATAATCTAAAAATAAAGAATAACATGAAAAAGAGTTTTGTTAGCCTGCTAACCATAGCAGCGATTACATTTGGAATGGTATCTTGCAACAGCAGTAAAAAACAAGACGCCGCTGAGCAAAAAGTAGAGGAAGAAGCAGCTATCGCAGGAGAAGTATCTAAAGGTCTGCTTACTGCCGAGTTGAAAGACGAGGTTACTCGTTTCTTGAAAGATATGCCGGATTCGGAGTTGCCTTACAAAGTATCTACCGGCGAGGTTACGATCTCTGTCGCTAATACTGATTTTATGTTGCCGGTCAGCAAGGTTTCCGAATTGAACACACAAGCCCAGAAAGCACGTGCTTGCGGTATCTACTTCGCAGACTTGAACGTATTGAAGGCTATGAAAAAGCCGACTACAGATATCGAGAACGTATTGGTTAAATTGACTACGGATCTGGACATTCCATTCGCTATCGACATCATGAAAGAGTCCGCTCCCGCTAACGCCAGCAAAGAGGAGTTAAGCAAATTCATGAAAAACCAAGAAAACAAATTGATCGACGCTATGATGGAAAATGATAAGGCTGACGTTGAGCTTGAGTTGTTAGGGGGCATGGCTGTAGAATATGCCATTGTATACGCAAACCCGGGCTTGGTTGTTAAAGGCGACGCTATTTCCGCCGGTTTGAGCGAGAATATGGAAAAACGTATCGGTATCATCCAGCAGATCACAGCCGACTTAGCTAAATATTATCCTGACTTGGAGCAATTAGGAACTACAATCGCTCCGTTAAGCGGAATGGTAGCAACCATAAATACGGCTCGTGAGTCAAAAGCTAAGATTGAGGAAATGCGTGCGAATCTATTGAAGTAATATAAACCTCATATCATAAAAAGTGTATGGTGATAACATCATACACTTTTTTTATATCCCTTCGGATATCACTGCAACAGGCCTTGCAATAGTACTGCAACCCTTATGCAGTAATGCTGCAGCACCTATGCAGTAACACTGCAACGCCCATGCAGTATCCTATATCTTATGAGTTTTGATAAGTACCTTATCCCCATTTTCCAGAGTAGTAGCGAAAAGATAGATAGTTCCTCCATCCACAATTTTAGTTCGCTTACGTAACTCATCCACCGAGAGGGGGAAATTACGGACTGTGATATTCGCTTGGGGAATCTGCCTCGACAAGGTCTTACATTGTTTATTCGTAAAGGGGATCACTTCGTCTACCACAAAAGAACGTCCCGGAAAACTAGGGACAACCTCATCCGACGTATATAAATGACTGCTGACATGCAATTTATTCAATCCAAAACGAGTGGCGACCGCTTTAAACGCACCCGCCTTCAAGATGGAAGCGTTCGGTTCGTATAAATAACGCTTGACTTCTCCACGGATGGAAGCGACAGCTTCCCGTTCTTCCACCAATGAGAACGCAAACAATTCCGGCTCTTCCTCCGAAGTGAAATTCACGCAACAGATTTGAGGACTCCCGCCTTTCGAGCCTCGCTCCAACACAAACAAAAGCTCCTTACATTCATTTTTCACCGAAAGCACCTGTATGGCTGTCACATCCGGAAGCAAATCCAACGTCATATGAATATCCGCCATCGGAGATAATTTAGCGATCACCTTAGGGGCATGACCAAACAAGACAGGAACCAACTTTGTCAAGTCCGGCTCGCAATCTTGCAGCGCAAAAACCCGCTTATTCCCCTCTCCCCTACGAGCCGGATCGATATAAAACACATCTATTCCATCGATCTTATCTATTAACTCCGTAGAATCGCCATTCAATACCGTTACGTTACCAACGTCTAGCACCTTGAAATTATGGATAGCCGCCTCGCAATAAGCGGTAAAGCGTTCGATATAGGTAACCTGCCGTACTTTCCGGGAGAAGAAATAGCTATCGATCCCCAATCCACCAGTCAAATCACATACATGTGCCTGTGGATCTACCAACCTCTGTTTGTACAAGGCAGTCTGTTCCGAGGAACATTGCTCCGCCGCTATCTTCGCCGGAAAAACCAGTCGATCGTTTTGATACCATGAAGGTAGTTTATCCTTGATCTGCCGCCGAGATTTTAATTGATCCACCACGAAAGGGATATCGATCCCCGGATAACGAGAGGCGGAAAGCAACAGACGATTCAAATCATCCGACGCATGTTCCTTGATAAATCGTGAAAGTTCCTCTATTTGTTCCATGCTTTGTCAACCTATACGTTCTTTAGGCAAAGTTAGCGTAAAACGGCTACCTTTACCATATTCTGACTTCAATTGTATCTCACCGCCGAAACGCTGCGCTATCACTTGGCAAATCGCCAGTCCGAGTCCGGTGCCTTGCGCAAACTCATCCAATTTGCAAAAACGATCAAAGACTTGCTTCTGTTTCTCCTCAGGGATGCCGATACCAGTGTCTTCTACATAGATATGAAGGCAGTCGCCTTTCGTACAGAAATAGTATCCAACTTCTATATAGCCCGAAGTCGTGAACTTGATGGCATTATTGATAAAATTAGACAATACTTGTTTCAGCCGATAAGGATCTACCGCCACAACCACCGGGATCTCGGGGACACGCATGCGTAGCTCTACCCCCTCGGGTATCATCAATTGGAAAGTACAATAGATTTCATTGATCAAGACATTCAAATCATGGCGATCGAAAACAAAACTCATCTTTCCGGATTCCATACGGGAAAGATCTAAAATATCATTGATCAGTTTCAATAGTAAGTCGGAGTTCGTATTAATCAATTTCACGAACTGCTCACGCTCTTCCGGCTCCAAGACCTCTTCCGAGTTCATTAAATTCGAGAAACCGACAATCGCGTTCAGCGGCGTACGGATCTCATGGCTCATATTCGCCAAGAAAGCCGACTTCATCCGATCCGACTCCTCGGCTTTTTCCCTCGCAGAGATCAATACCTCCTCCGTATCCTTGATATTTTGGATATTCAAACATAAGCCATTGATTACATACCCATCCTCTAAGCTTCCGTAACGAAATTCCCACCATTGGTAACCTTTCCCGTTAAAATCGCAACGATATTGAAGGATATGATGAGAGATTGTACCCGTACAAATGAAATCAATCAAGGAGCGCAAACTCTGCCTGTCGTCCGGATGGACCATCTCGTAAAGCTCATCCAAAGGAATTTCCCGGGGAGAAGTATTCACATAGCTAAAGAACTCGTTGTCAAACCGGAAAGTTCCAGACTGTAATTCCCAAGCGAATATATTACCCCCTTCCAACGCTAAAGAAAGATGCTCTTTCTCCTGCTTTAAATTAGCGAGCACCTCTTTCCTTCGTCTAGCTTCCCGCCAATAGAGATAAAACAAATAACCGATCAATGCCAACAATAAGATCACACCCAAGGAAGAGGCGATAAAAACCTCTATCTTATACCGTTCGGAAATAGGCATATTTATGACATGAACATTAGTAGGGACCTCTTCCTTTGAAATACCTAAACGTTGCATCTCTACCCAATCATACAGATACTCTTTGGGACTCTCTACGATCGGAACGGAAGAGACAGGCGTACCGGAAAGAATTTTAGCCGCCAACCTAGCCTGTTCCGCCGCTTGCATGCGGTTCGAGCAAAAATAGCCTCCCAGAACTTCCACGTTTATATTAAAGATTTCCCGCACTGCCGTAAATGAAGGAGTCACGAACATCTTAGACAAGCCTGCGGATGTATAGTCATAACGGATATTGAAAAATACGCAATAAGGATAGGTACCATTAATATTACTCAATAAAAACTCCCCATTGGCTTTACGAAAAGGCATGAAATGGATTATATTTTTCGAAGGACGTATCGCCTTCATTCTCATCTCGGTTCTAAACATCATGGAATCCACCTTAAAGTCCGGATCATTTAATTGGAAAGCCAATTGATTATAATCCAACACATACCGGCTCGTATCGACCGCTTTTATCAACTCCCGGAAAGCCAACTGCCCTAAGGAGGTCTTATCATAATTGATATAAATGCGAGACTTTCCCATTTGCCGATCGATCAAACGAAGGTTCTCCTCATAATCAATCTTATCCCAGCTACCTGTTACATTCGGATATTCTTCCAGCAAATCCCAATTAGGGAAATTGACGCCAGAGAAAACAACCGGAACTTTCTTTACAAAAGGATGGCCGCATTTCATCAACGTATAGGTAGCCTGATCATCATTCACCAATATGATGTCGGGCTTCCAAAGACGGATCGTATCGATAAAGTTATACATCCGTTCCTCTTCCTCCTCAGCCATATAACACTCGCAGTCGAGATAAAACGTACGGATGTCCGCATTCACCCGATTTTTTCCCAGCTCTTTCCGGATATCTGAGTTTAATTCCAGATAGTTCTTATCATCCCACCGAAAAGATTGGATCACAAGCACACGGCTCCGCTTCGCCTCAGGTTTACACCCCAACGCTAATAAAAGCAGAATAAAAACACCCCCGACATTATTTAAGAATCTCATGTCCAAACTTTAAACAGTAAATGTGACAAAAGTACGACTATTTTCATTATTCACATTCATTAGCTGTATCTTTCTTTTCCCTCTTCCGTTCTAAAATGAATAAATATATAGGGATTGTCAAGGAAAAGCCGTATATTTGTCCATTGGTTGAAAACCTTGTAAACTGTATATTAACAAGATTAATTCTATTAGTAAATGGGAAGAGTATTAGTTATTGGTGCAGGGGGCGTTAGTACCGTTGCTGTTAAGAAAATAGCGATGAATGCGGATGTCTTCACGGATATCATGGTAGCTAGCCGTACGAAAAGTAAATGCGACAAGATCGCCGCCGATATCAAGAACGTGAAAGTGCAAACCGCACAGGTAGACGCAGACAACGTGCAAGAGCTTGTTGCCTTGTTTAACGCCTTCAAACCGGATTTGGTGGTAAATCTGGCCTTACCTTATCAAGATTTGCATATCATGGATGCTTGTCTGGAATACGGTGTTAGCTATTTAGATACGGCCAACTACGAACCGCTTGATGAAGCCAAATATCAATACAGCTGGCAATGGGCCTATAAAGATCGTTTCGAGAAAGCCGGTCTTACCGCTATCTTGGGATGTGGTTTCGATCCGGGGGTTACCGGCGTATATACAGCCTATGCGGCAAAGCATCATTTCGACGAGATACACTATCTGGATATCGTAGACTGCAACGCAGGAGATCACCATAAGGCATTCGCTACCAATTTCAATCCGGAAATCAATATCCGTGAGATTACTCAACGTGGCAAATATTTCGAGGATGGGGAATGGAAGGAGACCGATCCGTTAAGCGTACATAAAGCCTTGAATTATCCGAATGTAGGACCGAAAGAATCGTATTTGATGTATCACGAGGAATTGGAAAGTTTGACCAAAAACTTCCCGACCCTCAAACGGGCTCGTTTCTGGATGACTTTCGGACAGGAATACTTGACTCATCTACGTGTCATCCAAAATATCGGTATGGCTCGTATCGACCCGATCCTTTACAACGGGCAGGAAATCGTTCCGATCCAATTCTTAAAAGCCGTACTGCCGAACCCGGGTGATCTGGGAGAGAATTATACTGGCGAGACTTCCATCGGTTGCCGCATCCGTGGTATCAAGGACGGTAAGGAATTAACTTATTACGTATACAACAACTGTAGCCACCATGCCGCTTATCTAGAGACAGGAGCGCAAGGTGTTAGTTATACCACCGGTGTTCCCGCCATGATCGGCGCCAAATTATTTATGCAAGGCATTTGGAAGAAACCGGGAGTATGGAATGTAGAGGAATTCAATCCGGACCCATTCATGAAAGAGCTAAATGAGCAAGGTTTGCCTTGGCATGAATTGTTTAACATTGACTTAGAATTGTAATATGGCAGTACAAATAGGCGATAAGGTTCCCGAGTTTTTGGGAACCGATCAAGACGGTAAAGAGGTAAAGATGAGTGACTATAAAGGGAAAAAAGTAGCGCTCTATTTCTATCCGAAAGATAACACGAGCGGTTGCACGGCGGAAGCATGCAGCTTACGTGACGGCTATCAAGCCTTACAAGCGAAAGGCTTCGAGATCATCGGAGTAAGCAAAGATAGCGCCAAATCGCATCAAGGCTTTATACAAAAGCAAAACTTACCTTTCCGTTTAATAGCGGACACAGACACGACCTTACAAGAACAGTTTGGTGTGTGGGCTGAGAAAAAAATGTACGGACGTTCATACATGGGGACTCTCCGGACCACCTTTATCATTAACGAGGAAGGTATTGTTACTAATATCATCGGGCCGAAAGAGGTGAAGACAAAAGACCATGCAAATCAAATCCTTAATTTATAAGGGACACATATGGCAAAAGAAGAAAATTTGTTCGAAGAAAAAGCGAAAGAAGAAGGTGGTAAACCAGCCGCTAACACGGATAAGCTAAAGGCTTTACGTGCGGCAATGGATAAAATCGAGAAGAACTACGGAAAAGGTTCGATCATGAAACTAGGCGATGAAAACATCGAGGATATCGAGGTGATACCGACAGGCTCTATCGCTTTAAACGCAGCGCTGGGCGTAGGCGGATATCCGAAAGGACGTATCGTCGAGATCTATGGTCCGGAATCTTCCGGTAAGACAACCATAGCGATCCATGCGATCGCCGAGGCTCAGAAAAAAGGAGGTATCGCCGCATTTATCGATGCGGAGCATGCTTTTGACCGTTTCTATGCTGAAAAGTTAGGCGTTGATGTAGAGAACCTATGGATCTCCCAGCCGGATAACGGTGAGCAGGCCTTGGAAATAGCCGAGCAGTTGATCCGTTCATCCGCCGTAGATATCATTGTTATCGACTCCGTAGCCGCTTTGACTCCTAAAGCTGAGATTGAGGGCGATATGGGAGACAGCAAGATGGGTCTGCAAGCTCGCTTAATGTCGCAAGCCCTTCGTAAATTGACAGCTGCGATCAATAAGACGAATACGACCTGTATCTTCATCAACCAATTGCGTGATAAGATCGGCGTAATGTTCGGGAACCCGGAAACGACGACTGGTGGTAATGCGTTGAAGTTCTACGCCTCAGTCCGTTTGGATATCCGTAGTATTGGAAAGCTGAAAGATGGTGACGAGATCAAGGGTAACCAAGTGCGTGTGAAAGTCATAAAAAACAAGGTGGCTCCTCCATTCCGCAAGGCAGAGTTCGATATCATGTTCGGTCAAGGTATCTCCCGTTCCGGAGAGATCATCGATCTTGGCTCTGAACTGAATATCATCAAGAAGAGCGGTTCGTGGTACAGCTACAATGATACCAAATTGGGACAAGGTCGTGATGCGGCAAAACAATGTGTCGAGGACAATCCCGAATTGGCAGACGAATTATCCGAATTAATATTTGAGGCATTAAAAGCCAACAAGTAATTTGCGGGGGCGGGCACCCCCCGCCCCTATACGAAATTGTAATGAGTTATAAAGACAAATATCGTTTACTTTGCAATACTGAAAAAAATATACCGATCTTCTCACATGACTGGTGGTTGGATACGGTTTGCGGAGAAAAAAAATGGGATGTCTTGCTTATAGAACAAAAGGGAAAGATACAGGCAACCCTCCCCCTTTACGTCCCCCATTCCGATATTGTCTCAATGCCTTCTTACACCCAAACAATGGGCCCTTGGTTCACCGCAAGTTCCTCCGACACGAAATATACGACCGAGTTAGGACGACGTCAAGAACTATGCAAACAATTCACGGAAGAACTAAAACGCTATCCGCACTTCCTGCAAAATTTCAATTATGACATCACGGATTGGCTTCCGTTTTATTGGGCGGGATATAACCAAACGACACGTTATACCTATTTATTAAAAAATATCCGGGATCATCAAGCGGTATGGGAGAATATGAGCCCCAATATCCGGCGAAATATTACGAAAGCGCAGAATAAATACCATATATCCGTAAAAAAAGGGATTCCTTTGAATGAGTTCCTAGCTGTACAAGCCCAAACATTTGACCGCCAGCATGTACGAATCAAGGAAGACACGAATGTACTGAAAGACTTGATCGCCACTTGCCGACAAAGAGGACAAGGTGATTTATGGGGAGGTTATGACGAGCAAGGCCATTTACATGCGGCCGCTTTCATCGTATGGCAAGATCGATCGGCTTACTATCTCGCTGGAGGAGGAAATCCGGTCTATAGAGGTTCCGGAGCGCAAAGCTACGTCCTGTGGGAATGTCTTCATTTCGTTTCTCAATTTACGACGGTATTTGATTTCGAAGGGTCTATGCTACCCGGAGTAGAACGTTTCTTCCGCGAGTTCGGAGCTATCCAAACCCCATTTTTCACAATATCTAGGGGGAAATTGAGTTTATTAGACAGAGCACGCATTAAACTAAGCAAATGGGTATGAAAAATCGCACTTTACATTATATAATACGTTTTCTTGTAGGAGATGATGTCCCTAGCGAACTGGTGGAAACGATCGGGTACACGGCTGATCCCAATAAATTCGACCGATATAACGTCGTTATCATTCCATCCGGCTTCTTTGATGGACAAACATACGGGACTCCTGCTTCCTTACCGGAACTCCCTTTGCAAGAGGTTCAAGGTATCCCCTTGTTATTCGGCTCGCCGAAAGAGGAATGGGTAAGAGATACATGGGTGGTTCATGCCGATATCATCGCAAGTACTTATTTTCTCATTTCCAGATACGAGGAGATGGTACGGCGTGGACTTCGGGATGAGCATGGAAGATTTCCCGGTAAAGAGTCCTTGCCCTACCGGGCCGGTTTCCTGCATCGTCCGATCGTGGATGAATATCGCATGCTGCTTCATCGTTGGCTACGCCAATCCCGGTTACGTGTACCCGAGGTAAAAAAGCAAATCCGGAAGATCTACCTCACGCACGACGTAGATTCTCCGACTCTATATCGTTCGTGGAAAGGTTTGATACGGTCTATTAGAGATAGAAGAGGTTTATATAAATCCTTTCAAGGTAAATTCGGTACCCTTGAGAAAGACCCGTTTTATACCTTCCCTTGGTTTTTCCGCCAGAATAGTATCCTTCAGGATTTGATCGGGAAGGAACAATGTCACCCTATCCTATTTATCCGGAACGGGGGGAAAGCCAAGCACGACAAACCTCATTACGATTTGAGGAATAAAGATATTCGTAAATTGATAAAAAGTGCTCTAGAGCATAATGTAACTATTGGTTTGCATAGTAGCTACCAAGCGGGTACGACTCCCAGCCTTATCCGGAAAGAGAAAACCGGTCTGGAAGATCATATCGGTAAAAATGTTCGGTTCAACCGTCATCATTTCTTGGCTATCCGGGAACCGGAAGATATGGACCAAATAGAGGCTGCTGGGGTTACGGACGATTTCACCATGGGGTATGCCGATGTCTCCGGATTCCGGTTAGGGACTTGCTACCCGGTTCGTTGGATCAATCCGATCACCCGCCGGCTATCTCCTCTCCGACTACATCCGCTTATTATAATGGATTGTACCCTAGAGGAGGAAAAATATATGGGACTGGATTTTGACAGGGCTTTAACCTATTGCCGGAATTTAGTGGAACAAGTAAATAATGTAGGAGGTGAATTGGTTTTACTATGGCATAATGACTCCGTACAAGAAGGGTCCGGAAGTTATTTACGTAAATTATACGCCCAACTATTAAAAGAATTAGCGAAGCAGTGAAAACAACAAAATCCCTGTATTCAAATAAATCAGAAAGAATGATTACTAATTGTAAAAATATTTTAGTCCTCGCCCCTCATACGGATGATGGGGAACTTGGGTTGGGGGGAACTATCTCACGCCTGATAGAAGATGGTAAAAAAGTGACCTATGTGGCTTTCTCCACCGCACAGCAATCGGTTCCCGAAGGTTTTCCGAAAGATATCTTGAAGACAGAGGTCAAGCAAGCGACCCAGACCTTAGGTATAGAACCGGGAAACCTAATCATATACAATTACGAAGTAAGAAAACTGGGATACGCAAGACAAGAGATATTAGAGGAGTTAATACGCCTGAAAAAAGTATCCGATTTTGACCTAGTCTTCATCCCTAGCTTGCACGACATCCACCAAGATCATACGACGATCGCCCAAGAGGGTCTACGAGCGTTCAAAAACACGAATATATTAGGTTATGAGTTAATCTGGAACAACCTGACATTCAATACACAATGTTTTGTAAGGCTGGAAGAGCGCCATATCGACGCAAAGGTAGAATCATTGAAAGCCTATAAATCGCAAGGAGCGAGAGATTATCTATCCAAGGACTTTATCTATTCATTAGCAAGAGCACGGGGCGTCCAAGCAGGATGTACCTATGCGGAAGCGTTTGAAGTCATTCGTCTATTCTTATAACCCTGATTGAATCCATGAATAAACTCCTTATCATATGTGATATGTTCCCACCCGCTTTCGCCCCCAGAATGGGATATCTATGCAAATATTTGACACGCATGGGATGGGAAGTTACCGTAGTGACAGAATACATAGAAGACAATACATTCGAATTCCTTACGGGGTATGCGGACGTGTATTGCGTCCGCTACTACAAAGCATCAGGAAAGATCTCAAAGCATATCGAATGGATGTGGGTCATGTTTCTAGACATCTTGTTTGGTTATAAAGACATGAAAATAATCAACGCATGTATTCCCTTAATAAAGACCAACCAGTACAAAGGAATATTGTGTAGCACATACCGTACCTTTCCTTTAACCGCCGCCAAGACGTTAGCGATCCATACCAACCTCCCTTTCGTCGTGGATTTACGAGATATTATCGAGCAATACGCCTCCAACGAATATATATCGCATAAATTCCATACATTTTCATGGCTAGACGCATTCATCACAAAGCGATTTCGCAAACGGTTACTTAGAAAGCGGAATAACGCTTTGGAGGTAGCGGATTGTGTCACGACCGTATCGCCTTGGCACGTGGCAAAGCCTCTTCGACTGTCTGGACATGCGACCTGTCGCACGATTATGTTTCCATCAATGCCGATTATCGTACCTGATGACAACACTTGAACAATTTCTGGAACGTGCCGAATCCGTACTGACGCGTCTTGAGAATTTGTTGCCGTCTCAAACGGCAACATCTGTTGACTGGGATTCACCGACAGCCGCTTTTCGCTGGCGAAAGAAAAATAGTCGTGGCGCTCTGGTTCCAATCGCCCGTATCTCACCGGTTTCGTTGCCGGACCTGTTTTTTGTCGAACGGCAGAAAACGCTTCTGGAACAGAATACGCGTCAGTTTCTGCAAGGGAAACCGGCAAATAATGTGTTGCTCACGGGAGCCAGAGGAACAGGCAAATCGTCGTTGGTCAAGGCCTGTCTGAATGAGTTTTCGGATCAAGGGTTGCGTCTGATCGAAGTCGATAAAAACGATCTGGTCGATCTTGATGTCTTTGCCCTCTTTCGCAAGGTGGGTGTTCTCCGGCAGGTGCGGGTAGCTGACCGTCGGCTCGAGCGCGTCAAGGTCGATGACGATGCTGCGCTCATACTCGGCGTCGGGGTCGGCCTCGTACTTGACCCACGGGCGCTGGCTGCGGCCCTTCAAATATGCCTCGGTGATTTCATCCACCGGGAAGATGCCGTTCTTGGCACCGGCCTCGATGGCCATATTGCAGATGCAGAGGCGTTCCTCCATCGTCAGGGACTTCACACCGTCACCGACGAATTCCAGACTCTTGTACAGTGCGCCGGAAACGCCGATCTCACCGATCAGATGCAGAATGACGTCCTTGCCTGTGACAGGTTTGTGCAGCTGACCCTTGAGTTCGACCTTGATGGCGGCGGGGACCTTGAACCAGGCCATGCCCTTTGCCATACCGGCGGCCATATCGGTGGAGCCGACGCCGGTGGAGAACGCGCCCACCGCGCCGTAGGTGCAGGTGTGGCTGTCCGCGCCGATGATGCAGTCGCCCGCTGTCACGATGCCCTTTTCGGGCAGGAGCGCGTGCTCAACGCCCATCTGGCCAACGTCGTAGAAGTTGAGGATGTCGTACTTGTCTGCGAACTCGCGGCACTGCTTGGACTGGGTCGCGCTCTTGATGTCCTTGTTGGGAACGAAGTGGTCGAGGACGATGGCGATGTGCTCTTTGTCGAACACGCCGTTGAAGCCCGCCTTTTCGAACTCGTTGATGGCGACGGGGGTAGTGATGTCATTGCCCAGCACGATGTCGAGCTTGGCGTTGATGAGCTGGCCTGCCTTGACCTCGGCGAGGCCTGCGTGTGCGGCCAGAATTTTCTGCGTCTGGGTCATTCCCATGGTTCATTCTCCTTTTGATACTCTCTCAAAAATCTCTCTTTATTTATTGTTGATCGCGCTGACCAGTGCATGGATACCGGCCACGATAATATCGGTATCGGTGCCTGCACCCCAGGTGACGATGCCGTCGCCCCACTCGAGGCCGACGTAGGAAGCGGCGCGGGAGGTGGAGCCTTCGTCCAGACTGTGCTCGGAGTAAGTTTCCAGGTGGAAGTCCATGCCGGTGGCGCTCTGGATAGCGTTTGCCACAGCATCCAAACGGCCATTACCCACCGAGGTGACCACCTTGCGCTGACCGTTCAGCTCCAGCGTGACGGTGGCGGTGATGCCGCCCACCTGTGCAAAGTGGGCTTCCAGAACGTTGAGCGGCTTGCAGCGGTTGAGGAAGGCATCCTCGAAGATGCGCAGCACCTCGTTTGCGCTCAGCTCCTTGTGGCTGTGGTCGGAAACGCTCTTGACCTTGTAGCCCAGCGCCTCACGCATCTTGGGCGGCAGGTTGTAGCCGAAGTTCTGCTCCAGCACAAAGCCGATGCCGCCCTTGCCGCTCTGGCTGTTGATGCG
>ERZ779892.2757-NODE-2757-length-13273-cov-2.360342_pt1 | contig 13273 bp, 4 predicted proteins | sample MGYA00511552_ERZ779892 | MGnify/ENA primary metagenome ERZ779892 (study PRJEB29588, sample SAMEA2154561) | human gut metagenome | biome: human gut; feature: human-associated habitat; material: faeces | place: Denmark | collected 2008/2010 ... | reverse complement strand
CTTATAAACTGTCTTTATTCCTATTACTGACAATACGATTCCTAAAACAAACCACAACCCAAGACTGTAATAATGCGGCAGTTTCCCATATAATACAGTTCTCCGCAGATCTTCCATAAGCAGTGCGATCGGATTAACCTTAAGCAGAATGGACTGATACGGCTCCGGAATTCTGTTAGAAATAGAATAAAATACACCGGACAGATAAAATACTAATCTTAATCCTACATTTACAACATTCGCCAGATCTTCAACGAATACACCTAAATGCATCAGTATCATGCTCATCCCAAATGTTACGACAAATAATACCAGCATAATTGGGAAAAAGTAAAACATTTTCGCAGACAATGGTACACGGTAAAAGATCATCATTCCAATGACCAATGCAAATGAGATTGCCATTTTTATTGCATTGGTTCCCATTTTGGAAATAACAAATACAAACTTCGGAATATATACCTTCGTCACGATCTGGCTGTTTGAGGTAACCAGCTTTACGCTCTGTTTCAGCGTTTTGTTAAAGAAATCCCAGGTGGTCACACCCACAAAAATAAATGCCATAAAGTAATCTTCTTTCGCTTTAAAAACAATCGAAGATACGAATGCATATACCAGCATAAACAACAATGGATCTAATATCCACCACAGCCATCCCAGATGGGAATTGGCAACCTCTGCTTTCAGCTCAGCTTTTGCAGAGTATATCATATACTTTCTGTATTTCATTAAGTCCCTTTTAAATCTTTCCATCGTTTCTCCTTTAACTCCAGCTTACAGCTTGCAAATCGCTTCATAATTTCTTTTGCAATTATCCCTGTCCCTGTAGCAAAAGAACTCATCCACACGCTGCTTATACACGGCAGGCATCCTGGTACCATCCCCAACAATATCTTTTATTTCAGCAATAATATCCTGTTCCTTTTTACATACTTTTCCAAATCCGTCATTTTCATAACTGAAATACCCCTCGGAATACTGCCCTTTCCGGAACATCTCATAATCAAACTGATAATAGATCAGTGGTTTTCTCAAATATGCGAAATCCATTGCGATGCTCGAATAATCTGTAACCAAAAGATTTGATTCCTTGAGCAGCTCCTGTACATCATACTCCGGCCATTTTGCGATCACGATATGAGGTGAAAGTGCTCGGAAACTCTGGATGAATTTCTGCATTCCCCGATGTGGATAGAACACAAGCCTGATGTTTTCTTTATCCAGAAAGTCTGCTAGTCTTTCATCACACAGAAACTCATTCCAGCATCTGAAATATTTGGTGTCCGTAAACCTAGAAATATCCTCTTGATCATAAGACTCTGTCGTTGGAATACTGATCCAGTTTCTCCAGGTCGGCATTACTAAGATCTGACGTTTTCCCTGACTTGTATCAAACAGATTATCAAACCTGCAAAAACCCAGCTTTTGCACCCATCCATCCGGATAACCAAATTTTTCTTTTACATACTGATATTCGCGCTCCACAGCGCATACAAACATACGCATTTTTGTATTTTTGTAATGAAGAAATTCCACATCATCCTTTGTAATTCCATGCTGTAAAAATATACGTTTATTTTTTAGTGTACCATATACCTCAAGCAAATAGCAAACTGCCGCATTCGGCTTTCCTTCTTTTTGTGAACTGATATTCTTTGATGCCGTCAGATAATATAGCCAGTGCATAAAACTTCCATACTGGACTACCGGTCCTAAATCCTTTACCCGCGCATAATCCGGTGATTTTTTATTGATGGCATACATAACATCCTGTTCTTTATGATGTTCTCTGATATATTTATAAAGCCAGTATCCATTATCTCTTGCTTCATTTTCATTGTCACAGATCAGCCACAGGTCTTTCCTCTTTCTTTTGTAAACCGCTGAAACCGGCAATGCCAGTGCAAACACGAAAATATTGCCAATGTCTTTTGCCTTTACACGCTGCAGTTTCTGCCAAAAACTCTGTCCCATCACACTCTCCTATAATCTCCTCACAACTGCTGCCCAGGTATTCACACACACATAATATGCTGCTTTGAAGAACGAAAACTTCTCCACATTACGGTACAGTTTCCATTTTCCCCATACTGCATCTAATTTATTTCCCGAATAAGCACCCTTGTGACGGCAGTATATGGTAAGGATTTCATCAAGTCCATAAGCCGTAATACCCGTTTTCATGATCTGCATCCACGTGGCTGCATCTTCCAGCCTGACATTCGCCGGCATGTAGATGAGTGCCGTATCGACCTGATTACGGTCTAACACTGCTGTACTCGGTGCGATCGTTGAACTTTTTAAGATCTCTTTGTAGCCGACTCTCTCCGGCGCATGTGCAACCGTTCCGCTGCGGACGGCATTTGCATCCGCAAATTCATAGCTGGTAAAGCTGAACGGGTAATTTCCTTTTTTCATAAATGAAATCTGCTTTTCTAGCTTTTGCGGCAGCCAGAAATCATCTGCATCCAGAAAAGCGATATATTGCCCCGTTGCATGATGCAGCGCAAGGTTTCTTGCGCCTGCCGGTCCTGAATTTTTTTCACAGTAAAAACAATGGATTCTCTCGTCCGTATAACTGCTCATGATATCTCTGCTCTGATCTGTTGAGCAGTCGTCTGCCAGCAGTAATTCCCAGTTTTCATAAGTCTGTGCCAGAATACTGTCAACTGTCCTGTTTAAAAAGTTTTCTGCATTGTAAACAGGAACAATAATACTGACTTTTCCCTCAATATACATCTGTCTCACACCTGCTTCTTATCGTTGTCTGCACTTTCATTTCGCAGTGCATTACTTTGATACTCATCTACACCTTCTGTCTTGTCCTTTTTAAAGAGGATTTTTACTGTCAGTAGGATCAGCTTTAAATCAAGCCAAAGCGAATAGTTCTCGATATACTTAATATCCAGACGTACCTTATCATAAGGTGTTGTACTGTATTTTCCATACACCTGGGCATATCCTGTCAGTCCGGCTTTAACTTTGGTACGGAGTGCAAATTCCGGAACAACCTCAACGTATTTATCTACCACTGTTTTCCATTCAGGTCTTGGACCAACCAGAGACATCTCGCCTTTTAAAATATTAAACAACTGGGGAAGCTCGTCCACATGAGCGGCACGGATCACTTTTCCGACCGGTGTCACTCTTGTATCACCTTTTTTGGTGATCTTACTGTCTGCATCATGAACAGACATACTGCGGAATTTTAATACCATAAATACTTCATTGTCCCTGGTGTATCTCGGCTGTTTAAAAAACACCGGGCCACCATCATATAATTTAATACATACTGCTATGATCAGCATAAGTGGGGACGAAATGATAATTCCAATCAGAGAAAACACAATATCTTCAATCCTTTTAAAGAATCTCTGATCGATCGTAAGTCCCTCATTGCGAAGCAGCAGTAACGGTGAATCAAACAGATGAATATCATCTGCCGCACTAAGAAGAATATCTGAGATTTTAGGTGTCACATAAGTACGGATGGATTCCTGATAACAGTACTTCATGATCTGGTTTCTCGCCTCAGCAGGCAGATCACACAAGACCACGGCCTCGTATTCCTTTGCCATCGTATATAATTTCACATATCCGACCTTGTAGCTTACGGACATACAGATATTATACTTATCTTTTCTTGAATTAATCTTCGCGATCAGATCATCCGGCGGATAATTGCCATAGATGACTAACATTCTTCTTGGAGGATAAAGCTTCTGATATAAATTCCTTACCAGCATCGTCCAGATGATACTGAATATGATCTCGATCACTGACATACACACCAGTGGATACACCGATACATAGCTTCGCACTGCCAGAACGACAATAAAATACTCCACAACTGCACTCATGATGATCGCTAATGCATGTGAACTGAATATATCGGAAGCCTCAAGGTAACCAATATGAAATCCGCCCAGACTCTGCGTAAAGAAAAATGCCAGCAAAACATACAGTCCGATAACTCCCCAGTGACCACGTTCTCCAAATTTATTGGTCATCAATGGATTATAGTAAACGAACCAGACGTATGAAAAACACATCATCTCAAAAAGAATCATGATTAAGTTCGCGCAATAATTCAATAAATGTTTATAGCCTTTTCTTTTTTTCATAGCTTCTCTTTTCAATCTTTGTTTACGTCAGCAGAACTGATTTTAAAGCATCAGACCTGTTATATATATACCGGCGTATTATACCAAAATCAGCCGTTCTTTGCAAGTTTTCCCGCCATAGAATCCCCATTCTGTGGCATGTATTCTATGACATGCCAAAAGGCTGTAGAAAATGTTGTCTCCATTTTCCACAGCCCTTCTGTTTTACTTCCCTTGATTCTGTTTATAAACTGTTCATGATCCGAAGCAGCTTCGCACCATAATCTGCATCTGCTGCCCAGCCTTTTCCATACGGATTCTGCGGAATTGCAAGCCATTCGACATATCTGGCTGTTCCACGCGATACATACTGAAAACGCTTATCCACACATGCATTGTTTAATCCATCTGTACTTGCGTATGCTTTTAAGTGCTGTACCTGCGCACGGAGTCCGGTTCTTACATCTGCAAAAGTCTCACCTGCCGCACCGCCACCGACTGCACCGAGTCCTCCAAAGTTACACTGACTCGGCTGCACATCTCCGCCGAATTGTAATCCTCCGGTCTCTAACATAACCTGCGCAAATAATACATCTGCTCTTACACCCTCGGCTTCTGCCTCTTCTTTTAAGATCTTAAAGAATGCCTCCGCAGAATCTGCTCCCTTATCACGGTAAGTATCTGCCGGGAAGGTATAACGTTTATTATAGTAAGATACCATCTGGTCGACTGTCACACTGCTTGTACCCATGATCTCATGCGCTGCAGCTTTTGCTTTTACCGCTGACCATGGTCCGTACATACGGATTCCGTTGCTTAAATCTTTGTATGCTCTTACTTTATAGTAATATGTCGTTCCCTGTACCAGATTGCTGTGTGTAAAGGATGTTGCACCAGAAGTCTGTAATGTGGTATAAGTTCCTTTTTCGCTGACCGCACCGGCAAGTTCATAGCCACTTGCATTTGCAACACTGTTCCATGAGATATTTAATACATTATTATCTCCGAGTGTGATAGAAGAAATACTTCCCTGTTTTAAGACTGCAACCTCTGTTACCTTACTATAACTTCCTCTGCCTGCACTGCCTTTGATCTTATAAGTTGCTGCAATTTTATAGTAATACGTATTGCCGCTCTTTACGCCCTTATCCGTGTAAGTCAGTGTAGATCCGGATGAAATTGAAGCGATCTTTTCAAATCCACTGTTTGACTCGTCGCTCCGGTAAATATCATACCCCTGTGCTTTTGAAACTTTCTTCCAGCCAAGTGTGACCTGATTTTTGCTGTCACTTGTGATCTGGGAGAATACCACCTGTTTGATCGTCCATGCCTTCTGTGCTTTTGAGAAAGATGCCACACCGTTTTTAGCACTGTTGCTCTTATATGCACGAACCTGATAATAGTAAGTTTTTCCGGCTTCTAAGGTTTTATCCTCATATTTTTTCGTATTTTTACCTTTGACCTGTCCGACCTTTTTATAACCACTGTCTTTTGACGTACTCCGGTAAATCTGATAACCGGATGCCCCATCCACGGCTTTCCATTCCAGTCTTACGGAAGTACTTCCGGTTGCCTTGACTGCTGTAATGGATGTAGTTTTTAATGTCTTTGCTGACACAACTGCGGAATCACCGCTGTATCCTTTTTTACCATTTACCTTGTTGATCGTCTCTACCTTATAATAATAGGTCTTTGCAGTTTTTACATTTTTATCCTGATAGGTCGTTTTATTCTTTCCATTTACGGTCGCAATCACATTATAAGTACCATTCTTTGACGTACTGCGTTTGATACGGTAGCCGTAGGCACCGCTCACTGCTCCCCAGTTTACTTCAATCTGATTGCTTCCATTTGAAACAGCATACTTGATCTTCGTCTTTTTCGCAGTTCTTCCTTCCACGGATGCTGAATCACCACTGTAGCAGATATTGTCTCCTGTCTTTACCATCGTTTCAACTGTGTAATAATAGGTCTTTCCTGCTTTTACACTGGTGTCTTTGTAGCTGGTCGTGTTTCCGGATTTAATCGTCTTAACAACTTTGTAAGTACCATCTTCATCGGTACTTCGTTTGATGCGATAACCATAAGCTCCTGTGATCTTATTCCACTTGATCGTCAAGGTCTTTTCATTTGTGGAAACGATTGATGTGATTTTTGTGCGCTTTGCAGTTTTTCCTGCCACCGCGTCTGATGCACCGCCGTATCCTTTTGTACCGCTGTTGACATTATATGCTTCGACCTTATAGTAATAGGTCTTTCCTGCTTTTACAGTATCATCTGTGTAGGATGTTGTCTTTTCTCCTGATACTGTATCTATTTCACTATAACCACTATCTTTCTTTGTGCTGCGGGAAATGATATATCCCTTTGCACCGCTTACCTTATTCCAGGAAATTTTTAATACTTCCTCATCCGAGGATGTGATTCCTGTAATTTTTGCTTTTGCAAGTGTCTTTGCAGATTTTGTGGAAGAATATGCACCGACACCCTGTCTGCCATTGTTTGTATTGTAAGCCTGTACTTTGTAGGTATATGTTTTGTTATTGGATTTTACAGTATCTGTGTAAGTGAGTGTACTGCCGGATTTTACCGTGCCAATCTGATAAAATTTACTGTCACTGCTGTCCTGACGATAGATCAGATATCCCTCTGCTTTAGAAACCTTTTTCCAGGTCAGGGTAATCTTCTTTCCACTCTTTGCCTTGATCTTTGTGAGGTTTGTTTTTCCTAATGCCACACCTGAGATGGGTTTAGAATACTCTCCTGCAGTTCCATCGTTAAATACCGGACGGACCAGATAGTAATATTTTGTCCCTGCCTTTACGGTATCATCAATATAAGATGTAGCATCCGATACTTCGTCAATCTTAGGATAGTTTGTATCATTCACAGTATTACGATAAATTTCATAATAATCGACATTATCGAGACCTGTCCATTTTAATCTAAGACTACCATCCGCTCTCGACTGCGTGTAATTGAGCGTTACGGTCTTTGCTCCTTTTGTCAGACCGAAATACTCTGCGATCGCAGTTGCATCCGCAACACCGAGTGCCTTTAATTTTTCATCAGAACTTAAATATGTATAATAATCATTTGCATTGTCCAAAAAGGCATGCTCGATGATCAGACCAGGAATGCCATTATTTTTACAACGACGGATCAGACCGTAATAATCTGCTGCAGAACCATCCGGATATTTATCATAAGATGCATTTCTAATCAAAGTTCCACGATAATTCAATCCAAGTGCTGCCAATTTATCGCATATTTTCTTTGCAAGTGCCTGTCCATTGCCTCCTACCTGTGCATTATAGTTGCTGTTCGGATAATAAACTTCCACACCTCTCGCTGTTCCGTTTGCAGTATTTAAATGGAAACTGACTAACACATTTGCTCCCACATTCTTTGCAAGGTTTGCACGGGCATCCAGACATGCAATATTATCTCCGCCACCTGCCGGGCAGCTTGCACTCTCTCGCGTCATATAAACGGTAATACCATTATATGTGGATAATTCTTCCTTACAGTAAGTAGCGATCTTAAGTGTCAGATCCGCTTCCTGTACTCCAAAAGCGGACGCTCCCGCATGGGTGCCATCATGTCCCGGATCGAGAACTACCGTCACACTACTGTTTGCACCTTTTAAATGATCCGTGCTGCCGATAACTGCCTTTGAGATTCCCTGCTCTAATACGTTTTCCACGGTATTTTCAGAGACAATTTCGCCATCCTCACTCATGGTAACAACATCTGCGTCCACATCCGCGTAGGCGTCTTCATCATAGAACACCTGATCCGGATTCGTCTCAGCCTGTTCATTGACACCAAATCTTACATCCATTCCAAGGTCTGATAACAGGATCTCCTGTTTTGTTTTCTCCTGTGTAAACTGCACAGAAGTGATCTGATACTCTCCCGCCTGTCCATTTTCAGAAAAATCCATGGTAAAACGGATCATATCTTCTTCTCGGCCTGCCGCTTTGATCTGATATGTTTTTCCGGTAGTCAGATTCTGATAATTTAAAATAACATCAGAAATCTGCTCATTCCCTGTTCCAAGGCTTAAAACCACATTCTGGGTGCCCGGTGTTTCGACATACGGGGACTCTACCATCATATAGTTCATTTCTGCTGCCTGGACTGTTTCTGTCTCAGTCTCAGTTTCTGTCTCAGTCTCAGTTTCTGTTTCCGTACTTTCTGTCTCGATCGTTTCCGTCTCGGCCGGCTCCTCTGTCTCCGTTTCAGCCGTTTCCGTCTCTGCGGTCTCTGTTTCCGTACTTTCTGTTTTGGTCGTTTCTGTCTCGGCCGGTTCTTCTGTTTCCACTGCCCCGGTCTCCGTTTCCGCAGTCTCTTCTGTTTCCATTACTCCGGTTTCCGTCTCGGAAGACTCCCCCGTTTCCGTTGTCTCTGATTCGGATGATGTTTCCGTCTCATCATTTTCCGTTTCAGATGCCTCTTCTGTCACAGCTGCCTCTTCCGCTGATGACGTTTCCATTGCCTGCGTGCTTTCTGTCTGGACTGCGCCATCTTCTGCCGCACGCACATCTGCCGGCAGTGCTGTCATACTCACGCAGACTGCCATGATTACTGCTAAAATCCGTTTTTTCATTTTCCTGTTATCCTCTTGTATATTTACTGATGTCTTTGCACTTCACATCTGCCGTTTATTTTATCATAAAACTAACCCGTTGAATATATCTTGCCAGAATTTTCATAAAATCTTAAAAATACTCCGGCAGGATGATCCCGCCGGAGTATCTCTTTTCACATCTATTTTGCTTTTGTCTTTACGGAAACAACGGAAGAATAACTTCCATATACTTTCTTTCCATTCACTTTGCGGTATGCACGGATCTTATAATAATAGGTCGTCGATTTTTTCAATTTACCGTTTTTGTAAGATGTCGTACTACCTTTGGATATGGTCTTTACTTTACTATATTTTCCATCTTTACTGTTGCTGCGGTAGATCTCATAACCGCTTACACCTTTTACCTTTGACCAGGTCAGTTTTACATTCTTTGCATCCGACGCTTTTGCCTTTAACGTCGTCTTTGCCGGAACCGCCTTTGCAGATTTTACATTCGAAAATCCACTGGTCTGTTCTCCATTCTGTGTCTTAACAACCGTCTTGATCTTATAATAGTATGTTTTTCCGGTTTTTACACTGCTGTCTGTCCAGGAACTGGTGCCCACACTGTCGATAGTCTTGATATGCTGGTAATCGCCATCTTTCTTTGTACTGCGATAGATCTGATAGGAGGCTGCAGCCGGTACAACTTTCCATGAAACTTTCAGTTTATTGTATGCTGTCGATTTTACGGATGTTACGCTTGTTTTTCTGTTCTCAATCTTATTGACGCAGAGTGTGTACTCTTTTTCCACTGCATTTTTCGCATATGCCTGTACTTTCAGATAATAGGTTCCCTTGCTTAATTTGACAGCAGGTGACTCTGTATAAGTACTGCCGGCATAACAATAGATATGATCATAATTCTGATAAAACCGCTTGCCATTTGCATTATATAATGTCACATACCAGCTTCTTCCCGAATCATTGATCTTCTCATGTGCCAGGCTGAAATTGATATACTGCGCTTTTGTGAGTGTAAAGCGATAGCAGTCCTCATCTGACGTATATCCTGTGATCACACCGTTTACCGCTTTGCCGACCTTTATGTTATCTGCAGTTGCCCAGTCACCGTTGTTCTCTGTCTCCCAGCCGGAGGCCGCTTTCTGTGTCATGCAAATCGTATAGTCGCCGGTATAAAGTGTAGATGCCTGGCTGACGCATACATAATATTCTCCCGCAGCCAGTCCTAATTTACATGAGGTAAAGGATGTCTCTGTTCCTGTGCTTGTAAATTTATAAATTTCACTGTTATCCTTATTGTAAAGCACAACATTGTAACAGCTTGCCGTGCTCTGGTTGTTTTTATGTCCGAACTTCAACTGCAGATACCCGGCTTTTGACATTTTGATCTTGTAATAATCTTTGTCTGAAGAACTGCTGATACTTCCATAATAGGTTTTTCCGTTCTTCACACTGTTTGCAGTAGCAGCCGAATCATTCGACTCCACCTCTCTGTCACCAGCCGTTTTTGCTTTGATGCATACATCATAGTTTACCGGATAACTGGTACCGCTTAATAATGTTCCTGCTGAGTTTCCGGTTCCTGCAATTTTGACATAATACTCACCTTTGGGCAGTCCGAGATTCGGTGTGGAAACACTGGTATCCCCGCCGCGGATGTTTGTAGTGTAAACTTCTGTATACTGATCTTTATCTAACTTTCGGATCACACTGAACACAAACATATTTGTGGTCTCCTGACCGCTCACAACCGGATGCGTCAGTTTCACATTGATATATCCGTTTGCGGAAAGTGTTGTCTTAAAATAATCTTTATCGTTGTAGGTTCGGATATCACCGCTGTACGTTGTACCGGAAACAGCCGTATTGGCAGTATCGTAAGTGTCATTGCTCTCGCTCTCCCAGTTGTCTGCGTTTGTCCAGGAAGCATTCAGCTTGTAGGTTTCTCCGTTTGTCCCATAGATTGCAAATGATCCAGACGCATTCAGATATGTTACGCCCGACACTTTCAGATAATAAGTTCCTGCCGCAAGTCCGAAATTGACAGACTCTGTTTTCTCCTCATCCGTCCTGCTCGTCATTGTATAGATCGTATTTCCAGAAGCATCGCAGACTGCTACACTGTAAATATCCGTTGCGAGCTTACTGCTCACTTTATCATGCTGTAACTGAAATGAAAGATATCCTTTTGCAGCCGATGTAATCTTGTAATAATCGGTATCAGAAGTAGAAGAAATACTTCCTGTAATCGTCTGTCCAAGTTTCGTATAATTGTCTGCTGTGGAAATGGAGTCATTTTGTTCCGTTTCACAGTAAATATCTTCATACTGTACACTAAAGCTGTAATCGCTTGATCCTATCGTAAGCACTCCACGTCCGGTAACCTGCACATAATAGGTACCGGCTTCCAGTCCTATCTTCGCCGTCTGATTCTGTGTATCCTGAAGACCGCTGTTCACAGAAACCATTCCGCCAAACTGATCTGCAATAAAATCAATTTTCCAGGCTGGGCTGTTGCTCGTACTCGATAAATTTGCATGTGCAAATTTCAACTGCACCATACCTGCCTTGCTCATCGTAAATTTATACCAGTGTGTAACTGATTTTCTTGATGTCGTTGCTTTGTAAGTTGTATTTAATCCGATAGATGCCGCCGTTGCATAAGTACTTCCCGGTGTCACGTTCCCGTCTTTCCTTACAACTTCCTCGCTCTCTTCTGTTTCCGTGTCCTCAGATTTCGTATCCCCGATAACCGATTCTGTATTTTCCGTTTCGGTCATCTCAGAATTTTCCACTTCCTGCGTACCTTCGGTTGTCTCGGAAATTTCCGTCACTTCGGTACTTTCTGTTGCCTGCCGGTCGATGATCGTCTGAAATGTATGCTCTGCCTGTTCTAATTTCTTTCCACATCCATTTTTACAATCTTTCCAATGTGCCTTTTCATCCTTTGACCAGACTGCATCTGTTACATCATGTCCAAGTGAATCCGTCATGATCGTCTTTGTCTGAACCTCAAATGATGGATTTTTAAATTCTGCTTTGTACTCTTTCTTGCCGTTTGTTTCACATCCTGCTTTTTCCTCTGTATAAGATGCAGTTACAGTTTCGCTTTCTTCATTTTCACATCCCTCACATATCCTGCGTGCCGTACAGCTCATATCGCTCTCGCTCCATGTATACTGTGGTGCACCATAGTGATGTCCGTCTGCATTACTGTATATGCTGCCATCCTGATATACAGTCATACCGCCCAATACCGGAGTCTGATCTGTTCCGATTTTCTGTCCCCAGATCAATTCAGCCCTCCTGCTATCTCCACTTCCATCCAGAAGATATGCAACCTCTCCATCCGTGAATGCTTTCGTTGTCTTTGTAATCTCGCCGTCCCATGGTAACGTATTCTTCTCCATACAGTAACAATTCGATATCTTGCCGGTGATCTCGTCTTTCTCAGCTTCTCCGTTACCGATCAGCGGATACTCCGTTGTATGATAGCAATTCTTAATATTGACACCCGTAAATCTTCCTGCAATACCACCAACGTCTGCAGCATCTTCACCTGTTACTACCACATTTCCTATATTGAACGAATTTTCCAGACTGGTATTGCTGTCCCATGATCCGATCACGCCGCCGGTATACTTACCTGTATTCGTGACATCTCCCATATTTCCATACTTACTACCATCTGAATTGCTGCCCATTCTTCCGATCACACCGCCGACATTATCTCCATTTCCTTCCACAGCTCCCCTATTTAAAATAAATCCATCCATAGAAGTCATCGGTGCAGAATATGCATACTCCCCGACAACTCCACCGACACTATTTTTACCTGTGATCCTGCCGGTATTGATCACGCCCTTTGCTGCCTGAATTTGACAGTTACTGTTATCAGAACTTGTCATATGCCCTCCAATACCACCAACACTTGTAATTGCTGCTGTCACTTCTCCTTTATTCTGTAACATTCCATTCCGGGAAATTATAGATATATCAATTCCATATCCGATCAATCCTCCTGCTCCCATAGAAGTATTGCTTCCCATACTAGATATCTTACCCGTATTGATAATATCCGCATCCGCTTGAATGGACGCAAGATCTGCATATCCGATCAAACCTCCGACATATCCACTTGATTTAGCAGTTATAGCTCCAGAATTGAGAATACCCTCATGGACGATCACCTTCATTCCACCACTAGCCTGACCGACAAGTCCACCTACATTCGCTGTCCCTGTAACTGCACCTGTATTACTGATCGAGGTATCGGATTCGATCTGTGCACTGCTTGCATATCCAGCCAAACCTCCTGCCTGACCTCCTTGTGCGGTTATATCTGCTTTATTGTTACAGTTTACGATTTTTGCATCACTACATGCCTGACCACAGATACCTCCTACACTATCCCAGCCTTTAGAACTTCCTGCAGTGGTGACATTTCTTATCTCTCCGCCACTGCCTAGTATGCCAAACAAACCGGCATTATTGTTAATGCTTCTGTCCGCATGGATCGTGATCTCTGCTCCGTTACCATCGAAGACTCCTTTATAGGAACCGGAGGAATCTC
>ERZ779892.2747-NODE-2747-length-13311-cov-2.139409_pt1 | contig 13311 bp, 9 predicted proteins | sample MGYA00511552_ERZ779892 | MGnify/ENA primary metagenome ERZ779892 (study PRJEB29588, sample SAMEA2154561) | human gut metagenome | biome: human gut; feature: human-associated habitat; material: faeces | place: Denmark | collected 2008/2010 ... | reverse complement strand
CAAAATAGATAAAAAGAGCACATTTATCTGCATCATCTATAACCTGCTCAAACAGTTATTAAACGTCTTTTACGGCGTTTATTTCCTGCGTCTGATTCTGGTACACGTTGAGACTGACCGGAATCTGACTGCTGTTTTGTGGGTATTGCTTGGCATGTTGGCGATCAATGTTGCGTTTCATTTTGGCGACCAGTATTTCAAAAATGTTTATACCCCTGTGTTTCAGACAAAGCTCGAACAGTATCTGTATGAGACGATTTCGGACAGGGCGGCGGATGTGCCATATGATCAGTATTGCCAGCCGGAATTTCTGAATTTATATCAGCGTCTTTTGGACAATACGGCAAAAAATATTCTGCAGGTCTGGAATTCGATCGGAACGTTGTTCGGATTGGTAGAAGCGTTCGTACTGATTTGGTTCTATATCGGGAAGGTGGACTGGTTTGCGATCGTGCTGTCGGTTCTGCCGCTGTTTTATTCCTATGTGGTCGGGGCAAAGGGCGCAAAGTACAGGCATGCATTCAACCAGGCGCTGACCTTTCCGACGCGAAAAAAAGAATATGCGAAGCGGGTATTTTATCTGCCTCAGTATGCAAAAGAACTGCGGACGACCTCGGTTTTCCAGATTGTCCAGAGTATTTATGAAGCGGGCGTATCAGAGACGATAGCGATCTGCAGAAAGTTTGGAAAAAAGATCGGATTTTTGAACTTTGTCGAACTGCTGATCAGCGATGGACTGGTAATTATGCTGCCGATCGCTTATGTTGTCGTGCGGATTTTGACCGGACATATGCTTTTGATCGGTGATTTTATCGGAATTGCGCAGTCGATTACGACGTTTGGCTGGGATCTGGAATGGTTCTTTGACGAGCTGATTGCGATCAAGGAAGCGTCGCTTTATATCCGGGAATATCAGGAATACTGCGAAACCTATCAGAAAACGGAAACAGGAGACAGGCATCTGGACTGCTCCAATGGATTTGAGCTTTCTTTTGTGGATGTCGGATATTCTTATCAGAAAGGAACGGATGCAAAGCGTGCCCTGCACGATGTAAACGTAACGATCCGAAACGGAGAAGTCATCGCGGTTGTCGGAGAAAATGGTGCAGGAAAGACGACGTTTACCAACCTTTTATCCGGGTTATTTGTTGGAAAAGAGGGAGAGATTTTATTAAACGGAACCGAGATCAGTCAGTATACAAAAGCAGATCTGACAAAGTTTTTCGGGGTAATCCATCAGGATTTTCATTTGTTTCCGATGTCTGTCCGGGATAATATCCGGGTTGGGGAAGAACTGTCGGAGGAAGAAATTCAGAATGCGGTAAACCAGCTGGAAGTACGCAAAAAAATCAGAAACCTGGATCAGTCGATTTCCCGGGAATTTGCGGATGACGGACTGGTGCTGTCCGGTGGGGAAAGCCAACAGCTGATGCTGGCGCGGATTATTGCGAACCGGTATCCGTTCGTAATTCTGGATGAACCGACGAGCGCGCTGGACCCTTTGACGGAACGGAAAATCAACCGGTATGTCATGCAGACGCTGGCATCGCCGGAGCGGACGATTTTGTTTATTTCGCACAGACTGTTTACGACGCAGCTCGCGGATCGTATTCTGGTATTTGATAAAGGAACGATTGTAGAAGAGGGGAATCATTGTGAGCTGATGGAGAAGAAGGGGCATTATTATGAAATGTATCAGCTACAGCAAAAGCTGTATGGGCAGGAGGAAATCGAGTCGGCAAAAACGGAAAACGATCGTCCGGAATAATTTTTATTTGTTCGGGAAAGCCATGTCAGCAGAACCGGGATTTGTCGTGCTGTCGGCACTGATGAGAGTTGTCGTCAGTGTGCGGACTTCCTTTTTACGGGTTATTTTTCTGGCATATATCATTTCCTGTATGGAGCAGAAAAAAACGCTGGCATTTATTCTGACGTTTATCGGAATCTCGTTTTTGATCGTAGGAGTCACTTATGCGGTCCAGAGTTTTTTCGAGAATCGCTATCAGCCGGTGTGTCAGGAAAAGCTGGTACAGTCTCTGCAGCGGGAATTGTTCGAAAAAATGCGGACGGTTGATTTGCAAAGCTATGATACGGAAAGCTATTACAGCGCGATTACGCTGGCGGGAGAAGAGTGCTCAAAAAGGGCAGTTCAGGTCGTCGGAAATTTTCTGGACCTGCTGGAATCTGTCCTGACGCTTGCCCTGACCTGTGTTTCCGTGATCGGGGCGGACTGGATTGTACCGGTTGTGGCTGCTGTGTCGTTCGGTTTCAGCTTCTGGATGAATCAAAAAATGGTATCCGGACGGGTATCGTATGATACGGCGGTAAAATTAAAGGAAAAAGAAGCCTCGATGCTCAAACGTGTGCTCTATCTGCCGGAGTATGCAAAGGACATTCGGTCATCCGGAATGAAACAGACGGTTTTGGAACGATATCGTAAAAATACAGAGGAAAAAGCTGTTCTGATCCGAAAACAGGGCGGAAAAATCGGACGGCTGACGGCGCTGGAAACGATTGGCGGTTCCTGCCTTTTGATTGACTTTTTCGCATCGTTGTATCTGGCAGTCAAAACACTCGTTTGGAATACCATGACAGCTTCCGGTTTTGTCGCGGTGCTCAATGCCTGCAATCAGATTCAGTTCAGCCTGGAAAGCCTTTCTGCGCAGATCGCTGTATTTGCAGAAAACGGAACGCTGATCGAACGGTTCCGGACAGTTGAAAACATGGAACCTGAAATTGAAAAGAAAGAACCGGGACAATCTGCAGCGCCATTTGAAACGCTTCAGGTGCAGGATATTTGCTTTCAGTATGAAAATAACAAGTTTGGGTTAAAGAACGTTCGGCTTGAAATTAAAAAAGGGGAAAAGGTCGCGTTTGTAGGCGAAAACGGATCTGGCAAGACGACGCTGGTAAAGCTCCTGCTCCGGCTCTATGACTGCAGCAGCGGGGAGATTTTATATAATGGAGCGCCTGCGGAGAAGATGAATATCCGCACTTACAGAAGCGCTTATTCGACGCTGTTCCAGGATTTCAACCTGTATGCCACATCGGTTGCAGAAAATGTTTCGATGAATCAGAATCCCGATCTGGAAAAAGTCCGGGACGCTCTGATTTGTGCAAGGATTCCCAAAGCAGCAGATCGGCTGGATGGAATTATTTCGAAAGAATTCTGCGCGGACGGAATCGATTTTTCCGGCGGAGAGCGGCAGCGGATTGCGCTTGCACGCGTTTTCTATGAAAATCATGATATCCTGATTATGGATGAGCCGACTGCAGCGATGGATATCCGCTTCGAAAAAGAATTTTATGATCTCGTCTTTTCTTATCTGAAAGACAAAACAATCCTGATGATTTCGCACCGACTGGCGTCGATCACTGCCTGTGATAGAATTTTTTATATGGAAAACGGTTCGATCATAGAACAAGGCACGCATCAGGAGCTGATGGAAAAGCAAGGAAAATATGCGAAGCTGTTCCTGGCGCAGTTAAATTGACAGTTTATTAAAACTTTTTTTAAGAGGCATTTCAGATTGGTGTTGGTATCTGACCTTTGGAAAAATGCCCCGGGAAAAAGCAATAAAAGAACTCTAAAATGTCTATGAAGCTGGTAGAATAAGATAACAAAACAGGAGGGGCTAAATTGCCTGTTTTAGTAAGGGGGACTGCACAAATGAAACAAGGGGAAACTGGCATGTCGTTTCGGCATGCTCCGGGGAAGCTTCTGGTAATTGGAAGATTCCTTGAAAAAATCGTATCCGCATTGCTGCCGTTTCTGACAATGCTGGTCAGCGCGCGGTTTATCGACCTGGTGTTAAATCAGCGGATGGAGGAGGCGATCCGCGACGCCTGCCTGCTGGGAGCTTTGATCCTGTGCCAGCGGCTGGGCGGAAATCTGGATACCTGGATGCGGATTCACCAGCGGAAGGTACTCTTTCCGTATCTGGACGAGCGGATGATCGGAAAAATTTCGCGGATTCCGTATGGATTTCTGGAGAATGCAGAGATTCAGGATGCGCTGGAGCGGGTATCGAAGGACCCGGAGGAAGTGTTAAACGGCGTCCTGGAAAGCGGTTTTTCGATGGTCTGCTTCCTGATTTCCAACGGCTGTCTGGTCGTGTGGCTGATTACGCAGGCTCCGGTCTGGATTTCGCCGGTCATCGTGGTGCTGCTGGTCGGCTTCGGGTTCTTTGCGGTAAAAGGCGGGCAGAAGCAGTATGAGGCGAAAAAAGAGGTCACGCTTGGAAAGCGGAAAGCGGCTTACGCGGAAGAAATTCTGGGGAACCGCGACGCGGCAAATGAACGGGTTCTGTTCGGGTTTGGCGATTGGGTCAATGGGATTTTCTTAAAAGAAAGACAGATCGCAAGGCTGCGGGAGCGGAAAGCGAGACGCTGGTGGTTCATCGGCATGAACATGGGCGGATTCCTGGCGATCGCGCTGTCGATTCTGGTGATCTTTGCGCTGATTTTCCCGGTTGTACAGGGCAATACCTCGGTCGGCGTTTTCGTTTCGCTGGTTACGTCGTTTATGGCGATGGCGCAGAGCCTGACGTGGCAGCTACCGGGGATGCTCAAGGAGATGGAGCAGGGCAGACAGCTGTTGGGCGACATGAAACGTATTTTGGAGCTGCCGGAATATGAGGAAAAACCGGACAGTAGCGCAGTGCTTTCGTTTGAGTCGCTGGAATTTTCCCATGTTTCGTTCCATTATCCGAACACCGAAGCGATGGTGTTAAAGGATATGTGCTTTCGGATCGAAAAAGGGCACCACTACGCGTTTGTCGGGCGCAACGGCTGCGGCAAATCGACGATTGTAAAGCTGATTTTACGCTTGTATGAGCCGGATTCTGGTGAGATTTTGTTAAATGGGGAAAAGATCGAGACGTTTTCGAGGGAGCAGATCTGGAAGCTGTTCGGCGTGCTGTTCCAGGATTATGCGAAGTATCCGGTCTCGGTAGCGGACAATATCGCGCCCGGCGCGGATGCAGGGCAGCGGGCAAAAATTGCCAAAGCGGCGGAAACCTCCGAACTGGACAATGTGCTGGAAAAGCTGCCGCAGGGCATGGACACGGTACTTGGAAAAATCGCAGAGGACGGCGTGGACGTCTCCGGCGGTGAGTGGCAGCGGATCGCGATGGCGCGCCTGTATTATCAGGATGCGGAGCTGAAAATCCTGGATGAGCCGACTGCGGCGATCGACCCGGTACGGGAGCAGCAGATTTACCAGAAGTTTTTGAAGCTGTACCAGGACACGACAACGATTATGATTACGCACCGGTTGGGTGCAACGTCCCTTTGCGACTGGATTATTGTGATTGAGGACGGAAAGGCGATGGAGCAGGGATCCCATGAAGACCTGATGGCGAAAAAAGGCATCTATTGCGAAATGTACGAAACGCAGAGGAGGTGGTATCTGTGAAAAAAAGAAGCTTTTTCCATACCGTGCGCGTCATGTTTCCGATGGCGTTTCATGCAGCGCCGCTGCGGTTTATCCTGATCAATGTGCTGGGCATTTCGCAGTCGGTCGTGATGGGCGCAAATACCTTGCTGCTTTCGAATTTTGTGAATGAGCTGATCGCTTCTGTTGGAAAGGGACGGTTTGAGGCAGCGCTGATCGCTGCGACAGCTTTTTAGGTATGCGGGATTATCGGCTACCAGCTGTTGAATACGCTGTTTAACTATGCGCTGACGGAATTTCTGGAAATCTGTGACGAAACGTATCGTTATGAATTTAACGAGAAAATTTCGAAGCTTTTCCCGCTGGCATTCGAGCAGAACGAGTCGCTGGATGAAATCCAGAAGGCGCAGGCTGGGCGGGACGATGCGAATGTTTTCATGTTCCATATGATCGGCATCATCGACATGGTTCCGCCGTATCTGGTATTTTTTGCGATTTATGCGGCATCTCTGAACCCTGTTCTGCTGTTGTGTATCGTGATTTCATTTGTGCCGTCCATCGTGACACTGTACATGCAGCGGAATATTTTCTACAGCTATGAGGATACGGCAGCGCCGGTCAGACGGAAATATCAGGGCTACCGGAAGTGCCTGACAGACCTTGCGTTTATCAAAGAGACGAGGGTGTTGCGCGCTGTGCCGTTTTTCTTTGGGAAGATGAAAAACGAACAGCAGCAGCTGTGTGAAAAAGAGGCTGCAGTCCGCACAAAGGCGAACGGGCTGGATGCCATCAACCAGACGGTCGGGATGATTGGGTATCTGGGCGCGGTGCTGATTTTAGTGGTGAGCGTTTTAAAGGGAAGCATCTCAGTTGGTGCATTTGCGGCAGTATACTATGCGTTAAATTCGTTATTTGACATGGTATTTGCACTGGTCTGTGGATTTCTTGGAAGTGCAGTAGGCAGTCTGCCTGCTGTGGAGAACTATGTGGCATTCCTGGAAAAAGATCCGGACAGGAGTTGGAAGGACGTGCCGCGGATGGGGAAGGCGATGCAGTTTTCGGATGTTTCCTTTACCTATCCCAGCGCAAAGGAGCCTTCGATTGAGCATCTGAACCTGACGATCCCGGAAAAAGAGCACCTGGCGATTGTCGGGGAGAACGGAGCGGGAAAATCGACATTGGCAAAACTGATTCTGGGGCTGTACCCACCGACACAAGGGGCTGTGACAGTGGAGGATGGAGCAGTGACGCAGCCGTGCGGCGCGGAACAGGAAGCCACGCAGGACGGCTGTATCGGGCGCTCTGCCGTGTTCCAGAATTACATGAGATACCAGATGACGTTGCAGGACAATGTGACGATCAGCGACCCGAAAAAGAATGCGTCGGTAAAATCGCTGTTGGAGCGCACGGGCTTAAAGCCGGAAGCAGTTGAGCAGTGCAGCGAACTGATGCTGTCGCGGGAGTTTGAGGGAATCGACCTGTCCGGAGGGCTCTGGCAGCAGGTGGCGATTGCGAGGGGACAGTACCGGGAACATGACCTGATTGTGCTGGACGAACCGACTGCGGCGATCGACCCGGTGGAAGAAAGCGCTGTGTATGAGAAATTTTTACAGATGGTAAAGGGAAAAACAGCGGTGATCGTAACACACCGGCTCGCTTCTGCACGCCTGGCTGACCGGATTCTGGTGATGGAGAAAGGGCGGATTGCCGAAGCAGGGACACACGAGGAGCTGCTTGCGGCAGGCGGGCTTTACAGCAGGATGTGGAAAGCACAGGCGGAGAATTACGTTGTTTAACAGAGGGGGAAGGCCACTCTCATAAAATGCCTGCTGGGTCTGTATCCTTTAAAGAGCGGCAGCATTAGCTACGACAAAGTTTTGGTGAGCGCGGAGCGAGACTGCGACTACAGCAATATTTCCGTGATGCCGCACGAGTTTGGGCGATACTGCCTGACGGTTGCGGAGAACATCGGCTTTGACGATGCAGACAGTGTGCACCCGGAGAATTTTTCGCTGGAAAACTGGTTCCTCGGAAAAGAATATGGCGGACAGGAGCTGTCTGGCGGACAATGGCAGCGCGTAGCATTATATCGTTGTTTGCATAAGGACGCGGAATTCTATGTGCTGGATGAACCGACCGCGTATCTTGACCCATCCCACGAGGCAGAGGCAGTGGCTGAAATTCTGGAACAATTGAAGGATAAAACCGTGTTGATTATTACGCACCGAATCGGAATCTGCCGCCTGATGGATCAGGTCATCGTCATGGACAAAAATCATAAAATTGCCGGAACAGGAAGTCATGAAGAACTGTCCCAAACGTGCCCGGTGTATCAGAAGCTGTACGAAAGCCAGGCAGAGTGGTATCGTTAAAGCGGAAAGAATTTTGCAATCGGATAATGTAAAATGGATAATAAGAGAATAATCTATTCCACAAGAGAAAACATAAAAAGCACGCTCGTCATTTTTCTAAAATACAAAAAGAGCGTCTTGTGGGTCAATTTTTTTGTCGCGCTGCTGACGTTATTGACGCAGTTTGCGGCGACGTATCTGCCGGGCTGGATTGTCGATTTACTGACGGGGGAAAATGCCGGTACGCAGATCTGGACGCGGGTGCTTCCGGTCGTCGCTTTGATTGGGATCAGTGAGCTGGTCATCGAAGTGCTGAATCGGAAAAAGGCGCTCGCATACCAGGCTGTCAGCCAGAAAACCGCCCTGGATATCAACCGCGTTCAGGTTGGGGCAGGATACCGGCTGACCGAGGAAAAGGAGTTTCAGGATCTGGCGTATGAGTCTGTCCGCTGTACGCAGACATGGGGAGGAAAAAGAGTTTTAACCGCCGTTGTAGATGATTTATTTTATCTATTTCAGGCAATTGGCGGTTTTCTTTTATTCGCAGTATTGCTGTCAACGGTCAATCCCGTAATTGCGGTTTTTCTGACGATTGCGCCGGCAGTTCCATATTATTTTGTGAAAAAATCGCAGGAATTTTATGAGAAAAACCGGGAGCAGTGGACGAAAATCGACCGGATTCAGTGGTATCTTCTGCAGGCTTCTGAACGGTTGGAATACGGAAAAGACGTCAGAATGTACAGTCTCAAAAACTGGTTTTTATCGGTTTATTCGGAGCGGATGCAGGAAAGAAATGCGCTGGATCATAAATTATTCAAAAGGCAGATGACGGCGGATTTTTCGGATCTTCTGATTTTGCTGCTTCGGGATGGACTGTGCTATTTTCTGCTTTTAAATAAAGTTCTGACCGGACAGATCAGCGCAGGTATGTTTGTAATTATGTTCGCTGCGGTCAGCAATTTTTCCAACTGTGTGAATGAAATCGTAAAGTATTACGGCGAGTTAAAGGGCGATTGCAGGCAGGTCAATAGTTTACATAATATTTTAAATGTGCCGTATCAGTCTGGAAATCAGAACGCGGAAAATTAAGAGAAAGCCCGGGAGCTGGTTTTGGAAAATGTTTCATTTCGTTACAGTGAGGGAAAAGCGCCGACGATTCAGGGGATCAATTTACATATTAAAGCGGGCGAAAAGGTTGCCCTGATCGGGGTAAACGGGGCCGGTAAGACGACGCTGATCAAAGTATTATGCGGCTTATATTCGCCGGATACCGGCAGCATGCGGAGTGGCGATCGGGTCTATCGGGAGGACGAGCTGGAAAAGTGGCAGGGACTGTTTTCGTGCCTGTTCCAGGATATCCATGTACTGCCGTATTCCTTTGCGGAAATCGTTTCTGCAACGACGCTGGAAGAAACGGATGTAAACAGGGTGGAACACTGTCTGAAAATGGTCGGACTCTGGGACAAGATATCGGGATTTCCAAACGGAATCTATGAAAAATTTAATAAGCTTTTAAACGATGACGGAAAAGAGCTTTCGGGCGGGGAAAAGCAGAAATTGCTGCTGGCAAGGTCTTTGTACCGCAGTGCGCCGATTATCATTCTGGACGAGCCGACGTCTGCACTCGACCCGCTTGCGGAGGAAGAGCTGTACCAGTCCTATAATGAACTGCTTGGAGGCAGGACGATGATTTTTGTATCGCACCGGCTTTCGTCCACGAGATTCTGCGACCGGATTCTTTTTCTGGAAAGCGGGCAGATTGCAGAGCAGGGAACGTTTGAGGAGCTGATGGAACAGAAGGGGAAATATGCGGAAATGTTCCATTCACAGGCAAAGTATTATGCCGGAAGCACCTATGGGGAGGCGGAAGAACATGAATAAAAAGAGCAATTTTTCTGTCATTGTAAAAGGGTTTCGGCTGATCTGTAAAATCAATCTGAAGTATGCGGGTTATACGCTGCTTTCGATCGTGTGTACGGTTTTGGCGAGTTATATTCCGATCTATTTATCGGCGCAGATCGTGAATGAAATCGCACTGCTTTCGGGTGAAAATGCTTCGCATGATATAGCGGTACAAAAGGCAGTTCTGCTTATTTTTGTCACGGTCGGCGTGATTTGGGTTCTGAATTTTGCAGGACGGTATGCCGCGCGGAAAAAAGACATTTACAGCACCATTTTTTATATGGACGAAAAGAAGCTGTTTGCGGAAAAGTCGATGGACATGAAATTTTCGGAAGCGGAAAAAAAGTCCACTGCGCTGTTAAAGGCGAGAATTGATTCGGAAAACCAGACGGGCTATGACATGTGGATGCTGTACGAGAATGGAACAAAGCTGATCCAGGGCTGTATCGGGGCGGTGATTTCATTTGCGTATGTGGCGCGGCTTTTATGGATTGACGGAATGCCCGGATGGAGCAGGGCTGTGCTGCTTGTTGTGCTGGTGCTTGTCATTGCTGTGAATGCGCTCTGCAACCGGAAAATGCAGGACGTAAATAACGAAGAAATGGAACTATGTGCGCCGCTGAACCAGTGGAGCAATTTTTACAGCGATTATCTGAAGGATTACAGGAGTGGAAAAGATATCAGGATGTTCGGAATGCAGAAGCTGATTCTGGATAATGTCCGGAAAATGAACGACCAGTATCTGCATTTTTCAGAACAGGCAAACCGCAAACTGGAGCTTTATACGGTCGGCAAAGGGCTTCTTTCTATCGTGTTGAAGCTGGCAGTTTACAGCTATATCCTGGTCGCATTTTTGAACCACGAAGTACAGATCGGTGAGGTTGCGGCGTCGGTCGCATATATCGTTTTGTGCGTCCGGGACGTTATGGAAATCGTCGGAAGCTGGCAGCAGCTGAAAAATAATAATACATATCTGGAGCGGTATTTTTCGTATCTGGAGCTGAACGAGGAAACTGCGGATCGTTTCGAAAAGGAGCTTCAGCAGACGCCGTGCAAAATAGAGTTTCGGGACGTTTCGTTCCGATACCCGGACAGCAAGGATTTTGTATTAAAGCACCTCAACGTGACGATCAATCCGCAGGAAAAAATCGCAGTTGTCGGAAAAAACGGGAGCGGGAAAACGACGTTTATCAAGCTATTGTGCAGGCTGTATGAGCCAACAGAGGGCAGCATTTTAGTCAATGGAAAAGATATTTCGGAATATGAATACGGGGAATATCTCCGAATGCTGTCGGTCGTATTTCAGGATTTTGCACTGTTTTCCATGCCGCTTAAGGAGAATGTTTCCGGGAGCCAGAATCCCGATACAGACCGGGTGAAGCTGTGCCTGGAAAAGGTCGGAAACACCGATTCTTTAGTAGCGCGGATGGACTCCTATCTTTACAAATATGCATCGGACGAGGGCATCGAATTGTCCGGCGGAGAGGCGCAGAAGGTCGCGATTGCGAGGGCATTATATAAAGACGGGGCGATCATGGTTCTGGACGAGCCGACGTCTGCGATGGACGCTAAGTCCGAAGAAAAAGTGTTCAAACAGTTTAAAGCGATTACGGAAAGCAAGAATGTATTCTTCATTTCACACAGACTGTCTGCCTGCAAAATCTGCGACCGGATCCTCGTATTCGACCGGCAGGGAATTGTGCAGCAGGGCACTCATGATGCATTGCTGGAAAACGCAGATGGGCTGTATTATAAGATGTGGCATGCGCAGACGAAGAATTATATGGTTTAAAGTTGTCGAAAATGGGGTTGCTAATTAAGAAATATGGAGCTGGAGGTCATTACAAAAGATGAGCTTTGTTGAGAGAACCTTGATGATTCAGAAATACATACAATATCTCCGGCTCATCGGATTGGGGAAAGGACGGATTTTTCTGCATATCCTGATTCATGTACTGGACGGTGTGCGGGAATTTGTGGTCAATATTTTCGCAGTGAGCTTTTATATTTCCTGTCTGCAGGAGGGGGACGGGAAACGCTTTTTCGCAGGGCTTCTGTTTTTTTGTGGGATCAATCTGGCACTTCGGGGCGTGAGCAGATGGTATCGGGAATGCTACAGCGAACAGGCGGATATTTTGCAGGAAGGGCGGATTGTGCACCGGATCGAGGAACGTGCAACTGCAGTGCCGTATGCCTCTTATGAGAAAACGGCGTTTTTGAACCGGTTGGAATATCTTGCCAATCATGCATCTGCGACTTATGAAAAAATCATGGGAAATATCGAAAATACGGTTCGGCTGGCGTCGGCGCTTGTGGCGGTTTTGACCTATCTGGCGACGCTTGATCCGGTTCTGTTTGTCGTGGCAATTGCGCCATTTCTGCTGACGATGGTGCTGCGCAGACAGGGGGAAGTGCGGCATGATTATGAAGTGGAAAAAAGTGTTCATGACCGGAAAAAGGCGTATGTATGGCGCAAATTTTTCTTTCATGAAAATATGGAGGAGCTGCGCACTTCGGATGCCTACAGCATTCTGGATCATTTAAACCGGGAGGCGGAAACGGGAAATTGTACGCTTGCTCGGGAAAAGGGCGGAACGCTGGTATTGCTCGGCTTTCTGGCGGATAATCTTGGCGCGACGTTCGCATTTACCGCAGGAAATATTTATGCGCTGTGGAAATTCTGGACGCAGGAGGGACTTCCGGTTTCGGAATATTCCGTGCTGGTATTATCGATTGCAAACCTGAATGCGAAACTGGTTCGTCTTGGAACAGAGTATGCACGTTTTACGGAGAATCTGCTTTATGTAGAGGATTTTCTGAACTTTTTTGCCGAAGAAAAACCGGCACAAAAGGACGAAACGCAGGAAGAAATTCTGCAGTCTGTTGAGGCGAAACAGCTTTCGTTTACTTATCCGAACGGGACGGCTGGATTGCATGATATCAGCTTTTTAGCGAAAAAAGGGGAACGCGTTGTGCTGGTCGGGGAGAATGGCGCAGGAAAGTCCACCTTCCTGAAAGTGCTGCTGGGGCTTTATCCGGATTTTACCGGGAAGCTGTACAGAAATGGGGCAGTCAGCCGAACCGGAATCGGGAAAAACGTGTTTGCGTTGCTGCAGGATTACCGGCTGTATCCGGCGACTGTGGCGGAGAACGTTTTGCTGCGGGAATGTAAAAAAGAGGACGAAATGACTGTGTGGGAAGCGCTGCGGAAAGTCGGTCTGGAAGAAAAAATCGAAAGTCTTCCGCAGGGCATTCATACTGCAGTGGAGCTGTTTGAAGAAGGGGAAAAAGCCATGTTTTCCGCTGGGGAAGGACAGCGGCTTGCTCTGTGCAGGGTGTTTGCAGGCGATTTCGATGCGGTAATTCTGGATGAACCGACAGCATTTTTAGACCCGCTGACAGAAGCGGATATTTTGCAGGAAGTGCTGGAAGCGACAAAGGGAAAGCTGTTGATTTTCGTGACGCATCGGTTATCCTTTGCACGGCAGGCAGATCAGATTTTATATCTGAAAAATGGAATGATTGCAGAGCATGGAACGCACGAAGAGCTGATGGAAAAGGGCGGCGACTACTGCAGGATGTTTACGACGCAGCGACGGCAGTATTTTGCACAGGAGGGGGAAAACGATGCGGTTTAACGGGTTGAAAAGTCATCTGCGGCTG
>ERZ779892.2734-NODE-2734-length-13362-cov-2.070414_pt1 | contig 13362 bp, 7 predicted proteins | sample MGYA00511552_ERZ779892 | MGnify/ENA primary metagenome ERZ779892 (study PRJEB29588, sample SAMEA2154561) | human gut metagenome | biome: human gut; feature: human-associated habitat; material: faeces | place: Denmark | collected 2008/2010 ... | reverse complement strand
AGAACTCGAATGGGATACCCCACGGAGTATCGATCGCATCCATTTGTATGACAGACCTTCACAACAAATTCATACAGCAGGTATTACCATTCATTTCGATGACGGTAGCCGACTGCCTGTCAACACTATTCCCAACGACGGGACAGCTAAAGTCGTCGAATTCGCCCCCAAAACCACCAAACGCCTGAGATTCGAAGTCACCGACGGTGACGGACCTACCCTGGGACTTTCGGAAATAGAAGTCTTCCCCTCTCCTCAGGATTACCCGGATTATGTTTCTTATGTCGATCCCTATATCGAATCGGCCCGTGGACGCTATTTCTTTTTTGTAACCGGTAGCAGGCCTTTCGGCATGTTTAGTGCGGCACCGATGACCCGGAATAAAAATCAATACGGAGGAGGTTATAATTACAATTCGACAGAAATCTTAGGATTCCCTCAGGTGCATTGCTGGATGCTTTCCGGTATCACTCTCATGCCTGCCACCGGTGATATCGATCCCACCAAGGGCGAACAAGGTTGGAAATCCCGATTCTCTCATAACGAAGAACTTGTACAACCGGGTTACCACCGTGTATTCCTGAACGATTACAAACTTTGGGTAGAACAAACCTGTACCGACCGGGTCGGTTTCTACCGGATGAAATATACCGAAGACTGCCTTTCGAATACACTCCTCAATCTGGGCGGATTTACAGGTACTTCGACGATGACCGATGCCGAAGTCCGGCAGACGGGCCCGGCAGAACTGGAAGGTTCTGTCAGTACAGTCGGAAGATTATGGGGTGGTCCTGAAGAAGTGAAGATCTACTTTGTCATGCATTTCGATAAACCTTTCGACCGGCTCGACAGTTGGGACGATTCTCTGACGACCAAAGCTGTCACCGGATTAAAGGTCAATTCCCAAGCCACACCACGAAATGCCGGGATGACCTATTATGACGCACCTACAGCAGGGATTCAAGCCCTCCATCGGCTCAAGAAAGGAGAAGAACTTCAAGTAAAGATCGCAATCTCATATACCAATATCGAAAATGCCCGTCACAATTTAGCACATGAATGTGCCCATTGGGATTTCGATGCCATACGCCGGGATGCCCGCCGTGAATGGGAAGAAACCTTATCCAGGATCCAGGTTCAGGGAGGCGATGCCCATCAGCGTATAAAATTCTATACCGATCTGTGGCATGTCCTGTTGGGACGCCATAAATTAGACGATGTTTCAGGAGATTATCCGGATCGTACAGGCCAGGAATTTATTATCCGTACCCTCCCTAAAAACACAACGGGAGAATCAAAATTTCATATGTACAACTCGGATGCTTTCTGGCTGACCCAATGGAACCTGAATATACTTTGGGGACTTGCCTGGCCTTCGGTATTGGATGATTTCGCCGCCTGTCTGATACAATATGCCGATAATGGCGGATTATTACCCCGGGGGCCATGCGGAGGAGGTTATTCCCGGATTATGACGGGGTGTCCGGCAACCAACCTGATCGTATCGGCTTACATGAAAGGACTTTTGAAGAAGACCGAAGCCCGGCACGCTTTCACTGTGATGAAACGTAACCATATGCCGGGAGGAATGCTCGGAATCGATGATTTCTATCTCGAAAACGGTTATTATGCCGACAATGCAGGTATCACTATCGAAGCAAATTTTCAGGATTGGGCTCTCTCGCAAATGGCACAGCAGCTGGGCTACCCAGAAGAAGCCACTTATTTTCTGAAACGCTCCCAAGGCTGGAAACAACTTTTCGACCCTGAAAAAAAACTGATCTTCCCCAAAGACCGTCAAGGTAACTGGAAGCACCGGAATCCGTTGAGCGGTGACGGCTGGGTCGAAGCCAACGCCTGGCAAGCCACCTGGTCGGTATCACACGGCATCCCGGATCTGATCGAACTAATGGGAGGAAAAGACGTATTATGCGATAAATTGAATTATGCTTTCGAACAAGCTGCCGACGATGACTTTGTATACGGTTATTCGGGAGGCTACATCAGCTATGCCAACCAACCCGGAGTGTCCAACGCCCACGTATTCAGCTGGGCCGGTAAGCCTTGGCTGACACAATACTGGGTCAGAAGAGTCAGAGCACAAGCTTACGGAGCAGTCACTCCCGACAGAGGATACGGCGGGCATGACGAAGATCAGGGACAGATGGGAGGTATCAGCGCACTGATGGCTATCGGGCTATTTAGCCTGACAGGAAATGTGGATCAGAATCCCTCTTATGAAATCACTTCTCCGATTTTCGACCGGATCGAAATCACACTCGACGATCGTTATTATGAAAAAGGAAAATTCGTCATTCAAACCTATCATAATTCGGCCGGCAACTGTTACATCCGACAAGCACGTCTCAACGGAAAACCGTTACACGACTTCCGTTTTTCCCATGCCGACTTTAGTAAAGGAGGACTATTGGAATTATGGATGGGGCCTGAACCGGCAAAAAAATGGGGAATTTTCCCCAAAAAACGCAGTCCTCGACCAGTGAATCAAAGATAGGAACTTTTCAATTCTCACATAAAAAAACAGATGTTTATTATTCTTAAATATAGCACCGACAGATTTTATAAACTCAATATAAAACAGCTATCTGAACAGACAATTACAACAGAAATAACAAAACCGAATCTTTTAACTTTTCACGCAAATACTTGAATCCCCGGTTCTTTTGGGTTTTTACCGTATTAATACTGATTCCGAGCAGATCGGCAATCTCATTTCCCGAATGTCCCTGAATACTCATCAAAAGTATTTTTTTTCTTTCTTCGGGCAGATCTTCTATATAGACATAGAGTTGGCGGATCAATTCTTCCCGTACGGTTAAAGCGAATTGTTCGTCGGGTAATTCAACCTCCTCCGCTACCATCTTACGTAAAATATTCTGACGGGAAGCCTGGGTACGAAGATGGAACAGGGCATTGTTGTAGGTCGAGCGATATAAATACCAGGTCAATTCTTTGATATCCGGAAAGGTCCGGTCGGAATTCCAGATCCTGATCAAAGTATCCTGAACGATATCCTGAGCCGTATCGGAATCTTTTACAATACCATCGGCATATGAACAAAGGGCTGCATAATAAGAGGCATACAGCGTTTCCCACGCTTTTAAATCCTTTTGATTTACCCCTCTTAATATTTCCTGTTCATTTAGCGCCATCCACTTTCTTTCTGTTTGTTTCCGAAAACAAAAATAAAGGATATTTATAAATATAATTAAAACAAGGGATTATTTTATAGAAAACATTTTTTCTGTCCCCCATTTTCGGCAGCCCAACCGGTTATTGGTGCTCTTTTTTCATTAATTCGTTAAAACAATGCCGGCATATCGGTTCATAATCGTGCTTTTCTCCCAGCATCACCAATTTATCATTATCCGACAGACGATGGGAATGATGGGCCAAATTCCCGCAACGGACACAGATCGCATGTACTTTCGTCACATATTCGGCCACAGCCATCAAATCAGGCATCGGCCCGAAAGGTTTACCGGTATAATCCATATCCAGCCCAGCGACTATTACGCGGATACCGTTATCTGCCAATGTTTTACATACCGACACTATATTAGAATCAAAAAATTGGGCTTCATCGATTCCGACGACATCGACATCTCCGGTCAATAACAAAATATTACCCGAATTTTCCACCGGCGTACAACGAATCGTATTCGCGTCATGCGATACCACATCTTCATCCGAATAACGCACATCGATTTTCGGTTTAAATATTTCCACCTTTTGCCGGGCAAACTGTGCCCGCTTCAACCGCCGGATCAACTCTTCCGTCTTACCGGAAAACATAGAACCGCAAACCACCTCTATCCAACCGGCCCGATTAGTACTCTCCAAAAACATCCCTGATTCATTTTTAGTCGTGCAAAAGTATAAAATTAAGGGATTCCGGGACGGTTCTTTCTGTCAAAATTTACCGGAATAGGTTACAAAGGTTACAAAGATGGCTCAACCTCTGCCCCCTTGTAACTCTTGTAACCTTTTTAACTTTAATAACTGAAAAAAGAACGATCAGCTTACAGCCATTTTACCAAAGCAAAGTCCTGGCGATGGGGCAGTAATTCGCTTTTCGGGTAGATACGGATGGCCAGCATCAGCAATCCCGGAGAGTCGGCAGTCACATCGATGCGGTATCTGGCCACACTACCCACTTGTTCAACAGGGATAAAATCGTGTTTTTCGCGGATAACCTGGCGTCCGTCTTTCTGTTCGGCAGCCACCAATTCAACTCCTACTTCATGCATACTGAGTTCGCCGATCTCGAGTTTCACCTCTCCGTAATAAGATTTCCCCAAAGCGATGATCTGTTTGGAACGATTGGGCAGGTCCAATCCGACTAACTCGATATTATCCCATTCGCGGGAAATTTTCTTTTTCCATTCGGCAATTTCTGCCGCCATGGCGAAATCATTTTCGATCATCTTCTGATAGCGGGCAGACATCGGAACATAATATTGTTTTTCATAATCTTCCAGCATCCGGTTGGTCGTAAAATTCGAAGCCACCCTGGCAATAGTATTTTTGATATAGCTGATCCATTTAGGTGATAATCCGTTAGCATCCCGTTCGTAGAACAGAGGAGCGATCTCATCGTCGATAATGTTATATATCATTTCAGAATCCAATTCATCCTGCATGGCCTGATTTTCGAAAGTTCTTTCCATCGGCAGCATCCATCCGGCATCTTTACGATATCCTTCGACCCACCAGCCGTCGAGCACGGAGAAATGCATAACACCGTTCATAGCAGCCTTTTCGCCACTGGTACCCGAAGCTTCCTGAGGCCGGGTCGGCGTATTCATCCAGACATCAACCCCTTGTACCAATTTCTTGGCCAGATCCATATCATAGTTAGGCAGAAAGATGATCTTACCCAGGAATTGCGGATATTTGGATACCTCGACAATCCGTTTGATCAGGTCCTGTCCGGCTTTATCGGCAGGATGGGCTTTCCCGGCAAAGATAAACTGCACCGGATGTTTGGGGTTATTGACGATTTCATCCAGGCGTTCGAGGTTACGGAACAACAGGTGAGCCCTCTTGTAGGTAGCGAAACGCCGGGCAAAACCTATGGTCAGAATATCGTCCCGCAAAGTTTCACGGATCTGAATCACCTGCCGGGGAGTGAAATAAGAGGCAGCCACCTCGTCTTTCAGCAATTCTTTTACATGATCGATCAGGCGCTTACGCAATTTGGTACGCACCTCATATACGACAGCATCGGGAACGGTATAGATTTGGTCGAAACATTTCTTATCGTAATGATGATTCTTAAAATCTTCACCGAACAAAGATTCTTCTATTTTCTTCCATTCGGGAGCCGCCCAAGTCGGATAATGTACCCCGTTGGTCACATAACTGATGTGCAACTCCTCGGCCATATATCCCGGCCACATGCCTTTGAAAATCTCTTTACTCACTTCGCCGTGCAACCAGCTAACCCCATTCATTTCCTGAGCCAGATTAGCCGCAAGGAAGCTCATAGAGAATTTCTCATTCGGATCGGCGACATTGATTTTTCCTAATCCCAACAGCTGTTCCCAGGAGATTTTCAGCCGATCGGCATAATGAGAGATGTAAGTACGCAGCATATTTTCCGAAAAGGCATCATGTCCTGCAGGTACAGGTGTATGAGTCGTAAACAAAGAAGATGCCCGCACCACTTCGATCGCTTCGGCAAAAGTCAGGCGTTCCTCGGTAATATATTCTTTCAATCTTTCCAGCCCGGTGAAAGCAGCATGTCCCTCATTGCAATGGTAAGTAGAAGCTTCGATACCCAGTTTTCGCAAGGCCTGAATACCTCCACACCCGAGCAAAAGTTCCTGTTTCAAGCGGTTTTCCCAATCTCCGCCATACAGATGGTGGGTGATACTCCGGTCTTCGGGCAAGTTATCTTCGAAATCGGTATCCAGCAGATAGAGCTCTATCCGGCCGACATCGACCCTCCAAATCCGGGCATATACATTCCGTCCCGGGAATACCAGACTGATGGTTTCCCAATTACCTTCCTTGTCACGTACCGGGGTTACGGCGATCTTCATAAAATCCTGAGCTTCGTATTCGGCTTCCTGATCACCCATAGCAGATAATTTCTGTGTGAAATAACCATAACGATACAATAAACCGACAGCCGTAATCTTCGTCCCTTTATCGCTGGCCTCTTTCAGGTAGTCACCGGCCAGGATTCCCAATCCTCCGGAATAGATCTTCAACGAAGTATGCAAACCATACTCCATACTGAAGTAAGCAACCCCATTCCCGGACATATGTTCTTTCGCTGCCATATAGGCTTTAAACTGAGCATATACTTCTTCAAGTTTATGCACGAAACCGGCATCATTTTCCAGTTCTTTATAACGAGCCAGGGAAATCGAATCCAACAACATGATCGGATTGTGACCGCAAGCCCTCCATTTATCGACATCGATCATCCGGAATAATTCACGAGCACCTTCATTCCAGGCCCACCAAAGGTTTTTGGATAATTCTTCCAGAGCGATCAGTTTTTCGGGAATAGAGCGATGGATCATCACACTGACCCAGCTGGGATTATTTACCGTGAGCTGTTTTTCGATATAAGATACCGATTCGTTCATATTGGCAGGCAGGTCTTTCAAGCGTTCGCTGACCTGGTTCAAAGCGATCGTATAAGCCTGTTTATAATAATTGATCAGATTATCCCAAAGTGCAATCCGGGAAACATCTTTGGCATTGTCCCGGTCTTTCTGCATTTCAGTTTCTCCGACCTGTGTATAATTTTTTACCCATTCGGCGATAGCCGTAGCCACATTGGACGCATCACCGTCTTCGCGGTGAATAACTTCTATACCGGGATGATTCATATTATAATGTTCTTTCACCCACAGTCCGAATCCGGCCAAAGTGGTCGTAATGGTAGGCACTTTAAACGCCAGACTTTCGAGCGGAGTATATCCCCAAGGCTCGTAATAAGACGGGAAAGCGGTCAGATCCATCCCCACCAGCAAATCATAGTAAGGCATATTGAATACCCCGTCATCTCCATTCAGATAACTGGGAACGAAGAAGATCTTCACTTTATCTTCCTCGGAATTACGCAATTTTTGTGCCCGGATACGGTTCATCACCGGATCGTTGGCACTATCGTTGAGATAATGTGTCAGATAAAGATCTGTAGAGGTAACGGCCTGATAAGGTAATTCCAGGTTATGCAGCAATTCCTTGTTTGCACCGGCATGTCCGGCAGGTACCAAAATAAAGGCCAACACCTCTTTACCGAGTCCGTTGTTACGATTCAATTGTCCCATGGCATCGATAAAGACATCGATTCCTTTGTTTTTAAACTCGTACCGTCCACTGATACCCAGGATCAAGGCGTCTTCGGCTACGGGACGCCCCAAAATCGCCTGTGCCACCTGAAGAAATTTTTCTCTTCCGGCCTTTCGTTTGCCTTCCCATTCGGCTTCGGAAGGCGTAAAGACATTCTCAAATCCATTGGGAGTAACCAGGTCTACTTCTTTATCCAGAAAATGAGCACATTCGGTAGCCGTGATCTCACTGACCGTAGTGAAACAATCGGCTTGATGTGCTGCGGTCTTCTCGAGAGACTGTTTGGAAATGACATTGAAACGACGTGCCAGTTCTTCGGGTACATAATTTTTCATCTCACTGTACAGGGGTAGATTATTCCCGGCTACACAACGGCCCAACACGGTGGCATGAGTGGTAAATACACATCCCACCTGAGGCATCGCACTTTTCAAATACAATAATCCGGCTCCCGTCATCCATTCGTGAAATTGGGCGATAATCCGCTGCCGGATAGAAGAATTAAAGCGAACGAAGCTCTCGATCACTTTCCCTGCTGCATATCCGAACAGGGCCGGTTCGATGTAATCCCATTGACCACTAATCGAATCGAGTTTATATTTTTCCCAAAAAGAAGCAAAAATTTCATCTTTCTGCGTAATGAACGTACTGAAATCAACCAGGATGACAATCGGTTTTCCAGCCACATTCCACCGTCCTACTTTAATACGCAAGCCTTCCTGGGCTGCTCTCTGCCGCCAGGACCTGAACAAACGGGGATCGTCGATAAATTCAGGATTCTGTTCGGTATAACGCCAGACATCGGGGCCGATTAAAATATGACTACTGCTGTATTCTTTTTCCATATTGAGGGCTTTGGTCGAAATCACCGTATGAATTCCCCCCACTTTATTACAAACTTCCCAACTTACTTCAAAAAGGTAAGCGGGATTCTTCAATTTATTGTTATCCATATTACTTTTGCGTGTGTTAAATGAGCCCCGAAGGTACATATTTTTATCCAAAAAGTTGATAATCAAAACCTAAAAAATCAAAATTCAGGAAATTCATTGTTCCTGCAATGCCTTTCCTGAATCGGTTTAGTTCATGAGCGATCAAGTTTATTAAGTCCCCGGACCTTGCGGGCACTTTTCTCTACGGCCGACCGGACCCGAAAGTCCCATAAAGAAGACGTCCGCAGGTTCTACACACTTTATGAACTTGAAGCAACGAAGGAGTAACCTGAAGAACTTTACGGACTAATTATACCGATCTTTTTCCGGCTTAGCCCGAAAAGCTTATTTCTTTTTGGTCGTCGTTCTTGCTTTTTTCTTCTCACTCCCGGTCTTTGGAGTTTCTTCCTTCGAAGTTTCCGGGGCTTCGATTACTTTCCGGGTTTCTTTCGGTTCTTTTTCTTCTTTCGGATGTCTTGTCTTCTTCCGGTCCGTTTCTTCTTCTACCCTCCGTATAAAATCGCTCAGCACATTCATATAATTTATAAATGCCTCGTAAGGAGTGTCGTAGGGAGTAAAATATTGGTGTATCGCTCCATCAGAAAATAGCTTGGTGCACATATAATAGAAATGATCGCTAGCCTGTAAGCAATCGAAATCATGGGTAAGCGCCGGATCTTTCAGTGCATTGACCTTATTTTTCATTTTGTAGAGTTCCTCGAAAGCTTCATTCTGCAATTCATTTCCCAACCAGGCAGTGACATCCCGTTCTTCATCGGCCCATGAGATGGGGTAGGGAACATGCAAAGGAGCTACCGGTTGATGTTTTGCGGCAGGCTCTTTAGGAGTCAGAAATTCAAAATTGGTAGAAGCAAAAATCTGTGCCGGCAGAGCTGCTATAAAATCGAAAATCCCGGTATCGCCTCCCTGGTGTTCTCCCAAAGTTTCGTAGTCCATAAAAAGATTGACAATCTCTCCGTCGGAAGCATTCAGCCAGGAAGCATATTTATCGGCAGTCAGCGGCCATTGATCCCAACCTTTATCGGAAAAACGGAAAGCGATATCGTCGCTTAGTCTGAAATTTTTCAGCAACAGCTTCAATTTCGGATTAATCGAATTGGTATAGACATAATCCGGGCTCTTCCACCCCAGGATATGCCGTGCTCCTTCGGTCAGCATCGTTTTATATCCCATCCGGGCAACCATCTCACCAATCTCGTCCGAATAGATCAGTTCGGTATTCCGGAAAGTCACCGGTTTCACCCCGAATAATTCTTTCATCAGATCAGCATGTTGTTTCACCTGTTTTTTAAATTCGCCTTCATCCACCAGCGAAGCCAAGGAATGGGAATAAGTTTCGGCCAATATTTCGACACATCCGGTAGCCACCAATTCTTTAAAACTATCGATAACCTCAGGGGCATATTCACGGAATTGTTCGATAACCATTCCGGAGATAGAAAAGCTCACTTTAAAATTCTTTCCGTATTTCCGAATCAGCTCCAGCATCGTCCGGTTGGCCGGTAAATAGCAACGGTCGGCCACTTTACGGGTAATCGTACGATTGGCAAAATCGTCGTAATAATCGCTATTCTTGCCTATATCGAAAAAATGATATTTTCTTAAACGTATCGGTTGATGCACCTGGAAATACAAACACAACGTTTTCTTATCCATAGTAGTCATATTTTAATTGTTATTGTTTTATCTTTTTAATTCTTCGTAAATCGTTTTTAAGAGATACGCTGCATTTTCCCATTTTAAAGTATTCACCTCATTCAAGCCGTATTTAGCTGCAAATTCAGCTAATGCCGGATACGCCAGCAAAGCATAGATAGCATCCGCCAAGGCATCGACATCCCAAAAATCAACCTTGATCGCATGTTTCAACACTTCGGCCACTCCCGATTGTTTAGAGATAATCGTAGGTACCCCCGAGCGCATCGCTTCCAGCGGAGAAATCCCGAAAGGTTCGGATACAGAAGGCATCACGTAGACATCACTGTGGGCAAACATCTTTTGCACATCCTGGCCACGTAAAAAACCTGTAAAATGAAATTTCGTTGCAATCTTCAGTTTAGCCACCCTTCGGATCGAGCGGTTCATCATATCCCCGCTGCCTGCCATAACAAAACGTACATTCGGATAACGTTTCAACACTTTATTCGCTGCCTCGATAAAATATTCGGGTCCTTTCTGATAAGTAATCCGTCCCAGGAAGGTCACGACCTTTTCTTTTACCCCTCTCTCGACTTCCATTTCGGAATACGACTGAAAATCAACGGCATTATGTACCGTCACCACTTTATCCGGATTGATCCCATAGCGGGTAATGACGATATTCCGGGTTAGATTACTGACGGTCACCACCCGATCGGCTTCCAGCATCCCCTGCCGTTCCAGGTTATAGACCGTTTGGTTCACATTCTCACCACTACGATCGAATTCAGTGGCATGTACGTGCACCACCAGAGGTTTTCCGGACACTCTTTTAGCAGCGATACCCGCAGCATAGGTCAACCAGTCGTGAGCATGGATCACATCGAACTGTTGTTGCCCTGCAATCGTAGCAGCAACCAGAGCATAACGAGCCACTTCTTCCATCAGATTAGCCCCGTATTTACCGGAAAATTGATATTTGTTTTTAAATTCAATCCGATTTTCTTCGCTTCCTTCCAGAACACACTTTTTCACCTCCCGGGTAAATGTCTCGGGATCCATATACGGCATCAGATTAGAGCCTACCTCCATAAAATCGATATTTTTCCAATATTCCTCCACATCATGGTATTGGTACAAAGACTCCACATCACTGGCGTTAATAATTTTGGCAGCACTCTGATCTTCATCACCGCTCGCTTTCGGCATGACGAAGAGCACTTCAACACCTTGTTTAGCCAATCCCCGGGTCAATCCCAGACATGCAGTTCCCAATCCTCCGGCAATATGAGGTGGAAACTCCCAGCCAAACATCAATACTCTAGTTTTCATATAATTATAATTAATTTTTTTTGCAATCGTGCGAAACCTTCCTTCCCCTTATCGTGTTTCCCTATCCGAAGTTTTCCACTTCATTCCTCTCGTCTGCCTCTTCCCCATCTATCATCTGTCATCTATCATCTTTACAAAACTTCTCCAGCAAAGCCATACTTCTCAGAATCTCCCCCACACTCCAGGCTTGCGATATACACCCATTCGGAGTATAAGGAGGATTTCCGTCATAAATTTCCCCGATAGAACAAACCCCATACACAGTCATATCTTCTTCGAAATTGGCCAATAATTCGCGGGCTGTTTTCGCAAATTTTTTCCCATAAAGCCGGAAATTAGCTTCGATATAAGGTCCGAGCAGCCAAGGCCAAACCGTTCCCTGATGGTAAGCTCTGTCCCGGGTTGCCTGATCTCCTTCGTAGGTGCCTTCATAGGCCGGATTCTTAGGTGCCAGTGTCCGTAAGCCTTTCGGTGTCAGTAATTCGTTCTTCACGACATCGAGCACGCCATGTATCATCTCGTCCGACAACGGACTATATTCGAGCGAACAGGCGATGACTTGGTTCGGACGTACAAAAACATTCTGTCCGCCTCCATTGACAAAATCGGCCAAATAGCCTTTTTCTTCATTCCAGAATACTTTCAGGAAGCTTTCTTTTACTTTGTCAGGCATATCTTTCCACTCTTTCACGAACTTATTATCTCCGGCCTGCCCGGCCAGTTTCAGGGTATAGCAAATAGCATTATACCAAAGAGCATTGATTTCCACCTGATAGCCTCCGCGTGGAGTAACCGGTACGCCATTGACAATGGCATCCAGTGCTTTTCCCGGTTCGTCGGCCCAGATCAGACCGTTATCCACCATCTTCACATATTCGTTGATTCCATCCCGGTAAGCTTTCAAAACGGCCTTCATCTTCGCCCCGTAGCTCTTCCAGACAGCAGCATCGTCCTGAACGGCTTCTCCATACTCCTGAACGGCTTTAAAAAACCACATCGGAGCATCGACCGAATTGTAGGAAGCATTTTTATCTTTACCGATATTCGGGAACAAACCGTTATTCAGCTGACGGATCATCGTGTCGAGAACTTCTTTACAAGTCCTGACATCATTCGCCGCAGCCAGGGTCACTCCCGGCAAAGCAATAAAGGTATCCCTTCCCCATCTTCCGAACCAGGGGTATCCTGCCATGATCTCGGTTTCTTTTCCTCTTCTCACGATAAACTGGGAAGCCGAATATTTCAGACAACTCACAAAGCTATTACGGGGAGCCCTGTTATCCAACAATTTCTGGAATTTGGTTTTCAACCGTCCGGTAGACACCGCATCGACAGAAGCAGAACAAATCACACTTTCCCCTTTCTTTATCGGAAATTCGAAATACCCCGGTACGAACAAATCTTCCCTGAAATCATATCCCCGGTTTTGTTCTTCTATGTATTCGATGTTATAATACCAGTCGGGAGTAGCGATAAACTCGTTCTTCTTGCTGATTTGCATATTCAGGTATGGAAAACCATTATACAATTTGGAGCGGATCCCGTTTTCAACTTCCTGATATTTGGTATTGACCATCATATTCGCTTTCGACAAGCAATGGATATTCCGGTAAGCCAGGAACGGTTTCAATCTCAACGTCGTATCGGAATGGGCATCCAGCAAAGTATAACGGATCAGGACCTGAGGTTCGTTGTGTACCAGAATAATCTCTTTTTTGAGCTGTACGCCTCCCACCCGGTAAGTCAGGGTAAATACCGGTTCGTACTCGAAATCGACAATATATTTATGTCCCCGGGGTTCATAATTACCCGGATACTTATGGATACCCAAATTAAACTCACGTCCATGCTGGATGACCGTCTCGTCCAGGTTCGACAACAACACATGATTCTCCCCATCGAATTCTTCTATAGGCAATATCAGTAATCCGTGGTACTTCCGGGTATTACATCCGATAATAGTAGAAGACATATATCCTCCTGCCCGGTTTGTCGCCAACACTTCCCGCTTCAGTGAATATTCCAGATTCACCAATTCATCCTTATTAAATTTCAAATAAGCCATAATAACGTCTTTATATCTATTTTATTTTTTCATTTTAAG
>ERZ779892.2719-NODE-2719-length-13417-cov-4.435264_pt1 | contig 13417 bp, 10 predicted proteins | sample MGYA00511552_ERZ779892 | MGnify/ENA primary metagenome ERZ779892 (study PRJEB29588, sample SAMEA2154561) | human gut metagenome | biome: human gut; feature: human-associated habitat; material: faeces | place: Denmark | collected 2008/2010 ... | reverse complement strand
GACTGGTATTCGACCAAGACCGACGTGCCAGTTGGTTCTCTCACAAAGCGGAAGTGAGCAGACCTTATTATTATAAGGTGTATCTGGCCGATCATGATGTGACCACCGAACTCGCCCCCACCGAACGTGCCGTGATGTTCCGTTTCACATATCCGGAGACCAAGAATTCCTACGTTATCGTAGACGCATTTGATAAGGGTTCTTATGTAAAAGTAATTCCGGAAGAAAACAAAATTATCGGTTATTCGACAAAAAACAGTGGCGGTGTACCGGAAAACTTCAAGAACTACTTTGTCATTTACTTCGACAAACCGTTCACATTTGTTTCCGCAGTTTCCGAAAATAATATTCTTCCGAATGAAACGGAAGTAAAAGGAAACCACACTGGCGCTATCATCGGATTTGCCACAAAAAAAGGTGAAATAGTTCATGCCCGTGTAGCCTCTTCTTTTATCAGTCCGGAACAGGCGGAACTCAATCTCAAGGAACTCGGCAATCATACCTTCGACCAACTAGTAAGCAATGGAAAAGCCGTCTGGAATCGTGAGATGAGTAAAATAGAGATTGAGGACGACAACATTGACAATCTACGCACCTTCTATTCTTGCCTATACCGTTCCATGCTTTTTCCACGCAGTTTTTACGAGATAGATGCAAAAGGGCAAGTGATGCATTACAGTCCCTACAATGGCAAAGTGCTTCCCGGTTATATGTTCACCGACACCGGATTTTGGGACACATTCCGTTGCTTGTTTCCTTTTCTCAATCTAATGTATCCGTCAATGAACCTGAAAATGCAGGAGGGATTGGTGAATGCTTACAAAGAAAGCGGCTTCCTGCCGGAATGGGCCAGTCCCGGTCATCGGGATTGTATGGTAGGCAACAACTCGGCTTCTGTAGTAGCCGATGCTTACATCAAAGGTTTACGGGGATATGATATTGAGGTGCTTTGGGAGGCGCTGAAACATGGCACGAATGCCCATCTTCAAGGTACTGCTTCCGGTCGTCTCGGTTACGAATCTTACAACAAGCTAGGATATGTAGCCAATAACATAGGAATCGGACAAAACGTAGCCCGCACACTAGAGTATGCTTATAACGACTGGGCGATCTACACATTAGGTAAAAAGCTAGGGAAACCGGCCGGCGAAATCGACATTTACAAGAAACGCGCCTTGAACTATAAGAATGTTTACCATCCGGAACGCAAACTGATGGTCGGCAAGGATGACAAAGGAGTATTCAACCGTAATTTCGATGCGGTAGACTGGAGTGGTGAATTCTGCGAGGGGAACAGCTGGCATTGGAGTTTCTGTGTATTCCATGACCCACAAGGACTTATTAACTTGATGGGCGGCAAGAAAGAATTTAATACTATGATGGATTCCGTCTTTGTGATTCCGGGCAAACTAGGCATGGAGAGTCGCGGCATGATTCACGAAATGCGTGAAATGCAAGTAATGAACATGGGACAATATGCACACGGTAACCAACCGATTCAACACATGGTGTATCTCTACAATTATTCCGGTGAGCCTTGGAAAACTCAATACCGGGTACGCGAAATTATGAACAAACTCTACACTGCTACCCCCGACGGATATTGTGGCGACGAAGATAACGGACAGACTTCCGCTTGGTACGTATTCTCCGCACTAGGTTTCTACCCTGTTTGCCCGGGAACGGATGAATATATCTTGGGGACTCCTTTGTTCAAATCAGCAAAACTGCATCTGGAAAACGGGAAGACAATAACCATCAAGGCGGAAAACAATCAAGCCGACAATTGCTACATCAAGGATATGAAAATAAACGGAAAATCATACTCCCGCAATTATCTTACACATGCCCAACTGATGAAAGGTGCCAATATTCAATTCCAAATGAGCCCTAAGCCCAACAAACAACGGGGAATTACAGAAAAAGACGTGCCTTATTCTCTTTCATTTGAATAAAATATCGTATTTTTGAGGGTCAAGAAATCTATTATACAAACCATAAAAACATGAAACTTAAAAATCTTTTACTAATTGTCCTTGTTTCGGCAGTCCTTTGTGCTTGCCACAGCAACTACCAGCCCACTACGCTTACTGTTGCTTCCTATAATCTGAGAAATGCCAACGGTAGCGATTCAGCCCGTGGAAACGGTTGGGGGCAACGTTATCCGGTCATCGCCCAAATAGTACAATACCACGATTTCGATATTTTCGGGACGCAGGAATGCTTTCTCCATCAATTGAAAGATATGAAAAAAGCATTACCCGGATATGATTACATCGGCGTAGGGCGTGATGACGGTAAAGAGAAAGGAGAACATTCCGCTATTTTCTATCGTACCGACAAATTCGATATTATAGAAAAGGGGGACTTCTGGCTTTCGGAGACTCCCGACGTACCGAGTAAAGGTTGGGATGCCGTATTACCGCGTATTTGCAGTTGGGGACACTTCAAATGTAAGGATACCGGTTTTGAATTCCTGTTCTTCAACCTGCATATGGACCACATCGGTAAGAAAGCCCGTGTAGAAAGTGCATTTCTTGTACAAGACAAGATGAAGGAACTCGGCAAAGGTAAAAATCTTCCGGCAATCCTGACCGGTGATTTCAATGTCGACCAAACTCATCAGTCATACGACGCTTTCGTAAGCAAAGGTGTATTGTGCGACTCATACGAGAAGTGCGATTTCCGTTATGCGACCAACGGAACATTCAATGATTTCGATCCGAACAGCTTTACAGAAAGCCGTATCGACCATGTATTCGTTTCTCCTTCTTTCCATGTGAAAAGATATGGTGTACTGACGGATACTTACCGGAGTATCGTAGGCAATGGTGAAAAAAAGAACGCCAATGACTGCCCGGAAGAAATCGACATCAAAGTTTATCAAGCTCGCACTCCCTCTGACCATTTCCCTGTAAAGGTAGAACTGGAGTTTGACCAACATCGGCAGAAATAATCCTTTCAGCAAACAAACCGGAAAGTTTCACCACACAACCTGATATTCGCATGAAAAATATATGTATCCTCGTATGTATGTTGTTCAGCCTTGCTTCCGCAACTGGAAAGACACCGAAGAATAATCGCTATCTTTCCATTGCCGACTCGGTGTTAAACAATGTCTTGAATTTATACCATACCGCAGACGGGCTGCTCACAGAGACCTATCCCGTCAACCCCGACCAGAAAATCACTTACCTGGCGGGAGGTATACAACAAAACGGAATGCTAAAAGCTTCTTTCTTGTGGCCTTACTCAGGAATGATGTCGGGTTGTGTGGCGCTGTACAAGGCCACCAGAAACAAAAAGTACAAGAAAATACTAGAAAACAGAATTCTCGCAGGAATGAACCAGTATTGGGACGACAGCCGCCAACCGGCTTGTTATCAGTCATATCCTACCAAGTACGGACAGCACGGACGCTATTATGATGATAACATCTGGATTGCTTTGGATTATTGCGACTATTACGGTCTCACTCATCATCCGGCTTATCTGGAGAAGGCTGTTGCCTTGTATCAATACATCTACAGCGGATGGAGCGACGAACTGGGTGGTGGAATCTTCTGGTGTGAACAGCAGAAAGAGGGAAAGCACACTTGTTCCAATGCACCGTCTGCGGTGCTGGGTGTCAAGTTGTACCGGTTGACCAAAGACAGCAAGTATCTGGAAAAAGCCAAAGAGACTTATGCTTGGACAAAGAAAAATCTCTGCGATCCCAACGATCATCTCTATTGGGACAATATCAACCTGAAAGGAAATATCGCCAAAGAAAAATATGCGTACAACAGCGGGCAAATGATTCAGGCAGGCGTACTACTTTATGAGGAAACAGGAGACGAGCAGTACTTGCGTGACGCTCAGCAAACGGCTGCAGGAACGGACACATTTTTCCGTACAAAAGCTGATAAGAAAGATCCGACATTCAAGGTACACAAAGACATGGCCTGGTTTAACGTTATCTTATTCAGAGGGTTGAAAGCTCTATATAAGATTGACAAGAATCCCGCCTATGTCAATGCGATGGTGGAAAATGTACTTCATGCTTGGGAAAACTATCGGGATGAAAACGGACTATTAGGAAGAGATTGGTCGGGGCACAAAGAAGAACCGTATAAATGGTTGCTAGACAATGCCTGCCTCATTGAGTTTTTTGCCGAAATGAATTAACCTTATTCATTACTCATTCATCATTTATTTTAAAACAATTACCATGAATATAACAAAAGCCATAGGTTTATCTATAGTACTGTTTGGCGCAACCAGCGCACAAGCGATGGCAAACAGTGAAATAGTCATCCAACAAGACAATACTAAAATCAATAATTACCGGAGTAATCGTCCGGAAGCTACCAAACGTCTGTTTGTCTCACAAGCCGTAGAAGAACAGATTGCGCATATCAAGCAATTGCTGACTAACGCCAAACTGGCATGGATGTTTGAGAACTGTTTCCCAAACACATTGGATACCACTGTCCATTTTGACGGGAAAAGCGACACATTTGTGTATACAGGTGATATCCATGCCATGTGGTTGCGTGACTCCGGAGCACAAGTATGGCCTTACGTGCAACTCGCCAACAAAGACCCGGAACTGAAAAAGATGTTGGCAGGCGTTATCAACCGCCAGTTCAAATGCATTAACATCGATCCGTATGCCAATGCTTTCAATATGAATGCCGAAGGGGGCGAATGGATGAGCGACCTTACTGACATGAAGCCCGAACTGCATGAACGTAAATGGGAAATCGACTCACTTTGTTATCCTATCCGGCTCGCTTACCATTACTGGAAGACAACGGGAGACGCCAGTATATTCTCCGACGAATGGCTTACAGCCATCGCCAAGGTTCTGAAAACGTTTAAGGAACAGCAACGAAAAGAAAATCCGAAAGGTCCTTATCGTTTCCAACGCAAAACGGAACGCGCACTTGACACAATGACAAACGACGGTTGGGGTAACCCGGTGAAACCGGTCGGGCTGATAGCTTCCGCTTTCCGTCCCTCTGATGACGCCACGACTTTCCAATTCCTCGTTCCGTCTAACTTCTTTGCCGTTACTTCCCTGCGCAAAGCTGCCGAAATTCTGAATACCGTTAATAAAAAGCCGGCTTTAGCCAAAGAATGCACCACACTGGCAGACGAAGTAGAGAAAGCCTTGAAAAAGTACGCTGTCTACAATCATCCGAAATATGGTAAGATCTATGCTTTTGAGGTGGATGGCTTCGGCAATCAGCTGTTAATGGATGACGCCAATGTGCCGAGCCTTATCGCCCTGCCTTATCTGGGGGATGTCAAAGTGAGTGATCCGATTTACCAGAATACCCGCAAATTTGTTTGGAGTGAAGACAATCCTTATTTCTTCAAAGGTACGGTCGGCGAAGGTATCGGTGGTCCACATATCGGATATGACATGATTTGGCCTATGAGTATCATGATGAAAGCATTTACCAGCCAGAACGATGCGGAAATCAAGACTTGTATCAAAATGCTGATGGATACGGATGCCGGAACAGGTTTCATGCACGAATCTTTCCATAAAAATGATCCCAAAAACTTCACCCGAGCATGGTTTGCATGGCAAAATACATTGTTTGGAGAACTGATTCTAAAGCTTGTCAATGAAGGAAAGGTCGATTTACTGAATAGTATCCGGTAGGCTCCTGCTACTTTCTTATCGGATTCTGCTTATGAAGTAACCGTCTCTAATGTCGAATCCCCACAGTTCCTGAATGGTTTCAAGGCATTGAAACTACAGTTTCAAGCGAACGAAACTAGAGTTTCCCGGTGAGGAAACTAAAGTTTCTTACCGATGAAACAAAAGTTTCAACCGAGATAACTTTTGTTTCATGCACTGAGAACTTTTCGGGAACAAGTATCTTCATTGCAGAAAAGTAATAGAATCCCAATCTTGAACAAAGTGACAGCAACATAATCGTCACATTGCTATCACACCATGCTGTCACATAATAATATATTTAGGATCAATCATTTGCACCCGATCATGTGACAGATGACAGCATTTATTTATTTTCTAACTTGTATGTAGAGAATATCTGTCCTCTAAAAAAGGAATAACCTATATAATATGAACAACGATTAAATAATATACAATGGAGGGAACAACCATGGGGGAAAAACGTTTCATTCGAACAATTCTGTGAGTATATACTGCCTTACCGTATTGGAAACGAAGAATTGATTCCATGGCGGGAAAAATTATATTACCAGTTCATGCCTATTATCGAGAAGTACAAGAATGACCCTCAAATAGAGAACCCCACATTTGCCGCCCACATTGTTTTGGACAGTTTGCTCCGGGCACCTTTCTATTTTACGGGCGAGATGGCGACGAGCGTACGTATCGGACCGAGGATTGCGGACTGGCGAGGTGGAAGTTGTCTGGATTTGTGCGACATGTTGGTATACATTTACAGGGCGTTGGGAATCCCTTGTGGCATAGAGGAACTTCCGATGCGTGGGAACAACAACGCACCGCATTTTTGGAATTTCCTTGTTGACCAGCATGGGCAGACTTGGTATTTTTCTATGTTTTATTGGTGGCATCGCCTGCTGAAAGCCGAAGTGTATGCAGATGTCTATGGAAAAGTGTTCAGGCAACGGTTCAGCCTGAACAGAGATATGATGGATTCATTGCGGATGCCGTTGGACAGTGTGCATCCTGTATTCCGCTATCCTTTTTTTGAGGATGTCACCCGTCTGTATGCTACGGACAAGGCTTTTACTTTATCCGTAGGGAAACAGCATCTTGCCAGAGATATAAGGGCAGGAGAAGTAGTTTATATTTGTATGTCTGACCGTTATGCTTGGAAACCTGTGGGATGGACAAGATATGACGGTTCCAATGCTGTCTTTAAGGATTGTCACGGAGGTACCATTTACTGTTTGGCGGTTTATGACGCGGCTAATGACAAGTTGGCTCCGGTGTCTTCACCTTTCAGCGTTGGTCAGGAGAACGGGAAAATGGAGTTTTATGATGTGCAGGAAGAAACGGAAGATGTCGTTCTGCTGAGTAAATTCGGAATGCTTGGGGAGTTCTTTTTAGGACGGATGGTCAATGGGGTATTTGAGGGCAGCAATTCGCCTTCTTTCAAACAAAAAGATACGTTGTTCCTGATTCGTGCGACTCCGGACAGACTTTGCACAGTGGTAAAAACAGGTTCTTCCAAAGCATATCGTTATGTAAGGTATTACGGTCCGGCTGGTGGTTACGGGAATATCTCTGAGGCCGGATTCTATTCGTCTGTGAATGACACAATGCCGTTGGCCGGAAAAATATTGGGGCCGGAAGACGGTGCAACAGGCGACCATTCTTATTTCAATGTGTTCGACGGGCATACGGATACATCGTATGATTATCCTTTCGCTGATGGAGGATGGGCCGGACTTGATTTGGGCGAGCGAAAGCATATAGGGAAAATTGTCTATACGCCCCGTAATCGGGATAATTTTGTCCGTAAAGGAGATTTGTATGAGCTTTTAGTTTGCCGTGAGGGAACGTGGGTTCCGTTTGCCCGGCAAATAGCTACGGCTGATTCTTTACTTTTCCAGGGAGTGCCGAAACATGCGCTTTTGTTACTTCGCGACTTGAGTCGGGGAGAAGCGGAACGGTTGTTTGAGTATAAAGACGGTAAACAAGTGTATTGGTGAGTGGGTGGATTATGAAATTACTCCCTGCCGGCCTGCTTGTGCCGACAGGGAGTGTTCCTTTTCAAGAAGGGATTTTTATGAACGTTTGCTGCCATCGGGATTGTAAACCAGAATGAGATCTATCGGTTCGCGATCCAATTCGATGCGGTAGTAGATGCCTGTTTCCGCCCCGTTGGGATATTCAATGCGGTCTACATCGTCCTCACGTGGGTTGAACGTGTAACCTTCCTGCGTGAAGCTGTTGACTACGGCTTCCGGAACGGATGTCCATGCCATATCCTCGAATTCAGTGAACAACCATTGGTAATTCGTGTCCACGTGCATGTCTGCCTCTGCATTGTTCAGCCACAGTTGTATTTCGTAGCCTTTTGCAGTACGGTTCATTTCAATAATGTTGGCACCGGGATATTTGGCCGCTACCATTTGGGTGATTGCCGTGGGTATCTGTGCCGAAGGGTCGGATCCACTTCCCGGGTGTTGGCTTCCGTCCGCATTGTAATAAAGTATGATGTCTGTAGGCTCACGGTCCAATTCGATGCGGTATTGTACGGCCGTTTCCGCCCCGTTGGGATATTCAATGCGGTCCACATCGTCTTCACGTGGGTTGAACGTGAATCCGTCTTGCGTGAAGCTGTTGACTACGACCTCCGGAACAGATGTCCAGGCAATGTCTTCGAACTCCGTATAAAGCCATTGGTAGTTGAGGTCGAGGTGCATGTCCACTTCTCTGTTGTTCAGCCACATTTGTACTTCATATCCTTGGTAGGTACGTTCGACTTCCACGATTTGTGCTCCCGGATAACGGCTTTCTACCGTTTGGGTGATGTGTGGGTCATTCCGAAAGTTGTAGTCGTCCTCATCGTCGTCTTTACATGCGGTCATAACCGGGGCGAGCAATAAGATGAAAAGCCCCCATTTCCATATATTCTTTCTCATTTTGTTTTGGTTTTTGTAAAAGGTTTATATTCTTGTGAAAATCTCATCTTTCAGTCAATCTCACGGATATTGAATTTACGGTCGAATTTGAGTTCTACATCGTTGGTGAGCTCCACTTCGTACTTACGACTGTCTTTTTCTATTTTGGTGATTTTCTCTCCGGGGAACATCTCGTTCACTTGTTTCTTGATTTCCTTCGGTATGAAAAAAGCCGGGACTTCAGACCTTTTGCCGTCTACTTCCGTCCAATCCCCTTTGCTGTCGAAGGAGACTTCCGTACCATTGACAAGCTGTACGTCGTAAGTGGTAGATTTGAACCAGTCTTTGTCTATTTTGATATACGAGACTTTGGTATGGGCAAATTGCTGCTTTAAAATCGTACGTGCCGGGGCGGGCAGTTCGTTTAAATTGCGGGTGATGACATCATTGTCGGCGCAAGCGGTCGTTACGATGACAATCCCTAAAATCAATATGGCAAAAATCTTTCTCATAATGGTAATTCCTTTTAATGGTTAGTAATGCTATTGTAACCGCAAAGTAAATACCTGATTCTGGAAAGATTTGGGATTTGTGCTTTTCGTTTTAGGGCTTTGCAACTTTTAACACGAAATGATGTCGTCCGTCATGATAGTATGTGAGGGAGAGATGGTACAGGTCGGCAATGGATTGGGCGATAGACAGTCCCAGTCCGGTCGATTCTTTTTGTCCGCTATGCCCCTTGTAGAAGCGTTTGAACATTTGTCGTTCGTCGAGGGCTTGGTTCCCGTCGTTGACGATTTCAATCCGGGTGGAATGGATGAGTATGTCCACACGTCCGTGTTCGGGGCTATGTATGATGGCATTTTTGATGAGATTGGTCAGTAAAGTATGAGCCAGCGATTCGTTCATCCGGATACGGCAGTCTTCCGTGTCCGACAAGTGATAGTCCAGTTCTTTTTCTTCGTATAAGTCCGATAACAGTTCGAGAATCTTTCGGACGTGTGGGTTCATATCCACTTCCGTTACTTCCTCGAATTGCCGGTTTTGGATACGCGAAAGCAGGAGCAGGGATTTATTGAGCTGTATGGCACGGTGCAGGCTACGGAACATGTCATCGATATTTTTCAGTTCCTCTTCATCGAGATTCTCATGTTCGGCTAACAATTCCAGCTTACCGTTGATGACGGCCAACGGGGTTTGCAGTTCATGAGAGGCGTTTTCGATGAATTCCTTTTGTTCCCGGTATGCTTTTTCTGCCCGTTCGTGCATTTCAAGGGCTGCACGGTTCAGGGTACGGAACTCCCGAATACGGCAATCCGGATTCAGATAAGGTGCCGGGTGTCCGGGTGATACGTTTTCAAGCCATTCCAATAAACGGTCGAGCGGGCGGAACACGGACTTCAGGATAAGGCGTGTGCTGAAGATGATGCAACAAAGCAATGCGATGTAGAGTGCGACGAGATATTTGAATATGGCGGCTATCAAATCGTCCCGTTCCAAAGTGGAGAGTCGGAGTTCCAGTTCATAATATTTCAGGTCGGTGGCCATGAAGCAGGACTTCATGATACGTACGGGTTCATACTCATCTTCAGTCTCGATATATACCGTACCGTCGTAGTACCGGTCGCGATAGTGCTCGACCTCTTCCGTGGTAAGCGGACGGATGCTGTAACTGTGTATGATTTTGTCCTCGGTATCTAAAAGAGTAGAGTCCGCCAGGATTTTCCCCACAATAATATCCCGGTAATTGGCCAGGGCATCGTCGGTCTCGTCCATCACTTCGTCGATGACGGTGTAATAGAAAAAGGTACCCCATCCGCCCAGCAACAAGAACAGGAGGAAAGAGAGGTTGAAGTGGGTATAGCGTAATAACTTCATGGTCGGGGTATGGGGAGTTTACGGCATGTCGAATGCCAATTTGTAGCCGAAACCGTAAACGGCTTTTATTTCTGCTTGTGTGCCGGCAGCTTTCATCTTTTTCCTCAAATTCTTCACCTGGGAATAAATGAAGTCGAGACTGTCCGCCTGGTCGATGTGGTCGCCCCATACAGACTCTGCCAATGCCATACGGTTGATGAGGCGGTTGGGATTGCTGATGAAATAATACAGCAGGTCGAACTCCTTACGGTTGAGGTTCAGTTCGTTTCCGTTTACGGTCACTTTGCGTGTGTCGGGGACTAAAGTCAGGTTGCCCAGTACGATACTGGTGTCTCCTCCGGCTTTTTTCCTGCGCAACAGGGATTTTACCCGTGCGTTTAGCTCAGCCAAATGGAATGGTTTGGCCAAATAATCGTCGGCCCCGAGATTAAGCCCCTCCACCTTGTCCTCAATGGAGTCTTTGGCCGAGATGATGATGACGCTTTCCTGTTTACGCATCCGTTTGAGATGGGCCAGGACGGAAAGACCGCTTCCGCCGGGCAGCATGATGTCCAGCAAGATACAGTCGTAGTCGTAATCGTTAACCTTCTCCATGGCAAAGGCATAGTCTTCCGCACACTCCACGATGAACTTTTCGCGCGTGAGGTACTCCCTGACGGTATTCCGCAACTCCTCTTCGTCTTCAATCAGCAGGATCTTCATGACTGTTCCGTATCGGATGGATGATCGATGGGTAATCTGTCTTTCTTCCGGTAACCTGTGCTGTTGAGGATAGCCACCAAGTCGCCGTCTTCTTGGCAGATTCTTACCTCTATATAAGGAATGCGCGGGTGGTGGTGTATCTCACGGGCCTCTGCGTAAAGCCATCCGGCAGACACGGCTTTCAGGAAGTTGATATTGGCGCTTAAAGACAATGTTACCTGTGCATAGCTGTTGGCTACGGCGGCAAAAGCCAAGTCGGCCAACGTGAAAAGGGCACCGCCTTGGCAGACCCCGGCAGCATTGAGGTGGGCAGGGGTGACTTCCATTCGGGCTTTGGCATATCCCGGACGGATGTCAAGTATCTCGACACCGGCCGCCCGGGCAAACCGGTCGTTCTTTAATAATTCGGATAATGTCATACTATAGTTGGATAAAAATGTCAGGCGAAAGTTTTTCGTATTTCTTCCCAGTGTTCGCAAAGCGATTGCATGGAAGGGAACAACAAGTCGGCACCGGCATCAATCAGCACTTCGTCGGGCAGCGGTCCCGTATTGACGGCGATGGTGAAGATTCCGGCAGATACTCCGGCTTGTACCCCCAAGGGAGCATTTTCCACCACAAGGCCTTCCCACGGTTGTATACCGGCTTTTTGCAGTCCCATGAGGTAGGGTTCGGGGTTGGGCTTGCCGTATTTCACATCAAAACTGGTCACCATCAGGTCGCGCCGGAATACGTCCGGGAAATTATGATTCAGCCGGTCGATGAGGCTGACCTGCCCCGACCCGGTGACGACCATGGGGGTGAAGCCATCGGCCTTTACCTTTTTCAGCAACTCGTAAGCGCCCGGCATCCGTGGGGCTTCCGGACAACGGCTGAACACGTCGGACTTGGCTTTATAGATGGTTTGCTTCTCCTCTTCGGTAGCCCGGCGTCCCCAATCACGTTGTGCCAGCAGATCGATGGTTCCGCCGCCCGTACGTCCTTCGTGCATGTAGGCTTCTTCGGGCGTGATATGCAGGCCGAACTGCGTCATGGCATGGCTCCAGGAATAAGCATGGTTGGGCATGGAGTCGAAGAGAACCCCGTCCATATCAAAGAGCACGGCTTTAAGGCGCGTCGCCCCAAAGCCGTGCTTCATTAAATATTTGTCTTTTTCTGCTTCGAACATGGGCTTATTTGTTTAAGCGTGCGCGGATGGCTTCACTTTCTTTTTCGTAACCCGGTTTGTTCAGCAGGGCGAACATGTTCTTCTTGTAGGCTTCCACGCCCGGCTGGTTGAAGGTATTTACCCCCAAGAGGTTACCGCTGATGCCGCAGGCTTTTTCGAAGAAGTAAATCAGTTGTCCCAAATAGAGTTCCGATAATTCGGGTATTTCTATTTTTAGGTTGGGGACTCCGCCGTCTACGTGAGCTATTTGAGTCCCAAGTTCGGCCATTTTGTTTACTTCGTCCACTCTCTTTCCCGACAGGAAATTCAGCCCGTCCAGATTATCCTTGTCGGAAGGGATATTTACCGTATGTTTCATTTTGGCAACCGAAAGAACGGTTTCGAAGATGGTTCTTTCACCTTCCTGAATCCATTGTCCCATCGAATGTAAATCGGTCGTGAAGTCGACTGATGCCGGATAGATTCCGAGGTTTTCTTTTCCTTCGCTTTCTCCGTAGAGTTGTTTCCACCATTCTGCGAAGAAGTGTAATTTAGGATTGAAGTTGACGAGGATTTCTATTTTCTTCCCGCTTTGATATAAAGCATTTCGGGTGGCAGCATAAATAGCTGCGGGGTTTTTCTCGAAAGGAATATCTTCTCCACACGCTTTTTCCATAGCTACCGCTCCGGAAACCAGCGTTCTGATGTCGAATCCGGCTATGGCAATAGGCAATAGTCCTACGGGAGTGAGTACCGAGAAACGGCCTCCTACGTTGTCGGCAATGACAAAAGTTTTGTATCCTTCGGTGTCGGCCAGTTTACGCAATGCACCTTTTTTTGCATCGGTTATGGCGATGATACGATGTTTGGCTTTGTCTTTTCCTTTGGCATTACAAGAATATGTGAAACAGAAGAGTAATGCGAATGTAGCAAATAAAGTGAAAAGGTTTTGTCTATTCATGATACTTTTATTTAAAGGGTTAATGTTTTATTCGTTGTTTAATGAGATGTTGTAATTGACGATAAGCAAAGGTAGGGCTATTTTGAACGGGAGACAAATATAATATTAGCAGATACTAATACTTTTATGGTATTTCTTTTGAATTT
>ERZ779892.2712-NODE-2712-length-13425-cov-2.724907_pt1 | contig 13425 bp, 8 predicted proteins | sample MGYA00511552_ERZ779892 | MGnify/ENA primary metagenome ERZ779892 (study PRJEB29588, sample SAMEA2154561) | human gut metagenome | biome: human gut; feature: human-associated habitat; material: faeces | place: Denmark | collected 2008/2010 ... | reverse complement strand
AAATGACCGGGCACAAAATCCACAAAACCATAGCCGGTGTGATTCAGACCCGGGTCAATTCCGAGAATACGAACAGCCTTTTGGCTCACTAGAAGCCTCCGCCCATGCCGCCCATATCCGGGCCGCCGGCGGCGCCATTCAGACCTTCTTTTCCGAATCGGTCATAGGCCGCGCGCTTCTGCGGGTCGGACAGCGCCGCATAGGCAGCCCCGACCTCTTCAAACTTTTCCTTTGCGGTCTCATCCCCAGGATTCCGATCCGGGTGGTACTTCATAGCGAGACGCCGATACGCCTTCTTGATTTCTTCAGCCGTAGCATCGCGCGAAACACCCAGGACCTCGTAATAATCTCTATCAGCCATTTAATTTTGCCGTCCGCTGTGGAAAGAAACACCGCAAATTCTGCAGCATCCTAATCAATCAATTTGCATCAAAACCGCAAAAGGGCCGGTTCCCTTAATCGGGGAATCGACCCTGTGTGCGGTTACATTACTTCATTGCCGCATCGGGCGCGGATCAATGCTTGACTTCTTTGAAGTCAGCGTCGACCACGTCGTCATCGGACTTGTCAGACTTGGCAGCGCCTTCCGGCTTGGCACCGGAGGCCTGCTGCTGAGCGGCACCCTGCTGCTGAGCAGCGGCGTTCAGCTTCTCACCGATCTTCTGAGCGGCAGCCATCAGCTTCTCAACTGTGCTGTTGATCGCGTCCTTGTTTTCGCCGCGCTGAGCGGTTTCAACAGCTTTGATCTCAGCTTCACAGGCAGCACGGTCAGCCGGATCCACCTTGTCACCGAGGTCCTTCAGGGTCTTCTGAACCTGGGCGATGGCGGCATCAGCCTGATTGCGGGCCTGAGCCAGATCGAAGCGGCGCTGATCCTCAGCCTTGTTCGCTTCGGCTTCCTTCATCATGCGGTCGATTTCCGTATCCGACAGACCGGAGCTCGCCTTGATCTCGATGTGGTTCGCCTTGCCGGTAGCCTTGTCCTTCGCGCTCACGTGCAGGATGCCGTTCGCGTCGATATCGAAGGTCACTTCAATCTGCGGCAGTCCGCGCGGAGACGGCGGGATGCCTTCGAGGTTGAACTCGCCGAGTAGCTTGTTGCCTTCGGCCATCTGACGTTCACCCTGATAGACCTTGATCGTCACGGCCGGCTGATTGTCTTCAGCCGTCGAGAAGACCTGCTGATGCTTCGTCGGGATCGTGGTGTTGCGCTTGATCATCGGGGTCATCACGCCGCCCAGGGTCTCAATGCCGAGGGTAAGCGGGGTCACGTCGAGCAGCAGCACGTCGCGGGTGTCGCCGGAAAGCACAGAACCCTGAACCGCGGCACCGATAGCCACAGCCTCATCCGGGTTCACGTCCTTACGCGGTTCCTGACCGAAGAACTCCTTCACCACTTCCTGGACACGCGGCATACGGGACTGACCGCCGACCAGAATCACGTCGGAAATGTCAGACGGCTGCAGGCCGGCATCCTTCAGAGCCTTGCGGCAGGGTTCGATGGAACGCTGCACGAGGTCCTCAACGAGGCTCTCGAACTTGGAGCGGGTCAGCGTCACATTCAGATGCTTCGGACCCGTGGCGTCAGCCGTGATGTACGGAACGTTGATTTCCGTTTCCTGACGGCTGGAGAGTTCGATCTTCGCGGATTCAGCGGCATCCTTCAGACGCTGCAGGGCGAGGGAGTCCTTCGAGAGGTCGATGCCCGTATCCTTCTTGAACTCGCTGATCAGGTAGTCCATCACACGGCGGTCAAAGTCCGCGCCGCCGAGGAACGTATCGCCGTTCGTGGACAGCACTTCAAACTGCTTGTCGCCGTCAACGTCCGCGAGTTCAACGATCGAAATATCGAACGTGCCGCCGCCAAGGTCATACACGGCGATCTTACGGTCACCCTTGCCGCCCTTGTCAAGGCCAAAGGCCAGAGCAGAAGCGGTCGGTTCGTTGATGATGCGCTTCACTTCAAGACCAGCGATACGGCCAGCATCCTTCGTTGCCTGACGCTGGCTGTCGTTGAAGTAGGCCGGAACCGTAATCACGGCTTCCGTCACCGGCTCGCCGAGATAATCCTCAGCGGTCTTCTTCATCTTGCGGAGCACTTCAGCGGAAACCTGCTGCGGGGCAAGCTTGCGGTCACCCTGCACCTGCACCCAGGCGTCACCGTTATCGGCCTGAACAATCTTGTACGGCAGATGAGTCATGGCGGACTGAACAGCCGGATCGTCATAGCGACGGCCAATCAGACGCTTCACCTCAAAAATCGTGTTCTTCGCGTTCGTCACGGCCTGGCGCTTCGCGGGCACGCCCACGACCACTTCGCCGCTGTCCATATACGCCACGACGGAAGGCGTCGTACGAGCGCCCTCGCTGTTCTCAATCACGCGGACCTTGTCGCCTTCCATCACAGCCACAGCTGAATTGGTTGTACCAAGGTCAATACCAATGATCTTGCCCATTTATTTGCCAGTCCTTTATCTGCGAGGCCGCTGTCTTGAACAGCCTCATTTCATTAGTCAAATCAGTTCTGAGGTGACCTGTTTGGATCACCCGTAATCCCTATATGGGGACGTTTTGTTTTTTTTCAACCCTGCGCAACGGCAACCATCGCAGGACGGAGCACCCGTTCCTGGATCATCCAGCCTTTCTGGAAAACCGTTGCGACCGTGCCGGACTCCTGCCCTTCCGCGGGAGGAACCACGGAAACTGCCTGATGCCGGTTCGGATCAAACTTTTCACCGACGGGTTCAAAGCTCTTCATGCCGGAAACTTCCATGGCGTGAACCAGCTGCCGGTAGATGGCGAGAAGACCGTCCTTCATCGGGCCCTCTTCCTTCTGGGCATGCTCCATCGCCTTCTCAAGGGAATCCATCACGGGAAGCAGATTCGTGGCGAACTTGTCGATACCGAATTTCTCGGCCTTCAGCACATCGGCTTCTGCGCGCTTGCGGGTGTTTTCGACTTCCGCCATCGCGCGGACATACATGTCGTAGTTTTCAGCGATCTTCTTCTCGGCCTGCTGAAGCTTTTCAGTGAGCTCAGCCACTGCCGTGTCCTTCTTTTCTTCTGAAGAAGCGACTTCCTTTCCGCACCCGCAGGCGGTCTTCGCATCCGCCTGGGCAGCATCCGGCATCACGTTTTCCGTGTCCTGTGCCTTAGCCTTCTGTTTGTCGCATGCTGCTTCCGTCATTTATTCCTCCAAATCCGCATAAAAAGAGCTACCAAACTTATATGGGGTCGGCGGAAGCAGATTTACATAAGGGTTAACCCTTTATAACCAGCCCTGAAGCTCATCCCGGATGAGTCTTTCATAAAAATCAATGGCACCCGGCGTGCTGTTAAGACAGGGAATGTAGTGAAAATGGCCTGAAGGATTGGCCTCTTCATAGACCTTGCGGATCCCGAGATCGACTTCCTCATCCGTTTCAAGGCAGTCACAGGTAAAGCTCGGGCAGATGATATCGAGACGATTCACGCCTTCGGAGGCGAGCGTCTTCGCGCGTTCAATCGTATAGGGCTGCAGCCATTCCTGGGGGCCGAACCGGGACTGGAAATCAGTTTCCCACTGCTCAGAGGTGAGATTCAGTGCCGCGGCGATCGCCTTTGAGGAGTCGAGGCATTCCTGCTGATAGGTGTCGCCCTTTTCCTTCACACACTCCTCCGGAACACCATGGAAACTGAAAATCAGTTTCCCGCCTTCGCTCCAGGGTTCGCCATGCTCCGCCCAGTAATTCCGGACGTGCTGCGCCATCGCCTGCACCCAGTCATCACGGTCACAGAACCGCTTCACGGTTCTCGTTGCCGGAATGTTCCGCAGTGTCCGATAGGTTTTGCCTACGGTATCCATGACAGACCCGACAGTCTGAGGAGAATACTGAGGGAAAAGCGGCAGGATAAAGAGCTTCTCTATCCCCTCGGCCACAATCTTCCGGATCTGGGCGTCAAGCGACGGATTCCCATAGCACATGGAATATTCGACACGCACGGGAAGGTCTGAAGCCTTCATCCGTTCATTCAGGCCTTCCGCGATTTTTCTCGCGTGAACAACGAGAGGCGAACCTTCCGGCGTCCAGATCTGGCGATACTTCGCCGCGGACTTCGCCGGCCGCTTCCTGAGGACCGTGCCGTACAGGATGGGCAGCCAGATGAAAGGCGGCATTTCGACAATACGCCGGTCCTTCAGATAATCCCGCAGATAGCGGCGCACCGCTTCGGGAGAGGGATCATCCGGAGTTCCTGTGTTCGCTAGCAAAACAGCAATCTGAGGCTTCTTACCCATAGTTCTTCGTCCTAACTTACGCCGGGCCGGAAGACTCCTCCGGTCACGGATCCGAGCCCGCCGTCCGGCGGGCCGCTTCAGTAAAGAAGAAGAAATTTTACGGGATACGTCTTATTTATTCCTGATTAATGCCGGAGAGCCTTCAACAAAGTCAAAGAAATGCAGAATATGACGCGGCAGCCAGTCAATCGTACCGGGCCACTTTCCCGTGGGGAAGCCGATATGACCGCCCTCAGCGGGCTGCTCCAGGAACACAAAGTCCGATATGTCGCTTTCCGTCGGCAGCGCCCAGATCGGCTGGAAAGGATCATTCAGCGGATTCAGCAGCAGGAGCGGCACTCTGACATCCGGCAGTACGTACTTCGCGCTGCAGCGGGTCCAGTAATCCATCCCGTTCTTGAATCCGTGGATCGGCGCGGTGTAAACCTCGTCAAACTCATAAAGGTTTTTCACCCGGCGGAAGGCCCGGACGTCAATAAAGTCACCGAAAATCTGGATCTTCCTCTCCACCTTTTCCTGCAGCGTGCTGAGGAACATCTTGGCATAGAGCCGGTTCGCGCCGTGGCTGACGATTTCGGAGCCGGCCACGAGGTCAAGCGGCGCGCCGACTGCCGCGATCGCCCTGACGTAGGACGGGATGGACTCCCCCATATCGCCCGCGTACTTGGCGACATAGTTGCCGCCAAGCGACATCCCCGCGAGATAAATGGGAGCCTCCGAAAAACGGGCGTGCACACACTGAACAACCCATGCGCACTCAGCGGTATCACCCGCAAAATACGCTCTCGGGAGACGGTTCAGCTCGCCGCCGCAGCTCCTGTAGCAGGCCACGCACCCTCTCCAGCCCCGAATCGACGCTTCATGCATCAGAGCGATCGCGTAGTGGCTGTCTGACGCCCCCTCCAGTCCATGGAAGTGAATCAGAATCGGGGTTTTCGGGTCTTTGGGCTCAGGCAGACACCAGTCAAAGAGAATGAAGTCCCCGTCCGGCGTGTCCCAATGCTCTCGGCGGTACTTAACCTCAGGTCTCGGAGAAATCCTCGCCGGGATAATGGTCTGAAGATGCGCGCCAGGCGCCCAGGAGGGCGCAGCGTAGTCGCACTCAAGACGCGGCATGATGCGCCTCCTCACCCGTCTGCGCGGCAGCGCCGATAACGTCATTCCAAAGCTGGTTCACAGAGGCGATTTCTCCCTCAACCCGGGCGGGATCCACTCTCACGGGGCCATCCCCCTGAGCGAGCCGAACCTCACGCTGAATGGCCCGGTACTTCCTGTAGGCCTCAGAGCAATCACGGGCAAGGTCCTTCGAAATCAGCCCGGCATCCGCCGCGATGGCGAGCAGATGAATATTGCCGAGATTCCCAACGAGCTCCGGGAAATCCTTTGAATAGGCAAGCACCAGATACTGGACCGCAAACTCAATATCCACCATGCCGCCCCGGTCATGCTTGATATCGAAAAGCTCTGTCGGGTTTTTATGCCCGTCCAGCATCCGCTGCCGCATGCTGATCACCTCAGAGGCAAGCTCCGCACGGTTCCTCGGGCTCTGAAGAATCCGTTTCCTTTCAGCCTCAAACTTTTCACCGATCGAGGGGTCACCTGCGCAGAACCGGGCCCGGGTCAGGGCCTGGAGCTCCCAGGTCCATGCTCCCTTGCCGTCCTCATTCCGCTCGTACTTCTGCCAGGAGTCAAAAGAGGACACCACGAGACCATCGGCACCGTTCGGACGAAGCCGGAGGTCAACCTCGAAAAGACGCCCGGATGACGTCTGCATCGTGAGCCAGTTCATCATCCGGCGCACGAGTCTCGTGTAGACCATATCGGAATCCATCCGATCGTCGTCATAGAGATAAATGAGGTCGAGATCTGAGGCGTAGCCGAGCTCCTTGCCGCCAAGTTTCCCATAGGCGATCACAGCGAACTTCGGATCCCCTTCAAACTTTCTGGAGAGAGAGTTCCACGCCAGCTCCAGCACAACCTCAATCACCGCGTCCGCCAGAGCGGAAAGCTGATCGGCGAGCCGCACCGTGGAGAGCCTTCGGTCGAGGTCTGCCATCAGAAGACGGAAAACAGCGCCGTGATGAGCATCGCGGATCAGATTAAGCTGCCGCTCCTGATCATCTGACGCAGCCCGGAGTTCGGTGCGGAGACGGTCAGCCCAGGCGGACCAGTCCGCCGGCGTGTCGTCACTGAACTCTTCAACACGCTGATCCATCAGCTCATCCAGAATGATCGGATGCTCTTTCAGGTAATCCGCGGCCCAGCGGCTCGAGGCAAGCACCCGGCCGACCCGCTTCAGCATATCGGGATACTGGTAGAGCAGCGCCACATAGGTCGGGCGCCCCGCAATCACTTCAAGCAGCCCGAGGCAGCGATCCAGCTCCTCATCGCTGCTCACCGTACTTGTATCAAATCTGGCCCATTCGGTGCAGTGCTCAAACACCTGTTTCAGCACACTCGCCATGCGTTCAAGAGCCCCGTTGCTCCGGCCGATATTGCGGGATGACATCAGAGCGAGAACCCGGGCCGCGAGTGAATCCGAATCCTGATACCCGAGGGAGGCGATCTTCGCGGCGAGCGGCTTCTCGGTACCCGGAAGCCCGGCGGTCCACCCTTCAGGCCAGTCAGAGGCGGATTCCTCTGTCTGCTCCTGAGCGTGGAAAATCGAGTCAAATGTCGTCCGGACAAATTCCCGCACTTCCTGCAGCTTCGCGTCCAGCGCTGACTCCTCTTCTCCATACAGCATGGCAACGCGGTGACGCGCCGCCGGATCTGTCGGCCAGAGCTGCGTCTGCTGATCATCCACATACTGAATGGCGTGCTCCAGATTGCGGAGCATCACGTAGCTTCGCTTCAGGCGTTCAGCAACACTTGCAGTCAGAGCTCCCCGGTCCGCAAGATACCCCAGCGTCTGAAGCGTGCTGTGGGAGCGGAGAAGCGGGTCACGGCCGCCGCGGATCACCTGAAAGGTCTGCGCGATAAATTCAATATTGCGGATACCTCCGCTGCCAAGTTTGACATTGACCCCCTGTCCCTGATGCTTCAGCTCGCGGCGGATGGTTTCCGCGCGGATCATGTCGTGCAGCGCAGCAAGGGACGAGATGGCGCTGAAGTCTACGTACTTCCGGTAGACAAACGGGCGGACCAGTGACTCAATCGAGGCGCACTGCGACTTATAGGCGTCAGGCGACGAGAAGACCGGTTCTGACACAATTCTTCCCTTCAGCCAGGCGAAGCGCTCCCAGTCGCGGCCCTGCGTATAGAGGTACTCCTCAAGCATGCCGCTTGAGCAGACCATCGGGCCTGACGTTCCATTCGGGCGGAGCCGCATATCCACGCGGAACACAAAGCCTTCCCAAGTGATTTCGGAAAGAGCCGGAATGACTTTCTTGGCCACCCGCTCAAAAAACTCGCGGTTGGAGAGCGACCGCCGGGCCGGAAATTCTTCTGTCGGCCGGGTTTCGCCATCACAGTCATAGAGGAAGATCAGATCGATATCAGAGGACACGTTAAGTTCCGCGCCGCCCAGCTTACCCATACCCACGACGAGCAGATCCTGCGGCACGCCGTCCTCTGACATCGGAACACCGAACCGTTCCGCGAGCAGCCGGGTCTGACAGCGGACAGCTGCCTGAATCGTCTCCTCGGCAAGCTCTGTCATCACGCGGACTACCTCCGGATAACCGCCAAGCCCGGTCGCGTCCCGCGCGGCCAGTGTCACAAGTATCCGGCGCCGGACCTCCCGCATGCGAAGCGCAAGCGCCTCCTCGTCCTCCGTCTCCCGGATCTCGGAGCGGATCTCTTCGGCCGAGGGCGACATCTGAGCGAGCGCTTCCAGCCTCGCGGGCAGCTCCGCTTCATCCGTTCCCGGATACATGCTCTTCAGAGAACGTTCGACAAAGGGGGAATTCTCGATAACTCCTCGGAAATCACATTTCGGCATGGGGAACCCTTTTTTCTGATTGACTTCTGACAGCTGATCTTTGGATTATGGCGCAGCAAGGCTCTCCTCTGATAAAGCCTCCCCCTAATCTATGGAAACTCATACCTGAAGAGCGGGATTCCAGCTCCTCTGCACTCGCCTTTCCCGCCGGGGCCCTTCAGTCCGGATTAGCACTTTTCCTCTTTTCAGCTTTCCTCGCTGTGTTACAGTGTTTTCCGTAGGATTTTTTTCGGTCTTTGTTGGGCGGCGGAGAGGATGAAAAAGGCGGAGGGCAATGCTTTTTGGAAGCATCCACGCGGGTGGCTGAGAGTGATCGCGGCCACGCTGATCGGACTCTATTTGCTTGCCGCGCTGTTCATCATTGCTCTTCGTTTTGTGGTTCTCCCCCACGTCAATGACTATCGGGACGAGATATCCGCCTATTTATCAAAGACACTGAAAGCGAATGTCCGGATCGGCGAAATTTCCCCCGCCTGGGACACCTACTGGCCGAAACTCACACTGAAAAACGTCGAAATCAGTTCTGACGCCTCTCCCCGGGCTCTCCGGGTGCCGGAAGCGGAAGGCGATCTCGACTGGTCTTCCATCCCCCGGCTTACACCAATCTTCGTCAATCTCTCGATCAAAAGCCCCAATCTGACGGTAACCCGTCTCTCCGGTGCCAAGTTTGATATCGGCGGCATCACGGTTGACTTCGGGACCGAATCCGAAAGCGGCGGCTTCATCAGCTGGCTCCTCGCGCAGAAGCAGATCCACCTGAGCGGAAGCCGGATCCTGTACCGCGACGCGTCCAATGCTGAATTCCCGACGATTGAGCTTCAGGATGGCCGCATCTCTTATATCAAGAGCCTGAAGTCCTGGAACACCGGTCTTCAGGGGAACCTTGCTGTCGCCGGACAGACCGCAGAGCCGCTTGATATCCGCTTCTCCATCCGCCGGCATCCATTCCGCCGCGCTGACGACTGGAAGAAGTGGGACGGCCGCATCTATGCGGATTTTTCGCAGAAGGATCTGATGCCGGTAATCCGGGCTCTTCCGGAAAAGCTCCCGGTGAGCGGCGCCGGCGCTCATGGAACACTCTGGGCTGACTATGCAAACGCCTCTGTGAGCCATCTCCTCGGGACATTAAGCCTTGATAACCTGAAACCCGCATCCGCCTCCGACCGGTCTTTCAGCGTGTCCGCTTCCGCGCTTTTCGATGGAAAACTCGATAAGAAGGAGAATCTCGCGGTCTTCACCATTCCTCAGCTTTCTATTCAGTCCTCCGGGAATCCGGCCCGGACACTGAAGGCTGACGCCAGAATTTCGCTCTCCGATGACCATACGCATGACACCGTCAATGCGGCGGGCTACTCGCTTGGCCTGAAGGAAGCGGCCGCTGCTCTCGAAGGGTTTGCACCCAAGAGTGACGCGGCGGCGCTCATGCGCCAGATGACCCCCACGGGACAGCTCGAAAACTTCCGCTTCGCTCTTCTTGGCTCTCCCAAAGGAACGCCTGTCTGGGATTTCACCTCCGACTTCCGCGATGTCAGTTTCCGCAATATCCCGGACCGTGATCCCGAGATTCCCGGCATGCCCGGTGTCCGGCATCTGAATGGCAGCATTGCCGCGAACCCCGAGACCGGCATGGTGAAAGCCTGGGGAGAAAACGGTGAGGCCTCTTTCCCCGGCATCTTCCCGAACCCACGGGTTCCGTTCCGGAAGCTTTCCGGCACGGCATTCTGGTCTGTCTCTCCGAAGCTTGAACTGAATTTCCGCGATATTGAACTTCACAATCAGGACATCAATATCAAGGGCGATGCGGACTGGATTGACACCGGCGGCAGCGGAACTATCCGCGTGACAGCCACAGCCGCGAACAGCCTCGTCAAGTCCGCTTATAAGTACGTGCCGACACTGGCCGGTGCCGGAATCATCGACTGGCTGCATCAGGCGCTTCTCGGGGGCACCGCCCAGAACGCCGCAGTCGAGTGGTACGGCCCGATCGACCGCTTCCCCTATAACGGACGGGACGCAAAAAGCGGCCTCTTCCTCGTGACGGGTAACTTCCGGAATTCAAGCCTCGACTTTCTGCCTTCTGACAAACGAACAGAAACCGGTGCTCGGGTGATCGGCGGCGACTGGCCGATTGTCAGCCGTGTGAACGGACAGTTCCTTTTTGAAGCGGACCGTATGGTGATTGCGGGAGACACCGGCATTTCGGACCAGGTGCCACTCCGAGGCGTGATCGCGGAAATCCCGCACATGGGCGGGCACGCTCCGGACTCAAACCTCTTTATCAGCGGACGCGCCTCAGGAAGCTCGCAGCAGATGCTGCACTACCTCACGCAGTCCCCGGTTTCTGGATGGCTTGATCACTTCCTCGACCCGGCACGGGCCACCGGCACCGGCTCCCTCTCTCTTGCGCTCAGCATCCCGCTTTCCGCCCCCGAGAGAACCCTTGTCGCCGGCACCGTCCGTCTCGACAGCAATCGGGTTGATCTTGGAAACAACATCCCGGAATTCGATAACGCCTCCGGCACCATCCGGTTCACGCAGGGAAACTTCTGGTCTGACGGCCTGAATGCTTCAGTCTGGGGGATTCCGGCGCGGGGCACCCTCCGGATGGCAGACGATGACTCCATCCTGGTGGATGCCAAAGCCCGCGCAGGGATTGATGATCTCAAACGGCTCTTCGGCAGTGATGGATCGCTTGATCCGGTTCTCGCTCATTTTTCCGGCAGCTCGGACGCGCAGGTGCATGTCCGTGTCGCGGACGGCAGCAATCTCGCCTTTACCGTCAATTCCGACATGAAGGGCATCGCTGTCGATTTCCCGCATCCCTTTAAAAAGAGAGCGGACGAAACCCTCCCTTCAGTGTTCACCTGGGATACGAATAAGGACGGCACAGTTTCTCTCACCGCAAAGGCTGGCAGCGTTCTGAACGCTCTCGCGACCATGAAGCCTCTGAAGACGGAGGGCTATGAGCCGCTCAACGCGGCGGTCGGTGTCGGTGAGGCTGCGAAACTCCCGAAGAAGGGGCTCTCTGTCCGTGTCACGACAGACCGTATCAACGTCAATCACTGGCAGCAGGAACTGGAACCGATCACGAATTCGTCCGCTGTGGCCAAGTCCCAGCTCCCGCTCCCCATTACGGAGATCCGGGCAAAAACAAAAGACCTCGTGATAGGGCGCCGCTCGTTCCCGGATGTCAGCCTCGCAATTGAACCCGAGGGTGACTGGTGGCTCGCGAGTCTCCATTCCTCCAGCGCTTCCGGAAACGTCCGCTACCGCGCGGCGGCCGGAAGACGTCCTGCGGAAATCCGAGGTGAGCTTTCCCACCTCTATATTCCGGAGGAAGGCGGCACCCGGTTCCGCCGCTACATCGCCACGACTCCTGCGGAGCAGCTCCCGTCGATGGATCTCCGAATCCGCGATCTCCAGCTCGAGGATATGAAGCTTGGCAGCATTGCGATTGTGGCGAGTTCAGCTGCCACCTCAGGCGGCGGTCATGTCTGGACGCTGAAGAACCTCTCCGCGGATAACGGGGCAGCCAAACTGACAGCCTCAGGCTCCTGGACAAAGAACAGCAAAGAGAATCTCACCAAGGTCAGCGCCGAACTGATTTCCCGCGATACCGGACGGCTTCTGAAGGAGCTCTCCGCCCCGAGCGGCGTCATCAGCGGCGCTCCGGGTGAGGTGTATCTCAATCTCTCCTGGAAGGGAGCACCGCAGGACTTCAATGCCGCCAATCTGAATGGCGATCTGGTCTCTCACATCAGAGGCGGCCGGTTCCTGCAGGTGGATCCAGGTCTGGCCGGCCGGTTCCTCTCTCTGCTCTCCATGCAGTCTCTGCTCAAGCGGCTGACGCTCGACTTCAGGGATGTTTTCGGCAAGGGTTTCTCGTTTGACACGATTGATATGACCGGGCAGATTCATTCCGGCGTTCTCTCGACGAAGAACATGTCGGTATCGGGATCGGCGGCGTCCATTGTGGCCGAGGGCTCCGTCAGTCTTCCCCGTCAGCGAGTGGACGCCAAGGTGCTCGTACTGCCTGACATCCATATTGAGGGTCCGGCACTTGCCCTGACCCTCGCGAACCCGATTGCCGGTATCGGCGGTTTTATCGCCTCCTTCGGCCTCAAGGTTCCGCTTTCTCACATCCTCTCCTCCGAATATGTGGTTGAGGGGCCGTTCGACAATCTGTCCGTCACAAAAGCCAATTCGGGAACACAGAAAGAGTCTGGGAAAAAGTAGCGATCTCAGGCGCCAACCCGGTATTTTGCTGCTTAGTGAGATAATGGGTTATCTACGATTATTCAGTGACCGTTATGTTTGAGTCTTTTCAGGTTGTAACCCTGCTCACCCTGCTTACGAGACTGCTGGTAGGTGCGTACCCGCAGTGGCAGGGCTGCGCACCGTCACGTACACAGCGCATTTATTTCGCCAACCACTCGAGCCACATGGACGCGATAGTGATCTGGTCGTCCCTTCCGGCTGAGCTCCGGGCGAAAACCCGTCCGGTCGCCGCCAAGGACTACTGGGAAAAGGGCGCTCTGCGCCGCCGCATCGCTATCAAGGAACTGAAGGTTGTGCTGATCGACCGGCACCATACAGCGCACGCCAATCCTCTCGACCCGCTGATTCAGGCGCTTCACGAAGGCTCATCTCTCATCATCTTCCCGGAAGGCACCCGGAATAAAGGGGAAGAATTATCCTTACTTCCGTTCCATAACGGTTCCTTTAAGATCGCAGAAAAGACCGGCTGTCCGATCATACCGATGAGTCTTAATAACACCTGTGATATTTTCGAAGGACATTTCCCGTTCATCAAAAAGACTCATGTCATCTTAGAATATGGCAAACCGATCTATCCGAAAGAACTGGATAAAGACGAGAAAAAGCGTATCGGAGAATATTGCAGTAATATCATCAGTGAAACCATTCATAAGAATCAGGCACTTGTATAGTGCCTGGTTTTTTTCTTTTACATTTATTCCCTTAAGTGCTATAATAAAACGGTATAACTAAAAAAAGAAATGTACTGCAAACAGCAGAAAAAAGGAGTTTGAAAATGAGCAAACGAAATCTTACCTTGCTGACAGATCTGTACGAACTTACTATGATGCAAGGATATTATGAAAAAGGGCAGAACGAAAATGTCATCTTCGATGTATTTTTCCGCCAGAACCCTTGTAACAACGGATATTCTGTATGTGCAGGTCTT